>Ga0364887_10434_pt1 | contig 21513 bp, 22 predicted proteins | sample ExccelJu500001D4_4_FD_206924 | JGI IMG/M metagenome (GOLD analysis project Ga0364887, IMG submission 206924) | Enriched cells from Trout Bog Lake Hypolimnion, Wisconsin, USA - BchlTB.July23.5000.01.D4 | ecosystem: Environmental > Aquatic > Freshwater > Lake > Hypolimnion/Profundal zone | place...
TCGAACTGGCGACCAACGGATTAAAAGTCCGCTGCTCTACCGACTGAGCTAACGTCCCTCATCCCAAAAGGAAGCGCGCATTATACGGATTTGCCCTTTGCTGTCAACGCAAAATAGGCTGACTAAGTGCTGCGGTAGCGCGTTAAATCGGGAACTCCGGCGAGTTCGAAGCCTGCGCGGCGTAAACGGCATGAATCACACACGCCGCAGGCATGTCCTTGTTCGTCGGCTTGGTAGCAGGATACGGTGATGCTGTAATCCACGCCGAGCTTGATTCCCTGTTGGATGATTTCGGCTTTGCTCAGATGCAATAACGGGGCATGCAAGGTGAGGGGATGACCTTCTACCGCGGCTTTGGTGGCAAGGTTAGCCATGCGTTCGAATGCTTCGACATATTCGGGACGGCAATCCGGGTAGCCGGAATAGTCGACGGCGTTGACGCCGAAGAAGATATCTTGCGCCTGTAAAACTTCCGCCCACGCCAAGGCAAGTGACAGCATGATGGTATTGCGGGCAGGAACGTAGGTGAGAGGAATGCCGGTGCTCTCGATTTCGGGTACGGCGATCTTCGAGTCGGTGAGGGCGGAGCCACCGAAAGCAGTAAGGTCGATATTGATGACGCGGTGTCCGGCAGCGCCTAGCGTATCGGCGACTCGTTTGGCGGCTGCCAGCTCGGCATGGTGGCGTTGCCCGTAATCCACACTTAGCGCGTAGCAGGCATAGCCTTGCTTGCGAGCCATTGCCAGCACGGTTGCTGAATCCAATCCCCCGGAAAGTAATACGACAGCGTTTTTCATTTTCCTTGTTGATTTCCCCACAGTAATTTGTGTAATTGTACTTGCAGACGAACGTGTAGTTGGTCGCGCAATATCCACTCGGCGAGCTCACGGGCTTCGAGTTGCCCTTGCGCAGGTGACAGCAGTACGGTGCATTTTTCGGTCAAGTGATGTTGTTGCAGCACTTGTTTGGCCCACTGGTAATCCGCTTCGTTACACAATACGATTTTGATTTCATCCTGTGTAGTGAGATGGGCAAAATTATCCCAGCGGTTTTTTTCCACTTCACCCGAGGCGGGCGTTTTGATGTCCAGCACTTTTGATACACGGGCATCTACCGCGCTGACATCCAGCGCGCCACTGGTTTCCAGTGAAACGCTGTATCCGGCATCGCACAGGGCTTGTAGCAGCGTGAGGCAGCCTTTTTGGGCCAGTGGCTCACCACCGGTGACACAAACATAGCTTGTCGCGTGAGCGGCCACTTGTTGCATGATTTCAGCCAGCGTTTGGGTCGTGCCGCCGGTAAAAGCGTAGGTCGTATCGCAGTAGGTGCAACGCAGCGGGCAGCCGGTCAGACGAATAAATACAGTAGGGAGGCCGACGCGGGTACTTTCACCCTGCAGCGAATAGAATATTTCGCTGATGCGTAGCGATGTGCTCGCGGCATTGGAAGCTGACATGGTTTTTCAAGAACTACTTAAGTCTGGCCAATTCTTTTTTAGCTTTGGCTGCGGCTTCAGAATTGGGGAATTTTTTGGCAATTTGATTGAGCGTAACCTTCGCCGCCTCTTTGTCATTCAGCAACTCCTGACAATCGGCAATGCTGAACAATACATCGGCAATTTTGGGATAGGTATCAAACTTGAGAGCCAATATCTGATAGCTTTCCAGGCTGCTTTTATAGTCTTTCAGCACGAAATAGGCGTTGCCCATCCAGTAGCGAACATTGGCGGTGTGAGCCGATTTGGGATAATTGATCAAAAAGTCCTGAAACGCACTCACCGCATTGGGGTAACGTTCCGCTTTGTAAAAACCGTAGGCTGCTTCCAATGCCCGATTTTCGGTGACCGGGTCGTCCGATTTGTTTTTGACGCCACTTGCTTTTTCACTAGAGGGTACATCTACGGCTTCAAAACGGCGTAAACGTCCATCCAGATCGACGTAATAATCTTTTTGCCGTTTCTCCGCATCTTGCAAATTGTGAACCAGTTCCTCGTTTTGCCCGCGCAGCTTACGCAGTTCGGCATTTTGCGAGTCGATCAGGTTCTGCATATCAAGCAGAGCGCCGGTCTGTTGTTTATTCGCGGCGGTCAGTTTGGTCAGAGCTTCTTCAGCCTGAGCGAGACGGGCTTCGATTTGCGCCAGTTGTTGACGTGCTTCAGTGTCACTGAACAGCCCTGCAAAAGCAGGGGCTGTCATGAAGCACGATAGCAACAGGAAGAAGCGAAGTTTATACACGGTTATTTGTAGTTGATGTCGGCACGACGATTTTGTGCCCATGATGCTTCATCATGTCCGGCCGCCAGAGGCTTTTCTTCGCCATAACTGATGGCTTCGATCTGCTCCGGTTTGGAGCCGGCCAGAACCAGAGCTTTCTTGGTGTTGTTTGCGCGGCGCTGACCAAGTGCCAAGTTATATTCGCTGCTGCCACGCTCATCCGTATTGCCTTCGACACGAATGTTTTTATCCAAGTGGCCGGCCAGATAGGCGCCATGCGCCTCAATCGTGGCTTTGTCGTCATTTTGGATCGCGTCCTTGTCAAAGGCGAAGTGAACGCTGCGTTTGGAGAGTGCGCTAGCCGGATCATTGAGCAGGTCAACGTTAGTTGACTCTGCCTTGGGGGTGGTGTCGGCTACTGCAGACGCTGCGGCAACGGCTTCAGCTTTGGGTGCGGCATCGGTGGCGGCGGTTTCAGCGGTAGGGGTGGCTTCAGGTATTGGGTTATCCAATGATTTGGCATTGACATCGGCAGTCGTCGCGGTTTCTACTTTTGGCGGTTCTGCTTCCGTGGTTTTTGCCGTATTCTGCTTTGGTGCGGGAGCGGAATCGAATGGTGTATGTATGGCGCCGCAAGCAGCCAGTAAATTAACGAGTACAACGCTCAATACTAATTTTTTCATGGGTACTCCAATGTAAAATTATTGCTTAATAAACGGCCCCCAAGTGGGCTCCCGAATATCACCTTGCTGCGGGGTCATCTTCTGTTTCACCCTGCCATCACTTGAAACAGTAGCCAATATACCACGACCTCGCACTTCGGTGGCAAACAGAACCAGTTTCCCGTTCGGGGCAAAGCTGGGCTTTTTCTCCCATCCTCCCGGTGTGAGAATCTGCACTTGTCTGGTTTCGAAATCCTGTACGGCAATGTGAAAGATGCCCTCATTTAAATGCGTATATACAAAACTCTTTCCGTCCGGGCTGTAACGGGGGGAGAAATTATTGCTCCCGTCGAAGGTCAATCGCTCTGTGTTGCCACCGTCGATGGACATTCTGTATATCTGGGCGCTGCCGCCCCGGTCTGAGGTAAAGATAAGAGAGCGGCCATCGGGAGAATAATGAGGTTCGGTATCGATGGTGTCACTGCTACTGATGCGGCGCAGATTGCTGCCATCGGTACGCACGAGATATATCTGCGAGTTGCCGTCGCGGGTCAATACGATGGCGAGTTGTTTGCCATCCGGCGACCAAGTGGGGGCGCTGTTACTGCCGGGAAGCGCGGCCAGCAAAGTGCGCTGGCGTGATGCCAACGATTGGGCGTATACCATGGCGCGTCCCTGTTCGAAGCTGACATAAGCCAATGATTCACCATCCGGAGACCATGCCGGCGACATGATCGGTTGGCTCGAGGCCAGTAGCGTTTGTTCGCCATAGCCATCACTGTCCGCAACGACCAAGCGGTAATATTTTCCCTGACGATTGACGTAAGCGATGCGCGTGCTGAAGACGCCGGGGTCGTTGGTCAGTTTGGCGTAGACCAGATCGGAGATGCGGTGGGCGATAGCTCTCAGGTTTTCTCTTTTTGCGGAGACTGCCTGACCGAATAACTCGGTCTTTTTAACGGTATCCAATAAATGAAAACGAACCTCGATACGGTCATCCGGTAAGCGTTTGACGCTGCCGATGGCAAGTGCCTCCACTTGAGACCAATCGGAAAACTGGACATCTTTCACGTCATGAGGTGTTTTTCTGGAGGCGATCAGTTTGAAAAGACCCGTTCGCATCAGGTCGTTCGCAACAACTTCGCTAATGCGCTGGTCAAGTGAGTCTTCGCCTTCAAATGGAACGATGGTGACCGGGGTTTGATGTTCTCCCGCGCCAGTGACCTCGATGTCCAAAACCGCACGCGCGGGAAGCGCCATGCAAAGCAAAAATATTAGACCACCTACACGCAACAACATGGATTCTCCTTCACGGTTTTACCGATAAACGCAATTCGCGAAACATTCGGGCTATGTCTTTATCTTGCGGCAACGGCAAGGGCTGCGCCTTGTAGATGGCCCGTTCTGCGGCGCTATCATACGCGGCATTGCCGCTACTTTTCACAAGTTTCACATTATCCATGACGGAGCCATCCGGCAGCATGGTAACCATAAATATGGCCTCGGCGTTCTCCGGTACATCGGGCGGCATGATGATTTTGCTGCTGATCTTGTTGCGTATCAAGTCCGTATAACGTGTCACTTCGTCCCGATTGGCCGCTTCGGTATCGGCACGCATTTTTTCCTTGAGCGCTTGGACTCGTTCATTTTCGCGTGTAGTGCGCTCTGCGGATTCTCTCTGTTTGTCGAGTTTTTGCTGTGCCTCCAGCTTCTGCTGATTTTCCAAGGCCAACTTCTTCTGGGCACTATCATCAGCCTTGGGCGGCGTTGCTACTGCGGGCTCTTCTTTTTTTGCAGGGATTATCTTTTTCTTCTTGTCTTTGAATTCAATATCCGCTTTTTTTGCTGCCGGTGGCTCGACTATTTTGGGCGCAGGAGCTTTTTCTGTTTTTGTCACAACAGGAGCCGGTGGCGGGGACGGCGGGAGTACCTCCGGTGTCGTGACGGGGGGGAGTTCCAGCGCAGCTTGGGGTAATGAATTCCACATTTCTACAACCATGCTGGGCGGTTTTTTCACATGCCAGTTCGAGCCGATATAGAGCACAGAAAAAAACATGGCATGTACCAGCAAGGCCAACGCGCCGGCAGAGATTCCCGGAACCCATGTCCCAGCCGGAGATCTTTGTTGCTCATGATGTGTTAGCGTGCTCATATCAACGTGAACGTTATGCAGAGATTCACAATGTTCGTTAGCGCGGCTTGGTGAATAAGCCGACTTTTTTAATCTGCTGTTGTTGTAATAGATCCATGACGTTGATGACTTCTTCGTAACGTATGTTTTTGTCGGCGGCGATGACGACAGCTTGATCCGGGTTCTTTTCTTGTTTTTGTTTCAGGAAAGACGTGAGTTCCTCTTTTGAAACGGGACGTTCAAAGCCGCCCTGGCTGTGGTCTACCACCACCAGCGTGGTATCTTTTTTGATGCGTACCTCTATCGGTGCAATTGCCGCTGCGGAAGATTTGCCTACGCTGGGCAGGTCGATTTGTCCCGGATTCAGCATCGGTGCCGTTATCATAAAGATCACCAGCAACACCAGCATCACGTCGATATACGGCACGACGTTGATCTGGCTCATCGGAGGATGCTTGCTGCGATAGTTGCTCATGGTTGCACCTCCGACACGTTACTGGCAAAGCCAGCCGTTTGCGGGATAACCAACCAATTGGCAACCGTTTTCTGGTTGCTTAGTGGGATGGCTAGTAGTTCCATCAGGAGGTGCAAGGCAGCCATTCCCGCACCCGTCGCTAACGCGCACCGTGTCATGGCTGCCTCTGCAGTACGTTGGAGAATTCTTCCATGAAGCTTTCAAAGCGTGAAGCCAAGCGCCCCACGTCATGAGCGTAACGGTTGTAGGCAACCACAGCCGGAATCGCCGCAAATAAGCCCATGGCGGTGGCGATCAAGGCTTCGGCGATACCGGGTGCAACATGCGCCAGCGTCGCTTGACCAACATTGGCCAAACCGCGGAACGCATTCATAATGCCCCACACGGTGCCGAACAAACCGACATAGGGGCTAACCGATCCAACGGTGGCTAAAAAAGAGAGGTGTGATTCGAGTTCATCCATCTCGCGTTGATAAGTGGCGCGCATGGCGCGGCGTGTACTGTCCATCACGGCATTGTTATCGACGCTGCCTTTCTTCTTTAGTTTCACATATTCGCTGAGACCGGCACTGAATATGCGCTCCATACTGCCGGCTTGTTCACCCGCATTTTTGATACCCTGATAAAGGCTGTTCAAGTCTGAATTGGCCCAAAACGCATCTTCGAAAGCCGCACTTTGTTTGACCGCACGGTGCACAGTGAACATCTTGAGAAAAATATACCACCATGACATTAACGAGACGAGCAACAGCAGCCCCATCACCAGTTGCACCAGCACACTGGCATTTTCAATCACACGAACGAAAGACAAATCCTGAATCAAATCCATTGTATTAACTCCATTGATCGCGCAACACGTCGGGTACGCTCACCGGTTTAAAACTATCTGCTGTCACACAGACTAAATGTACTTCACCTTCAGTTAAAAGCACTTCATCGCGCATTACGGTTTGTAGCAAAGTTACTCGGCTGCGTCCTATTTCTTTGATCTGTACAGTGATAGACAACAAATCATCCAGTAACGCCGGTTTCAAATAGTCTAGCTTGATCGTGCGCACAACGAACATCATGCCCAACTCGGTCATCATGCCCGCATTACTATAGCCGAAAGTACGCAGCCATTCAGTTCGTGCCCGTTCCATGAAGTTCACATAATTGGCGTGATACACCACGCCGCCGGCATCGGTGTCCTGAAAATATACCCGAACCGGGAAGGAAAAGATTTTGTGCTTACTCATCCCACAATTCCTTGTTATGTACATTACGCGGCTGCGCCAAACCGAAATGCTGGTAGGCGTTGGCAGTAGCGATGCGTCCGCGCGGAGTGCGATGCAGATAGCCTTGTTGGATCAAATACGGTTCCAGCACATCTTCGATGGTGTCGCGTTCTTCGCCGATGGCAGCGGCGAGATTGTCCACGCCGACGGGGCCGCCCATGAATTTTTCAATTACGGCGAGCAAAAGTTTTCTGTCCATCAAGTCTAGCCCCAAGGCATCCACATCCAGCATGATGAGTGCGGCATCGGCGACTTCGCGAGTGGCTTTGCCATCGGCGCGCACATCGGCGTAATCGCGCACGCGGCGCAGCAGGCGGTTGGCGATACGCGGTGTGCCGCGCGAACGTTTGGCGATTTCCAAAGCACCGTCAGGAGAGATCGGTAGTTCAAGCAGACTGGACGAGCGGGTGACGATGCGCTGCAATTCCTGCGGTGTGTAAAACTCCAGTCGTGCCACGATACCGAAACGGTCGCGCAAAGGATTGGTCAACATGCCTGCGCGGGTTGTTGCACCGACCAGCGTAAAGGGTGGCAAGTCGAGTTTCACCGAACGTGCGGCGGGGCCTTCGCCGATCATGATGTCGATCTGATAATCTTCCAGCGCGGGATAGAGAATTTCTTCCACTACCGGCGACAGGCGATGGATCTCGTCGATGAATAACACATCATTCGGTTCGAGATTGGTGAGCAAGGCGGCGAGATCGCCCGCACGCTCCAGCACCGGCCCCGAAGTTTGGCGCAGGTTCACGCCCATTTCGCGTGCAATGATGTGCGCCAACGTGGTCTTGCCCAAACCCGGCGGGCCGAACAGCAGCACATGATCGAGCGGCTCTTTGCGTTTGCGCGCTGCCTCAATGAATATTTCCAGTTGCCCGCGTATTTTTTCCTGCCCGACATATTCGTCCAGCAGCTTCGGACGCAAGGCGCGCTCCAAGGCCTCTTCCTGTGGAGAAGCGGGGGCGGCTGAGATGACGCGCGGTGCGGAGGATAGGTCGTCGTTCTGGATCATGACTTTGATAATAACTTAAGAGCCTGCCGGATGCCGTCCGAAACACCGATTTCTTTGGGTAGCTGTTTGGCAGCCCAATCGGCTTCCTTGTCGTTGTAACCGAGTGCCAGTAACGCATTGGCGATGTCATTGCCGGAGGAAGTAATGGCTGCACCGTGCACGGCGGTTGTTCCGCCCACGCTGAACTTGCCTTGCAATTCGAGCAACAAACGTTCGGCGGTCTTTTTGCCTACGCCGGGGATTTTGGTGAGGCGTCCGGCATCTTTGCCGGCTACTGCGGCGGCAAGATCGCCAAGGCTCAAGCCGGATAATACCGATAGTGCGAGTTTGGGGCCGACACCGCTGATCTTGAGCAATTGGCGAAAGGCCAGACGTTCTTCGTTGCTGGCAAAGCCGTAGAGTAGTTGCGCATCTTCACGCACGACAAAATGTGTGTGCAGGATTACTTTTTCATGCAGGGCGGGCAGGTTGTAGAAGGTGCTCATCGGCACATCCAGTTCGTAGCCGACGCCTTGCACATCCAGCAATATTTGCGGCGGATTTTTTTCCAGCAGAATGCCGCTCAGTCTTCCAATCATTTAAACCAACCTTCCATTGCGAACTCTAAAACCTTTGGTTGCCAGTGCGCCCAAGCCCATGCCGCCATGCGCATGACAAATGGCACAGGCCAAAGCATCTGCTGCATCCGGGCTGGGTGTGCCGGACAATTTTAACAAGCGTTGCACCATTGCCTGCACTTGCTCTTTGTCGGCGTGACCGTTGCCGACCACGGCCTGTTTTACTTGCAGCGCGGTGTATTCCCCGACGGGAAGATTCGCCAGCACGGCAGCGCAAATCGCCGCACCACGCGCTTGTCCGAGCAACAAAGTGGACTGGGGATTCACATTCACAAATACTTTTTCCACTGCTACTTGCTGCGGCTGATGCTGTGCGATGACTTCACCCAAAGATTGCAAAATCACTTTCAAGCGTTCCGGTAATTCACCATCCGGTGTCTTGATGCAGCCGCTGGCAACATAATGCAACTGCGAGCCTTCTTTATCGAGCACACCAAAGCCGGTGATGCGCAGACCGGGATCGATACCCAAAATGCGTATGGGAGAAGAGGGAAGAGGGAAGGGGGAAGGGGGGCTCATCGGTGCGCCAAGGTTTGCACCCATCTCCCTTTACCCTTGACTCTTCTCAGATCCGTCATTCCTCGATCACCGCCGTCGTATAAACTTCCTGCACGTCATCGCAGTCTTCCAGCGCGTCCAGCAGCTTTTGCATTTTTACCGCATCGTCACCGGTGAAGATGACTTCGCTGTCGGGTTTCATGGTGACTTCGCCCATTTCCGGTTTGAAACCTGCGGCTTCCAGGCGTTGCTTCACATCGACAAAATCATACGGGCCGGTGATGACTTCGATGCTGCCGTCGTCATTGCTGATGATGTCTTCGGCGCCCGCATTCAAGGCCACTTCCATGAGGGTGTCTTCATTGGTGCCGGGAGCGAAGATCATTTGGCCGCAGTGTTTGAACATGAATGCCACCGAGCCATCGGTACCGAGATTGCCGCCGTATTTTGTGAAGGCGTGGCGCACATCCGCTACCGTGCGTGTCTTGTTGTCTGTCATGCAATCCACCATGACTGCCGCGCCATTGATACCATAACCTTCGTAGCGCAATTCCATATACTGAACACCGTCCAATTCACCGGCACCGCGCTTGATGGCGCGCTCGACATTATCCTTCGGCATATTCTGCTCATAAGCTTTCTCCATGGCCACCCGCAAACGCGGATTACCCGTCGGATCGCCTCCACCCAAGCGTGCCGCGACAGTGATCTCTTTAATAAGCCGGGTAAATATTTTGCCGCGTTTGGCATCTTGCTTGCCTTTGCGATGTTGGATATTCGCCCATTTACTATGACCAGCCATGTTGCTCTCCGTTATCGTTTTGCTTTCGATTCGCGATGATAGCCGCGATTTTTCAAAATAGGCGCGATGGTATCATTTCAAGCCACATAGCCCAAGATGTCATGCGCTTAAATTGACGCGCAAAGCTTATTATCCTGAAAAGGCACAGCAGAAGTTTTCACTCAAGGAAACTATTGGCTAGCTGAAAAAGCAAACGGGCCCGTTCAATTCCGGCCCGTTTGCATAGCTAGAAGAGAGGGCGGGCTACACAGGAGGTTATTTTTTCTCCGGTGCTTTCTCGCTCTTGTCGTGCTCGGTATCATGTCCTTCCATCCACACTTTCAACTCTTCTTCGGTTACTTTGCCATCTTTATTGGTATCGATTTCGTCGAAGTGCTGCAAAATCATCGGTGTGTTTTTGGCCTCTTCACGGCTTAGCGCCCCATCGTGGTTGGTGTCTGCCGCATCAAAGCGCCGGTTGATAAAAACATCGCCATGTTGTTCATCATGAGCATGATGAGCCTCATCGCAATGGGCTTTATTCATCGGGGAGTGAGTGGACTGAAACTCTTCCAGTGTGATCTTGCCGTCATGGTTGCCATCCATTTCTTTGAAATGCTTGTTATTGAAGGCATCGAATTCTTTTTTGGAGATGACTCCGTCTTTGTTGCTATCCATCTCCGCAAAGATCTTTTCTCCGAATAAGCCTGCATGCATAGGCTCGCAAGCGATGGCTATCGATGCAGTGAACAGGGTGCAAGCGGTGACAACAATGCCGTTGATGATTTTATTCATACTGTTTTCTCCTTGAGTGGATCAAATGAGGGGGGGCCGCTGATTTGCTGCACATGCGGCGCATAGTGTAACTGAAGCCATCAATTCAGCCAGCAGCAAATGTTATTAAATATATAGTACCTTTTAGGTATACCAATCCTGCGACGAAAGGAATAGGATTGCAAAACGAGTCGTTTAAGGAGGGTGGCTAAGTCAGCTTTTGGATAGTTTGAAAAATGTAATTTAGGGAGTGGAATCATGACCGACATTCAGACATTAACCCAGCCGATCGTCACTGATCAAGAAGCACTGCACGAATTTGCCGATGCACTTGTGGATCGCGCCCACGATATAGAGCGCAGCATGGCTCTTTTGAGCAAAGAGCCGGAAAGTCACGTAGTGATCGCGGACATCTTTCGAGCGTTGCACAACATCAAGGGGGATGCTGCACTTTGCAGTGTGCCCATGGCGGGACTGATCGCGCACCCGCTTGAATCTGTCGTGACACGCTTACGTTCGGGGGAATTGCGTTATTCTAAGCTGCTGGGCGAGGCGATTTTGCTGGCGCTTGACCGGCTTGAGCTGGCGGTTGAATCATTGGTAGCGGGCAAATCTATAGCGCAACTCAAATTAGTGGTGCTGGTGGAAGGTCTGGAGAAGATGAGCCAGGCATCCCGTAATGATATTGAGCTTAGTGCAGTGCAGTTGATCAAAACCGTAACCGGATTCCAACCTCAGGCTTCCCCTCAAACTGTAAGTAACCAGCCCTCCGGTCAAAGTAAATCCACAGTCAATGTGTCCGATGACATGCGTTTTTTCCGATCACTTGCATTGCAATTTGAAAGTCGTTCGCCGCTATTTGCCGGACGTACTGATCGCATTCTCCACTTGGCACTGGAGACCAACCGGATGGCAGGCTCGGTGGTGAGCGATGCCCAACTGGAAGCGGCGGTTTATTTCCATGACGTCGGTATGATGTTCCTGCCTGAGTCGGTCTGGCTCAAGGTCGGCAAGCTAAGCAATGAAGACCGCAAGATGCTGCATACGCATCCGGAATTCGCTGCCGGACTGCTCGACAGGATGAAAGGCTGGGAAAGTGCTGCGGAGATGGTGCGACAACATCATGAATCCTGGGCGGGGGACGGCTATCAGGCAGGGCTGCATGGTAAGGAAATCTGTACCGGAGCAAAAATCCTTGCCATCGTGGATGCCTTCGAAGCAGTCATGTTAAAGCACAGCGCTCGCAATCATGGCAGTTCGATCCTGCGCGCTATCGCCGAGGTCAATGCCTGCGACAAACAGTTTGCCCCGGAATTGATTGAACCGTTCAACGCCGTTATTCGAGCGATGCTAGAGCATTAGGTAATGGTTATCCGCTATCAGTGTGCGTTACGTTGATAGACGTTTCATCAATAAGGTCGATGCAGTGATTGGAAATTCAGCCTGGATCGGGCATAAAGTGGCCCCCAAGCGTTTCTTGGTACCTGTACGTTGGCAATTCGGACATTTAATACTATGAATTTATGTTGAGGCGTGGCCAATGTAAAAATACAAAAGGCGGATATCCAACTCCTTGGAAATAATTTAAACAAGACAAATACATTTACGCAACTCATACGCGACATCCATATGGCTAAAACCGGAAAATAAAAATTCCGATTTTTAGTTAAGTTGGTCGGCAATTTATGCATTCATGCCAATTGGCATATTTAATAAAAAAAACAATTGTTCTACTATGCTTAAGTTCGCCGGTGAAAAATTAAATTCGCAAGCTGGTCATTAACAATTTTTCGTTATCTTAAAACGGACTGCAATGAAGGGCAGGATAGAGATTAAGCAGATCCATCTGATCCAAAAAAGTGGATGTCTTTACTAATACATCCTGTGTCTAAACAGCCAACCAGCGATGCTGAGCGCGACCACGCCGATCAGTGCCATCGGCCAGAACTGGGGAATTAGCAGATTGAACGGCAGGCCTTCGAGGAACACGCCGCGCAGAACTACCATGAAGTAACGCATCGGGTTGATCAGAGTGATGTACTGTACCAGTTGAGGCATGTTTCTGATCGGCGTGGCGAAGCCGGATAGAATAATAGACGGCACCATGAACATGAAGGCACCCAACAATCCCTGTTGCTGGGTGACGGCAAACGAAGAAACCATCAAGCCCACGCCGACACCGGACAGCAGGAAAAGTATAATACCGGTATACAGCGTAAACAGGCTCCCCAGCAACGGCACTTTGAACCAGAATACCGCCGCCAAAATGATGACACTTGCTTCTGCTAGACCGATCAAAAACCCCGGCAAAACTTTTCCGATCAGTATCTCCACCGGGCGTAACGGCGTGACCAACAATTGATCAAAAGTGCCTTGCTCGCGTTCACGCGCAACGGAAAGTGCCGTGACCAGCATGGTGACCAGCAGGGTCAGAATACCGACGATACCGGGTAGGAAGAACCAACGGCTTTCCAAATTCGGATTGAACCATGCTCGGGTTTCGATGTGTGCCGGTGGCAGAATGCCGTCATGGCTTATCGCCCATTGATGGTTGAAATGATCGACCATGCTGCTGATGTCGTTGATCGCCAGCATCGCGGTATTAGAATTGCGTCCATCCACAATCACCTGCAACGATGCAGAGCGTCCGCTGAGCAGATCCGCGCTGAAATTTCGGCTGAAATGCACCACCATCAATACTTTTTTGGCATCAATCAATGGTGCGATCTCGCTCTCGTGGGTGATTTGCACTATTGGGGTAAAGCCAGGGGAGCCATCGAAGGAGGCCAATAGTTCGCGGGATGCGCTGCCGCTGTCCTCGTTGTAGACCGCGAACGGAACATTCTTCAAATCAAAAGTTGCGGCATAACCGAACACGAGCAACTGGATAAGTGGCGGGCCGATCAAGACAAAGCGAGTACGTTTGTCTTTCAACAAGGTGAGAAATTCTTTTATTACCAGCGCGAAGATACGTCCTAACATGTCATCAATCCAAACGTTTGCGCGACTTGCGCCAAGTTATGCCAAGAAAGAACGAGGCAAGTACTATCAGGCCAAGCACGTTTGGCAAAATAATGCTCCACACATTCCCGGCGAGAAACACCGTCTGTAAAATAGCGACGTAATAGCGTGCGGCGACGATATGTGTGATGGCCTGCACCACGCTTGGCATGCTGCCGATATCGAACAGAAATCCCGAGAGCAGGAACGCAGGAAGAAAGGTGGCGATCAGCGCTACCAGTCCGGCAACAAACTGGCTTCTGGCGATAGTGGAAATCAGTAGCCCCATGCCTAGCGCAGTGATCAGGAACAATGCAGATGCGGCAATCAGCACCCACAGCGAGCCGCGCAACGGCACATCAAATAGAAACAGTGCCATACAGACAGCCAGTAGCAAGCCGCCCATGCCCAAAATGAAATACGGAATGAGCTTACCGAGAATGACTTCGCTCATCGATAGTGGCGTGACCAGCAGTGCTTCCATGGTGCCGCGTTCCCATTCGCGCGACATCACCATCGCGGTGAGCAGTGCGCCGATCAGCGTCATGATGATGGCAACTAGGCCGGGTACCAAAAAGTTGCGGCTGCGTAATTCACTGTTGAACCACACGCGTGTAATCATGTTCACCGGCATACTCAGCGCTTGTCCGCGCTCAAGTGCGGCATGCTCCAGCCATGTCCCCCAAACCCCCTGAACATAGCCGGAAATGATGCGCGCGGAATTCGCATCCACGCCGTTGACGATCAACTGGATCGGTGCGTCATCATTATTCCGGTTCAGATGTTGTGCAAAATCCTGACGCAACACCAAGATAGCGTTGACCTTGCCCGCCATCATGGCGTGTTCCGCCTCGCTGCTACTGGCATACATGACCGGTTGAAAATAGCGCGATTGACCGAAGGCGGCAGCAAAATCGGTGGTGTCGGTGCTGGGCTGCTCCACCACCAGCGCTACCGGGATATGTTCGGAATCCAGCGATACGCCATAACCGAATAGCAGCAACAGAAATATCGGCATCAAAAAAGCAATCGCTATGCTGCTGGGGTCGCGCATGATTTGCAGGAATTCTTTGCGGATCAAACCGCGCAACCGCATGCGGCTACCGCCGAAGTGCAGATCGCCGCTCATGATGCGCCCCCCTGTTGTTCGTGTGCTTTGATCAGTTCGAGGAAGGCATCTTCCATGGTGGGTTCGGGCATCGCAGCAGAACGTGCCAATGCCTTGATGTCGGCGGGTGTTCCCATAGTCAGAATTTCGCCCGCTGCCATGATGGCGAGGCGGTCACAATATTCGGCCTCTTCCATGAAATGCGTGGTGACCATGATAGTGACACCCTGCCCGGCCAGTGTGTTGATGCGCGACCAAAACTCTCGTCGTGCCAGCGGATCAACGCCAGAGGTGGGCTCATCCAGAAACAGAATTTCCGGTTCGTGCATCAGCGCGCAAGCCAGCGCCAAACGCTGCTTATAGCCGAGGGAAAGATCGCCGCTGGCAAACTCGGCCATCGCTGCCAATTCGAATTCTTCAAGAGCCCAGTGGATACGGTTTGCCCGGCGCATGCCGGAGAGTCCATAGGTGCTGCTGAAGAAACGCAGGTTCTCTTCCACGCCAAGTTGCGCATACAGGGAAAATTTCTGCGACATATAACCGATACGCGCACGCGCCGCAGCGGCGGCATGGCGCAGATCCGCCCCGGCCACGCGCAGAACACCACCGCTCGGCGGTAGCAATCCGCACAGCATGCGGAAGGTGGTGGATTTACCGGCTCCGTTCGCACCGAGCAAGCCGAACACCTCGCCTCTCTTCACCGAGAAGGTCACATTTTTCACCGCATAAAAATTGCCGAAACGGCATTGCAGATCGTTCACTTCGATGATTGGATTCCCCGCTGTTGCTTGCGGAGTGAACAAAGTCTTATTCGCAGCCAATGCTGGTTTAGATGTGGGGATATTGCTCTTGGCTTTAAGCAAGTCGACAAACCTGTCTTCGAAGCGGGGCATCACCGGCGCGATTTCAATGCCGCTCACATCGGGCAGCAATATTGCGGGATCAGGCGGCGTGGTATCTACCATCACCACACGTACATGGTCACCTTGAATCAAGCTGTCCAACACTCCCGGGGCCTGTGCCAGACTAGCCTGCAACGCCCTTTTATCTATGCTCTGTACCGCGATTTCGTAAGTGCGGTCTCGCATGGAAGCGCGCAACTCGACCGGGTTCCCCTGTGCCAGCAAACGACCTTCATGCAGTAGCACAACTTCGTCGCAGCGTTCGGCTTCATCCAGATAAGCGGTGCTGAGCAAGACGCTGGTACCCTGCTCTCGCACCAGACGGTAAACGATCTCCCAAAGTTCGCGCCGCGAAAGCGGGTCAACGCCGACAGTCGGCTCGTCGAGCATCAGCAGCCTGGGCTGCCGCACCAGTGCGCAGGCCAATCCGAGTTTTTGTTTCATGCCGCCAGAAAGTTTTCCAGCCAGACGCTTGGCAAACGGTGCCAGACCGGCCATATGCATCAGCTCTGCATAGCGCGCCGGACGTACAGATTCGGACACGCCCTGCAAGTCGGCATAAAGATCGAGGTTTTCTTGCACGGTGAGGTCTTCATAAAGTCCGAAACGTTGCGGCATGTAACCGATAGCGCCCTGCACATCGAGCGACTGCGTTGCGGCATCCATGCCGAGCACGCTGATGGTTCCGGCATCAGGCAACAGTAGCCCTGCGGCCAGACGCATCAGCGTGGTCTTGCCGGCCGCATCTGGGCCGACCAAACCGGTGACCACACCGTGTCGCACATGGAAACAGACCTCATGCAACGCCTGCAATTGCCGCGTGCCGACGTTGAATGATTTGGAGATACCATTGACTTCGAGCGCGACCTCCCCGGCTGGGGGCTCCACAGAAAATGCCGCCTTCACTTGGTTGGAGGCTTTCATGGCTGCCTCAATTATTCTGGCAATGACTGGCATCCGTTGCCGGAGGCTGCCCGAGAGGAATGGTCACCGTAGCCGGCATGCCGAGTCGTAACTCATTCTGTGAGTTACACACAAATATCCGCACCTGGTAAACCAAGCCGCTGCGCACCTCAGTTGTTTCGACCGACTTCGGCGTGAACTCGGCGGTGGGCGAAATATAGCCGAGCCAGGCAGGATAATGTTTGCCGGGAAAGCTGTCGGTACTGACCTCTGCGCTCATACCCGGTTTAAGTTTGCCCAGCGCAGTTTCTTGCACATAGGCACGTACCCAAATCGGATCGGTAAGTGCCAGTGTGTAGACGGGGCGCTGCGGCGATGCCATGTCGCCGGGTTCGAGAATGCGCCCTTGGACAACACCATCATCCGGCGCATAAAGCGACGCATCCGCCAACGCCTTGCGCGCCACCTCCACAGCGGCACGGTTGGCATTTAGAGTAGCTCTGGCGGCCTCTATATCCTCTTTGCGCGGCCCGATCTGCACCAGCTTAAGTACTTCCCGCAAGCTGTTGAGTTTGGCCTTCGCCGCCTCGGATTTTGCACGGACATCATCCAACTGCTGCTTGGAGACAAAGTTTTGTTCTACCAGTGATTTGATGCGCTGATAAGTGCTCTCTGCATTGTTTGCATCGATACGTGCAGCTTCCACATCAGCCTGCGCTTTGAGTATTTCTTCCGGTCGACTGCCGGCTTCTAGTCGGGCAACGATCTGCTGCTGAGATGCCAGTTGCGCCTGCTGCATATCGACATTGCTGGTCAGTCTCTCCGTATCGAGCTGCGCAAGCAATTGGCCTTTTTTGACAGCATCCCCTTCCCTGACCAATAACTGGGCTACCCGCTCAGAGGCATTGAACGACAGCTGCACCTGTCGAATATCGACATTGCCATACAGTTTCAACGCGTCAACATTGGCGGTGCTGCGGTTTGCGAAATACCATGCCGCAGCTGCGGATGACGCCAAGGCAATTATAGTAAAGAGAAGTAAGAATGGTTTTCGTTGCACGGCATCTATCCTACAGCAAACATTGCAAGAATTTCCTATTTTAGAGTCTTTAATTCATCAATCAGAATACGGTTAATGTATGCCAAGGGCATTCCGACCCTACTCAACCCACTATTTCCTTCCAGTTGGCAGAGTTGTAACCATACTTCTAATATAGCCTACCATCAAGACTTGATAATTCGTATCCGCGTAAATACTTAAAGAAAGAGGCCTTGTTTGAATCGGTTTTAGATAATATGTTTGTGGAAAAGAAATACTGAAGTTCGGTTTTTTTTTCGGGTTTGGGTACATACCGACACGTCATGCTATCAAATGGCCTTCCGCAAAGCTGGCGATCACCTCAGGCCGTTCATGACCGACGATCAGGATGGTAACGATGTTAGTGTCAGTCTTCTGCTTCATGCAAATATTCTTCGACCAAGGCAAGGATGGCCTTCGACTGGAAGCCTTTGACCAAACGACGCAGGCGGTCGGCAAACGGATGGTAGCGCTGGTCGATCGCGGCAATGTGGTCTGTATAGCGCAGTATCTCGCGCATATCGCCCAGCCGCGCCAGTTCGTGAAGGGTCTGAATATCCCCCTTTGGAGGTACGATCAATGGTTCGATGCTTGTATTTACCGCAGTATCGTAACGATAGACGTATTTCAGCCCTAAGTGCCGCGACAGACAATCGTAGACCTCACCGAAGCGGTAGGGTTTGCGCACGAGGTCGTCCATCCCGGCGGCGAGCATTGCTGTCTGCTGTTCCTTGAAGGCCGAGGCTGACACCGCAACTATCTTCGCTTTATGCCCGCCGGGCAAGTCACGGATACGCCGGGCGGCTTCCATGCCATCCATGACTGGCATCTGTCCGTCCATCCAAATGAAATCGGGATGCCAGTCCTGAAACAGTCGCACGCATTGCTCGCCATTCTCTGCCACTTTCGTTTCCAGGCCGATGTCGTTCATCAACCGGGTAAGAAGTAGTGCATTCTCCTGCTGATCCTCGGCAATCAAGATACGATAAAGGGGATGGCCGGGAATCAGTCCCACGACTTCGCCAGTTTCCAAACCAATGGCCGCAGGAACTTCAGCGGGGGCCGCCAACTCCACGGGCAGATCGATCCGAAACAGTGAACCTTTGCCCAAGGTACTTTCGACGCTGATGCTGCCCCCCATCAACTCCAAGATCTGGCGGGTGATAGTCAGCCCCAGCCCTGTTCCTTTTTGTTCCGCGCCTTTGGCCAGCTGTACGAAGGATGTAAAGATTCGCCACTGGTCTTCTTGACCGATGCCGGGGCCGCTATCTTCGACTTCGATCAGAAGGTGTTGCCGATGATTTTGCTTCACTCCCAGACGAATGGTCACGCCTCCCATGTCGGTGAACTTTATCGCATTCCCGACTAGATTGACCAGGATTTGTCGCAGCCGGGCTTTGTCACCCCGGATGTGGCGAGGAAATTCGGATGTCTGATCAAGCAGCAACCGTAGGCCCTTTTCTTCGGCGCGCAGTCTCATCATGTCCACGACATCTCGAATCATGATGCCAAGGTCGAAAGGAATAACCTCCAGTTTTACATGACCAGCCTCGATCTTCGCCATTTCCAGCACGTCATTGATCAGTGCCAGCAGGTGTTCGCCGCTGCGGTTGATGATATCCAGTTTCTCCTGCTGGCTGGCCGTAATGTCCGGTTCGCGCCGCATCAGACTGGAGAACCCTAAGATGGCATTCAGCGGCGTGCGTAACTCATGACTCATATTGGCGAGGAACATGCTCTTAGCCTTGTTGGCCGCTTCCGCCGAGTCCCGCGCCAGCAACAGTTCGGCTGTGCGGCTCTGCACGGTTTCTTCCAATTGATCTTTATAGCGCCGTAGTTCGTCATCTGCCCGTTTGCGCAGGGTAATATCGCGAGCGATTTTGGAGGCTCCAACAATTTGACCTTGTGAATTTTTCAAGGGAGAAACCGTCACGGAAATATCGATCAAGTGCCCATCCTTGCAGCGCCGGACAGTCTCATAATGTCGGACAGACTCGCCTCGCCGGATTTTCTCCACTATCTCCTGTTCCTCATCTTGACGATCCTCTGGGATCAGGGTCAGAATCGAATGCCCGACGATTTCGTCGGCACGATATCCCAGTATGCGTTCAGCCCCTTTGTTCCAACTGGTGATGATGCCATCCAGAGTTTTGCCGACGATGGCATCGTCGGTGGACTCGACGATCGCAGCATATTCCGTCAACAATCTCTCGGCTAGCTTACGTTCGGTGATGTCGACGAAGGTCACGATCACTTGTGTGATTTCGCCCTCTTTGTCAAAGACCGGATCGGCATTTACCAACACCCATACGTCCTTTTCCTGGACGGGGCGATGCACGCCCAGTACGTAACTTCTGAGCGGTTTGCGCGATGCCAGCACTATATTTACCGGGTAGTCATTCAACGTTGCCGCATTCCCGTCCTCGCGAAAAAAATGCCATGCCGGATCGATGGCAGTTTTGCCATGCATTTGATCTTCCGAAAGCCCGAGAATTTCCTGTGAGAGCGGATTGGAAGTGAGTATCTGTGTATCCGCCCCGTGCACGATAACAGCAACCTGGATTTTGCGGATCAGCGTACGATATTTCTCCTCGCTGGCACGCATGATTTGTTCTGCCTCCTTGCGTTCGTTGGAGACTAAAGCCCCGTTTGAAATTACTCATCGGATCCTTCTGAAGGATGGTCGCGTTAAATGGTTGTATGAGAAATGCAAGACGGAATTTGATGGTGCCGGCAAACCCATACAGTCATTAGGGTATGTTCAAGATCTCACCGAACGCAAATTCTTTTCTGATTGTTGAAGCCGTTCAAAAGGAGAACGAATGCTGGTAATGAACGTGGCCATATAAAGTAGCGAATAGGCAGCTATTTTGTATGAATGACCAAAAACATTTTGGAAATCTGACGGAGCGACATATGCGGTGAATGCCAGCTCGCCAATACCCATGACGAAGCTGGAAAGTGCTAATAAAAAATATCGGGTTGTCCCGGTACGCTCAGCCTGTTTCCAAAAAAGGATCGCTACTATGAGATTAAAAAAACATAGAACGTACTCGTAAATTGCTTTGAATTCGGTTACACCATGACCTTGGATAAAGGTAACAGGGAAAGCCTCGACGTGGTAGGAACCGAACCAAATAAGAAGAGCTGACATGAGTATTCCAAGAGTCAGCCAGAACCTTCTTGAGAAGGGAGGAACCCATGCGACAGCGATCAATGCCATAGTACATACTTCAACAGTGCGCCCCATCAGCCAAAAAAAGATAGCTTTGGGCGTACTGCTCTCGGTGAGCAAATTGGGCATTCCGTTATAAGTCAGTGCGTGTACCAAATCGCAACTGGCTACAATCACAAAGCCGCAGATGATGATGTTGCTAGACCGATCTTCGCTGGCTTCAAAAGTGTGCCATGACACAACCACGATGAGCATCGCTATGATGATGGCGAACAACTCCATGAGTAGGTGCACTGACAGCATACTGCCGTGCCCTATGCCTGTGAAAGGTGGTAACAACATCAGGACGACCAGAGAACAAACGGCCAAAAAACCTGAAGACAGAACAGTTGTCTTTAACTTCAAATTTATTCTGCTGTCGATCAATCGAGGCTGCTCCATTTTGGATGGGTATTCAGATATTGTTTAAAAATTCTTTAAAGCAACGGCATTGGATCGTCCAACTGGATACTAAGCTGGCTTCGCGTTACTTTACTTATCTCATATTGGCAGATTTAAAAATTGACTTACCATTGACCGTCGGTCATGAAAGTTAGCCTATGACCGGTTTATAGTCTTTATGCCTACATAATTGCATACCGGTTAACTGACCGCAAGCTGGTATAAATGAGCCGCCCAATACTCTTGTCCTTTCGAAAAAGGCTGTCAATAATTGAATTATTGCCTGTTGATGCAGATGGATAGTTGTCCGTCGCCATGCCATGTCCGTGGGTTATAATCATGCTTCGATTTTGGCGTGGCTCCTAATGAATATTTTTTACGAAGAAGACGGCGGTTTTAAGGTCGGCAGTATCCTTGCGGATAATACGACCTCGCTGCAAGTGGAGAACTCCCACGGCAAGCGCAGTAA
>Ga0364887_10436_pt1 | contig 21489 bp, 23 predicted proteins | sample ExccelJu500001D4_4_FD_206924 | JGI IMG/M metagenome (GOLD analysis project Ga0364887, IMG submission 206924) | Enriched cells from Trout Bog Lake Hypolimnion, Wisconsin, USA - BchlTB.July23.5000.01.D4 | ecosystem: Environmental > Aquatic > Freshwater > Lake > Hypolimnion/Profundal zone | place...
ACACAAAAATCATTCAAAAAACAAAAGTTATCCACAGAAGAACTGGTAGGTTTGACTATTAAATACAGTAGGTTTGACTATTAGATAAACCAAAGGTAGTAGGTCTGACTCAGAAATAAACAAAATATGGTAGGTCTGACTGTGAAAATATAAAGAACTGGTAGGTTTGACTCGGCTAAAACACAAAATACCTACTGAAAACACAAAATATTACAAAACTAAATATTTACTATCCTTCTTAATCATAAATATTAACCTAAAAAGAAATCTGAGCCAATAAAAACCCTCTCGATAAAAAAGTCAAACCTACCATTTATAACAAATATTACCAATAATAGCTTTGGAAACTCAAGGCATCAAGCCTTTCGTTTCCATAGAGAAGGGATACCTCCCTTCTCTTAACTCTTCCCTCTAACAAATTGTGTGCGACGACATGAGTCGCACATAGTATTAATATGGACAAAAATACTAGTACGGAAAAATAAATGTATAAAATTTTGAAGATTTCTTATTTTTTCCGTATCCAGAAAACAAATGATTTATAGACAGGTTTATTTTTTACTTAACATCTCCATAAAAATAGTTCATATTTCGTCCAACAAACACTGTCAGATTAAAAACTGTACATAAACATTGAATATAGGGATACTGGACATGTTGATAGGATATATGCGAGTATCAAGTGAAACGGATCGCCAAAATACCGATTTTCTGGAAATAAGCGTTAAACGCTCTATTGCATTTCAACGGCAGGAAGTAGAAAATGCTAAAAGCCCCCTTAATTAATATAAGGGGCTAATGAAAAAATATGTAAATAGTCAAACCTACTATAAATAAGGTAAGCAACCGATTTATTTAACAGGTTATTGCGGTTGGATTATTATGAGTTTTTCACCAACAATTCATAACCTGCGATAACATCAAAAAGTTCTTCATCAATTGAGTTTTTGCGCAAAGTATGGGAAGTTTGTTTTAAGTTCTCCAATAATTCATCAATGTTTTTTTCTGCGCGCTGCATAGCGGCAAGCCGACTAGCATTTTCGCTGGCGAGTGATTCGGCGCAAGCTTTGAATAATGAAATAAAAATATACTCGCGAATTAGTGCGCGTAAAAGTGATGAAGTATTATCAGCAATTATCTCAGGGATATTTAGGGTTGACCAAGTCGCTTGTGCCAGTGAGTGTTGCCATTTTTCATCAATAGGTAGTAATTTTTGACATATAGGTTCATATAATGTACCTGATTTTGGGCGATTATAAAAAATCAACATTTGCGATAATTCACCAGACTCACGATTGATTATGCTTTCTGTTAAAATATTCCCAATAAGTGGTGTAATAGAAGCAATTGCACTCGGCACCGCAAAAGTTTTTTCTACACTGAGTCCTGCATCTTTTAGCCGTCCGCAAACTCGTTCACCTACCGCCCAGATAGTCTTTGTATCAGATAAACTATCAAGTTTGTTGCGGATATAATCAACTAATTGTTCATTAAACTTACCAACCATTCCTTGATCTGAGCCAAAAACAATCACAGTAATTTCATTTTTGTTATTTTTTGAATGATTATTAATAGGAACAGATGCAGTTTGCTTAAAACAAGCAGTCAATCCAAGCTCAATTGTGCGATAATAATCAGTAAGAGATTGTATGGCGATTTCATATTGTCCAATGCTAGATGCAGCTTGCGCCTTCATTGTGCGAACAACAGATTCTAACTGCTCCGCACTGGTAATTTTATGGCGTATAGTTTCCAGTGAATTGCTCATATTGATTGCTCTGAGCTAGGGGAAGATTGAAATTGAGCAAGAGCCTTACTTGCAATTTGTATAATAATTTTTCGTTCGTCATCAGTAAGTGGGGTATTAGAATAAAATCGTTTAATTATGTTTGCAGGAATGTCTTCTCCCGATTTGCAAATTATATGCTTTGCATCTTGCATTTTATCATCTGATATATTGTCAAACAAACCTTCAATAAGTGCTAGTAATATAACAATCTGTTCGGGTACAGATAAGGCTTGCGATTCGCCTTGCATCAAGCAATTGCGAATGCGTTTTCCGTGAATAATAATTTTTTTGCTATTTACATCAAGTCTTGTACCAAAACGGGTAAAATTTTCAAGCTCAAGAAATTGTGCATAAGCAAGTTTGAGGTCGCCAGTCACGGCGCGATAAGGCGCAAACTGTGCTTTACTCCCAACCCGTGAGACTGATTTTCCAACATCAATTGCTGGTAAAATACCTAACTCAAACAATGTTGGAGAAAGATATATTTGACCATCAGTTATGGAAATAAGGTTAGTTGGAATATATGCGGATATGTCTTGCGCTTCAGTTTCTATGATAGGCAATGCTGTAAGCGATCCGCCACCTTTTTCTTCTGATAAATGTGTTGCTCGTTCTAAGAGGCGTGAATGAATATAAAAAATATCTCCTGGGAATGCTTCACGCCCAGGTGGGCGGCGCAGTAGAAGAGAAATCTCCCGATAAGAACGCGCATGATGAGTGAGATCATCATAAACAATTAATACATCACGACCTTGCTCCATAAAATATTCGGCAATGCTGGTGGCAGCATAAGGGGCAATATAGGTAAGTCCAGGGGTATCATTTCCTTCACTAACTACCACTACAGTATAATCCATTGCGCCATTCTCGCGTAAGCGGGCTATAACTTTAGCGATAGAAGAGGAGCGTTGACCTATTGCACAATAAACACACAACACATTTTTACCTTTTTGGTTCAATATCGTGTCAATGGCTATTGCGGTTTTGCCAGTTTGCCTGTCTCCGAGAATTAACTCACGCTGTCCCTTTCCAATTGGAATTAATGCGTCAATCGCCATAATACCAGTTTGTAGTGGTACAGTTACTGGCAATCTATCCATTATAGCAGGCGCAGTGCGTTCAATCGTAATACGCTTTTTTGTGGCAATATTTTCTTTGCCGTCTAGTGGTGCGCCAACTGGATTAATAATTCGCCCGATTAATTTATCACCTACTGGTATATCCATTACCCGTCCAGTCCGCAGAACCTCATCACCAGCGTTAAGCTGCCAATAATTACCTAGCAGGACAACACCTATTTCATTCTCATCAACATTAAATGCAATGCCATAGACATTATTGGGGAATTTTACCAATTCTTCAAATCCCACATTGGGAAGTCCTGTAACAGTTGCTATCCCCATAGATATATGGGAAATCACTCCAACTTCGCAAAGTTTTAATTCTGGAGTCAATTCTTCCCGTGCATTGCTTAATTCTGCAAAAGTATCTTTCAGGGCTTTTTGCAGATTGTTATACAGCATGGTCTGCCTCTGGTTTTCCCAGTGTTACAAGGTAATCTGCTATGCTCCAAGCAAGTTTATGCCCATCAACTGATAATTCAATTCCGCTTATTAGATTGTGCAAAACTTTGAATTGAAGCCCCTCCGAATCTATAGCAAAATTTTCTTTAATTGCATCAGTAATAGCAAGTTGTCTTTTTTGTGATAATTTAAACGCAGTAGTTATGATTATATTTTGCGATGACGCAGAAGTTAATGTAATCTTGTCCGCAGCACTCAATTTTTCTAAATTCTTAATAAATAGTGCAATTATACGCTCTTCTAAGTTAATATCTGCAAGATCGTGTAAGATTTTCGCAGTAGTTGCAAAGATTTCTTGTTTCATTAATTTAACTGTTTCTTGATGTAACTTTTGTTCTTCATTGATTAAAGCATCTTTACTTTTTGTCCGTAAATTCTCCGCTTCGGTTTTTGCCTCTGCTATGAGTTGATCACGAATATCTTTTGCTTCTTTTTTTGCATTATCCATTAATTCAGTTTTTTGCTTATCAAAATTCGCATTCTTTTTTTGAAAATCTTCTTGCTCTTTTGTCGCTTCGGCGATTTTGTCGCTTGCATCAGCAAGTTGTTCAGCAATCAATTTTTCGCGTGTGGCGATTGCTTTCAAAATCGGTTTATAGAGAAACCGCTTCAACAACCACATTAAAACGAGGAAGTTAATCGCTTGAGCAATAACGGTGAACCAATCTATTTGCATAAATCTAATGTCCTGCTACTTGCGCTATTGCATGATTCCAGAAAGGGTTAGCAAAAATAATAATCATAGACACCACGAAACAATAAATCGCGGTGGATTCAATCATTGCCAATCCCACAAATAAAGTTCGTGTAATCGTATTAGCAGCGTCAGGTTGCTGCGCTAGCGATTTGAGTGCAGTGGCAACTGAATGTCCTTCAGCCAATGCGGGACCCAAACAGCCAAAACCAGTTGTAATTCCTGCGGTGACGATTGAAGCAACTGCAATTAAAGTCATGCTATCCATTTTGTAACCTTTCAATTTCATTGTTATTATTAGATCCTATAGCACCAGCAATATAAACTGTAGCCAAAACGCTAAAAATATAGGCTTGCACCAGACTGGTAAGTAACCCTAGTGCCGTCATAACTATAGGAAAAAGAAATGGCGTTATGCTAAGTAAAATGCCAACAATCATGCCGCCACTCATCATATTGCCAAACAAACGAATAGCCATTGCCAATGTGCGTGAAAATTCGCTTATGATATTAAACGGCAACATCAAAAAAGTAGGCTCGGTATAAGATTTCAAATATTTAAATAATCCTTGTTTCATTATACCAAAAAATGGCACAGCAATAAACACACAAAGCGCAAGTGCCACAGTAGTTGAAAGCGAGCCTGTTGGTGGTTCATAATTTGGAATAAGGGTACAAATGCCAGATATTGCGATAAACAAAAATAATGTGCCAAGAAACCCCAAATATTTTTCTGGCTCAGCCAAGCCAACTTCTTTAATTTGAGTCTTGATGCCAATAACGATTATTTCAAAAAAACTTTGCCAATGTGATACTTCTTTTTTGTTTTTTAACTTACGAGTTACCAATATAGAACCGATAGTAAGCAACAATATTAATGCCCAAGTAGTAACAATCGTGCTGTTGAGTTTGAAAAACCCATGTTGCCAGAATATTAGCTGATCAGGACTAATTCGCATAATTATTCTCCCGCGTTAGATATGAGATAACAATACGACCAGCAATAACCCCCAAAAGACAGACAATAAACTTTTTCCAATCACCATTTGCAACCAAATAAAATCCCGCAAAACAGATGCCCATTCGCACCCAGAAACTAGCAAAAAACCATAATGCAGGGCGGATAGAATGAAGGGCTTTTTTTACAGTCCACCATAAACCACCATAAAAAATGCAGCCCAATATGCAGCCTACACCAAATGCTAATACTAAAAACCATATTTCAGTCATCTTTTTCTTCCTCTTTTAGCATTTCTTTACTTTCTTTTATCACCCAATATACCGCATTCCAACAACCAATAATTAAACCAGCGACTAACAATGCCAGTGTCCAAGAATGTGATGATGGATATTTTTCATCTAGCAACATTCCAAGTCCCGTCCCAAGTAAAGTTGGTAGCACTATTGACCAACCAATAAGCCCGAACATACCAAACCCAAACCAGATATTTTTATTGCCACGAGCTTGCGCTTTCAATTTGCGCTTAACCTGTGAGTTTACTTGTTCGCTAAACCTATCTTGTTTGTTTGATTCTTCGCTCATGTTTTAACCTTTTTGTAATTCAGCAAAACGAGTGATAAATCCAGTTTCTAGTTTTGTGAGTGCTATTCGCATATTCTTTTCCTGCTCACTTATTTGCAAAAATTCTTCTTTAACTGTTTCATGCAGTTTTTTTAAGTCTGTTCCTCCGATTGCATTACGCACGGAAATAAGCACATCTGCTCCTGCTTTTACTAAAATACCCTCATCAATTGCGACCACAATTTGACCTTCTGTCTCAGTTTCCCAAGTTAAAATTCCTGCACAAAGCGCAACTACACAGTCTAGACGATGTGGTAATAATCCTAAAAATCCTTGCTCAGTTTTTACTACAATTCGTTTTACCCCTTCTTTATGGGCAAAGACCTTGAAAGGTAGCAATACTTTAAGCTGCATTAGATTTGATTGCATCTTTCGCTTCCTTTTGGTGTATTTTTGCCTCGTCTATAGCTCCTATCATATAAAGCGCGTTTTCTGGTATATCCTTAAATTCGTCTTTCAAAATGCGTTCGCAACCGTCTAATGCGTCATCAAGACTTACAGATTTGCCTTTAATCCCTGTGAATTGCTCAGTGGTAAAAAAAGGTTGGGTGAGAAACCGCTCCAGACGGCGAGCGCGAGCAACTACGGCGCGATCATTGGGTGAAAGCTGCTCTAACCCAAGCATTGCGATAATATCTTTTAATTCGGCATATTCGGCAAGGGTTTGTCTAATTTCCTGAGCAATTTGGTAATGTTTCTGCCCAATAACGCTCGGAGTTGCCATTCTGGAGTTAGATTGCAATGGATCAATAGCGGGAAAAAGCCCCTCATTTGCGCGTTTGCGTGATAAAACAATAGAAGCAGAAAGATGAGAGAATGTGTGTACTGCCGCAGGGTCGGTAAAATCATCAGCAGGGACATATACTGCTTGAATGGAAGTAATAGCCCCTGTATCAGTATTGGCAATGCGTTCTTCCAGCCGTGAAAGCTCAGTAGACATAGTAGGTTGGTAGCCTAAACGCGAGGGCATTTGTCCCATTAACGCAGAAATTTCTGCACCCGCTTGAATAAAACGAAAAATATTATCTACCAATAAAAGCACATCGCGATGCTCGTCATCACGAAAATACTCCGCCATTGTCATTGCTGCATGACCAACGCGAAAACGCGCTCCTGGAGGTTCATTCATTTGACCAAACATCATCACCATATTAGGCAATACTCCAGCCTCTTTCATGTCATGATAAAGTTCGTGTCCCTCGCGACAGCGTTCGCCGATACCACAAAAAATACTAACGCCATCATTCTGCCCCACCATATTGTGAATCATCTCGGTAAGAAGTACGGTTTTTCCAACTCCTGCACCACCGAACAGCCCAGCTTTCCCCCCTCGTTCTAGGGGGGTTAAAACATCTATAACCTTAATGCCAGTTTCAAAAATTTCTGATTTTGTAGAACGCCGCATCAAAGACGGTGGATTTTGATGAATTGATCGCTTTTGCACATCTTCCAACTTCTCGCCGTTATCTATCGTATTGCCAAAAACATCAAACATTCTTGACAAAATTTCTTTTCCTACAGGTGTTTTTAGTGTGCTGCCAGTGTCTTCTACTTTCATTCTGCGTGCCAGACCACTCGTTGTAGTCAATGCAATTCCGCGTACTCGTTGTGTGTCTAATTGTGCGAGTACCTCAATAATGATTTCATTATGATTACCAGTGCGAAGAATATTATAGATAGAGGGCAACTGATTTGCAAATTGCACATCAACCACGCTACCTCTTACCGATATAACAATGCCAATGTTTGAAGTTTTCATAACGCCTCCATGTAGCAACGCATATTACAATTAACTGGTTACAAAGCAAACTATATCAATTTTAGATCATCTCCAAAGCCAACGCGATGCCTTGCCCACCACCAATACAGAGTGTGACAATAACGCGCTTCAAATTATAGCGTTTCATCGAGTAAATTAGGCGGGTGGTGAGTATCGCCCCAGTTGCGCCAAGCGGGTGACCGTGTGCAATTGCACCGCCCTCAACATTAACAATCTCTTCGTCAAGCGCGAGTTCACGAGTGACTGCGATTGCAATAGCCGCAAAGGCTTCGTTTATTTCTATTCGTTCTATATCGCTTATTTTCCATTTAGCTCGTTCTAGTGCCTGCCTTACGGTGGGAACATTGCCAAGACCAAACATATTTGGCTCTACTGCGCCAACACCATAAGAGACAATGCGTGCCATAGGCTCTAGTCCATTTGCTTCGGCAAAATCTGCCTCTGCAATAATCATAGCCGAGCCTGCACTATTTAGTCCTGGCGCATTGCCCGCCGTGATAGTTCCATCTTTACGGAAAGCAGGTTTTAGCTTGGCAAGACTTTCTGTAGTAACATCAGGGCGATTGCCCTCATCTTTTGCAAAGATTTCCGTTTTTTTATGTGAGATGATTTCTACTGGTGTGATTTCTTCATCAAATTTTCCTGTCGCTTGCGCTTTGGCAAAGCGTAGTTGCGAACGCAACGCCCACGCATCTTGCTCTACTCGTGTAATGGAATATTTGGTAACAAGGTCTTCAGTATGCCAGCCAGCATGTTCACCAGAAAACGCGTCATTCAGCCCATCGCGCAGCAGGCTATCGATTAGCTTGCCTTCGCCCATGCGGTAGCCCCAGCGAGCGGATTCCAGCAGAAACGGGCATTGATCCATATTCTCCATACCACCAGCAATGGCGCAATCTATATTGCCACTAATAATTTCCAGATAGGCTGAGACAATAGCCTGCGCCCCTGAACCGCAAACACGATTTACCGTGAAAGCTGGAACTTGAACAGGAATGCCACCGTCTATTGCTGCTTGGCGCGCTGGGTTCATTCCAGTGCCTGCTTGCACAACTTGCCCCATAATTACTGCCTGTATTTTATCAGCAGAAAGTTTAGCTCTTTTCAAGGTTTCACGGACAACTGTTGCGCCAAGCTGCGTAGCGGGGATAGTTTTTATACTACCATCAAATTTGCCAATAGCAGTACGGGTGGGAGAACAGATTACAATTTGCCTAGTCATAAGTATTCCTTTGGTGATTGGTTCTAATTTAACGAACTTTTGTCTCCATGTCGGCTATAAAGCTGGTGGAAGGTCTCTTCTGCGACTTCGTCAATAGCATCATTGAGCTTATTTAACCCATCGGTGATTAACTTAGATGTCTTGCTCTCCATCATAGGAAGAAAACCTTCTGACGCTGTCTGTAAGCGATGTTCACGCACATAAGGCGCAATCGCGGCGATGCCCCACATAGCAGGATTTAACCACTGCGACCACATATAGCGCGTGGTACGCATCGGATGTAGCCAACGCATAGCTCTAGCTGCTAATGGATTGGAAATTATCTGCACAAACGGGCTGCCCCACTCACTGTAAAACTTGTCGTTGAACTCTGATACTTGTCGGACACGCTCAAAACTCTTATGATTATAATGATGGGCAATATCCTCAATAACCAGTTCTTCAAAACGCACCTCATGTACAGGCTCAATGGATTCTTCCTCCCTCAGCGTATCTTCTATCTTCATTTCATAAAGACCGGGCTTCAAGCCATCTAATCGGTCAATGTTACCTAGAATGGCGTTATGTTCATGACGCGCCACTTCAGCGGAAACGAAAATGCCGAGATGCCCGATTTTGGGATCAATCATGTAAATTATGCGCTGTCCAGCTTCTTTGAGTTCCTCAGTGGTTTTATAGACGGCGGCAATCCATGACATTGCTTCGTAAGGCGGTGTGATGTCATCGCCTTCAGAAGCGAATATCAAGATTGGATTCTTGATGTTTTTCATATTGACATGGCAACCTTTATGCAGCTCCAGTTCGCCGTCCTCAATCTCATTGCCAATGAAAAGCTGTGACACAGTGGCAACAATTTCCTCAGTGCTAAAAAGATAAAAGCCGTTCCACCATCTTTCAAAGGAAAGGAAGCGTTCTTCTTCAGTATCAATTTTTTTTTAACATAAATAAAGCAGGGGATATATTATTCCAAAAAAATAAAAATTCTATAGTGGTTGGAAAAATAAACCAAGACCAAGAAACTGGTTTTCAACATCTATATTTTGCCCCTGATGCAGCCCCCATATTTACTGCCTATGAAGCAGCAAGAAAAGAAATGGAAAAATTTGTACGAGAATCAGACGCAAAAGAAAAATCTCAAGCGGAAAAGAAAAAAACTTCAAGTTCTTCAAAATCCCCCTCATATTATTCAAATTATTATGCAAGTGACAATGAAATGGCAGGCGCAGCAGGAGCAATGGCAATTGGCGGTGGTTTATTGCTTAATCATCTTGATAATGAAAAACAAAGAAGAGATAAATTACGAAATGGTGGTGTTGCTAGAGAAGAAAGCATATCATTTAGCAGAATATTTTCTACCTCTGCGCTTGTAACGGGGGGGGTATTGCTTTTAGACGCATTATTCTTCAAAGGCGCAGGTCGTGAAAAAATAGTCTCTACATTTAAAAGATAAAGTGTCAATTTTACCACTTGATTTTACTAATATTTTATCGCATTAATATCCGCAATAAAATAAAGGTAAAATTAATGCACAAACTCCAAGCAATAATAATAGCTTTGCTAACACTATTTGTTGCCAATTACGCTAATGCACAAACTCCAGTGGAAGCTCCAAAACAAATTATCCACAGCATAAAAATAACTGGTAATCAACGAGTTGAAGAATCTACAATCCTTACTTATCTTGGACTTAAAGACGGTGCAGAACTTAATCAATATGATATTGACACTGCATTAAAGAACCTATTTGCCACTGGTTTTTTTGCTGATGCAAAAATCACTCAACAATCAATTGACAGCAGCAAAACCGATATTTTAGTTACCGTATTTGAAAATCCTGTGATTAGCAAATTAGTGTTTGAGGGCAATGACGCAGTTGAAGAAAAAGACCTCAAAAATGAGCTAGAACTTAAACCTCGTTCAGTTTACACAAAAACAAAATTACAAAGCGATGTCAAACGCATACTTGATATTTATCGCCGTGGTGGTCGCTATTCAGCACAAATTAATCCAAAAATTATTCAACTTGACCAAAATCGAGTGGATTTAGTCTATGAAATCAATGAAGGTCCAGTTGCTAAAGTGCAAAAAGTTTCCTTTATCGGCAATGAAAACTTTGAAACAAGCAAGCTGGTAAAAGTAATTCGCACGGAAGAAACTCGTTGGTATAAATTTCTCTCTAGTGATGATAAATATGACCCAGAACGCTTGCAATATGACCAAGAATTACTGCGTAAGTTTTATACTTCAGAAGGCTTTGCCGATTTCCAAGTTAAATCTGCAATTGCTGAGTTATCACCTGCTAAAGATGCTTTTTATGTAACATTCACAATTGAAGAAGGGCAAAAATATAGATTTGGGAAAATCACTATAGATTCCGCTCTAAAAGGTGTAAAAACGGAGGATTTACAAAAAACACTGCTTACTTCTGATGATACAATTTACAACGCCAGCAAAATTGAAACTTCTATAGATGCCCTAACTAAAGAGCTTGGTAATCAAGGTTTTGCTTTTATTGATATTGATCCAAAACTTAACCGCGACACCACAAAACACATTATAGATATTTCATATAACATCAAAGAGGGGCCTCGTGTGTATGTTGAAAAAATTAACATAGTAGGGAATATTCGTACTCTTGATGAAGTTATCCGCCGTGAATTCCGTTTAGCTGAGGGAGATGCTTACAGCACATCTAAAATTGCTCGTTCAGAACAAAGGCTTAATAACCTTGGGTTCTTTGAAAAAGTTAAAATTACCAATGAAAAAGGTAGTGCGCCAGACAAAACGATTATTACTGTTGAAGTACAAGAAAAATCAACTGGTGAAATCTCAATTGGTGGCGGTTTCTCAACCACCGACGGTCCATTGGCACAATTTGGTGTCAAAGAAACTAACTTGCTAGGTCGTGGGCAAGATTTACGCTTCAACGCTATGGTTTCCTCTGCCCAACAACAATATGACATTAGTTTTACCGAACCATATTTCCTTGATCGTGAGTTATCTGCGGGGGTAGATTTATTTAAAACTTCAACCCTGACTAATGTTGGCATTCCTTACCAAAACGATACTAACGGTGTAAAATTCAGGCTTGGCTATGCACTTGCTGAACAATGGCAACATTCTCTAAACTATACATTTAAACAAACTAATATTAGCAATATTCAAACTGGCGCATCTATTTTTATTATTGATCAAGCTGGTATAACCACTGAATCTTCAGTTGGTCATGCTATAACCTATGATAATCGTGATAATAAATTCTCACCAACCACTGGCGAATTCTTCCGTATAAATCAAGATGTTGCTGGTGTAGGTGGTGATGCTCATTATTTGCGCAATGAAATTCACGGTGGCTATTATTACCCAGTTGCTCCCAAATGGACTTTCTCATTGTCTGGAGCTTCAGGGTATATATTTGGCTTTAGTGAAGATGTTCGCATTGAAGACCGTTTCTACTTGGGTGGAAATTCATTTCGTGGCTTTGAAAACTATGGAATTGGTCCACATGATATATCTACAGGTGATTCTTTGGGAGGTAATGTTTATTACTCTGTCACTCCAGAACTTACTTTTCCACTCGGACTGCCAGATGATTTAGGCTTTCTTGGCTCAGTTTTCACCGATGCTGGCAGCCTATATAAACTAGACGGATCAAATGTTGGAGTAAGCGCACCAAATAGTTTGCGTTTATCAAGTGGTGTTGGTATATCGTGGGCATCGCCATTTGGTCCTATCAGAATTGATTTTGCTGACGCTCTGCTAAAAAACCAATATGACAGAACCCAGATTGTCAATTTTAATTTTGGCACCAGATTTTAATATTTAGAAAGGTTACTTCTATGAAATTGCGTTCACTTATTTTCTCTACTATCTTAGCTGGTGGCATGTTTGCCAATGCAAATGCGGCGGATACAGCTACAGTTGCTTTTGTTAATGCCGAACAAATTTTGCATGATTCAACTGCTGCAAAATCAGCCGAAGCTCAACTGGAAGAGAAACAAAAAGCATTCCAAGCAGAGTTAGGTCCAAAAGAAGAGGCTTTGCACAAAGAAGAAGAAGCATTGAGCAAACAAAAAAGCGTTATATCTGCTGATGCACTTAACAAAAAAATAAAAGAACTGCAAACCAAAGAAATTGCAGTACAAAAAGATGTAGAAAAAAAGAAAAAAATTCTTGCCAAAGCTTCTAGCGCAGGGTTCAAGTCACTCCAAAAAGCATTAATTGATAGCACCAACACAGTTGCTAAAGAAAAAGGCTATACAGTTGTAGTCCAAATGTCTGCTCTTCTTTATGCAGACCCCAAACTTGATATTACACAAGATGTTTTGACTAAATTAAATAGCTCATTGCCACAAGTTACTTTAGATTTCAAAGCGGCTGCTGAAAGCACTGATTAATTGCTTAGTTAATAGGGGCTACTTTGGCTGATTCAAGATTCTTTTATAATTCTGGTTCTATAACTCTTGAGAGAATAATTTCTCTAACAGGTGCAGAACTGCTTGATAAAAATGCGGATAAAAATCTTAAATTCAACGATGTCGCCCCTTTAGATAAAGCCCAACCAGACGAAATTAGCTTTTTGGACAATATTAAATACGCTGATTCGCTAAAATATTCAAAAGCTGGTGCGTGTTTTATTCACCAAAAAAATATCAAGCACGCCCCAGAAAATATGTTGTTATTAGTCACTGAGCAACCTTATCAAGCTTACGCCTTAACCGCACAAGCATTTTATCCTACAAAATTGCCTAAAAATTTAATCTATAATAATTCTTCTATAGCATCTTCGGCAAAAATTGGCGCAAATTGTCAAATAGACACATTTGCAGTGATTGGAGAAAATGTAGAGATTGGAGAAAATTGTCATATTGGCTCTGGTGCTTCAATTGCAGACGGAGTTATAATTGGCAATAACACGAGAATTGGTGCAAATTCTACAATAAGCCACTCTATAATTGGCAATAATATAATTATTCATCGTGGAGTACATATTGGGCAAGATGGTTTTGGCTTTGCGCTCGGTAAAGGTGCGCATATAAAAGTCCCACAATTAGGCAGAGTAATTATAGAAGATTTTGTAGAAATTGGCTCAGGAAGCTGTATAGACAGAGGCGCAGGTCCAGACACTATAATCGGAACTGGCAGCAAAATAGATAATCTCGTGCAAATTGGGCATAATGTGGTTATTGGCAAACATTCAATTATTGTATCACAAGTCGGTATTGCGGGCAGCTCACAAATCGGCAATGGGGTGGTATTAGCAGGTCAAGTTGGGGTTGCTGGGCATCTAAAAATTGGCAATGGCGCAAAACTTGCGGCACAAAGCGGTGCAATGTCAGATGTTCCCGAAGGAGCAGCTTACGGTGGCTCACCTGCAATTCCAATAAAAGAATGGCATAGACAGACTTTGCTTAAAAGAAAGGAAAGTAAAAAATGAGTGAAGAAAATGGCATAATAAATGCTGAATATGGCAGAGGTCATAAGGTTGGTGCAAAGATAGATATTGAGCGCATAATGGAGATGATTCCGCATCGTTATCCATTCTTGCTGGTTGATCGTGTAATTAATATGGTGGACGGAGAATCCGCTACTGGAATAAAAAATGTTACATTTAACGAACCTCATTTTGTTGGTCATTTTCCCCAAAAACCAATTATGCCAGGTGTGCTTATAGTTGAAGCAATGGCGCAAACTTCTGGGCTTTTAGTGGTACACACACTAGGCAAAGCAGCCGAAGGTAAATTAGTTTATTTTATGTCTATAGAAGAGGCAAAATTTCGTAAACCTGTAACACCGGGTGATACTCTTGAAATATTTGTGCAAAAAGCAAAAGCAAGAGGCAATATCTGGAAATTTGCTTGCGAAGCTCATACTGCAAATGGCAAAGTCGCCGAAGCTGTAGTAACCGCTATGATTGCAAAATAAGGAATAAAAAAATGGCAATAATTCACCCAACCGCAATTGTTGAAAAAGGTGCAAAACTAGCTGATGATGTTAAAATTGGTGCATTTTGTGTAGTTGGCAGTGAAGTTGCAATTAGATCTGGGGTAGAATTAATATCTCATGTTGCAGTTTCTGGCTGCACTGAAATTGGTGAAAACACCAAAATCTATCCATTTACATCGCTTGGTTCTGCGCCACAAGATTTGAAATATAAAGGCGAGAAATCTCAACTTATTATTGGCAAAAATAATTCTATCCGTGAAAATGTGACAATGAACACAGGCACTGAAGGTGGTGGAATGCTTACCAGAATTGGTGATAATTGTTTGTTTATGGTAGGAGCGCATGTTGCACATGATTGTATAATTGGCAATAATGTTATTATGGCAAATAATGCAACCCTTGGCGGTCATGTTTTTGTTGATGATTTTGCAATTATTGGAGGTCTTGCTGCTATACATCAATTTGTTCGTATTGGAAAACATTCAATCGTTGGTGGTATGTCTGGTGTTGAAAATGATGTTATTCCTTACGGCTCAGTAATTGGTGAGCGAGCTGCTCTTGCAGGGCTTAACTTAGTTGGGCTAAAAAGAAGAAATTTTGACCGTGAAACTATCCATGCTCTTCGTAACGCTTACAAAATGTTGTTTGAAGCTGAAAATGGCACTTTGTTTGAACGCTCAACAAAAGTGCAAGAAGCGTTTGTAAATTTTCCACCTGTGCAAGAAATAATTAATTTTATGGAAGATAAAGGCAGTCGTTCGCTTTGCACCCCTAAGTAGTACCTAGTTTTCTTTACTAATCACAAGGCACAAAGCACTAAACTCAAGTTATTTCAGAGCAAGCCCTTAAAAACTTATCAACTTCTTTATTCAAAACATCAGATTGTTTAGCAAAATCTTCAGCAGCATTTAAAACTTGTGTTGAAGATGCTTTGGTTTCTTCAGCAGAGCTATTAATATCGCTAATTGTACCAGTTACTTCGTTCATGCTAAACGCAACTTGGTTAATGCTTCTAGCAATTTCTTGAGTAGCTTGTTCTTGCTGTTTAACTGCGATAGTTATGCTAGAAGTATTTTTAGTAATATCTCTTATTGCATTGCCTATATTATTAACTGCACCCACTGCTTTTTCAGTAGCATTTTGCATTGTCTCAATTTCTTGCCTAATCTCATCAGTCGCTTTTGCAGTTTCAGCCGCAAGATTTTTTACTTCATTTGCAACTACTGCAAAACCTCTTCCAGCATCACCAGCCCGTGCAGATTCAATGGTGGCATTAAGCGCAAGCAGATTAGTTTGTGAGGCAATAGAATTAATTAATTGTACTATATTGCCAACTTTAACCGCAGCTTGATTAAGGCTTACAACTAATTCTTCGGTTTGCGATGCTTGCGCAGAGGCATTGTCAACTTGTGATGAAACTCTGGAAACTTGTCCACTAACTTCACTAATTGAAGCGGTTAATTCTTCCGCCGCCGCAGCAACATTTTTGACATTATCCCCCGCTAAATTAGCAGATTTCACAGAAACAATAAGGTTATTACTAGTATCTTCAGCATTACTGCTCATGCTTTTAGCAGAATTTTGCAGCTTGTTTGACTCAGCAGCAAGGCTGCTTATTACCCCTTTAACACTAAGGTTAAAATCGTCAGTATAAACTGAAAATTTCCCAACTCGATTTTCAGTTGCACGAGTTACGGCATTAATGGCAATAGCACTACGGCGGTAAATTCCTGGTAAACCACGATCTAACACTTTGCGAAAATATTTTCCTTCGCTCACCGCTTCCATTGAGTTACACACTTCACGCACAAATGCATCAGTTAAGTCAATAGCACGATTAATCGCATGAGCTAATTTAGCTAAATTACCTAACTCAGAAACATGAATAATTCTTGCCTCAAAATCACCCTCTGCAATCTTAGCAAGAGTTTCAGTATAATAATTTATTGATTTTTCAGCACGACGAATATGTAAAGTAACAAGCACAGCTAGTATAGCAAAAACGCCGTCCAAAATATAATCTGCAATGTCAGCATGAACAAAAAAATGCCAGATTATAGAAGCAATATTAGCTATTGATATGATATTAGCCAATAAAACTGCTTTAGATAGAGAGGACAAATTCTTCATAGCTAATACCTTTATCTTGTAACATTTGTATTAATATTTTCTCAGATGCCTCTATTCCTTTTTTAGGAGAACTATGCTTGTTCTCCTCAGTTTTCAAAGCTGAGTATAACTCTTTTATTTGTGCAACTTGATTTATGCTTGGTTTACGGCGATTAGAATGATAACCAACCACATTACCATTATTGTCAAAGCTTGGGGTCACATGAGCAAACACCCAATAATGATCTCCATTTTCACCTAAATTCACAACATAAGCAAATATTTCTTTTTGTTGTTCTAAAGTATCCCATAATAATTTGAATATACACCTTGGCATATCAGGGTGGCGAATTACATTATGTGGCTGACCAATTAATTCTTCTACACTCATATCTGCCAAACGGAGGAAAACATCATTAGCATAGGTTATTTTGCCTTTAAGATCAGTTTTGCTGACAATTATTTCTTCATCACTCCAGTAACCTTCTTTACCGCTTGGAACTATTGTTGGTCTTGCCATTTTCGCCTCTTTCTTAGCAAATTTAGGTTAATCTAAAGATACGACTAGCAAAGTTTCAATAGCATTTGTGAATAACCATCATAGACACTAATGTCTCGTTGTATAATTGCAACTAGAGGTTAATTGCAATCAACACTTATTCAACTAAAAAAATAACAACTTGTCTAAAAATAATCAGATAGAAAACACGAATTCATCGTAACTAATATTCTTATCTTTTAAGATTTTTAGTAATAAATCAGTAGCAGCTTGCATTCCATCTTTGGGAGATTGATATTTATCTTCTTCAGCTTTCAGAAGAGCATAAAGCCCCTTTACTTTGGCAATTTGCTCTGGTTTTGGCTTGCGGCGATTAGAGTGATAACCAACCACATTACCGTTATTGTCAAAGCTTGGGGTCACATGAGCAAACACCCAATAATGATCTCCATTTTTTGCCATATTTATAACATAGGCAAATATTTCTTCTTTTTGCTCTAATGTATCCCACAACAACTTAAAAACGCATCTCGGCATATCGGGGTGACGGATTATGTTATGAGGCTCTCCCACCAATTCTTCGCTTGAAAACTGCGCTAGTTGCTCAAAAACATTATTAGCATAAGTGATTTTACCTTTTAAATCTGTCTTACTAACAATTATATCTTCATCATTCCAAGCAATCTCTTTGCCAGTTGGAATCACTTTTGGTCTTGCCATATTATTCCTCTGTTAAAATTCTTAGCCAATTACCTCTCTCTTACCGACATGATTAGCGGCACTAACTATGCCTTCCTCTTCCATTCTATCAACTAACCTTGCAGCACGATTATATCCAAGTTTCAAGACTCTTTGCAAATAGCTAGTAGATGCTTTTCTATCTCGTTGTACAATTGCCACTGCCTGACGATACAATGCCCCATCTCCACTATTATCGTCCTCTCCTTCAGACTCCAAGTCCATAGACTCTTCTGGGTCACGAGTTACATCTTCAACATAAGAAGGCGAGCCTTGCAGCTTCAAATGCGTTACAATATCTTCAACTTCTTTATCATTAATAAATGGTCCATGCACCCGAGTTATTCGTCCACCACCTGCCATATAAAGCATATCCCCCTGCCCTAGCAATTGCTCTGCTCCTTGCTCTCCCAGAATAGTGCGACTATCAATTCTTGAAGTAACCTGAAAACTAATTCTAGTTGGGAAGTTTGCCTTAATCACCCCAGTAATAACATCAACTGATGGACGCTGTGTTGCCATAATAATATGAATACCAGCGGCTCGTGCCATTTGTGCAAGGCGTTGAATTGAGCTTTCAATTTCTTTACCCGCAACTATCATTAAATCCGCCATTTCATCTACAACTACTACAATGAATGGCAAAGGATTCATATCCAACGCAACTTCTTCAATAATTGGTGAGCCAGTGTCTGGGTCAAAACCAGTTTGTACTGTCCTTGTAAGCTCTTCACCTTTTGCGGCAGCTTCTTTTAGGCGTTTATTATAACCATCAATATTGCGAACCCCTAAACTAGACATTAAACGATAGCGATTTTCCATCTCTTTAACTGTCCATTTAAGCGCAACTACCGCTTTTCCTGGTTCAGTAACCACTGGTGAAAGTAAATGTGGTATATTGTCATAAACCGATAATTCCAACATTTTTGGATCAATCATGATGAACTTACATTGATCAGGAGTTAGCTTATAAACCAAAGACGCAATCATCGTGTTAATTGCGACTGATTTACCTGAACCAGTTGTACCTGCCACTAGCAAATGTGGCATTCTCGCCAAATCAACCACTACCGCAGTGCCGCCAATATCTTTACCCAAAGCAATTGGCAAGCTGGCTTGGGTGTTAGCAAAAGATTCATCTTCCAGAAGCTCACGCAAATAAACAGTTTCACGAGTTTGGTTAGGCATCTCCACACCAATTACATTTCGTCCAGGAATTGTTGCAATCCGCGTAGAAAGCGCACTCATTGAACGGGCAATATCATCAGCCAAACCAATAACTCGTGAAGATTTTGTTCCAGGAGATGGCTCAAGCTCATACAATGTAACCACAGGACCTGGGCGAACTTTAACAATTTCACCATTTACACCAAAATCGTTAAGAACTGTCTCTAATAATCTTGCATTTTGCGCTAATGCCGTCTCATTTAGTTGATGTTTTTTGGCTTTTTTGCTAGGCTCAGTCAATAATGACAATGGCGGAATTTCATACTCACCTTGTGGGGGGTGTAAATCTAGCGATGCTTGCAATTGTTTTTTCTTTTTGGGAGCAATAACAATATTTTTCTTCGCCTTAGGTTTTGCCTCGATCTCTTCTGCAATTTCTTCTTCATCTTCGGCATGACGAGATATTTTGCCAGAGAACCATTTTAGCCAAGAATCGTTTGATTTATGCTCTTCAACTTCCTCTATTTCATCATCATCTTCTTTTATTTTTGAAGGAAGCAATAGTTTTGCAGCTTTTGCTGACAATAAAATTGTTTGCCAAAAAGAGTGAAGCAATGCCCGCCATTCCCGCCAAGAAAGCCCCAAAGATATAGGAATTGTAACAACCAACAAAATTAAAGCTAAAGGCGCATAAGAATATTTAACAAAATGGCTCACTATAGTTTTTTTAAGTTGCAAACCAATCGCACCACCTAAACCACTATCAACAGTCCAAAAAAGCGGAGTTTCTATAGTAGATAACAAAGACGCTAATAACAAAAGTGTAAAAAGAAAGAATATTATGCGAATCGCTGGTAAACTCGGGAATTTTTTGTTTGAGAGCAAACGCCAGCCCCAAGCCGCAATCATAAAAACCACAAAAACAGAAGCAATCCCAAGCAGTTGCACCAATGGATTGGCAATATAAGCCCCTATTTTACCAGTATAATTCATAACCTTGTGATCAGTCGCCAGATTAAATGACGGATCAGAATCATGAAAGCCAATAATTGCCAATAATAGAAACAAAGAAAACCCCAATAAAACTATACCAACAACCTCTTTTATAAGGCGATTTGACAATGACTGAGCATTATTAATAATTGTAATATCACGCATAATTTAATCAACAAACCTATAATGTAACATTTATAGCACTATAAATTACTTATATAAAAAGATACAAACAAATAATATTGACCCCACCCCATCGTTTTATTATTGAAATATTAGACTAATTCTGCTATAAGGAAATTAGCTGGTATTTTCCAGCGTTTCAGTCGGCATTAGTTATGTTAACCAATATCGGCAATTATTAACTAAGAAAAAAGGACTTATTTTATGAATAAACTTATCTCTCTTGTAAAAGATGAAAACGGCGCAACTGCAATTGAATATGGTTTGATCGCTGCTCTTATTGCTGTTGTTCTTATCGCATCTCTTAAAGCTATCGGATCTAACTTGACTGTGACATTCAATAACGTTGCAAACAATGTTCGTTAATAGCTACGCTGCAATTACCCCCTATTATAGTTTATAATAGGGGTTTTTTGTGTTTATTGATTTACTTCCGTCAATAATCTGGTCATGCTTTTTGGGTTTAACTATTGGTAATTTTGCCACAAACCCAATTTATCGTTTACCCCGTAATGAATCTCTGTTTGGCAAAAACCCTTATTGTGGGGATTGCAGTGCAGAATTAAAACCCAAAGATTTGTTCCCAGTATTATCTTGGCTTTCTACCAAAGGAAAATGCCGTTATTGTGGCAGCCAAGTTCCCGCCGCTTACACAGTAACTGAAGCCTTAATTGCTGCATTGTTTGTGGCATGCTATCTAAAATTTGGCTTTTCTGAACAATTTATCTTAATCACATTCGGGCTTACCGCATTCGTTATGCTCTGGGCGATGCTTTATATTGACAATTTCTTCTCAGAAAAAACTTTTGTCGCCGCTCTAATTTTCGGCACAATTTACCAAACCCTAAAAACTCATACTATTTATGGCTTTTGCATTGGTGGGTATATTGGCATTATCGCAGGTGTTATCGCATGGAAACTATCTGGCAAAAAGATGATTCGTGACTATTCAGATTTCCCTAATTATATGAAACTTCTTGCACTGGCTGGAGTGTGGTTGTCATTGTCACAAATGGGAATTTTATTGGGGAGTATTGCAGTTGCAGCTCTCATTCTGCGTGCAACTAATACGCTAAAAAATAATCTGGTGGAATATTTTATTATTGCGACGACTGTGGGGTTGGTTTTAGTTTAGCTTACCGCTCTTTGCCAGCGTTCTTGGCTAATGCCCAAGCACCGAAGCCAATACCTACAGCAATTCCTA
>Ga0364887_10446_pt1 | contig 21066 bp, 13 predicted proteins | sample ExccelJu500001D4_4_FD_206924 | JGI IMG/M metagenome (GOLD analysis project Ga0364887, IMG submission 206924) | Enriched cells from Trout Bog Lake Hypolimnion, Wisconsin, USA - BchlTB.July23.5000.01.D4 | ecosystem: Environmental > Aquatic > Freshwater > Lake > Hypolimnion/Profundal zone | place...
AACCCTTGCTGGTGGCTGATATAAAACAATTTACGATTATCTCATGTTATCCCATCCAATGTGGAATTGGGAACCTGAGCAGGGGTTTGGTAACCACTTTTACCACAAAGTTCACAAGGTTGAACAAAAAGTACACAAAATCATACTGCGTTTCAACTTAACCTTAACTAAGGCAAGGTCACAAAGTCAATTTTTCTGAAAGTGCGCCTTTTTATCAAATTGGTTATCCCATTTCCTCAAATAAAAAGAAATGGGATAATGATAAACGTTGAAATCCTTGCTGGTGGCTGATATGGGCAGAATTACGATTATCTCATGACATCCCATTTTATCCTGCTGATTAATGTGAAAATGTGTTCATATGTATAGTGGTAATAAAAATATGCGATTTTCAATAGCCTAAATTAGCGAGATTGTTTGTGCGGCTGATGGCTGAGCAGGCAAAAAGCCCTTCGATTAACACTGGATCAAATAATGATTATTTCATAGTGTAATAAATTGTTATTATTGGTTAAATTTGGGCCAAAGATAAAGTATATAATTGGAAATTCCTAATTTTTTAGCATGTTTATTTTGAAAATGGAGATGCCAGTTGCAAACTGGCTAAATTGGCATGACTCAGGTCCGCTTCGCACAAGGCTTTGCTACAGACCTGTGCCAGAAGAGATTTTGAACAACAATAATTTTTCATGTTACAGGCGAGTCTCTGTTTTTCACAGGACTTGCAGTGATGGATGCGGTGGAGCTGGGTTTTGTGCATAGCTTCGGCTATAGTACCCTGATGCGCCGAGTCCTCCGCTGGCGCACAAAATGGCTTTGCGATGGAGAGACATCAGCTGCGACTGGAGGGAGACTCGGCGCAGACTTAAAAACACTCTGTCAAAAACTCTCGCTATCAACTACTTAACCAGTGGTTGTACAGAGAACACCAACAACGGCGGAATTTTGATACATTTTATTTATACCCGAAATAATCATTGTACCATTTATATTGATTATTGATCCAATCATAAACATCTTTTCCTAATATCTGTATTGCATCGGATGGTTTCATTTCGAGGGATGGGCGGATGGTATGGAGGCCGGAAATCCCATAGACCTCATCATCTTCTTTGGTGGTTTGTGGGATGCTGGTGAATTCGTGTTTATAAGCTGAGATTTCAAGATATTCATAAACTCGTTTCATTTGTTGTTCGGGATACAAACAGAGGTCTTCATAACGTATTAGCAATATTTTATCAGCTATCCCTGATGCTATAGCATCTGAAAGTCTGTCAAGTGCCAAACCAATTGGTGGATTAGATAAAAAAAGATTTACCCGTTTGAATAAACTGGTACCCTGCATATTAACCGGGTTAATTATTGGAGTCGATTTGTGCGGATTTTTACGGATCATTTTTTCCATAGAAGCAAGAATATCAGGTAATGCCCTAACCAGGCATATCATTTTCGGATTAGGATAAAAACTATCTATGAACCCATAATTTGCAATATGACCGCGGGATTTATCTAAAACATACAGCTTATCAGTAAACGCATTATAGTAGCCTTTTATGCCTTCGAGACAGAAACCCAGGAATGCTTTTTTCATGATTTCAGCATCCTGGGCTTTGAATTCAGGGCTTTCAGTGTAGTTCTGACGGGCAGCATAGATGAGTTCCAGCATACCGCTTGTTGGTGAGGTATAAAACCTGGGGTCCTGGCTCATTATGTTCTGAAAAACAGTACTGCCGACACGGGGCAGAGAGGACTGAAAGAAGATTTTTTCCATAATGTGAATATGTGGAAATGTGGAAATTGTAATGTTCCCTGATTTAGCTAAGTGAGCCTGCTCAGGAGATTTCTATTTTCGCTTCGTAATGATACCTTGATTTTTTTTATAATCGTTATGCTTCCACATTCTCTATTATTTCTAACTTTTTTTGGAGTTCGGGTTCTCCGTTCTGGACTGGTTTTTGATTGAAGGTGATGGCTTCAATTATCTGGTCTATATCGTATATTTCCCCTTCGTGATTGTAGGGGAACTCAATAGGCACTCCGGATATATTGTATTTGGCAAAAACGGAATGTTTCAGTTCGGGCTTGCAGGTGGGAGGGTTTGCGATTATGGTGGTGTGCATATCATAGCTGAACTGATTGGCAACAAACTGATCTATCATACAAACCACTGATGGCTTGCCTAGAGCGGCAGCAGCATGTTGGGCAAAACTATCTATAAACAACCTTTTATGACTTATGCTGATAAGCACTGCGAGTGCGCGGAAATCGGCAGTTACGGGTGTGACGTTCTGCAAGAGTAACTGGTCTTCGCGGCGGATGTGGAGTACATGGTAATCGTTGGCAAAATGATTTACAACCTGCTGGGCTATTGAAATAGGCAAATCGCGGGTCCAGGAATATTTGTTTTTTTGTTCCTGGGCGCCTCCACTTGTCTGGATGAGCAAAATAGGTTTCTGGAACTGACCGAACTGATTAGTAAAAAAAGAACGTTCCCGCTGGTTGATATACAGTTCGGGCAGTTCGCAATTGTACTTAATGCCGTTCATTTCGCACCATACCTGAATGAGGTGCGATTTGCCCTGAATAAAAGCGGTTTCCAGGTAAGGATCGTGAGCCATAACTTTGATATCCTGGCCATCTATATGCTGCTGCCAGAAATAACGGAGCTCATGAAAGCCCAGGCTTTCATCAATAAGCGGATTGCCCAGGAATACATATGGATGGCCGGAAACTACTATGAGCTTACAATCGGGTTGCTGGGTTTTAATGGCCTTGCATACGGCTGTTGCTGCTATGCATTTACCCTGGCCGCCATTGATATGGAGAATAATTTTCATAAGGTTACTGTTTTACAATTTTATATACTGTTCTGTTTTTTTGATCATCTATTATCTCCAGTAGATACATGCCATCTGGCAGTGATTGCAGGGATAAAGTATTATTGCCTACTTTAAGTGTGCCTTGCTGCATTGTTGTGCCTACCATATTGAGCAGGCGGTAGGTGGCTGGGGCTTTTAGGTTGTTTAGATTGAGCTCGTCACATGTGGGGTTAGGATAGATTGGCACCTCATTATTTTTTTCAATTTCAGAAACTTGGAGATAATCGCATTTAGGGAATGTTATTTTCCGAATACGCTGACTTCCAGTTAATCCATTTTCCCCAAAGTACATATTATTGCATGAATCAAAAACAATTCCAGTCGGTATTGATATTTGTGCAGTCGTTGCAATTATCCCATCTCCATTAAAGCCAAGTACTCCAGTACCGACCATTGTATGAATGTACCCTTTTTTATCGATTTGACGAATTCTTGCGTTACTATCAGACATATAGATATTTCCAAACTTATCTATGCCAATTTTATAAGCAGCAATATTGGCACTGGTTGCCAAAATATCATTCCCATTATATAGACCTATTCCGGTGCCCGCAATGGTGGTAATAATTCCATTTGTATCAATTTTACGTATCCTGTGATTGTACATGTCAGGAAAATAAATATTTCCATATTTATCAAGTTTCACATCAAAAGGATCCCACAATTTAGCGGAGGAGGCAGGACCACCGTCTCCGCTAAAACCAGCTATTCCTGTTCCGCCAATAGTTGTAATTATCCCAACAGAATCGATTTTTCGAATCCGGTTATTTTCGCCATCTGAAATATACAAATTACCTTTATTATCAAAACATATCCCACTAGCTCCAAATTCTGCTGCCGTTGCAGGCCCTCCATCACCAGCGAATCCAATTGTGCCATTTCCTGCATAGGTTGATATTATCCCGGTAATTGCATCAACTTTCCTAATTATTAATGAGCTTCTATCTACAATATAGAGATTACCCAACTTATCGAAAGTTATTGCATTTGGCAAATTTAACATCGCATTTGAGGCCGGATTTCCGTCACTTGCAATTCCTCCACCAGCAACAATTGAAGTATTCCCCAACAGATCAATTTTGCATACTGTGTTACACCCTTCATTCGCAAAATAAATATTTCCCATCCTATCAACAGCCATTCCATTAGGATCATTCACTTCCGGGCTAGGAATAATCCCCGGATAACCATTACATCCAGCAATTCCTGTCCCGACAAATGTGCCTATTATCTGTCCATCCACAGATATAACACAAAAAACAAAAAAGACTACGAATCTTAAAAACATATTTAATTTTATTATGCAATCCATAATACCTGAGTAGTTGGCAACGCCCAAGTTGGCGCACCTGTCCCAAAAGGCTGCCTAAAAATTGTACCAGCAGGAAACGGTCCACCCGACCCAAGTGGTGTATCACAGGCGTAAAGACAGTTTGTATGAAAAGTTAAATCAGCCTTGGCATTTAATCTGCAACCAAAAATACCAGCGTAACTGTAATGAGAAGATATAGTATTGCAGGCACCACCAAGAATTGCTGAATGCGAACCAGCTAACTGATTATAATATCCACCGCCGATAACACCTCTGGGACCATTTGATATAGTATTGAAACAACCACCACCAATAAAACTCTGATTCTGATCGCCATTCTGACTTGTAATCTTATTGCAATAGCCGCCTGCGATTGCACTACCGTTTGATTGATCGGTTATGCAATTCATAAAACCTCCCAAAATTCCATTAAAACTTGATTGATTGATGAGATTACAATAACCTCCACTAAGTGTATTATATTCTGTTTCATTGAGGATATAATTACATTTCCCTCCGCCAACGAGATCATAATTTGACGAGTTATCTATATTATTTTGTACACCTCCTATTATTACTGAATAACAGCCTGAATTACTATTTGTACTACCTCCTAAAATAGATGAATAACATGCTGAAATTGTATTTGCCCTTCCTCCTGCAATTACTGAATAATTTGAATTAGTATTTGCAGTAGTTATCATTGTGTTCCCTACACCGCCACCAATTACATTATAATTTGAAAATGTCTGTATGTCATTATTTACACCGCCGCCAATAAAACCTTTCCAGCCATCAATAAGATTTTTTTCACCTCCTGCAATAGTTGAAATAAATCCTGTAATTTTATTACACAGCCCGCCTCCCAAATGATTTAAATTCCCGTTAATAATATTACATTGTCCACCTCCCAAATGACCTAAACTACCACTAATAATATTACATTGCCCACCACCAATAAAACTATAAGCATTTGAAACAGTGTTAAATAAACCTCCTGTTATTACGGCAAAATTGCCTGAAATATTATGCGAAGCTCCTCCACCCAGAAAACTGTAATTTGCATCGGTTATCAGACCATTATAACCACCACTTAATGTGTTATAACATGCATTATTGCCTGTGATCTGATTTTTTTTACCGTTACCTATAAAAGAAAAATTGCCAGAAAGGTCTATGAAATTTTGCAAGCCCCCTGAAATAGAACTATAATCGCTTTCAATAATATTATAGAACCCACCAAGAACTGATGAGAACCCACCGCAAATAACTCTATTTGAAGATCCACCGCCAATAAAATCAAATTGATTTTCTATTCTGTTGCCTTCACCCCCAACTACAATACCTCCATGACCAGACACATAATTGCTGTTTCCTCCTACTACAATTGAACCAAGGCCACCGGAATAATTAAAATAACCACCTACAACAATTGCCCTGCAATGATTGACCACATTACTATAACCGCCTCCAATGAAATTCTGATAATTATTAATGCATATCATATTTGAATTACCACCTACAAGAACATTGTCTGATGAACCAGTACTGATACAGTTAAATCTACCACCACCGATTAACCCATAATCTGAGTTTGTATCAATTGTATTTTGTAAACCAGTACCAATAAATCCATAATTACTTAATACTGAATTACCAGAAGCCACTACAGTGGAACCTCCATTACCAATAAAAGAAAAATTGCCTTGAGCCAGATTTTGTTGGCCATTGCCAATATAAGAGAAATAACCTGAGGCTGTATTGCCATAATAAAACGGAGTACCACTAATGACCGTACCTCCGCCTCCATTACCTATGAATGAATATGCACCTGATGAAGAGTTACATTTTCCGTTGCCCACAAATGCGTAACAGTTGGTTGCGGAATTGCCAAAACAATAAATAGTCGGGTCTCCAGCACAATAACTACCACCATTACCAATAAATGCATATTTGCCCGAAGCAGTATTGTCATAACCATTGACTATGGCAGCATGGCGGTTGGATGCCTTATTAATAATACCACCTAAAACATTAGTATAATAGCCCGATGCAGAATTTGCACTTCCATTTAAAATTGATGACAAAGTAGAAGAAACAACATTGAGAATTCCATTTCCAATAAAATTATTATTACCAGATACTATGTTACCGGATCCATTTACAATGGTATTATAACAACCTGAAACTGAATTGGATTTCCCATTGTCAATACTACTGTAACAGGAACTCATGGTATTACAATGGCCATTAGAAATAGAATTAAAAACACCTGCACCAATTGTGTTGCATTGGCCCATTAATATAACAGAGTAATTAGAGGAGTTAGTATGTGTATTGGTCAAAGGTCCGCCCAGAATACTTGAATAATTACCAGACCCAGTAATTGTTCCTGCTATTCCACCACTTGGAGGATATGTACTAACTGTTTGACCAGGGGATACACTGCAAAATGGACAAAATGTTCCGGGCATAAAATAAAGTTTTAGCGGCTAAAGTAGTATGTTTAAGTTGAATATCAAATGTAGGAGAATGAAATGACATTTCAAAATATTTTATACATATTTTATTTACTAATATTGTATTAACTAAATGAATGATATGAATATTGGCCAATCAGATTGCTACATATGTTAATTTTGTATTGCAAAATGGTGTTTTCGGTAAAAATTGTCTACAATTGCTTAATAATGAGTTTGGAATCCGGCTAATTTTAATAACCTTCATTTTATATTTATAAATTTACCGCTCTTTATTCTTTGCAACATGTACAATCAATCAATCATAGTAACCGGAGATTTATATTTCAAGATAAGATTTAATACCGCACATGGCGATACCAATCTTTACTGGCGGATAATTATTGATGATTCAGAGTATCTTGTAAATGCTGTGAAATGTGAGGTGCCTACCGTCAGTGAGTCATAGTTTGATGCCAAGGCGGAGACTATAAAATGGCAAATGGCCGGGAGGTGCGGACAATTTTTTATTGATAATATGGGGGGTGATGTCGGGCGGATTATAAGTAAGGGGCCCTTCGATAAATACTCAGGGTAGTGGCAAGCCCTACCCCTACATAGAATTAATTTGGGAAGAGGAATAGCGATATGCAGTACAAGCGTGCCATGGCCACTGAAGGTACATAGCAGCGGTATAGCCCGGACCAAAAATTTTACTCAGTTTGATAAATTATCAAATCCAGGTAAATAAAAATCCCGGAACTGGTCCGGGATTTTTTATGCTTATTATATTGAGCGGATGATTATTTAAAATCTCCGGCTTTTACAAAGGTTATTTTGTTTGGGGCCAGATACTTTTTCATGGCGTTGTTGATGTCGGCTACTTTGAGGGCCAGGAGTTTGGCGTCCATGGCTTTGTCCCACTGCATGGTGCGGTCCATGTCGAGGCGGGCATTGAGGGTATTTACCAGTTGCACGTCTTCGGCGCGGCCGTTTTCGCGGTACTGTAAATAACCGCCCTTGGCGTCTTTGAGTTCTTTCTCGGTAAAGCCATCGGTGAGCATTTTATTGAGTTCTTCCATCCATACCTTTTCGAGTTTTTCCTTGTTTTCGGGGTTGTAGATGGCATAAGAACCAAAACTGCCCGATTCATCGCGGGCGCCGGCCTGCAACCAGGAGCCTACGCCATAACTGATCCCTTCCTTCTGCCTGATGCGGGTAGCGAGGCGGGAATTGAGGAAGCCGCCGCCGAAGATGAAGTCGCCCATGCGCAGTGCGGGGTAGTCGGGGTTGTCGTCGCGCAGTTTCAGGTTCATACCGCAAACCATCATGGCATTTTTCTTGTCGGGTGTTTTTATTTCCTTGTTCTGGGTAGTTATCGATTCGTATGGATCGGGGATACGGGTGTAGGGCATGGGTGATGTCCAGTTGCCGAGTATCTTATTGAGTTTATCTTTAACGGTGGCTTCATCAAACTCGCCTACAAATGATGCTGTGGCATGGCCCCCATTGTAGAAGTTTTTGTAGAAGCTTTTCACATCGCTCAGTGAAGCATCTTTTACAGCAGCTACTTCTTCATCGGCCGACATATTGTAGTTGATATGCCCTTTAGGCCATACCGACATGATATGATTGAACTCGCGGAAGGCAATGCTCTGGGGCTCTGAGCGCTCCTGCTCCAACTGACTGAGGTTTTCGTTTTTCAATGTCTTGAATTCATCATCGGTCAGCAGCGGTTCGTGCAGCATTTCATAAACGAGGTCCATTGCCTGAGCAATGTTGGGCTTGGTGGATTTAATCATGATATTCACATTCTGGCCGCCGCCGTATACATATACGCTGGAAGAGAGTTTGTCGAGCGTTTCATTGATCTGCGCCATGGTGTGTTCCTTAGTGCCTCTCTTGAGCATAGCAGCGGTAAGGCTGGCAACAGCGCCCTTTCCTTGCAGCGCTTTTTCCTCGCCCATGCGCAGGGTAATTACGCCTTCTATAGTATTGCCCCTTGTTGTTTTGCTGAGCAGCACATATTTTGCGCCACCAGCTATAGTACCGTGTTTGCAGCGCTTGTCAATATTATCGGGCGAGGGGTCGAAAGCCTCGGCCTGGGCCAGTGCGGCATTGCCTTTGTAATCTTTTACCAGTGCAGCTACATCGGGCTGCTGTGGCGGGGTAGCGCGCACAGGATCGGCGGTGGGTATAAATTCACCAATGGTGCGGTTGCTTTTTATGAAGTAGATTTTTACAATCCGGTTCACATCATCTGCAGTCACTTTTTTAAGGTGGTCGCGATACAGGAATGCCAGCCGCCAGTCGCCCTGCGCAATATACTCGCTGAGGGTAAGGCCGGTGTACATAGTATTGCGGTATGTTTCTTCAAAGTTCTTGATGAGCTTGGCTCTTGCTTTCTCCACTTCATCGGCGGTTATGGGGTTTTCGGCAATATCATCAATGGTATTGAGCAGTGCTTCTTTGGCTTTTTTGATTGATTTTTCCTTCAGCACATCGGCAGTAATATAGAAGTAGGAAGGGTCTTTCAGTGCCGGATTATCGGCCCCTACTGTCGAAGCCAGGCCGGTTTTTACCATACTCTGGTACAGGCGGCCATTGGGCTGGTTGGTAAGCGATTCATTAAGTATGTCGAAAGCAGCATAATCTTTATCCGCACCCGATACCACATGATAAGCCACGCCCACTGTCTGCACATCACCCACGCGGTTAAGTGTTACACTGCGCTCACCATCCTGTGCGGGCTCTATGGTATAGCACGGGTCTATAACACGGGTTGGCCGGGGTATACCGCCAAAGTATTTTACTACCAGCGCCAGTGTTTTGGCTACGTCTATCTTACCGGCTACCAGCAGCACTGCATTATCGGGCTGGTAATATTTTTTATAAAATGCCTGCAGGTTTTTGATGGGCACTTTTTCAATGTCTTCTTTTGAGCCTATGGTTGCCTTGCCATAGTTGTGCCACAGGTACATAGTGCTCAGTACGCGCTCTTCGAGAATATTCTGCGGTGAATTTTCACCTGATTCAAATTCGTTTCTCACCACGCTGAATTCGCTCTTCAGGTCTTTCTCTGCAATGAAAGAATTGATCATCCTATCGCTTTCCAGGCTCAGGCCCCAGTTGAGGTTTTCATCGGTAGCTGAGAAGGTTTCGAAATAATTGGTACGGTCGTAAGATGTGCTGCCGTTTGGGCTGGCGCCATGCGCGGTCAGTTCATCGGGCACATGCGGGTGGTGTGCAGAGCCTTTAAACAGCATATGCTCGAGCAGGTGGGCCATACCGGTTTCGCCATAACCTTCCATGCGCGAGCCTACCAGATAGGTGGCATTAACGGTAATGGTGGGTTTGCTCTGGTCGGGGAACAGCAGCACCCGCAGACCGTTGGAGAGCCTGTATTCAGTTATCCCTTCAACTTCAGTAACCTTTTCGGGCCCCGATTTCGAACTGGCAGATTTTTTCTGGGCGGTGGCATTTGTGCCCGTGCAGCCGAGGGCTATAACCAGCATGCCGGTAAATATTCTGTTGAATTTCATAAGCAATAATTTGATTCGGAAAATGGATGAGTATCAAAAATAATAAAATAATGATGAGTTGTATATAGGGCTCAAACAAATTAAGGTGGTTTAAGTGAAGCTTTCAAAATAATTCCTGCAATCTTACTCGTTCTTTTCCAGTTTCTCTTCGTTGTAAAGGTCTTTAAATAGCTCACTATTCGCAGAGGAGCTATGCTCGTGCCTTTGCAGGCATGCCTCATAAAAAAGAAAAATAACTTACCAATGTGGTGTACTTTATTTAATCATCGTTCCTAAGGTTATTTAACATGGTGGTATAGAGGGCACGTTGTTGAAAAGTCTCACTCGAAGCCGCTAACAAATAACCAGAAAACAGGCAGGTCATAAATTCAAGACCGCAAAACCATCAAAACAGGTTGTACACATCTTTACCAGGAATAGAATATAGCAGGGATTTTTTTTCAGTAATTACCTTATCAGCGTCACATCTCCCTTCATCTCCTTAGTATGATCGCCCTTGTTGCCACAGACTATTTTGGCATACCAGTAATAGTTGCCCATTTCGGCAGGGATTCCTTTGTAGTAACCATCCCATCCCTGGTCTATGTTGGCTGTATTGGTGAGGTTGTATACTTCTTCACCAAAACGGTTATAAATGGAGAACCTGACAATATACATATCACCGGTAAACCGGAAGCGGTAAATATCATTCAGGCCATCGCCGTTGGGGGTAAATGCATTGGGCAGTATCGGGTTGCAGCAATCGTCATAATCCACAGTTGAGGTAGATGAATCGGTGCAGTTGTTTGCATCTTTTACCCACACCGTATATTTACCGTTTTTCAGGTCGAAAATTCCTGCTGTTGTCGAGGCTTCACTATTGCTCCACAGGTAGGTATAAGGGCCGGTACCGCCCGTTACGGTAGCCATTACAGCACCCTTATTAACAGTGCCGGTGCAGATATTAAGCACCACGCTGTCGGTAATGTTCAGCGCATCGGGTTGCGTAATATTTACTGTGGTATCGGCCTTGCAGCTCCTGCTGTCTGTAACAGTGATGGTATACTGGCCTGCATAGAGATCATGATAAACCCCTGAATCCAGTTTCTGGGTTGAACTGCCGAGCTGATAATACAATGGTGGCGCCCCCCCAGAAGCATACAGATAAATTGCACCATTTTTTGCATTAAAACATAATGGTGGCGTTATCACCACACTGTCTGTAATAACAGGCGGGATACCGGTAAGCGTAAGCGTTGTATCAATACTGCAGCCATTGGAATCTTTCACATAAAAAGTATAGATGCCGGCCTGTAAAGTATCAAATCCGTTGCCATTCGAAAAGTTGGTATTATCGTCGGAATAAGCATAAGGCAAGGTGCCGCCGGAGGCAGTGACTTTTACTGAGCCGTCCTTAAACCCGGGGCATGTAGGGTTGAGGGAATCAATGCCGGTAAATTTCAGTTGTGCGGGTTGGGTAAGCACAACAGTTGTATCTGCCGTGCAGCCATGTACATCTTCAACCTGAATGTAGTCTACACCCGCAGTAAGGCCGGTGTAGGTGTTGCTTACCTGGTAGGGCTGGGAGTTGAGTGAGTACATATAAGGCGGCGTGGCGCCGGCTCCGGTTACCGTTACTGATCCGTTGCTGCCGTTGTAGCAGGAAATATTGCTGACACTGACATCTGAAATATAGATTCTTGCCGGTTGGGATATAGTGAATACAGTATCGTGCTGACAGCCGTTGGCATCCTTCACATAAAAAGAATCAGTTCCGGCCGACAGGCTGCCATAAACTGTAGTGGCTGAATAAACTCCCGTATTGTAAGAGTAGGTATAGGATGGTGTGCCGCCAGTGGCCGAAAGTGTAATACTGCCATCGTGCAGGCCATAACAGGAAGGTTCTGTAATAGCTACTCCGGGAACGAGTATTCCGGGCTGGCTTACAGAAACCGAAGTATCGAATGTGCAGCCATTTGCGTCTTTTACATTAATCACATAAGTCCCTGTAAGCAGGCTGTCGAAAATATGGGCTGTGCCAAACGGCGCTGTGCCTGTAGAAAAAGAATAGGGAGAAGTGCCGCCTGTGCCGGTTACATTAATGATGCCGGTAGCCTGGTTATAACAGAGCGCAGGCGTAATGATAAAAGTAGCAGAAACAACTAAAGAATCGGTAATGATAATTGAAGTGTCGTGAACGCAAAGGTTGGCGTCTTTAACATGGAAAATGTAAGTGCCCGCAGCAAGCGGAGTAAATGCAGCAGCAGTACTGTATGCGCCTGCTCCCACTGCATAGGTATAGCCCGGAGTTCCGCCGGTGGCAGAGAGGGTCACCTTGCCGTTGGCAAGTGTGGCACAGGTTGATTTTAGAACAACCGCCGATGGTATAATGAAGGCAGGTTGAGACAGGGTAAGCGTAGTATCTTTTTCGCAGCCGTTGGCATCCTGAGTATGCAGGGTATAGGTTCCGGCTGCAAGCCCGCTGAACAGACTTGCAGTGCCATAGGTACCTGTGCCCAGCGCAAAAGTGTAAGGAGCAATACCGCCCGAAACATGCATGGTCAGCGATCCATCACTGCCGCCATTGCATGCAGGCTGATGAAGACTCACAGAATCAATGTGCACAGGGGTTGGTTGGGTAAGTGTAACTGAGTCGGTATAAATACAGCCATTGGCATCCTTTACCCCAACTGCGTGTCCTCCGGCAGTAAGTCCTGAAAGGATGTTGGAAGCGCCCCATGTACCACCATCAACTGTATACTGATAAGCAGGAGTACCGCCTGTGGCTGTTACAACTAGGATACCTGTTGCAGCGCCGTTGCAGTGCACATTGGTATCGGCAGTTGTTATGGTAATAGCGGTGGGTTGAGTCAGGGTCATTGAAGTATCAAAGAAGCAGTTTTCGGCATCTTTGATGTGCAGGGTATAGGTGCCTGCTGTGAATGTAAACGCATCGGTTGCGCCAAATGGATTGGTATTGTAGGCATAGGTATAAGGAGGGCCAAAGCCGCCGGAACCAACCATAGTAACCGTGCCGGTGCCACCATGGCAAAGGATAGGTGATATAGTAAGTGCGGAATGAATAATTTCAGAATCAACCAGGGTTATGGTTGTGTCTATCTCGCAGGCGTTGGCATTTTTTACGTGGAAAGTATAAGAGCCGGCACCCAGTCCGCCAAACGAATCAACGGCAGTATATGCCCCTGTGCCTATGGCATAGGTATAGGGAGCAATACTATTGTAGGCGGTAATAATCACATAGCCATTGGTAAAGGTGTTGCACAGCGGCTTGTGAATATCAAAATGCCACAAAATGGGAGTTGCATTGGGTACGGTGATGGTGGTATCCTTTACACAGCTGTTGGCATCCTTTACATGCACTACATAGCTGCCGGGAGTGAGCCCGCTGAATAAACCTGTACCAGAATAGGAGCCGCCGCCTATAGCATAGGTATACGGGGCCAGTCCGCCACTACCTGTTACGGTAGCTGTGCCTGTGCTTCCGCCGGGGCAAAGTGGTGGTGTGGTAACAACTGTTGCCGAAGGCAAAGGTGGTGAAACAATAGTAATTGTGGTGTCCACAAAGCAGCCGCTGGGGTTGGTCATTTTAATAGTATATGTTCCGGCCACAAGACTATCGGTTACCATTCCGGTAATACCGGTAAGGGTGGCTATGGTTACGCCCGCCTGTATGATTTGCATGCTCCATGGGCTGGCTGAACCTCCGGGTGTAACATGAAAAACTGCTTTTGCCGTGCAGGTGGCAGCAGAAACAAGTGCATAAGTTTCTGTTGGCATGGGCAGTACCGTAACCGTGTATGCAATGGTCTGCTGCCCTGATAGCGGACAACCATCATCGGCGTAGTTGATATAAAATATGTAGTTTCCCGGCGCTACTCCGGTAGTGTTCCAGGAGAAGGTGCCCAGGGGGGCAAGTGTGCCATTACCAACTATATTAAATGTTGCACCTGTAGGCAGCCCCGATACCGTCATGGTTATATGGTTACCTCCGGGATCGGTGGGGTTAATATGAAAAGTAAACGGCCCGACTGATTGGCACAAACTGATCGTAGTTCCGGTTACAGTGCCTGCTGATGCGCCACTGATGCTGCCGTTAGGCGGGATATTGGAACAGGGCGATATAACCACCACAGTCATCTCCCGCTGGCTGGTACCCCTGAGTACGCCGGCATGATATTCTTCCACATTATACACCACAAGAGCCTTTTGAAGAATATTGGGTGTAAATGCCAGCTGGCCGGTAGTGCTGCTGAAGGAGTAAGTGCCTGCAGCAGCGCCGATAGGGGCAGTGGCCGTATAAGGTGCTACATAACTCACAGAGCTACCGGTAGTGCCATCTATGCCCGGAACCAGATTAAATACCAGGCTGTCTCCATTCGGATCTACAGCTCCGGGGTTGAAATTAGCTGGTATATCGAGACAATAAAATGGAGTGGGTATGGTGGTATAAACGGCGTTTGAATTATTGAAAATTGTATTGTTGAGCGTATCTACAAGCTGAATAATAGTGCCCGAAGCAATGTTGGTAATACTGTTGCTCCTGCCTGCCGATGCTACACTGGCGCCCATATTGCCCTGGAAAAGAAAACGCCATACAGCCGACAGGCCGGTAACAGTTATATTATCGGTATACACAAACTTTTTTATTCCGGGTATAGGGTGCGACAAGCTGGTACAGGTGGTACTGTCCAGATCGGCAGGGCATACAGGTGTTACCTCTATGCCGGCTACAGGGGCCTGTAGTGTCAGGTTATTGGAGCTTACTAAAGTACCACCATTATATAAATCCACTTCTGGAATTGAAGAGGGGAGAGAGGAAAAAGCCCCGCCTGAGCAATCGCCATATACAACCAGGTGAATGGTATAAGTATTGCCCGATACCCAGGTATAATACATGTCTATGCCAAAAATATGCGTAGCCTGCGACGGCACTGCCGAAAGCAGGATGAGTATAATTAAAGCTGCCTTTCGCAGCAATGAGGTAACGCTTATAGCCATAATCATTTAAGGTTTATGAAAACCCACTCCTTTCAGACGAAAATTTTCCTGTTTTCCTTCTTCATCAATTTCATTTTAACACTATCAAATATTTATTACCTCTTATAGTATTCTGAACTGAAATCCATTTTCAGGTTTAAAATTACTTCATAAATAATACTTCTGCAAAAAATTTATGTAGTATATTATCTACAAAATGTCGTTTTTATGTAAATATTAATCAACTGTTATTAATGCGTCACTTAATTTCGGGGGGGTACCTGAAAAAAGTTTTATTTACAGATGTTTCAGGAGGTTATGTTTATTTTATATTTGCACCATGATTCTTTCTGATTCCCGTATACTCGAAGAAATAGAAAAAGGTACAATTGTTATTGAACCCTTCGACCGCAAAAACCTGGGTTCCAATTCCTATGATGTGCACCTGGGCAAATACCTGGCTTTATACAACGACGAAGTACTTGATGCCCGGAAACATAATCTGATCACTCATTTTGAAATACCACCCGAAGGCTACATACTGCAGCCCGGTCATCTTTACCTGGGTGTAACCGAAGAATATACCGAATCGCACGCGCATATACCATTCCTTGAAGGCAAATCATCTACCGGCCGCCTGGGCATCAATATCCATGCCACAGCGGGCAAGGGTGATGTGGGTTTCTGCAATGCCTGGACCCTGGAGATATCCTGCATCAAAAAAGTAAGGGTATATGCCGGAATGCCCATCGGGCAACTGATCTATTTCATGGCCGAAGGGAATGTAATAAACCCGTACAATAAAAAATCGGGCGCCAAATACGTCGGCAGAACCAATATGCCCGTGGAGAGCATGATGTGGAGGAATGAGTTTTAAAGTGCCACTTCCCAAGTAGTGGATTCAGGAATTTGAACCTCGTTTTCAAACGTAAGGTTCGAGAATTCTGCCGCAGCCGGTTCTAAAAAACTACTACAGCCCGTAAATCAGATCAGCGGTTCACGGACCCGGCGCATCAGTATTCCAGATGCCGATACATTATAAAGGAATATCTTGGTTTTGGTCACCCATTTCCCCTTGTTTAATTAACTTTGACATAAGAACATTGGTATAGTTTTGAGTAAAACCCCCTAATTTTATACTATGACTTACATTACCGTAGATGACCATACCACAGAAGGTAAAAAGCTGGTTGCTTTCCTAAAAACGCAGGAGTATGTGGCAATACTTGAAGAGCCTAATGATACTACAAAAAAGGCCATAAAAGATGTGGATGCCGGCAAAGTAAAAAAGGTTAAAAATCCGGAAGACTTATTCCGGCAAATTCTTGGCAAATAGCATGTATGAAATTGCGTATTCCAACCAGTTCGATAAAGATCTGAAACTGGTAGCCAAAAGAGGTTATGATATTGACCTGCTCAGGGAAGTCATAAAAGAACTTCATCATTCAGGCAAATTGCATAGCCGTTATCTTACCCATAAACTTCACGGACAATATAAAAATTACCTTGAATGCCATATAAAACCTGATTGGCTGCTTATCTGGAAACAAGACGACACTGCAAAGACAATTTTGTTAACCAGGACTGGTAAACATACTGACCTCTTTTAGCGTAAATTTTGTAGATCTCAGACGAATCTCCCGTTATTTCCATTGGTTCTCCAAGCTCCCTAAAGATATAAAGCTGATTTTACAGACATTGCTGCCGGGTCTCAAAAACCAATGCAGCCCGAAAATCAGATCCGAAGTTCACAGACCCGGCGCACCAGGTGGGCAAAGCAAAAAGGATGTTTTATAAAACTCAAAAGTAGTTGCAACTTTACCTGATCCCGCTCAGGATATCCTGCTTGCCTTCATAATTTACCGGTATAGTCAGGAATACACCATGCCGGCCTGCTCTGATTTTGCCGTCGAGTTTAATGTCTACATCACTGTTCATCAAAAGTTGCAAAACATTAGGCAATATGTTTTTCAGTTCCACCTCCAGTGTTACCGGAAGCGAAAAGGTATCTCGGGCCGGCAAAACGCATTGGTTTCTGGCATTCATTTTGCCCGCATGGTTGCCATTCATAAATACATCCACATCGGCGCTTTTCAGCTTCATGGAGTAGCTGTTTGGGTTGTATAAACGGATATCCATTGCCAGTAATGCTTTGTTATTACTGGCCTGCTTCATACTGAAGTTCTCCACATTCTGGTAAATGAGTTCTTTAGGCTGCCTGCAGGCTGCTGACAGCAGAACAAATAAAACGGGCAGCCAGCATTTATTTTTCATTCCCTGATTTTTATTATTCTTACCAAAACTAATCGATGATCTGCATAACTTAATCATAAATTGTACTTCCGGTTATCAGAAGGCCCTGTTGATACCCACCACATACCTGAATGTAGCATACTGGTCATTGCCGTAAGGTGCACGGTTAAGAAATACCGGCAGGTCGAGGCGGATGGTCAGCGGTTTAGCCTTCTCAAATACTCCCCAGCTCTTGATTGTAAACGCAAACCCGACACCTGCATCCACATGCACATTGCTCCACTGGTATGGCGATGGGGTAATGGCAGAATAATCGGGCAGCGTAAAATTGCTCAACTCCATAACACCTGCATCGCCAAAAGCATATACATTGGCACGAAGCCATTTGCGGAAGAAGCCAGGCTGCCAGGGCAGGTATCTTTCAAAACCTATCTCTATATTGGCCGATGCACCACTCCTGGCCTTATAGCCTTCAAGCAAAATATTATTGCGCTCATCGGGCGAGAAGTAGCCCGAATAGCCCCGGATATCAAGCCCGCCGCCCTGCTGAAAATGATTCACATCGTAGCGCGATATGCCTTCCCAGTCGGTAGGAATAAAACCCACACTCCGGGTATATTTGTTCTCCATTTGCTCCTCCGGGCTGGCGCCTCCCATATACAACAGGCTCTCATTGGGCAGGTGTGTGCCCAGGCCATAACGGCCAAAAATGCGGGTGCGTATTTCCAGCTTGCCCAGGTAATTGTAGTTTATTGATTCCAGTTGGGCATAAGAGTAATCGAATGCATTGGTAAGTAAGGGCGCCCTGAAGCTGAATGTATACTTACCGCCGCTTTTAAAGTTATTGTAGCGGTGGGTCCAAGAAGCATTTAGCGAAGAATTGGGCTGCCCGGCAAAGCTGCTCCAGTCGGCCGGATCGGGTAGATAATCAAGCGATGTGCCCCCGGGCCGCCACATGGTTTGTGCATAGAGCTGCAGGGTATTATTATCATTGGTCAGCCAGTTCAGGCCACCTCTGTGGTACCACAATCCATCCAGGTAGCGGCTGTTGATTTGCAATTGCAGTTTGGGCATATTCCTGTTGATAGCTGAGTTGTAGTTTAAAGTATAGTTTACCGGGTCATATTTCGAATACATTCCTTCACCGGTAAAGGGCAGATATGCATTTTCCTGCAGCAGGTGCGAGTTCCACCATACAGTGGCATCAATATTATACAGGCTCTGCAGATAGCTCCCTTCAAAGTGTATTCCTGCTTTTATACCATCCACGGCATTCCACCACAGGTCGGGCCGCACATCCAGCAGGTATTGCCTGCGGTTCAGCGGGTCATTAAGTCCACCATCCAGCCGCAGGTTTATGGCTTTAGGACTAATGCATAAGCCACGGCTTTTATAGTTGTCCATATAGTCCTTATCTGCCAGCCGGAATGATGTATCAATCTGCACATTCCTGATGCCTCCGGGTATCTGCACATCAGCCGTATATTCGGTATTCAGCTTGCCCCAACCTGTCCATTTTGGTAGCAGGGTAGCATCGGTCTGTTTCTGAAACCAGGTATTGGGTATGTAAAAATTATGCATGGCGCCGTCTTTGCCTGTTACCGTAAAGTCAATGGGCATCTGCATCTCGCCCTTCCTTCTGAATTTAATGGCAAAGCTGTCAGTTCCCCGGATCTTATGAATGCTGGAGATGCCATAATCAAGCGTCTTGGTTGTCTCAAACCATTCATCGAAAAACCACGAAAGGTCAGCGCCTGTAAACTGTATGACCGACGCCCTGAAATCTTCGAAATAGGGGTGAGCCATTTTCCACTGCTCAAAGTAATGGTGCATGGTGGCCTTAAACAGCGAATCGCCAAGTGTATACTGGAGGTTATAGAGCATGGAAGCGGTCTTGAAATAGACCAGCCCATATCCGCCTCCCTGCCCCAGGGCGCTGTGAAAGTCGTCACTAAGGGTATTTATCGGCAGGTTGTAAACCTGGTTCACCTGCTCATAGGTATACCTGTTCAGGAAGGTGCCATCCAGTGTCGGGGTTGTTGATGCAAAATGTTTCCGGTAATGCCAGATGGATGCTTTCTTTGTTTGGTGTTCCCCCTCTATGGCCAATGAACCCCATGCGGTAAGAAACTGGGTAAAGCCTTCATCCATGGCTGCCCTGTAGGTTTCATTGCTGCCCACCTGGCCGTAAAACCAGTTGTGCCCTATTTCGTGTATAAACAGGCCCCTGTAGCCGGGGTCACTGCCGCCATCCATGGTTATCATCGGGTATTCCATGCCGTCGCGGGCATCGGCAGCTACTATTTTGGGGTAGCAATACATGCCTATATCCTCCGAAAAATTTTTAATGATTTTGGTAAGATAATCGGGTGCATTCTGCCAGCCGGATGCATGGGGCTCCTGCACTATAGCCACGCACTCTACACCATTCCATGTAGCCGTTCCCAGCCTGAAAGATGGATCAGCGGTGAATGCGAAGTCATGCACATTGTTTCCGGTATAGTGCCATACTTTGCGCTTGCCTTTTTCATATGGAGTAATGATGCCGGGTGGTTCTTCCCATTTTTTATTGGCGAAGTTTTTGATGTCCAGTTTTTCTCTCAGCGTATCGGGCAGCACTTCTTCGCGGTTCTGCAATACACCGGTTGCCTCCAGCACATAGTTGGACGGGAAATCAAGCTGCACATCGAATATCCCGAAGTCGCCATAAAATTCCCTGTTCAGGTGCTGATAAGTATCCCAGCCATGCATGCGGTCATACACGCATATTTTGGGGTACCACTGGCAGCCGTTGTAGTGCATAAAGCCCCATGCATTCCACATCTGCATCCTGCGGCGTGTGCCGCCGATATCATAATAAGTATTGAAATTCATCTTGATCACAATTCTTCCCCCGGGCTTGAGCGGATGCGGCAAATAAACCTTCAGAATTGTATTATCCATTTCCGACTTTGCATTCTGGCCATCCACCTGTATGCCATCCACGGTTATCCCCAGTCCGGCTTTCTCTTTCGGCCCCATTGGCGATTTCACTTTATTGGCCAGCTCCAGCTCCTGCAGGTGACTTCCTTCAATAAAGGCGTTCTGGTACAGATGGAAGTAAACAAAGTTCAGTTCATCGGGCGAGTTGTTCCAGTAGATCAGTTGTTCAGCTCCCTCTATGTGGTTATCTTCCTCATGCATCCGGGCGTAAATGTTGTATTGCACATCCTGCTGCCAGTAGGCCGCATCTGGTTTTCTGTTCTTCCAGTAATATTGGTTATCAGGCGTCCGGTATAGTTTATCCGCCATCGATTTGCCGGGCTCGTCTTGTGGCCGGCCCATATCCCGCATATTATCGTTTTTGCCGTCTTTTAGTTGTGCGGGTGCAATGGTTGAGAAACAGCATAAGCATATTATGAGGAGTAGTCGTAATCGCATTTTGAGAATTTGGGTTAAAAATAGAATTTTATGGGTAAACGGATAAAGCTTGTTTCACAGCTTTTACCCTTTACGCGAAATATCTCTGAAATAACCGTCCTATTTCTCTCATCAGTGATGAGCGTTGTGGATAATCCTTATATGTCTCATAACACTATCTCATCCGCCAAAGATTCTTATCTGAAAATCCCTGAGCGCCAGGTTCCTGGGTTTGAATAAATAAT
>Ga0364887_10451_pt1 | contig 20715 bp, 22 predicted proteins | sample ExccelJu500001D4_4_FD_206924 | JGI IMG/M metagenome (GOLD analysis project Ga0364887, IMG submission 206924) | Enriched cells from Trout Bog Lake Hypolimnion, Wisconsin, USA - BchlTB.July23.5000.01.D4 | ecosystem: Environmental > Aquatic > Freshwater > Lake > Hypolimnion/Profundal zone | place...
ATTTAGCTTATAGATTAGGAGTGCAGGTTGATATTATAGACAAATTAAAGGACGATGCATTGCCTTATGGGTATGCGTTAGATTTTGAAAAGAAAAGGATTATTGTGACCCAAGCGTTTGCAGACAAGGTGAAAGCATCAAGGAAGCATTTATTTGGTTTTTATGCGCGTGCAGCGATAGAGATCGATGTTTATGCAAGAACAGCAATCCCTGGGTTATCTGATTTTGGACGCCGTTGTTTGGCATTAAAAGATGCCAATGCGTATGCGATCAGGAACTATAGTGATTCAATCGATAAATTATTCCTTGATCTTGAACATCATCCCTACCGTATGAGAGACAGGGAAATTGCCAATCTGTCGGTGAGTGTGACCAAACAAAGGGCAGAATATGAAAAACAGGTAAAGGCAATCACAAGATTCCGCAATGTCAAAATTTTGGAGGATGGTTATAAGTATCTTGTCAGAAGAAATGGTGCGTATTATTTGACGAATGAGAGTCATATTGAAAGTCCTGAATTTGAGTCTGAAAGCGGCAACAAACAACTTGTCGATGTGGATCCAGGGAGTTTGATGGTCATTATGCCGACAAAGGACGCTATTGCTGCCAATCGTGAAGCAGAGAATGTAGCCACCCGTGCCGCAGACATCATGCTGGCTAATGCCCTGAATGGGATTGCCGATTATAAAAAACAAGCACCCACATCCATTGAGGGAATGAAATCATATAAAGGTAAATTGTCGGTAGTGAAGTTTTATTCAAAATTCAATCCGCCTACCATCGCCCATGAAAATGTCACCGTATTTTTGGCCTTTGCTTTAAGCGGGGCGGATTCTTATCTGGTGGGTGTTACTTATAAGGATTTTAGAAAAATTTACGTGGGGAACAGCTTTCAAGCACGCAAAGAACTGGCGCGCACCAGTTTTGACAGCTTTAGTCGTGGCAAAATCGGATATTTGGAGGAAAATCCTTTGTACGATTTAGATAACGGCGAGGAAGTGGATTATAGGATTTTTGAGGAGTTAGAGGAAGCCCAAAAAGTGAATCCGGATTTGACCGTTGAAAGCGTATATCCTTTCGGAGATGATCACAATCAAGTTTGGGCTGCGAATATTAGGGAGGGCGACGTCCATGGTATTATTTGGGATAAATGGGACCCCTTTCTTGCAAGGACTTATGAAATATGGGCTGGAAAGAATTGGGGATTATTTAAGAAACTGGTTGAGGACCAATTGGATGATCCTGGAAATAAATGGTTTTATAGCCACACAGAAGAAAATAAGCCGGATTATTTAAAAAGAAAAACTGTTATCGATTTAATCATTGGCTCTCAGACGTGGGATGAATTTCATTCCCAGTTTAATGCGCTGCTCCCGGAGAACCATATATTCCCAAGATTGGAAACTTTTGGAAAAGAATATATTACAAAAAGCCGTTTCGCTTCAATGAAAATAATTGCCATGAGGACCTCCAGGCCGGCTGATTTTGTTGAAGACAGGTTGAGAGATAGATTGCTTAAAGAGGGACGAATGTCTATCATCACCGTCCCTGGTTTTTCAGGTGCTGTTTCAGCCACGTTAGCCCGGAATTTTTTGAACCAAATGATGTTTAGGGTCTTTAATTTCAGGTTGGGATATGTTTTATCCAGTCCTGTTTTGGAGAAAATATTGGAATCTTATGATTTGTTCCATTTATTAACAAGGCAGGACCCCATTAGGGGCCTGCCGGGCAATATTGAAAATGGTTTTTTACACCAAAAAGGGGAAAATAATAAACGTGTAAAAACACTGAGGGCAAAATGGAGCAGGATAATAAAAGCGGCTTCCGGAGAAACAAAGGATATTGCATGGAATGAGACTGATAATGTTGATTTCATGATGAATTTAGATAAAGGCGGCAGTAAGATTGCCCCTTCCAGTATTATTGTAAGGGGTGAAGAAGGTAAGGAATTAGCCAAGGTTGTCTTTACAGTCACTAATGCCCTGGATCCTATTACTGGTGAAGATATAAATCATATTATAGTGGATTCTAAAAAGGGAGATACTACAATAACGCATCTGATATTAGGATATTTAAAAGAAGTTAATAACGATGCGACCGTAATAGATCATGCCATGAGCACCCATAATGAAAAAATCAAAGCACTATCCAAGAATGAAGGCGGGATTGATTTTAACTCCAGAAATATGAACATGGACATTAATGGAGAGACTTTTGATTTTAAGTTTGACCAGGCCATGTTGGGACAGTTTCAGAGCAGGGATTTCTCCGGGGTGTCGCCTGTCATTATCCAGATTTCGCCTATCCTAAATCCAGCGTCTGCGAACAGCTTCGGCAAAGAAGAATCATTAGCAATAGTTTAAAAATGGTCCCGGTTTTAAATTATAAACAAACATTATTCTGGCGGGTTAATGTTTGTGATAAAATAGCCCCGTGAAGTATAAATTTATCCTTATCCTTGTGTTCCTATTACTTTCTTCCCGTGTTTTGGCCCAGGAGCGGGTCAATTATTTGGTACCTTCTCTTGCCGGTCATTCCTCGCGCATGATGAAAACAGCGGGTTTCTGGATCAGCCGCCATCCGTCACCTGACGCGGTGATCATGGACCCTGATGCTATCGACCAATTCAATGCCAATATCCGCGGGCACCAATTGACCAAGGACATTTTTACCCTTATCCAGGATTTAAAGACGGAAACACTGCTGGATGACCTTGAAAAGACCCTGGCTGATATTATGAGCAAGGAATATTACACGGCTGCCGGCGTGCGGTCGACCCAGGATTTTATGGATAATGTCAAGGCCAACATGAATTTAAGCGGTGTGGTCATTGGCGTGGCGCCCCGCTATGGCCTGGTTGTTCATTACACCGCCCAGCGCTTTTTGCCGACCGGGGAAGGGTTGTACGAACAGAAAAATGATGATGATTTTGACCAGTTGCAAAACAGCGCGCTGGACGTGGGGACACCGGTGGCTGTTGTCCATACTTCGGCTGACGGGCTTTGGTATTATGCCCTGACAGCCATCAGTGACGGCTGGGTGGCGGCCCGGGACATCGCCTTGGGCGATGAAACCCAGGTCAAGCAATTTGCCGAGGATAAGGATTACGCGGTTGTCATCAAGCCTAAGGCTGATATATTCTTGAATGAATCCATGACGGATTATTATGATTATGCGCGCATGGGCATGCGTTTGCCTTTATCAGGTGTTGATGCAGGGCGTGTGACTATCAATGTGCCGGTCATGGATGCCGACGGGACCCTGGCCGTCAAGGAAGCCTATATGAATGCTGAGGATGTCAATACCGGGTTATTGGCGTTTACCGCGCGGAATATTTATAAACAAGCCTTGATGATGCTTAATGAACCCTATGGCTGGGGAGACATGTACGGCGAGCAGGATTGTTCCAGGTTTTTACAGATGGTTTTTGCCACGGTTGGGATCAATCTGCCGCGTGATTCCAAGGACCAGGCCCAAGTCAGCAATAGTGCTGTTGATTTCGATGAAAAAACCGGTGATGATGTCAAAATAGCGGCCATCACCAAATCTTCGGCGGCCAACACACTTTTGGCGTTGAATGGACATATCATGCTTTATTTAGGCATGGTTGATGGAATACCATATGCCATCCATGACACCACCGGGTTTAAAAGAATGGAGGACCAAAAAGAAGTGGTCTATGCCATTGATCGTGTGATCATCTCTGATCTGTCCCTGGGACAGGGATCTTTAAAAGGGTCTTTGCTCAGGCGTTTGACAAGGACCGTGACCATTGATTAGGCCATCGATCGTCGTTAAGACCTCTGTTGAATTTTTTTCTGCCGCATTAAACCAGCCTTTTCGTATTGCCTCAGGCCAGCATGATCGATTGGAAAATATACTGTTTACCCTGGAACTCAAAGATGGTACCAAGGGCCATGGCGAGGCTGCGGTCGCAACACATATCACCGGTGAGACCATAGAAGAGACCTTAAAGAATTTAAAAGGCATTGCCCTTTGGCTTAAAGGACAGGCGATTGAGGATTATTTGGGTATTTCAGCCGCATTGCATGAGCGTCTGGCGCATAACAAAAGCGCTGTGGCTGCGGTGGAGATGGCCATGGTTGATGCGTTGACGCGCTTTCTAAACATTCCATTATGGCGCCTATGGGCCTCAAAGCCCAAACGTTTGCGTACGGACATCACCATTGTCATCGCAGATCTCGAGGAGACCAGGGCCAAAACAGGAGAGTTTTATTCACAAGGTTTTCGTGCTTTTAAGATCAAAATCGGGCGTGACAAGGACATTGATTTTAAAAGGGTCCAGGCTGTTTCCCTCATTGCCCCTGGTTCCCAAATCGTTCTTGACGCAAACCAAGGGTACTCTTGCAAGGAGACCCTGCAATTTTTAAAAACATTGCAGAAGACCGGTATCGCTGTGGATTTGATCGAACAGCCGGTGCCAAAGGCAGACTGGGAAGGCTTGAAACAAGTGACCCGTGAATCCAGGGTCTGTGTCTGCGCGGATGAAAGCGCATCAACGCTCGCTGATGCTGTCCGTATCATCAAGGACAAGGCAGCGGGTGCCATCAATGTGAAACTGATGAAAACCGGCCTGGTGCACGCCCTGGAAATCAGCCGCCTTGCCCATGCTGCCGGCGTTAAGCTCATGATCGGCGGGATGATGGAATCAAATTTGGCCATGACCGCCTCAGCGCACCTGGCTGCGGCGTTGGGCTGTTTTGAATTTATCGATTTAGACACCCCATTTTTCATCAAAGGTGAAGCGGCCCGCAATCCTTTCTTATCGTCTCGAGGGGTTTACGATTTAAGCAAGGTCAAAGCAGGCATAGGAATTAAGTAGACACCTACCGTAACCTTAATTCAATTAGAATTAAGGTTACGGTAGGTGTCTACTTAATTATAACTACACATGATTCATAACCCTATTCTTCTCATTTTTATCCTTTTAACCGTTGAAATCGGTGTTTTGTGTTTGGCCGGCAGTCCCCGCACCAGGCATTTGTTTAATTTCCTTCCGTCGATGTTCTGGATTTACTTCCTGCCCATGGTCCTGTCCACGTGCGGCATTATTGATGCCAAAAGTCCGTTATACCAGGGGCTCACTAAATGCCTTTTGCCGCCGGCGCTTTTTTTATTGTTATTAAACATGGATATCAAGGCCATTTCCCGCCTTGGACCTGCCGCCCTGGTCATGTTTTTTGCCGGGTCTTTGGGCATTATGCTTGGGATGGTCATGAGTTTTATCATTTTTAAGCCTTTGATCGGGGCGCAATTCTGGGGAGGGTTTGGCGCCCTGGCTGCTTCCTGGACCGGGGGTTCTGCCAACATGATCGCGGTCAAAGAAGCGTTGAATGTGCCTGATCCTGTTTTTTTCCCCATGGTGATTGTGGACACCATCCTGCCTTATACATGGATGGGTATTTTGGTGGCTTTAGCCGCACGCCAAAAGGGATTTGATGCCTGGAATAATTCAGACCGGCGGATTTTAGATGATTTGGCCAAACGCACGGAAGATTTTTCAAGGCACAAGAAAGAGACGGTGCATTGGGGCCGTGCCATCTTGATGATAGGGCTTGCTTTTTTTATCGGCGCCATAGGCCGGGCATTGTCTGTCCATTTACCGACAGGAAAAAACGTGCTTTCCCCTTATGCCTGGACCATTCTCCTGGTCACCACCATCGCCATTATCTTTTCCCTGACCCCGGTTAGCCGCATTCCCCATACCGGTGCCAATAAATGCGGCAAATGGGTCTTGTATTTTGTGCTGACCTCGATCGGTGCCCGCGCCAGTTTAAATAATGCCCCGCAGGTGGGCATTTTGATCCTGGCTGGTATGCTCGTGATTATCGTCCATGCCGCGATATTGCTGGGGACGGCCCGATTGATCAAGGCCCCCTTATTTTTAGTGGCCACTGCTTCTTTGTCCAATCTCGCAGGATTGGTCTCGGCCCCGGTGGTGGCGGAAGTTTACCAGCCCGGCCTTGCTTCGGTGGGCCTGCTGTTGGCCATTTTAGGCCATACCCTAGGCGCTTATAACGGCATCCTCATCGGCCAAATCTGCCGATTATTTACCCATTAATGCGTTTTTCTTCGTGTATAGCACAAAAAGTGGCATAACCCTCCCAAATAGTGTATCTTTTCTTATATATGCCAAAGAATTTAAATTTACGCATTAATATGGCCTTTGGGTTGATTTTTACCTTTTTGGTCAATACGTTTGGGCCTATTTGCCCCATTGCCTGCTCAGCAGAGGGGGAATTTTATTTGCCGGCACCTGGTGTGATGGTGCGCCTAAGCCCCGAGTTTAACCCTCCGATATTAAAAGGCATCAAGGTCCATCCCAACAATCCCTTTAGGTTCGATTTTATTTTAGACCAAGGGGATGAGTATAATCGTCATCCTGAGCGCAGCGAAGGATCTCAAAAAGAACAGCTAAAGATTGAATCAACGAGATTAATCAAGTATTTCCTGGCCTCTTTAACCATCCCCGAAAACGATCTCTGGGTCAACCTAAGCCCCTACGAAAAAAACCGCATCATCCCTCAAAGTTTTGGCCTTACCGAAATGGGCCGTGACCTGCTCGCGGAAGATTATATGCTCAAACAAATCACAGCGAGCTTAATCTATCCGGAAGATACGATAGGCAAGAAATTCTGGAAGCGCATTTACGAAGAAGCAGAGATGAAGTTTGGCACGACGAATATCCCGGTGAACACTTTTAACAAGGTCTGGATCGTCCCCGAAAAAGCTGTAGTCTACGAAAACGCCAAAGCAGGCACAGCGTATGTGGTGGAAGCAAAATTAAAAGTGATGCTTGAGCAGGATTATTTAGCTTTTGAAAAAAATACTGTAACTCAAAACAATACCGTCATCCTGAGCAGAGCGAAGGATCTCAACAAAATTAATTCTTTAAGAGATTCTTCAGCGGAGTTTACCCCCGAACGTTTTAATCGGGGGCCTCAGAATGACGTGAACACTTTAGGCTCCCAAATCATCCGTGAAATCGTCATCCCGGAACTTACCAAGGAAGTCAACGAAGGGAAAAATTTTATCCAACTCAGGCAAGTCTACAACAGCCTGATCCTCGCCGCCTGGTATAAAAAGAAAATAAAAGACAGCATCCTGGCGCAGGTTTATGCGGATAAAAAGAAAGTGGCTGGTATTGAATATAATAACTCTGTCATTCCCGCGAAAGGTCGTGTTGACCGACACTCGCAGTTGCTCGCGGGAATCCAAAGCAGAATTAATTCTGACATGGATCCCCGCCTTCGCGGGGATGACAATAAGAAGATCGACGTCGAACTCATCTACCACCGTTACCTCCAAGCCTTCAAGAAAGGTGTCTTTAACTATATTAAAGAAGAGCCATTGTCAATCCCCGCTTTGCAGAGCAAGGAACAGGGAATATTACCGCGAAAATATTTTTCAGGCGGAGTGACATTATTGCGGGTTTCCTCTGCCATGAGTGTCGTTGATAATCCAGGCCAATTGCCGGATTCTGCCATGGATGTAAAAATTGATTTAGCAATGCAACCAGATTCGGCAAAATTGGCATCAGTTCCTGACAAGGCCGCGTTATCGAAAACAGGCCGGGCCAATGACAATAAACCTCCTTTTGGGGAAATGTTTGATTTTTTGGAACGAGGTGTAAGTTTTGATTTTAATGATATCGCTGATAAGAATAGATCATTGGGCGTACAAAATAAGCGATTTTTTGAACATTTTGAAATTGCAAGAAAGGAAATCTCATCCCTTGGCACCTATTCTGACGGAACAATCAGCCTGTTACGCACTGAAGAAATGAAATATTATGCCCTGCTCGGTCGCCCCATCCAGGGGAAAAGGAAATTTTTTGAAGAATCTCCGGTGATCCAATTAAATTGGTTGTTTAATATGTACCATGAACTCTCCAGTTGGGAGGATATGATCAGGATCTATGAAGAGGCCCAAAGAAACAGGAGAAATGACTTTACCGGTGATCAAGGCAATATCAATGAGTATGTCCGGGCGCTCAATCGCAGTGGAAGGTCTTTGGATGCCATAGAATTCCTTGATAAAAAGGTGCCGGAATTAGCGGCAAAAGGTGAAGTCCTCACACAGGAGATCTATATTGGATACGGCACAGCTTATAAGAATTTATGGGTCGCCGATCGAAGAAAGACGTTGTCCCTTAAAAAAGCCTTTGACAATTACATGAAAGCCTATGAAGACAGGGACAAGGACAGTTATTACGCCGGCATTAACGTGATCAGGATACTTATTTATCAGGGCAAGGAAAAGGAAGCGCAAAAATTAATCAAGTTGGTCAAAGAATCTGTTGTTAGGGCACGTAATAAAAAATCTTTTTGGGTGGTGGCGACCTTTCTGGAATTGGCCTTGCTTGAAGGATCGACAAAAGAAGTGAACGAAAAATTTATACCTGATCTGTTAAGGCTCTCTAAAAGAGACGGAGAGCTTAACAGCCTGCTAGAACATTTGCAGCGCTGGAAGCTGATGGAGAAGGACAGGGACCGGGCCAAGTATCAATTATTGGGTCAAGCCATAGAAGGATTGGAGACAGGAGAAAAGACCCTTGGCAAGAAAGAAACTCTCACAGAATACGTTGAAAGAGTCGTTGTTAATTTAGGGTTGTTCCTGAATTCTATTGTTATGCCGAAGAATTTGAAATATGGCGGTGTTGTTCCTGATACGATTATCTCTGATGCTGATCGCACTATAGCGCTGGCCATTGTAGACCATCAATTAGAGGGTGGTGATTTTATTATGAAAAACGGGGCGATAGAACGGTCTTTGGGGAATATCACCAAGGTGGAGGAAGCCAATCAATGGATCGATAGTTACATTGAATGGATATATCGGATCAAAAATAAAAAAGGTATCCGGGCGCTTGAATATTTGGATGTCCCCGAACATGTAAACCTGGATGAGTTTTTTAAGAAATATAAAGTATTCGCGGGACTGGATGTTTTCGGGAATGGTTCAGAAGCCACTACAGGCGCGGACAATGTGACAATGACAGCGATGGCAGGCAGGGGGGATTGCCGGCCGTCAAATGATTTTAAGAACCTTCTGTTCGACGCGTGGAACCGAAGGCAGCGGGAGCCTTTGCGTCAAGAAGCCATCAAAGCGTTTAAAGAGGCATTACAAACAGGGGAGTTTGGCCAATACGATCAAAAGGCCCAAGCCTATTTAGATCAAGACGACCATCAATTTGGCGTCATGCAGGTTGCTATTTATTCCAATACCAACGGTAATGGCAAGTATAATTTTCTTTCAATCAATGATCCGGCTAGGGGTAGAAAATACCCTATTAAGGGTTGCGGCCTGGATGTCTATAATGATAACGGAAGAAAGGTGGTCTTGATCAACAAGGAACACCTGGATTTTTTAATATACAAAAAATTAGGAAAATTACAAAAGTTTACGGACAAGTCAGGGAAATTCATAGGGTATAAGGTGCCGGGTCTTGAGATACGCAGTCAGGATGACGGCAGGGATTATATTTATAACTCAGGTGCCATTGACTCAAGGTATAAATTGGCCATAAACCCTAAAACAGGTCAAGAAGAGGTCCTTCGATTAGGTGAAGAACATGAGACATGCTTGGAAATCCTTTATGATAAAAAAGACAGGGAAAGAGTCATTGGAATCAAGTTTCGTGATACATGGTATCCCAATGCTGATGGTTCGGGATTTTACCGTTACAATACGCATGGGGTGATTAGGGCCAAGGCCCTTGAAGATTTTTATAGGACAGGAGAAATCCACATTGCAGATGGGATGGAAGTTTTTAATCCTCATACGGGCAGGTTTGAGATACAGGACATTGTGATGAAAATCCTGCCTTATTCTGATTCACGGCGCCTGAGGACCCCGCATAGGTTTAATCCGGGATTTATTCATCGAGGTGCCCAGCGTTTATTTAATGCTTATAACTTGAAAGACAGGGTGCGCATGCTTAAAGTATTGTTTTCTAAAGAAATTAGAAAAAGGATTGATGGTGAGGTCAATGAAGAGATAAGAACATGGGTCCCTTCTGTTAAAATGAAAGTAAAATCTGTAAAGAAAAAAGTGTCAAATGCCGCAATGAAGGCAGGGAGTCCGGAAGGTGGTATTGATTTAACCCCTGCGAGGATGGATGTTCAGGTTAAAACTGGATCCTCTATGAATGTATTCGGGGATGACAATGGTGGGATTAAATTTTATTTGAATCCGGCCCAGCTGGCCCAACTGCAAAATGCCTCGGGTTTTGTGCCGGTGCTTGTCAGTGTCCGGAAATTGACGGATTTGAGGGCGTTTTTGACTGTACCTTAATTCAACGATAATATTTGATATATATTCACAACGAATATATAATGAATCCATAATTTCCCAAAGGAATGGCATTGGGATTTTTTTATTGCCCTGCTTGAGGCGGGGTTTACGAAAGGATGTTGTTATGGGTGCTTTAAAATTAGATGAGAAAAATTTTGAGGCCGAAGTGTTGAAATCTTCGCTGCCGGTTTTGGTGGATTTTTGGGCGGAATGGTGCGGTCCCTGCAAGATGATCGCCCCGGTCATTGACCAGTTATCAGATGAATTGCAGGGTAAAATGAAAATCGCCAAGGTCAATGTGGATGAGGCCCCGGAATTGGCGGGAAAATTCAATGTCATGTCCATCCCGACGCTGTTGATTTTTAAAGCGGGACAACCGGTGGACCAGATAGTGGGCGCGTTGCCCAAGGACAGGCTGTTGGCGAAGTTGAACCCGCATTTATAAGGCAGGGATATGTCATCCCCGCGGAAGCGGGGATCCAGTACAAGGATGGTCTGGATTCCCGCTTCCGCGGGAATGACAATATTGGTTGGGAGTATTTATGTTCATTGAAGTCTTGAAATCAAAAATAGGCCATGCGACCATCACGCAGGCCGAGCTCCATTATGAGGGCAGCATCACCATTGATGCTGATGTCCTCAAGGCTGTTGGCATTATCCCCGGGGAAAAGGTGCATGTGCTTAATGAAAATACCGGCCATCGCCTGGAGACCTATGTGATTGCAGGTAACCCGGGCTCCGGCGTGATTTGCTTAAACGGCCCTGCGGCCCGCCATGGCTATGTGGGGGACCGTTTGATCATTTTAAGCTATGGTTTGTCAGAAGCCGCTGAAGCTAAAAGGCTTCAGCCTAAAATTGTGTATCTTGATTCTAAAAACAGAATAAAAAAATCTTAATAAATGGATTCCCGCTTTCGCGGGAATGACATATGTTGGGTATGTGATTAATACCATGTTCGGTCCTTTAAAAATCAGGCTTTTTGGCGATCCGTGCCTGGAGACAAAATCCAAGGCCATCAAGGAGGTCGGTCCGGTTGAGCGCATGCTTATTGCGGCGATGTTCGAGACCATGATCGCCTGCAAAGGTGTCGGCTTGGCCGCCCCTCAAGTGGGTATCAATGAACAGATCTTTGTGGTGGACACGGGCAAGGAAGCCTTTGCGGTCATTAACCCCAAAATCATCCGTTCAACGGGCAGTGAAGTCATGGATGAAGGGTGTTTGAGCATTCCCCGCGTGCAGGTGGATGTCAAGCGGGCCAAGAATGTCCTGGTTGAATTTACTGATGGTGAGAATCGCCGGGTGCGGACCCAGTTAAACGGGCTTTTGGCCCGTGTGTTCCTGCATGAATATGATCATTTGCAAGGCATATTGATCCTTGATTACCTGCCGCCCCGGGAACGCGCGAAAATTGTTTCTTTGATCAAAAAAGGCTCTTATACCGGCCGTGCACTTGGTGATGACAATGGAAACACCAGAAAAATCTGATCCCTCCAGGCTTCCTTCATGGTTCAGGCAGGAATTACCGGACATGAACAAGGTCCGGGCCATGAAAGAGCTTTTTAGGGGAAGCCGCCTGCATACGGTTTGTGAATCTGCCAATTGCCCTAACATGGGGACCTGTTGGAAGCAAGGAGTGGCGACCTTCATGATCCTGGGAGGCACTTGTACGCGTGCCTGCCGTTTTTGCGCGGTGCCTGCCGGGCGTCCGGACCTGATTGACAGTGAAGAGCCCCAAAATGTGGCCCTGGCTGTCAAGCAATTGGGTCTTCGTTATGTGGTGGTGACATCGGTGGCGCGTGATGACATTGACGATGAAGGAGCGCTCCAGTTTGCCCAGACCATTGAAGCTATCCGTAAACTTAACCCCGAAGTCAAGATTGAAGTATTGGTCCCGGATTTTTCCGCTAAAGAGGCGTCTTTGAAAATATTATCTGAGGCTTGCCCAGAGGTGATCAGTCATAATATTGAAACAGTCAGGCGATTGAGCCCTCATGTCCGTCCGCAGGCCTCGCATGAGAGGTCTTTGAAGGTGTTACGCCGTTTCCGTGCCCTTAATCCGCAGGCTTTTATCAAATCGTCCCTGATGGCCGGTATCGGCGAGACGGATGAGGAAATCAGCGAGGTCATGGAGGAGCTCTTACATGCAGGCTGCCAGATATTGACCATCGGCCAATACCTGGCCCCTTCACAACGTAAACGGCATCTTCCTGTCGCAAGGTTTTTAAGTCCCCAAGAATTTGACCATTACCGCCAAAAAGGCCTTCAAATGGGTTTTGCTTATGTGGAAAGCGGGCCTTTGGTGCGTAGTTCTTATATCGCAGAACAAGGTTATGAAGCGGCATTAAATGCCCTGGCCGCTGCGGGGGGAGTCGCGGATTGAAGAAAATTTTTTCGGTGGTTTTACCTTGCTTTTTAAGCATTGCTTTATTGTCATGGCTTTTTGTCACCATTGATTACAAGCATATGTGGCTGGCCATCAAGGACTCCGATGTCCGTTACATGTCTGCTGCCGGGACCATTTTTTTTCTGATCAATTTTCTCATCCTCTGGCGCTGGCGGATCCTGATGAAAGCCGTCGGGCTTAAGGCCAGGGGTTTAAGCAGCATGCGCTGGTATTTTATCGGGCTTTTTTGCAACCTGGCCCCCATATCAACGGTCGGAAGCGATGTGATCAAGGGCCTGGGGCTGGCCAATGAGACCGGGCATAAGCCTAAAATATTTGCCTCGATTGTATTGGACCGCTTAAGCGGGTTTGCGGGCATTGTCATCCTGGCGGCGGTGGCATTCCTGTTCGGCCACGGGATCATCGAGAATAAATTAGTCATAATGGCCATCGCGACCATGAGTGCCGTTTCTTTGGCGGTCGTGATCGTGCTTTTCAGCCATCGGATTTTTTCTTGGGCGTGTACGGCTTTTGAAGCATGGCCGCGGGTCAAAGACGCGTTGATGAGATTGCATTTTGATATTGTGCTGTTAAAAGGCAAGCAGAAAAAAGGCTGGGAAACAATCATGATTTCCATCCTGGCACAAGTCGTTTTGGCGATAGAATTTTATTTGGCGGCCCGCGGCATGCATCAAAATATCCCGTTGGTGTATTTTATTATTTTTTCGCCCATTGTATGTGTCGTGTCGTCCCTGCCTTCCATCGGCGGCCTGGGCTTCAGGGAGATCGGGTGGGTTTATCTGCTTCCTTTGGTCGGGGTGTCCAAGGAGATGGCAGGAGGTTTAAGCCTGGTTAATTCTGCTTTTACCATCATTGCCGGGCTTTTAGGCGGGTTATTCTATGTCTCTACATTATCTTCTGGACGGATACAATATCCTCAAGCAGATGGCGGCCTTCAGGGACCTGCCTCTTGAAGAGGGCCGCCGCGGGCTCTTGAAATGGATACAAAACACGCGCCCGCAGGGCAGTGTCAACAACCAGGTGACCGTTGTCTTTGACGGGCATCCCGATCACTATGGCTCCATGCCGTCTGGCGAAATCCGGGTGATCTTTTCAGACGGGTGTTCTGCGGATGCTCAGATCAAACTCATGGTCGATGAAGATCCGGCCCCCAAGAATTGCGTCGTTGTCACGGATGATAAGGATATTTTTCTTTACGCGCGTTCGCTGGGCACCAAGGTCATGAGTGTCACGGCATTCACATCCGTGCCCACGGCCCGGCGCGAGGCCGCGGCCGACGGAAAATACATTTCTTTAAGCCGCCAGGAGAAGATCAACAAAGAACTCCTGCGCATTTGGCTAAAAGAGTAGTGCATTTACTCTGAAAGATGGGACATGGTACCTCGCTTGCTCAAAAATTTTCTAAAATTCCTGCACAGCACCGGGGAGGCCATATTTTTCTTGGGCGATATCTTTTCATTGATCCTGCGCGGCCGTATCAGGTGGAATGATGTGTTAAACCAGATGTATGAGCAGGGGGTGCAGTCGATCATGATCGTCATGCTGACCTCCCTTGCGACGGGAACGGTGTTGGGATTGCAGGGGTTTATCACCTTGCAGCGTTTTGGGGCCAAGGAGTTTATTGCCCGTTTGGTCGCCCTGTCCTTGCTGCGTGAGCTTAGCCCTGTTTTTACGTCATTGATCTTTTCAGGAAAAGCCGGGGCCGGGATGACCGCGGAATTAGGGACGATGAACACCCAGGACCAGATCCAGGCGACCCGTGTCATGGGCGTCAATCCCATCGAGTATTTGGTGGTCCCCCGTTTTTTGGCCTGTTTTTTGGTATTGCCGGTTTTGGTCATTATTTCCGAGATCTTGGGCATTGCCGGCGGGTATATGATCGCCATGTCCCAGGCGCGGCTGCCGGGGGCATTTTATATCCATGAGACCTTGCAAGCGGTGGGCTATGTGGATTTTTTCAGCGGGTTTATCAAGGTCTTTTTCTTTGCCATCATCATCGGATGGATCTGTTGTTACCAGGGTTTTTTTCACCCAGGGTGGGGCCACGGGTGTGGGCCGTTTTACCACCCGTGCCGTGGCCTATTCCTATATCGCGGTGATCGTGTCCAATACGGTGCTGACCAAAATTATTTTAACGTTCTGGGGGTAGTTTATGGTTAACAATCGAAAACGCTTGGGGTGGGTCCTGTGGTTTATTATCGTGGGATTTCTCGGCGGATGCGCGTCGGTCAATTCCGGCAATGACGGCCAGGTGCAAAGTTACCCTGCTCCCATCATTGAAGCTGAATGGATACGCAATGGGGAACCGATTGAATACGACGGCAGCAAGTGGTATCCGGCCAATGACTATGAGGTGCTGGAGGATTCGGAAGTGTTTCAAATCATTGAGTACAAGGGTGTGCAGGTTTTTGTTGAGAAAATAGCCGTCAAACCCTATGACCGTATTTATACGAAATTTGACAAAAATAAATTCCGTTATTTTGAGCGCCGGGACAATGATTAAAGTCGAAGGATTATATAAAGATTTGGGAGGCCAGCCTGTCCTGGAGGACATCACCTTTGATGTCAGCGGGGGTGAGATCATCGCGGTACTAGGGCTTAGCGGGGCAGGGAAGACCGTATTGCTCAAGCATCTCATCGGGTTGTTTCGCCCGGACCGCGGCCGTGTTGTTATCGACGGTGTGGATATTGACGCTTTGAGTGAAGAGCAGCTTTTGAAGGTGCGCTGCAACATGGGTTATTTGTTCCAGGAAGGGGCTTTATACGATTTTATGGACGTCTATGATAATGTGGCTTTTCCTTTGCGTGAACATACCAAACTGACCACTGCCCAGATGTCTGACCGTGTGCGCGAGGTCTTGAAATTGGTGGACTTGGAGGGGGTGGAATCCAAAATGCCCGATGAGCTCAGCGGCGGCATGAAAAAACGGGTGGGCCTGGCCCGTGCCATTGTCCTTGGGGCCAAGGTGCTCTTATGCGATGAGCCCACCTCAGGCCTGGACCCTATCCGCAGCCGGGACATATCAGACCTGATCCGGCATGTGTCCCAACAGATAGGGTCAACCACGGTGATGACGTCTCACGACGTGAATAATTCATTTCGCATTGCCACAAGGGTGCTTATTATCAATGATTGCCATATCGCGGCCATGGGCACGGCCCAGCAGTTAAAAGAATCGCAGGAGCCGTTTGTGAGGGAATTTTTGCAGGCAGCGAGTTCATAATTTTCTGTCATCCCCGCGAAAGGTCGCAATACTCCCAGCATTGCGAATCAAGAAACAGGGGGTATTACGACCTGCGCCTCAGAATGACGGGAGCACAGGAGAGCTATGGAGAACAATGGCGGAAGTTTTAGGAAATTAGCAGCGGGATTGTTTTTTATCGTAGGCCTGGTGTTGATTGCGGTCAGCGTCTTTTTCATCGGCCTTGACCGAGGGCTTACAGAGCCCAAGTTTCAGGTCATTGCCCTTTTTAACCAGGTCGGCGGCCTGGTGGAAGGGTCCCCCATCCGTATTTCAGGGGTGGATGTGGGGGTCGTGGGTGCGGTCGACTTCTTAAGCCAGCCCATTGATGGGCGCAGCCTTAAGGTGCGCCTGGACATATATAAAAAATACGAATTTGAATTCCTTAAATGCTCCAAGATCAGTATCAGGACCGAGGGGGTTTTGGGCCAGAAGCTCATTGAGATCAGCGAAGACCATTCGTTAAAGGTTTTTGACCCGACGGCGCCGATCATCGGTGAAGACCCCCTTGACGTGGAAGACATGGCCGCTGTCATTACGAGTACTGCCGTGTCCCTCCAAGCGACCAGCCAGGGGGTCCAGGACGTGCTGCAGGGATGGAAGGACATTTCTTATAAAACGAAAAAACTCCTTAACCAGGTCAATGAAAAATTGCTGGAAGGTGATTTGTTTAAAGTATTTTAACGAAGGAGAATGTTTATGTTTGTATTGGGTAATTTTGTAGATGCGCTGGCCTATGTGGTCAATATTTTTTTATTTGTCATGTACTGGCTGATCTTGATCCGGGCCCTGTTAAGCTGGGTCAATCCTGATCCTTTGAACCCAATAGTCCAATTTCTAATGCGGGTCACAGAGCCGGTGCTTGAACCGGTGCGGCGCCTGCTGCCGCCTTTGCCGATTGATATCTCGCCTATCATCGTATTTTTGATCATCGTTTTCCTTCAAAAATTTTTGGTGAGCAGTTTGTATGAATTGGCCTCAAGACTGCAGTGACGGCTAAGCAAAAGGTTTCTTGCAAAAAGTTAAAAGATAATGTATAAAATATACTTCAATAAATTTATATTATAATGGTTAGGAGTGCTCATGTTTGATCAAGTCAAAAAATTGATGGAAATGAAAAAGCAGGCTGATATCCTTAAAAAGGAGCTGGAGGCCACCATCATCGAAGTCCAGGAAACCCGCGGCATCAAGGTGGTTGTTAACGGGGCGCAGATATTCCAATCCATCGACATTGAAGAAGGGCTTTTGAACGCGGGTAACAAAAACCGCATCCAGATGGACCTTTTAAAAAACATGAATACGGCCATCAAGCGTTCCCAGCAGGCCGCGGCCAATAAAATGAAAAATATGCCCGGGTTTAATCTGCCCGGACTGTCTTAAATTTTACTTAACATAAAGAAAGGACAATCCAATGCCTTACGATGCTTCGCTCGATGTATCTTCATTCAAAGAGGTGATAGACTTCCAGACCACCCGTATCAGCGTCGGCGTATATTCTTATAATGGGGCCCCCAAGAAACTGCAGGTCACCCGCGAAAACCAGATCGACGGTGCCTGGAATTTCACCAAATTGGGCCGCATGAGCAAGGACGAAGCCCAAGGGGTCGTTCCCATCATGATCAAGGCCATCGAGGCGATGTGAGATGGGCAATGAAGTTTATTTGACAAGGGAAGGTTTCCACAAGCTTCAGGCCCAGTTGGAATCCCTCAAGACCACCGAGCGCCAGAAAATCGCCAAGGCCATCGGTGAGGCCCGTGCCCAGGGGGACATTTCCGAGAACGCGGAATATGACGCGGCCAAAGAGGCACAGGCGCATAATGAGTCGCGCATTGCCGAGTTGGAGGGAAAACTCTCCAATGTGCGCATCATCGAGAATGAGAACATTCCTGCGGACAAGGTCTTTATCGGCGCCATCGTCACCATGCAGGATTTGGTCAATGATGAAGACCTGACGTATATGCTGGTCTCACCGGAAGAAGCCAATTACGATGAAAACAAGATCTCCATCTATTCGCCCATCGGCAAGGGCCTGCTGGGCCATAAGGCCGGCGAGACCCTTGAGATCAAGGTCCCTGCGGGGGTCTTAAAATATAAGATCAAGAAAATCAAGCGGCCTTAGTTTCAGGCTTCAGTCCCAGGCCGATCCATAAGGCGATGGTCGGTACCAGGGCAAAGAGGATGCGGGAGAGGGTGTTCTCAAGCCACCAGCCGATTTCAAAATAGGTATTAACCGCGTAATAAGCCATCACCACTGCGAGATATAGAATCAGGCTTAAGGCCATCACACCAAGCGTTGAGTGCCACAATTTTTTCCCGGCCAACAATATCCCGCCCAAGGCGAGTATCCAAAAACCGTTCCATTTGCCTGAAATAAGTTCCAGCCATGGGTAGACCAAGATGACACTGATACGCGCCCAGTCAGTGGGTTTTTCCGTCGATGCCAGGCCGTTGATAAAATTTTGTGTGTGTGGGGCAAAGGCAAGCGTAAAAATAAGGGTGGGTAGAGCCGCTATCATAAACCAAAGGACAAGCTTTCCAATGTCATTCCCGAATGTTTTTGTCGGGAATCCATTTTTTCGTGGACATTCATGCCAAGAAATGATCAGGAACACGATCCCGGCAGCGACCAAGCCTTCAGTTTTAGTAAAGCTCATCAATCCCAAAAATACCACGCTTAATATTTTCAGTTTTGGCAGGCCATATTTTTCAGCCAACAACAAACAGACAAAGCTTGATAATAGGTATAGGCCCAAAAGGGAATCGCTGTATTGGCTGATTAATAATATGATGCCAAAGGGCAGGGCTGTCACTATCACAGCGGCCAAGATGGACGTGAGAAAGATGCCGGTCAATTCCCAAAGGCCGAAAAGTAAAATCCCCGCGGTCAGCAGGGCAATGACGATGCTGTTAAGCATGGGCACTGCCTGGTCAAAGCGGCCGCCCAAATCCCAAAACCATACGTTGATCAAGGGCCATAGCAGCGGGTATTGCGTATTGCTGCGCGAGAAGCCGGGCGTAAGCACGTCTTTCCAGTTCTCATGGGCCAAAAAGATGAATTTTGCCTTCAGGTTCCAACACGACCATGCGTCCCATCCGCCTAATGGGAAATGATGGGCACTGATGGCTAATGGGACGGCCAGGACACCTAAGGTCAGCAATCCCCAGGCGTGGGCATGTGTAAATGTCATGTCACCCCCGAATGTTTTAATCGGGGGTCCAGTTTTTTTATTTTTTGGATTCCTGCTTAAAGCACGCGGGAATGACATTCTTTTCTTATTGAGAAATGACAGGTAGACTAAAAGTAACACCACAATCCCAACAGGCATCCAGCGGTTGAATTGATTGAAAATCAGGTGGATATAAAATGCCGTTGTGCCAACAATACCCAGGCCAAGTGCCAGCCCCAATAAAATATTCAGAATGAGATGAAGGCGGCCGGCGGTAAGGAGACGTATTACAAGAAAACCTATGGCTAAACTAATACAAATTCCAATTAAATAAATCATAGATATCATTCCCTTCCCCTTGCGGGAGGGGTTAGGGGAGGGGAATTCATTTTAAACTCCATTTGGGTTAAACGCCAAAATAATCCCATGATTGGCTTTCACAGGGGTTAATCCGAATTTTTTGATGGCCTCCATGGCCGCCTGGGGGCTGGTGCAATCAAAGATCACCCAGTGGTATTGGGTATTGTTTAAGTCCAAAACAGTGGGGACCAGCATGTATTGGGCTTGTTCGAACTGCGCAATGGCCAATGGTTGATCAAGGTCTTTGTCTGTATAATAGCCGACGGTGCGGACATCTTTAAACAGATTTTCCAGGCCTATAAATTGAAATCCCAGGCTGTGCAAAGGAATGGAATTGCGATCATTGAGCTGGGCCACGGCCTGGATAGATGCCGCAAAAAGATCAAATACTGCGGCTAAGATCAAGCATATAAAGAAAACAATTTTTAGCTTCCCCATTACGCAATTCTAAACCAGGTTTGCCGAGCAAGCAACAGGGAATATTTCTAAAAATTTGAAAATGTGGACATGAATGCTTGTATATAATATAATTGTCTATGCCTGAAATTTGCCGCTTTTTTGGGATTATTATTTTTATGTATTTTGACGAACATAACCCACCACATTTTCACGCGCGTTACGGAGATTTCAGAGCGGCCATCTCAATTAGTGATTTACGCTGCGTGCAGGGCAAGTTGCCTAAAAGGGTCATGGCTCTTGTGCTTGAATGGGCTGACGAGCATCGCGATGAATTGTTAAAGAATTGGGAGAGCTTAAGGGCAACGGGTCAGTTTAACAAAATTCAACCATTGGAGTAAATACGATGATTTGGCTTACCGGTCACGAATATATTGAAGACTATAAGGTTAAAATACGGTTTAACGATGGTACCGAGAAAATAGTTGATTTAAAAGATAAAGTATTTAAGGACCATCGAACGGTGTTTAGGGCATTACAGGACGTGAATTTGTTTAGGAAAGTCCGTTTTAATCCAGAGGCAGATACCATTGAGTGGCCTAATGGGGCAGATTTAGCTCCTGAATTTTTATACGATTATCCACACTCTTCCCATTTAAATTAAAAGTATGTGGCGTGCAACATAAAGCAATTTATCACCGTAGGGTCGAAATCCTTATGCCATTGGAGGTGATGGGTGATGAAGGTCCCTAAATCTTTACAGGAAGTTTGGCATTAGAGGTGTCCCGTGTTTAAAGTGGTTGCCGCTTGATGATTTAGATCGACAAA
>Ga0364887_10455_pt1 | contig 20543 bp, 20 predicted proteins | sample ExccelJu500001D4_4_FD_206924 | JGI IMG/M metagenome (GOLD analysis project Ga0364887, IMG submission 206924) | Enriched cells from Trout Bog Lake Hypolimnion, Wisconsin, USA - BchlTB.July23.5000.01.D4 | ecosystem: Environmental > Aquatic > Freshwater > Lake > Hypolimnion/Profundal zone | place...
GCACTGCCAAGGGCACGGGCTTCTCGCGTACCAAGCGTTTATGGGGCTTGATGCGTAAGTTGAGCTCTAACTCCCGGTAGATGCGATAGACCCGCTTATGGTTCCAAGTAAAGCCTTTGACGTTACGTAAGTACAAAAAGCAAAGCCCAAAACCCCAGTTACGCTGGTTCTGAGTAAGACGCACCAGCCAATCAGCAATGAGGGCATTGTCGGTTGATAACTTGGCCGTATAGCGATAGCAAGTCTGGCTAATGACAAAGGTATCGCAAGCTAAACGGATGCTCATCCGGCCACTGTGAACCTGTTGGATGACCATCTCGCGCCTACGAGATGGCCGAACTACTTTTTTTGTAAGACTTCTTTAAGGACATCGGCTTGGAGCTGAACCTCCGCATACATTTTCTTTAAGCGGGCATTCTCAGCCTCAAGTTCTTTGACGCGAGACATCATGGAAGCATCCATGCCGCCATACTTGGCGCGCCATAATGACCAACGGAAATCCCTTTAGGGATAAAAGCTAGCAATGCTAATGCCGTGTTCACGGCATAGCTCTGGGGCTGGCATGCCAGCCTCGGCTTGTTTGAGGATGGCCATGATTTGGCTATCGGTAAAGCGGGAGGTTTTCATAGAATTTCCTTTAAATCAAACAACGTAGAAATTCTACTTTTAAGTCAGGTTAAGGGGTGGGGGTATTAGCGGAGCTGATAGCCTCAATTGCAAGGGGTTATTAGAATTACTCAAATTCGAAAACACTATGTACTATTTTCGCCTAAGAAATTACCCTATGAGCAGTCGGCTAGATTAGGGATGAAACCAGCTAAAAATTCATAAAATCAGGCGCAATAGGTTAAGGTACCAAGCTCAAAAATAAATATTCGAAGAAAATAATTAAATGCACTACGCCTTGTAGTAAGGTGGTTTTTCCAATAGCTAAGGTTAATGCTCCAATAAAAAAGGAGAGGTACATGAGGATCATATTGAGATCACTAATACCGAGGCTGAGTGGTAAGTTAAAAAAGATGGCAATGGCAGCAACAGTCGGAATAGTTAATCCAATACTTGCTAATGCTGAACCGAGGGCTAAGTTCAAACTACTTTGCAAGCGATCAGCTCTTGCAGCTCGTACTGCAGCAAAACCTTCTGGAAGCAATACTAAAAATGCGATTGCGATACCCACAATCGTTTTAGGCGCACCAGCTGCTTTTACTCCCGCCTCAATAACGGGGCTGAGTATTTCAGCGAGACCCACTACAGTGACCAACGAGATTAATAACAAGAAGCAGCTTATGACAGTCTTGGCATTGCTTGGCTGATCTGCATGGATACTGCAATCCATAAATTTTGCTTTTACTTTTGGCAGGTAATAGTCGCGATGAGTAATGGTTTGGAAAAATAAAAAAGCAGCATATAGGACAAAAGAGGAAATACCAGCAAAGGCCAGTTGACTCTTGGTAAAGTCTGGCCCTGGAGTGCTTACGGTAACAATAGGCATGACCAAAATAAAGGTCGCTAATGCAGTAAGAACAGCAAGTGATGAATTGGTGCCTTCGTTACGAAAAGTCATTTCATAATGCTTAAGGCCGCCCATAAAAATACACAATCCAATCACTCCATTAACTACAATCATCACGGTAGCAAAGACGGCATCACGTGCAATAAACTCAGACCCTTCATGACCTGAAAGCATCATGGCAATAATCAGAGAAACCTCAATAATGGTGATGCTAATAGAGAGTACTAAGGTCCCAAAGGGCTCACCTGTTTTGTGGGCAATGACTTCAGCGTGGTGCACGGCAGACAGAACTGCTCCAATCAGGATAGCTGCGAGTAGCGCAATAAACCAAGTTTGACTTAATAGAGTGGCCATAGATATCTTTAGTTCTTAGTGATCATGTGAGGGTGGTGCGGTCAGTGCAAGCGAGTAATAGTAGGTACTATAGAGTAATTCAATAGGATAATTTGATTAAATCATTCCATCAATCATAAGGTGTTCATAGAATATGAAAGCAATCATTCTGTTTGGTCATGGCGCACGTGATTCTCGCTGGCGCGAGCCCTTTGATCGTTTAGTAGCGTTATGGAGAGCCCAGCATCCCGAAGTATTGGTAGAGCTTGCCTTCTTAGAATTGATGGAGCCAACCTTAGGGCGGGCCATAGCTTCATTGGGTGCTGCAGGTGCTAGTGAAGTCGTGGTTGTACCTATCTTTTTTGGCCAAGGCGGCCACTTGCGTAATGACTTTCCAGTGCTGCTTGCCGCTTGCCAGGAAAAGTTTCCAGCAATTGCTTTAAGCGCTAAGCATGCTGTTGGGGAGGACGATGCAGTCTTGCAAGCCATCATTAACTTTGGCATCAAAGCGCTGGTCTCTTAAGGCTTCCCCGACCATGATTAATGCAGGTGAAGCGCTATCAAACCATGCATCGGCACTACCATTCGCTAAATGGCCTAGCGTGCTAGACCAATGACGCTCTCTGGGTGTGCTCACAGCCTCTAAGATATGAACTGGAGTGCTGATATTGTAATTTGGGCTATTACTCATTAATTGCTGGGCAATATTAGCCGCGTCTTTACGACCCATGTAATACACCAAGGTATCCGCACTGGGATTTTGAATGGGCAACGCTTGGCCTTGGGTATGATTCTCAGCAGCCTTGGCTAAGGTAATGAAAGCGACACTACGAGAGATCCCACGTAAGGTAAGGGATTGTTGAATCGCTGCTGCACCAGCTAAAGCTGCAGTAATACCAGGCACAACTTCAAATTCAATGCCAGCAGCCTTGAGTGCTGTGAGTTCTTCGTCCGCTCTACCAAAGAGCATCGGATCCCCGCCTTTGAGTCTGACTACGATGGGATGTTTATGCGCCGCGTCAACCAAACGCTTATTAATAAACTGCTGTGTAGAAGAGAGTTTTCCGCACCGTTTACCCACCGCTACTTTAAGGGCACTCGGGCACAGTGTGAGCATCTCCGGCTCGACTAAAGCATCATGAAAAACAATATCAGCCTTTTCTAAAAGTCTGGCACCGCGCACCGTGATCAGATCAGCTGCGCCAGGGCCAGCACCAACAAGGTAGACCTTACCAAGAGTTGGGCGAGGAGATGGATATTGCATATCGTGCTTAGTTCAGTGTTTGGTTTGGTATTTGGCTCACTACTTGCTTAGACTTCAAGTAGTGAGCGCTTGCCGCGCCAACTATTCTGAGTGGTCACGCTAAATAAATCAAATTGCTTCATAGCCACATCCAGATTCTGATCCGAACGCAATTCAAAAGCATCAAAGCCACAACGAGCACCTTGTAGTAATTGATCAATTAAGACATCACCAACGGCTCGAATTTCTTGATCAAAACCAAACCGATCGCGTAGTAAAGCGGCGGTACTAAAGCTTCTGCCATCCCTAAAAATCGGAAAGTGCGCCCCCACTACTGGCCATAGTTTTTGTCCTGCTTCAATCAAGTCGGCATGTTTCAAAATGTCATCATCGGCTGCAAACCAAACCCCAATCTCGCCTTTGTTGATACGTTCAATGACATCAGCGTTCTGATGGTGGGTAATCCACCAATGAAAAGGAGTCAGCACTTTACTGAACCCGTGTTCTAGGTCAGGAATACCACCTTCATCTCGCTCACCATCCCAAACCTGCCACTCATTTGACGCGACTGTGGGCTGGCCATTTCTAGGGAAGCGAATTATTTGCGTATTCATCATATTTACTCTGCGACTAACTTCTCTGATTGGGCTACTTTATCTTTGCCGTGCTTGCCATTATTTAGATAGGCCGCCTCTTTAAAAGGCGTCACACCTAAGCGGCGGTAAGCCTCAATAAAGGGCTCGTCACTAGTACGATTTTTTACAAAAGTATTGATGATGCTGGTAATCACGTCTGGGATCTCATTGGCGTAGAAAGAAGGTCCAATGACTTTGCCAATCGAAGCGTCGTTACCTTGCTCTCCGCCGAGCGTAATCTGATACCACTCTTCACCATCCTTATCGACGCCTAATACTCCGATATTACCCACGTGATGATGTCCGCATGAATTAATGCACCCAGAAATATTTAAAGAAATGTCACCCAAGTCATGCAAGTAATCTAAATCATCAAAACGTTCCTGAATCGCTGCGGCAATCGGCAATGATTTCGCATTGGCCAGGGAGCAAAAATCACCACCAGGACAAGCAATTATGTCGGTCAATAAACCAATATTGGGTAGCACTAGGTTTTGCTTTTTAGCAGCGCGCCAAAGATCGAGTAATTGTGCTTGTTCCACGTCAGCCAGAACCAGATTCTGCTCATGGGTCACGCGCAATTCACCAAAACTATACTGATCGGATAAATCAGCAATGGCATTCATCTGGACCGTGCTGGCATCACCAGGGGCGGCAGTGGCATGAGGTTTAAGAGATAAGATCACAGAGGCATAGCCTGGCACTTGATGGCTACGCACATTACGCTCCAACCAGCGTACAAAGCCAGTACGTTCATGACTATCTAATTGCGACTCAAACTGTGTAGTTAGCTGGGCATTGCTTGATGTAGGTAAAGTTTTGTAAGCGGGTTTAGTAAAATGCTTTGCAACCCGATCCCACTCAGCTTGAGTAAAGTTGTCGTTGCCCTCTTGAATATGAATCCATTCACCTTCTACTTGGCGGGCAAATTCTTCGGGACCTAAGGCTTTCACCAAAATCTTAATCCGAGCTTTGTAAATATTGTCACGTCGACCAAAGCGGTTATAAACCCGCAATAGGGCGGTTAAATAGCTTGGTAGCAATTGCCAAGGCAAGTCTTGCTTAATGGGTGATCCCAAGATCGGCGTGCGACCCATCCCACCGCCAGCGTAGAGGTCGGCAACGAGATCGCCATGGGTATTTTTCTTGAGCTCTATTCCTACGTCATGACATAAAAGAACGGTGCGATCTTCTTTGGCACCATTAATTGCAAACTTGAATTTACGGGGGAGGTAAGCAAACTCAGGATGCAGGGTGGACCATTGGCGCAGTAGTTCACAAACAGGACGAGGGTCGATATATTCATCTGCTGCTACGCCTGCAAAGGCATCGCTAGTAATATTACGAATACAATTGCCTGAAGTCTGAATGGCGTGCATTTCAACTTTAGCCAGCTCAGCCAAAATGTCGGGAGCTTGCTCTAACTGCACCCAGTTGTATTGAATATTTTGACGGGTAGTAAAGTGCCCATAACCACGATCATACTTATCTGCAATTAGCGCTAAAGTGCGCAATTGTTTGGCACTAAAGAGACCATAAGGAATGGCCACGCGAAGCATGTAGGCATGACGCTGGTGATATAGGCCATTTTGCAAACGTAGCGGACGAAACTCTTCTTCGGCTAGGGTGCCATTGAGGCGTCTTTCAACTTGGTCTTTGAATTGGGAAACCCGTTGATCTACGAGGGTTTGGTCAATCTGATCGTATTTATACATAGCCACATATTGTCTAGGAATTTGTTTATTACTTCAAATATTCAAATATTGATCTTATATATCTAATTCAATATATAGAATTACTCAATCCAAAGGATTACAGGCGAAATTCCCGATAATGCCTATATAGATTGGCAATAGAGGCAAAGCCCAGTACCACTATCAGGACTGCAAATAGGTAATCTGTTGTGAGGTAAGTAAAGACACCAGCCTGAATCAAAACCGCTGCGCCAAGAAAGGCGGCAATCGCGCCAAAGACAACCAGTTTGAAATGGGGAATAAAGGCACCCAGAGTGATAGCGACAAATACGAGAAGTAATTCTGAAACCAAGCTATCTGCAGTCATAAAAATACGATTACTGAGTTCTGGGTCAATGAATTTACCTAAAACAGCGATGATGAGGATGCCAGCTAACACGGCAAAGTTCAGTTTTGCCTTAGTAAGGATTGTTTTAAGTTGATCGTGCATTGGCAGGGTTTAGTAGTTTGGACTACCGTTAAATACAAGAGTCATGCCAAGCCACAATAAAACAAAGGCCACAAGAATCGTGATGCCAAGTTTTTTGAGGAAATACTCGAGACTATCCATGTATGCTTCGTCATTTCTGCCAAAGTATTGGTCAAATCGCTTCCAAACAAGACGCGCAACTACCAGAGGCAGAAGGATGGCAGCTATGCCAAAAAGAATCGTAAAAGTAGTATCCATCTGAATTTATTTCCTTCTATACAAATGACTGTATGGCAGACCACATAAGAGAGCTAAGAATACCCGCTTTTATTCTGCACAAATGCTGTTGGCGTCGTCAATTCCCAGATATGCGTCTAAAACGCACAATTTGTTGATACAGTAGAGGCTGAAATTCCATTGATTCCATCGAAAGCGTGCTCTATGACCGAACTATCCGTTACCCAAATTCAAGAAATCCGCGCATCAGTTCTAGGCGCAGCCGCAAAAATACCCGGCGCCTTAATTGGCCTTGGAATACTTTTCATTGTTCTGGGCATGATTGGAGTAGCTGGCCAGACCCTGTTTTCTTTTATCACCATCAATATACTTGGCGCTTTTTTGATCTTTGGTGGCATGCTCCAGTTTGCTCACGCAATTAAGTCGCATGGTTGGAAGAGCGTTAGTGTTCAAATCGCCTTGGCTATTCTCTATATTGTTGCGGGTTTGTTTATATGGCTATTCCCAATCCCAGCGCTTGAAGCTATTACCTTGTGGCTTGCTGCAATCTTTTTTATTACCGGTTTTTTACGTTTGATTTCCGCATTTCAGCATCGTCATTTCGGTGAGTGGTTCTGGATGATTCTGTCATCAGCAATCTCTATTTTGATGGGCATTCTCATTATGAATGGCTACCCAGCAACGAGCCTATGGTTGCCTGGTCTATTAATTGCCATTGAATTACTGCTTCAGGGTTGGTCACTGTTGTTTATGGGTTTAGCTGCACGTAACCTCATGAAAAATAAGTAATACAAAACGAGATATGCCCCAGATTAACCACGAATAGATTGCAATGAAAAAAACTGACTTATATAAAAATCTAGGCTTGGCAACAGCTCAGCGCATGAAAAATGCATCTAAAGTAGGCAAGCCTGGGGCGGCTGATAAAGCGAAGACAAAAAAGGAACTAGTAAGTACCAACCCTCTGCTAGCCTCTTTAATGGGCAAAGCAAAATCTAAGTAGTGCTAGGGCTTCTGCTGGTGGCAGCGGTATTTCTTTATGGGTAAGGGCCCTTCCTATGAGGCGGGTTTGGGGCAGACTTCGTTTGCGATCACGTTATTTTTAAGCGTAGGGGCATCAACATCCTTTGCGCAAATAGCGCCACCCCCCAATTACGATCAAAAGCTTAGTGATGTAGTGGTTACCGCCACGCGCTCTGATACGCCATTAGATCAAATGTCCCTAAATACCACTATCCTCACTCGTGAGGCGCTCGAATCATCTCCTGATCAAACCATTGATCAGGTGTTAAAAAATGTACCAGGCGTGTTTTTAAATGATGTGCCCTACTATCAAAAAGATCCTACCGGTCAAAGCATTAATGTCCGTGGACTAGGTTATGGACGCACCTTGGTCTTGATCGATGGCCTGCCAGCCAATGATGCTTTTTATGGAACTGTGCAGTGGAACCTAGTGCCCATGTCGTCGATTGAATCAGTTGAATTTGTGCGGGGCGGGGTATCTAGCCTTTGGGGTAATTACGGTATGGGCGGCGTGGTCAACATCAACACCAAGAATCCTAAAAATAGCGCACAGGATGTTTCTGCGAGCTATGGGGCATTTGCTACCGGTAACCTTGCGGCCTCGAAAGATGTGATCGTATCTGATGCGCTGCAGATGCGTTTTTCTGCGGATTACTTTTCAAGCGACGGGTATCAGAATTACGCCACCATCTCTCCGGGATCGCCTGGTAATGTCAAAAGTGGGATGGGTACTGATGGAGTAAAAAATTCTAATATCCGTTTACAAAACTACTTTAAGCCGACTCAAGACACCACCGGATTTTTGCGCCTGGGTTACAGCACTATGGCCGATCTCAGTACCAACTATGCCATTGCCCCCAATTTAGTGCAGACAGCAGACATCGCTGGCGGAACTACAACCCGCTTAGATCTGGATAAAAAAGTACAGGTCAGTGCGTATTATCAAAACACCAACTTTTACAAACAAAGTGGCTCCACCGCAACTACGGGGAGCAATGCGAATCAGCCTTACATTAATGCTAATTACACCGATCCCTATTCGACGCTAGGGGCATCAGTGCAATATACCCATGACCTAAAAACGGCGGGCATTGATCAATACATTATTGGAGTAGATGCGCGTAATATCTCCGCCTCCAATCAGACTAATAATCTGAGTTCGACTGGCTCAGGGGCGGTGACATCGGTGAACTATGCTCAGGGGCAGCAAAACTTTTACGGTCTTTTAGGGCAACTCAAATCGCTTGCTACGGTTATTCCTCTGGAGGCAACTTTAGGTGCCCGGGTCGATGCATGGAATAGCGAAACGCCCACCCTCTACAACGCGGGTAGTGGCGGCGCTCATCCCATTTACCAAGCCGTTCCCAATAAAAGCAAGACTCAGTTAAGTCCCTCATTGGGCTTGTTATATAAAGCTACGTCGGACTGGGATATCCGGGGAGCGGCATACCAGGCTTTTCATGCGCCTAGTATGAATAACACCTTACGAAGCTACGGCTCCACCTCGGGTGGTTATTTTTTTGCTAATCCCAACCTCACGCCCGAAACCATGACGGGATATGAGATGGGAACAGACTATCGCTGGAAAAGTGGGTTTGCGCAATTAACGGCCTTTAATAATTACATTCAAAATGCGATTACCAGCTACAACTTATCCACGGCATCATCGCAATCCTTAGTTAGTAGTTTGTGCGCCTCCGCGGGCAATCCAACCGGTTGCGCCTTGGGTAAGGTGAACTATTACACCAATCAACAAAATTTATTAAGTCGTGGCTTAGAGATGCAGTATCACCATGATGTCAATGCGCAATGGGCACTTGATGGGGGCTATAGCTACACTCGTACTACATTAACTTGGAGCGCCACAACTGATCCTATTAATACGCAGGTCGGAGGTGTTCCCAAAAATATGGCCAATGCGGGGGTGACCTTTTACCCCAGTCCGCAGGCTAGCCTCACTACTATGGTGCGCTATGTAGGTAACTCTTGGATGGCCACGGGCTCCTTACCTGTTCCTGCTTATGCGGTAGTGGGCCTAAAGGCAAATTACCAAGTAACACCTCAGGCTTCAGTGTTTGCTTCCGTAGTCAATTTATTAAATCGCCAGTACATCACTTTTAATATTGCCGCACAAGCCAGCGCCTATCAGGCTGGAATGCCTCAGGCGGTCACGGTCGGGGCTCGCATTAATTTTTGACAAGGAGTGGGTTAGTCCTTGCTGCAGTGCAATGAAGATGAGTGCTGCACCTGTGTTTAGTAAAAATGCTTTAGCATTGCAAGATTATTTTGTAGTAAAAAATAGATAGTTAAAATAATTTAAAAATAAGTCATAAGACTAAAAGAAAACCAAGGGAGATTTTTCAATGAAACTCAAAGCTATCTATTCGCTGATGTTTGTTACGGGTATGGCACTTACTACCCTAGCTGTTGCGCAGACACCCGCAGTGCCAGCGATTCCACCTACTTGGGCGCAAGGCCGAACTGCGGATGGTATGAATCCATCCTTAGCCCCAAATCCTCCTGGTATCGCTGCAACTCCAGCAGATGAGATTGCAGTGAGCAAACTCAAAGTGCCAGCAGGCTTCAAGATTGAACTATGGGCATCAGGCATGCCAAACGGTCGTTCCATGACTGAGTCGCCTAGTGGCACTGTATTCGTAGGTACCCGTTTTACTGGCAATGTCTATGCCGTAGTGACCAAAGATGGCAAGCGCGAAGTAAAAACAATTGCTAAAGGTTTGCATCGCCCTAATGGCGTTGCCTTTGCTAATGGCTCCCTCTACGTCGCCGAACTCTCGCGCATTATTCGTTATGACAATATTGAACAAAATTTAGATAATCCACCTGCACCAGTAGTGGTGTTTGATGCTTTGCCTAAGGATGAGCCACACGGTTGGAAGTTTATGACCTTAAGTCCAGATGGTAAATATCTCTACTTTCAGATTGGCACACCGGCCAATATTGTGGTGCCTCCATATACTCATGCTGCCATTGTGCGTTTAAATCTGAAGACCAATATTTTGGAGTACGTAGCAACGGGTGTGCGTAACAGCGTTGGCATGGATTTCCAAAAAGGGACAAAGGAATTGTGGTTTACCAATAACGGTCGTGACTGGGCTGATGAGAACTTGCCAAACGACACTTTGAATCGCTTAGCTCGTCCTAAAGGGATGAATTTTGGTTTTCCATTCTGTCACCAAGGTGATTTCTTAGATCCTGAGTTTGGTAAGGGGCGTTCTTGTGATGAGTTTGATAAGCCAGAAATGAAATTGGGCGCCCACGTTGCCGCCTTAGGAATGCGTTTTTATAACGGCAATATGTTCCCAGCAGAATATAAAGGCAACATCTTTATCGCGGAACATGGCTCATGGAATAAAACCAAAAAGTCAGGCTATCAAGTGGTTCGCGTTGTCTTGGATGCAAAGAATAAGCCTGTCAAACTGGAACCCTTTATTACGGGCTGGTTGGATGGTGAAAATTTCTGGGGTCGTCCAGTGGATGTGCAAATGCTGAAAGACGGTTCAATGCTGGTTTCGGATGATGAGACTGGTGCAATCTTTCGCGTGACTTACGGAAAATGAGATTGATACACAAGACTAAGGCCATCCTTGGGGTGGCCTTTTTTAATACATTCCTAGTTGCCGGCGCGATGGCTGCACCACCAGATGCTATCGCGGGCAAAGCCAAAGCCCAGATGTGTTTTGCCTGTCATGGTGAAAACGGGCTATCGGTAGCAAAGGACATTCCCAATTTAGCTGCGCAGCCCCCTTTATCCATTACTTATCAGTTGATTCAGTTTCGAGGGGAGCAGCGTAAGGGTGGAGGCATGGAGGCTATTACTCAGGCCTTAAGTGATCAAGATATGCGGAACATCGCCGCCTACTTTAACGCTTTGCCACCACCGCCAGCGCAATCAGGTAATGCCGATAAGATCGCTAAGGGCCAACAGATCGCCGGCACGCAGTATTGCAATTCATGTCATGGCTCGCAGCTACAAGGTCAAAAGCATATTGCCCGACTAGCTGGTCAGTCACCCGAATACCTTATGACTCAATTAAAGGCGATTCGGTCTGGTTCAAGGATTGATATGGATGGCACAATGGGGAGTGCGGCACGCGGTTTAAGTGATGACGATATTGAGTCGCTTGCTGCCTATGCTGCTTCTCTGCCCTAATTATTTCTTAGAAAAATTGTTTCATTGCGTTCAAAAAACCATTTCCTACTCATTGATTTTTTAAAGGTCTTCGCTGCCTTAATCATTATTCTCCATCATCTCTCCAGTTACGGGCAGATTGCAGAAGATGCTCGTAACTGGATGCCCAGCGTGATGACTTGGTTATTTGAGTATGGGCGCTATGCAGTTCAAATATTTTTAGTGATGGGTGGCTACTTAGCAGCCCAATCCCTAATGGGGATGAAAAATTTGAAAGGTGCGCGCGCTGTCGTGAAGGTGGTTTTCAATCGCTACTTACGACTCTTTGCACCCTATATAGCCGCTATCTTAGTAACTATAGTCTGCGCCTGGTTTGCACGTCACTGGGTGCAAGATGAGTATGTTGGCCAATCCGAGACCTTGGGGCAGTTCGTGGCCCATCTATTTTTTCTTCAGGGTATTTTAGGACTAGACTCGATTTCAGCGGGCGCTTGGTATGTCGCCATTGATTGGCAGTTGTATGCCATTTTGGCCATCTTACTGGGAATGTTCTCAGGCTTTCGATCCTTAATCTGGATCTTGGCCATGTTCATCGTAGCCTCGTTGCTCTACTTCAATCGTCAAAACCAGTATGAGAATTATTTCATTTACTTCATGGGCCCTTACGGACTGGGCATACTGGCGCAACTGGCTAAAAATTATCCAGACCTCAGAGTCAATCGTTTAGCAAGATTGTTTATTGCCATTATTGGCGTCGTTATTGTGATCTCGAGTTTTCAGCAAGTATGGCTACGCAATATTCTGGCTTACCTTGTTTGTATCGGGCTCATCCTATGGGGTGATCGCGCCTACAAAGATCAGAAGCATGCCAAAGCACATCAAACGGTCAATGGAATATTGTGGGGGAGTCGTAGATCCTATTGCGCTTTTTTACTACACTTCTCTTTTATTTTGCTGGCCAACACCCTCTACATTGCTTGGGGTATCAATCAACGGCATGATGGACTGATTGCAGTAGAGATGATGTTGGGAGCCTTAGTGATGAGCTGGTTGGCCGCCAATTATTTATATCGCTGGATTGAGCTACCATCCCGCAAGCTGAAGATTTAAAGTCCCATATCTTTTAAGACGCGAAAGATTTCACGATAAGCTTTCGGTGGCTTATTGAGCTCTTTCTCTTTGCGGGCATTGCGAATGAGCGTCCGCATCGTTTGAATATCCATATCAGGATATTGCTCAATCATTTTTGTAAAAGTTGCATCATTCGCAATCAGTCGATCACGATAGGTTTCGAGAAAGTGGAGTTTGGCTGTTTCGGCCTTACTCACGCCTTGAATCGCGTCTAAGCGTTTTTGAATCGCTTCAAGTTCGCCCTCGTCTAAAAAGCGCATGAGCTTGCCAAGATATTGCTTGTGGCGACGAATCGCCTCAAAGCTCTTAATTTTGTTAGTTTCACCAATAGCTACTTTAATAGCCTCATCCATAGGAATGCTCTTCAAAGCATCGCTACTGAGCGCTGCCAATACCTCAGCCAGCTTCTGGCGCTCGGTCATTTGGCGCTTTAGCTCGGTCTTACTTGGCCCCGCATCAAGATCTTCTTTCTTGGGGGTACGGTTCTTTTCATTGACATGCATGGGCTTATTTTAGACGGGTATTGTGCTGAGCTTCTGTATTTGTAGGCTATTGTTAGGTTATAAGCCTCATTTGCCGACCTAGTAAATAATAGAGTGCAAAATAGCTTTCAAAATAAGTACTAGTTTTTAACGAGACAAAACCTACAAATGACTCAAGAAAATACTTACGATTACATCATCATTGGGGCGGGTAGTGCCGGCTGTTTATTGGCTAAACGTCTGACTGAGAATAACCAGAAGCGTGTTCTGTTAATCGAGGCGGGTAAGAACGACAATTACATCTGGATTCATATTCCAGTGGGGTATCTATATTGCATCGATAACCCTCGGGCAGATTGGCGCTTTAAGACTGCAGCACAAAAGGGTCTGAATGGCCGCTCTTTGTTGTACCCGCGTGGTAGGGTCTTAGGTGGGTGCTCATCCATTAACGGCATGATTTATATGCGGGGACAAAAGAGAGACTACGACTCTTGGGTGAGTGCAACGGGCGATGATGCCTGGTCTTGGGCTAATGCACTGGAGCGCTACAAGACATTTGAGGATTACCACGGCGATGCCAATGAATGGCATGGCAAAGGCGGTGAGTGGACGGTATCTCAGCAGCGTTTGCGTTGGCCCATCATGGACGTGTTTAGAGAGGCCGCAGTAGAGGCGGGCATTCCATCTTCGGACGACTTTAACCAAGGCGATAACTTGGGCGTTGGTTATTTCGATGTCAGTCAGCGTGCGGGATGGAGACTCAACACTTCAAAAGCATTTTTGCGTGATGCCGCTAAACGACCCAATCTGACTGTCCTTACTGAGGCAGTGGTGAACAAGGTACTGATTGATCCAGTGAGTAAAAATTGTTATGGGGTGGAGTACACCAAAGGTGGCGCCACTTCTCAGGTGCGCATTGCCGACTCAGGCGAGGCCATTCTTAGTGCAGGCGCGGTTGGTAGCGTACAAATTTTAGAGCGCTCCGGAGTGGGAGCAGCCAATCATTTGCATCAATTAGGTATACCGGTAGTATGCGATTTGCCAGGTGTGGGTGAGAACTTACAAGACCATTTGCAGCTACGCATGATTTACAAGGTCGATGGCATTAAAACCTTAAATACAAAGGTGAATACGCTCTTTGGAAAAATGATGATTGGTCTGGAATATATTTTGAGGCGCTCTGGTCCCATGTCGATGGCACCATCGCAATTGGGTGCATTTGCCTATAGCTCTCCTGAACAAAAATCTGCCAATGTGCAATATCACGTGCAGCCCCTATCGCTCGAAAAATTTGGTGAAGATTTGCATCCCTTTAATGCATTTACCGCTAGCGTTTGTAATTTACGCCCCACCTCTCGCGGTAGTGTGCACATCCAATCCACCGATCCCGAAGCACCTCCCGTGATTAGTCCAAACTATCTGTCCACTGAGGAAGATCGAAAAGTAGCAATCGAGTCTTTGCGTCTGACTCGCAACATTGTGGACAGCCCTGCGCTAAAGCCTTTTAGCCCTGATGAATATAAGCCAGGTAAACAATATCAAAGCGATGAAGAGTTGATTCAGGCAGCGGGTAATATTGGTACAACCATCTTTCATCCGGTAGGCACTTGTAAGATGGGTCGCGCAGATGACCCAATGGCTGTGCTCGATTCTAAGTTGCGGGTAAGGGGCATTCATTATTTACGGGTAGTCGATGCCTCTGCGATGCCAACGATTACTTCGGGTAATACCGCAGCTCCTACTATGATGATTGCCCAGCGGGCCGCCGAGTTGCTCACTGGTGAATAATCCGCGCTTGCAATCCCACAAGACCACTCAACTTCCTTTAAGTCATCTCCTCCTGGCTTTGGCCATTGTTGCGGTATGGGGCACCAACTTCGTGGTGATTAAGAATTGCCTTGCTGCCTTCCCCCCTTTTTTATTTGCGGCGCTACGCTATTTCTTCGCTTTACTGCCGATGGCTTTTTTTATCCCGAGACCAAAAGTATCTTGGGGTAATCTCTGTATATATGGGTTAGCTACTGGAGTAGGGCAGTTTGGTGTGATGTACTACGCCATGAATAACCAGATTTCTCCAGGCCTGGCCTCTTTGGTGATTCAGACTCAAGTCTTCTTTACGATTGGCTTTGCCATGTTTTTTGCCAAAGAGGGCTTAAAGCCCTATCAAGCGGTGGCAGTTGCAGTGGCGATGACGGGCTTAGTGATTATTGCCCTACATACTGATGCCACGACGACTTTCCTGGGAATAGCATTGGTAGTGTTCTCGGGCTTCTCCTGGGGAATAGCCAATACGGTTAGTCGTCGAGCAGGCTCAATCAATATGCTCTCTTACGTTGTTTGGGCTAGCGCCTTTTCGATTCCACCCTTACTTCTTATATCTCTTATATTTGAGGGTGGCACTGACCACTTAGCCAATGTTTTAATCGCAGCTCCACTCGGGGCTTGGATTGGAGTTCTTTGGCAATCTTGGGGCAATACGTTATTCGGTTACGCCGCCTGGGGCTGGCTCTTGTCTAAGCATCCAGCAGCAGTTGTCGCACCCGCACCTTTGTTAGTACCCATCTTTGGCATGGGGGCATCTGCTTTCTTCTTAAGTGAATCTCTGCCGCTGTGGAAAGTGGCTGCAGCGGGATTGGTTATTACTGGTTTGGTTGTTAATCTTTTCTGGCCTACCCTGCAGGCAAAATTGAGGCAGTATTTTTAGGCTCTCATTTATCCATAAAATCTAATGTAAAACCCTAATACAAACCCCTTTTTTTAACCCTACATTAACGGTAAGATAGGGTTTGGTTTTAAGTAGCGCCTATAAAAAAAGAATTTATTTAACTAGTATTTTAGTCATGGAGACTGTATGAATATTCGTCGTCACATTTTTGCCCTGACAACAGCGGCAATGCTTTCATCTGGCGCATACGCTGCCGATATTAAAGTGGGTGTTATTGGTCCGTACACAGGTGGTTCATCCTCAATGGGCGTGAGCATGCGTGATGGTGTCCGTTTAGCTGCTAAAGAAATTAATGCCGCTGGCGGCATTAATGGCAACAAGATCGTATTAGTTGAGCGAGATGATGAAGCCAAAAATGAGCGTGGCGTTCAAATTGCACAAGAGTTTATTAATAATGAAAAAGTCATTGCCACCATGGGTTACATCAACACAGGTGTTGCATTGGCATCCCAACGTTTTTTCCAAGAAGCGAAGATTCCAGTAATCAATAACGTTGCTACTGGCACGATGATTACCCATCAGTTTCCAAACGCTGCGGAAAACTATGTTTTCCGTACATCTGCCGCAGATGATATTCAGGCTCCGATGATTGCAAAAGAGGCTGTTGAGAAGCGCGGGCTCAAAAAAGTAGCGATTTTGGCTGACTCTACAAACTATGGTCAGTTGGGTCGCGAGGACTTAGAAAAGGCGCTCAAGAAATACGGTGTGACTCCAGTTGCTGAAGAGAAGTTCAATCTTGGTGATGTGGATATGACATCCCAGTTGTTGAAAGCAAAAAATGCTGGCGCAGAAGTAATTTTGACTTATGCAATCGGGCCTGAGTTGGCGCAAATTGCCAATGGCATGTCAAAGTTGGGTTGGAAGAAGCCAATGATTGGTAGCTGGACATTGTCTATGGCGAGCTTTATTGATACTGCTGGTAAGAACGGTAACGGCGCAACCATGCCAGAAACTTTCATTCAGCAACCCGCCACTACTCCTAAGCGTAAATCATTCGTTGAAGCTTACGTAAAAGAGTTCAAGCCAAAGAATGGCATCATCGCCTCACCAGTGTCTGCCGCTCAAGGATATGACTCTGTTTACTTATTGGCCGCTGCTATTAAGCAAGCCAATAGCACAGAGGGACCAAAACTGTTGGAGGCATTGCAAAACTTAAAAGCGCCTGTAGAAGGTGTTGTGATGACATATAACAAGCCATTTACTGCTACGAATCATGAAGCTATTACTGCTGTCGATGTAGTTATGGGCGTAGTTGAGAATGGTCGCGTTGAGTTCTTAAATGCAGAAGATGCTACTAAAGGCGCCAAAAAGAAATAAAAAGTTGATGAGTGGGCGCTAATAGAAATTTATACCGCACTGCACAATTGGAAACAACAAAACGCCGCCTACAAAGCGGCGTTTTGCTTACAATGTTGAATTCGTTAATTAAACAACTTTAAGAATTTTGGGCCTACACGATGGAAATCCTTGCACAAATCCTTTCGAGCGGCATAGCAGTGGGCATGATCTATGCGGTCATTGCTTTCGGCTTTCAGCTCACCTTTGCCACTTCTGGGACTTTAAACTTTGGGCAAGGGGAGGCTCTCATGTTGGGTGCCTTAGTTGGCCTGACCTGCGTAGACACTTTGGGCATGAACTACTGGCTCATGATTCCAGTAGTGTGTTTGTTTGGCATGATTCAAGGCGGATTTGTTGAATTAATTGGTGTTCGTCCTGCTATCAAAATTAAATCTGAGTTTGGCTGGATTATGTCTACCATTGCTCTCGGGATTATTTTCAAAAACGTTGCTGAGAATATTTGGGGTCGTGATGCTTTGCCATTTCCATCCCCCCTCAGTACCGATCCCATTACCTTCCTCGGCGCCAACATTATGCCGATGGAAATTTTGGTCGTTGTCGGTGCTTTGGTCATGATGTTAGCGGTTGAATTCTTTAATCGTAAAACGATTTATGGTAAAGCCGTGGTGGCAACTGCGAATGATCGTGATGCTGCGGGTCTAATGGGTATTAATACCAGCGTTGTGATTACCTTCTCGTATGCTCTCTCTTCTTTAACCGCTGCTTTTGCTGGCGTATTAATTGCTCCATTGACTTTGACTGGTGCAACCATGGGCGGCGCTTTGGGTTTAAAGGCTTTTGCAGTAGCCATTATTGGTGGCCTCTCTAGCGGTCTAGGAATCATTGTTGGTGGTTTGATCCTTGGAATTGTGGAGACCGCCACCGGTTTTTATATTTCTACTGGCTATAAAGATGTGCCTGGGTTGATCTTGTTATTGCTGGTCTTAGCGTACAAGCCATCCGGTCTCTTTGGTAAATCTGCAATTAAGAAAGTTTAATGATGAAATTGAAGTCGCATATACCTCTATTAATTGCCATAGTTGGGCTGTTTTGTTTGCCCCTCTTTATTCACAATCCATATTACATTCACCTAGCTGAAACGATTCTGATCTACACCATTCTGTTGTTTGGTTTAGATATTGTGGTGGGCTATGTAGGGCAGGTATCTTTGGGTCATGCTGGTTTATTTGGCATCGGTTCCTACACTGCGGGTGTTTTATTTTTCCATTTGGGTTGGCCAATCTGGGCAACCATTCCAGCATCGATTGTGGTTACTGCGATTTTTGGTGGCATTTTGGCATTGCCAGCGCTAAAGGTGGTGGGTCCTTATTTGGCGATGGTGACCTTGGCATTTGGAACCATTGCTCAAATCTTAATTAATGAAATGACTTGGTTGACTGAGGGTCCCTTAGGTATTAAGTTAACTCGACCAGAGATCATGAGCGTGCCGATGACTAAAGCCGAGTATTTTTGGCTAGTCTCTGGTGTCATGATTTTGGCCTTGATTGTGGTAGACCGTTTTGTTAAATCACAAATGGGTCGTGCTTTTGAAGCTCTACGCGATAGCCCAGTTGCTTGTGACTGTATGGGTGTATCCGTGTACCGCTTTAAGGTGATTGCATTTGTCATTAGCGCAGGTTTTGCTGGTTTAGCTGGTTGCTTGTATGCCTATTCGGAGCAGTATATTTCTCCGAATACCTACAACAATGAGTTGGCCGTCCTATTTTTATTGGGAATCATTATGGGTGGACGTAAGTCTCGCCTCGGCGCAGCTATTGGCGCAGCAATTATTGTTCTCTTGCCAAAACTGCTTGATGACATCAACCTCTTCCGTATCGTAGCTTCTATTATTGCGATCATCGTGGTTGTTGGTGCTGCACTTGCCCTGTCCAAGAAATTGACGACCCTAAAGCGTGTGGCCATTCCACTGACTGGAGTGGTTGGTTTGGCCGTATTTTCCTTCTGGCTTGAAAGCATCTCGGATTGGCGTCTGAGTATTTTTGGCTTCATGATTCTATTGGTGGTTTACTACCTGCAAAGTGGCATCGTTGGTTTTGCCAAGAGTTTTTATCAGTCCCTTGTTGGTAAGATAAAAACTACTCGGGGCGAAGTGCTGGTGGCCTCTGATGACTCCGTTAGTTTTATTAGCACAGTTGCCAATCAAAATACTGGTGCTGAGCTTTTGAAAGTGGAGTCTGTATTGATGCAGTTCGGTGGCTTAAAAGCTCTAAATAATGTTGATCTGAGCATCAAGCGCGGCACGATTCATGGTTTGATCGGACCTAACGGTTCCGGTAAGAGCACGATGATGAACGTATTAACTGGTATTTATATTCCGACTGCTGGTAATGTTTTGTTTTCTGGTCAAAGTGTGGTCGGAAAAACTTCTTCAGACATTGCTTTATCGGGTATTGCTCGTACATTCCAAAACGTTCAACTCTTTGGAGAGATGACGGCCATTCAAAATATTTTGGTTGGCCTACATCACACCTTTAAGTCGAATATGGTGGAAATTGCTTTGCATCTGCCACGCTATATGAAGGAAGAGCAGGAGGCACGTGCTCGTGCCATGGCCCTTCTGAAATTTGTAGGTTTAGAGGACTTAGCAAATGAAGAAGCGCGTAACTTGCCATATGGTAAGCAGCGTTTACTGGAAATTGCTCGTGCGCTCGCCTTGGATCCCGAGTTGCTTTTGCTCGATGAACCAGCAGCTGGTTTAACAGCGCCAGATATTAAAGAGCTCTTACGTATTATTCGTAAGATCCGTGACAGTGGCATTACCTTCATCTTGATTGAGCATCATATGGATGTAGTGATGTCGGTTTGCGATACCGTTTCTGTTTTAGACTTTGGTCAAAAAATTGCAGAAGGTAAACCAGCTGAAGTTCAGGCAGACGAGAAGGTAATTCACGCCTACTTGGGTACTTAATCACTAGAATCATATTGAATCGGCAAATATCATGTTATCTATTAAGAATCTTGAAGCAGGCTACGGCAAAGTAAAAGTTTTGCACGGCATTAATATTGAAGTTCCCAAAGGGCAGGTTATTACATTGATCGGCTCTAATGGTGCTGGTAAAACTACCACTATGCGGGCAATTACTGGCATGATTAAACCCACTGCTGGTGAAGTTACCTTAAGTGGCCAAAAAATAGATGGTTATGAGTCTCATAAAATTGCTCGTTTAGGGTTGGCCCATAGTCCTGAAGGCCGACGCGTGTTCACGACGATGTCTGTCAATGACAATCTTTTGCTTGGCGCGTTTCCGCGCTTTACAGGTAGCCGCCCTAAAGGGGATATTAAGAACGATTTAGAGCACGCACTTGAAATGTTTCCCCGTTTAAAAGAGCGCCGTAACCAATTGGCCGGCACTTTATCGGGCGGTGAGCAGCAGATGTTGGCAATGGCTCGTGCAGTGATGTTAAATCCAGAAATTATTCTTTTGGATGAGCCGTCTATGGGTCTTGCGCCAATCTTGGTGGAAGAGGTATTTAGAATTATCACTAATCTGAAGTCTCAAGGCGTCACTATGTTACTAGTAGAGCAGTTTGCTGCCGCCGCTTTGA
>Ga0364887_10459_pt1 | contig 20468 bp, 13 predicted proteins | sample ExccelJu500001D4_4_FD_206924 | JGI IMG/M metagenome (GOLD analysis project Ga0364887, IMG submission 206924) | Enriched cells from Trout Bog Lake Hypolimnion, Wisconsin, USA - BchlTB.July23.5000.01.D4 | ecosystem: Environmental > Aquatic > Freshwater > Lake > Hypolimnion/Profundal zone | place...
GGCCAGGTAACCGGTAATCATGGCGGAATGGATTGCTGGGTCGTAAAGACAGATGATACCGGAAAAATTGTCTGGGAAAAATCTTATGGCGGCTCCGGCGATGACCAGGTAGATTTTCTGCAGTGCGATGTGAACGGGGGTTATATTATTTCCGGCTCAACCAGTTCAAACGATGGTGATGTAACAGGCAACCATGGCGGACTTGATGCATGGATCCTAAAAATAGATGACACCGGTAAGATACTTTGGCAGAAAGTAATGGGCTCAAGTGGTTTTGATTTTGCCAATTATTCAGTAAATACACCCGATAGCGGCTACTTTGTTGTGGGCTCTGCCGGGGCTAATGATGGTGATGTTTCCGGCCTGTTTGGCGGTAATGATGTATGGGCCATCAGGCTGAATAAAACAGGGGGACTGGTTTGGGATAAAGTTTATGGAAGTACCGGCTATGAATATGGTTTCAATGGCATAAATACAGCCGACGGCGGATTTATTATTACAGCCCAGGCCGGGGCTGCCAATGGAGATATTACCACCTTCAGGGGAGGCAGCGCTGATGCCTGGATCCTGAAACTGAATGATACAGGAGCCATACAATGGCAGAAAACATATGGTGGCAGCGGTTTTGAGCAGGCATTTGGTATATCCGCCATGGCTGGTGGTTATATTTTTACTGCTTACACCAGTTCGCTAGATGATGAGGTAACCGGACTACATGGTGCCACAAATCCGGACAATTGGGTTGTCCGGATTAATGATACTGGAGCTATAATCTGGGAAAAATGTTTCGGAAGTAATGGTATTGAATGGCCGGGCTCGCAATTTGTGAAAGCGTTTGATGGCAGTTTTGTGATTTGCGGAATTACTACTAACAACAGCGGCGATGTAACCGGAGATCATGGGAATTCCGATTATTGGGTTTTCGATGTAGATACAAGCGGTAATCTCAAATGGGAGGAGTGCCTGGGCGGAACAGGGTTTGATACCGCAGTGCATATAATTCAAACACCCGACAGCGGTTTTATGGTTGTGGGGGGCTCAACATCCACATCTGGTCAGGTTTCAGGCAACCACGGCGGTGAAGACTTCTGGATGGTAAAATTGTATAAGCAGGATACCACAATCAATGATAAAGTACAGAGTATTGGTATCAATGCAGCCTTTTCTATTTTCCCCAATCCTGCAACAAACGAAATCAATATTTCATCGGGAGATAAAATCAGGGCAATCACTATTTCTAATCTTTTAGGTCAGACAATTCTCTATAACGAATATCCTTCGGTAAATACAGTGGTTATCAATATTTCATCGCTCAATCAGGGGATTTATTTTATAAAGGTAAATGGTTCGGAAGTCAGGAAATTGATAAAGGAGTAAAACCACGGAGTACCATTGCTCTTGCAAATAATATTTTGCCGGCTCAATAATCCTTACTAATTTTACCGACTGTTTAGTCAGTCTGTAAAAATTGGACAAAAGAAAACAAATACTGGATGCCGCCCTGAAACTCTTTGTAGAGTATGGTTTTCATGGCACCCCCACCAGCCTTATTGCTAAGGAGGCTGGTGTGGCCAATGGTACGTTGTTTCATTACTTCGCCACCAAGGATGCACTGGTTATTGCTCTTTATGTTGATATTAAATCACGCATGTCGGCCTATCTTTCAGAGCAGGTAGAAGTGCAGAAGACTTTCAAGGATACAATCAGGGAACAATACATTGCCTCTGTTTTCTGGGCGCTTGAGAATAAGCTGGAATACAGGTTTACAGAGCAGTTCAAGACATCGCCTTTCTTTGCACAAATAGCGCCTAAAGAGATCGAGGAGTCGTTGAAACCCTATTACGATATGCTGAACCGGGGAATCAGTGAAAACCTCATTAAGCCGCAATCTTTGGATCTCTTGTTTACACTAATCAGCAGCCAGACCTCCGGTCTGAACCAATATCTGCTCAACCATCAGTTTTCAAAAACAAAACAGCATCAGGTCATCAGCGATACATTTGAGATGCTGTGGAATATGATAACCTGATTTTTTTTAATAAATAAATAGAGTGATTAGTCAATCGAATTTAAAACAAAGACAAAAAAAATGAAAAAAGTAGCATTGGTTACAGGCGCCTCATCAGGCATTGGCCGGGAAACTGCCAGATTACTGGCAGAGCAGGGATTTATAGTTTATGGTGCCGCACGACGAACAGATAAAATGCAGGACCTGAAACAGGCAGGCATTAAACTACTGGCCATGGATGTAACCGATGATGCCGCTTTAGTGAGCGGCGTTAATACCATAATCCAGGCAGAAGGCCGCATAGATGCATTAGTGAATAATGCCGGCTATGGATCCTATGGTTCGCTGGAAGATACCCCAATGTCGGAGGCCCGCTACCAGTTTGATGTAAATATCTTCGGTATGGCAAGGCTCACTCAGCTGGTGTTGCCACATATGCGCCAACAGCGTTCCGGCCGAATAATCAATATTTCGTCTATTGGAGGCAAACTGGGTGAGCCGCATGGTGCCTGGTATCATGCCACCAAGTATGCCGTTGAAGGCCTCAGCGACAGCCTGCGCATGGAGCTGAAGGAATTTGGCATAGATGTGGTCATCATTGAGCCGGGCGCTATTATCACTGAATGGGCTGGTATAGCTCGCGACCATATGCTCAAAATATCGGGCAATACAGCCTATAAAGACCTGACCCTGAAACATGCCGCTATGTTTGAACGGGCAGATAAATCAGGGTCGAAGCCGGTTGTTGTAGCCAAAACCATAGTAAGGGCTATAAACGCAAGCCGCCCCAAAACAAGATATGCTACAGGCGGAGGTGCAAAAGTGATACTCTTTGTAAGGCGTATTTTAAGCGACCGCATGTTCGACAGGCTGATGCTGCGGTTAATGAAATAGCTATGGGGTCAGATCCTTTTTTGCGGGTACGCAAAAAACATACAACTGCTTCATAAAAGGTATGTATTGAATTGTGGGTACAAAAATTTTACCAAACTCCTACTATTCTTCATAATCCGGCTTATAAAATCATGTAGATTTGTAACAACATTATCAATAAAGTTGTTGCATTGCTATGCCGATTAATAAAAAAATCAACCCCTTCTTAAAAACCAATAATGATACCGGCTTCGGATCTAATCCCAACAGTGTAGGCGGAAGGTTTATTAATAAGGACGGCTCATTTAATCTGAAGAGGGAAGGCGTGCCTTTCTTCCGGCGCATAGGTGTTTATCAGCGGATGCTCAGCCTGCCCATGTGGCGGTTCATACTTGTGATACTGGCATTCTATTTTGTTATAAATATTGTCTTTACCGGTATCTATCTGTTTATGGGATATGATCAACTGGACGGCATGATTGCTGATACCCCCTGGGACCGCATAAAAGAGGTATTTTATTTCAGCACGCAAACCTTCACCACTTTAGGATATGGCCGCATCAACCCAAGGGGCGACGGAGCAAATATTGTTTCATCGCTTGAGGCGCTGACCGGGTTTCTTTCTTTTGCTATAGCCACAGGTCTTATTTACGGAAGGTTTGCCAAGCCTAAGGCCTATCTTCAATTCAGTCACATGGCGGTGATCTGCCCGTTTAAAGGGAAGACGGCGCTTATGTTCCGGTTTGCCACTTATAAAGACAACCATACCCTGACCAATGTGGAGATAAAAGTGAATATAGCCCTGATGGTAGAAGAAAACGGCCATCAGGAATACCGGTTTTACGATCTGGTACTTGAACGCACCAAAGTAGACAGCCTGCCGATGAACTGGACTGTTGTGCATGCCATAGATGAAAACAGCCCGCTCATTGGCCTGAATAAGGAAGACATTGCTGCTGCTGATGTGGAATTATATGTGCTCATCACCGGTTTTGATGAAGTATACTCCAGCCCGGTATTGCAACGCACTTCTTATACATACAAAGAGATGGTTTTTGACGCTAAGTTTATTCCCATGTACCGGGAAAGTACGGACGGGCAAACAACGATTCTGGAAATGCATAAGATCAATGAAACAAAAGATGTCAGAAGCCAGGGAGAAGATAAATTATAAAAGGTATTTTGCAGTTCATAAGTAGCAGGATAGAATCGGAATCAGCAAAAGTAAATGGATGAGCAATCGGGATATATAACCACAGGAAATGAACGCCTGCATTACTATAAATGGGGTGTTGGTAAAAAATTGCTGCTGGCATTTCATGGCTATGGCGATACCGCTGAAATCTTCCTGTCCATGGCTGATTTCCTGGTGGCTGAATATACGATCCTGTCTGTTGATTTGCCCCATCATGGCGGCAGTAAGTGGGAAACAATATCCAGGCTGACCAGCAAAGACCTTGGAGCTATAGCAACTTCATTAATGAAAGAATATAATGCCGGTAAAATATCACTGATTGGTTATAGCCTTGGTGGCAGGATATGCCTGGCTATTGCCGCCCAGATACCTGAATGCATAGAAAAGATTGTGCTTATAGCGCCCGACGGGCTTAAAAAGGATCCCTATTATTATTTCTTTACCCGGACATGGTTTGGTAAAAAGGTTTTCAAAAATCTGCTTCGGAGTCCAGGGCCTTATTTTGCAGTTATGCGGTTGCTGAAAAATGCGCGGCTGGTACATGATAAGCGGTATAAATTTGCAATGAACTTTCTGGGTACCAGCCAGAGCCGGGATATGTTGCTGCGGGTATGGCCTGCTATGAATGAAGTGATGCCGGAACCGGATCAGTTAAAAAAGATTATTGCAACATACAATTTGCGCATGACTATCTTTATGGGGGTGCACGATAAAATAATACCTCCTGCAATTGCTATGAAATTCAAAAAAGGCCTTGATTCAGTGCAGGTGTATGTTATTGCTAAAGGGCACAGAATGATTGATAACGAAACTGCCCGGCAGATATCCGGAAGCCTGTTATAGTATGATGGTCTTGTATTTCAGTTGCCTGCTGCTTACCATCTGTTATGTGGCGCTTATGGGCGCCTGGCAGTGGGGTTGGCAAAGGCAACCGGAGTTTAAATTGCCTGACGGCTATGAGCCTCAAACATTTATTTCCGTTATTATCCCTGCTCGTAATGAGGCGCAGAATATAGGCAAATGCATTAAAGCTATCCTTGCTCAAAAATACCCAAAGCACCTGCTGGAAATCATAGTGGTTGACGACCATTCAGAAGATGATACTGCCGGTGTCGTCAAAGCCTTTTCTGTTCCGCAGCTGAAATGTTTCAGCCTCAAAGATTTCGTGGGAGAAACGAAAACCATAGCCTATAAAAAAGCAGCAATTACCGCAGGTATATCTCAGAGCAAAGGTACCCTGATAGTCACTACCGATGCCGACTGCATTGCACAGGAAAATTGGCTGCAGAATATTGCAGCCATATTCGAAAAGGAGCATCAGGTAATGGTTGTAGCTCCGGTAATATTTTCTTGCGATAACAGCCTGATACAACGTTTTCAGTTAATCGATTTTATGAGTATGCAGGGCATCACTGCCGCAGCCCATAAGCTGAGGCTGGGCAATATGTGCAATGGCGCAAACCTAGCTTTCAGCAAGGCAGCTTTTATGCAAATAGGCGGATATGAAGGGGTGAACAATATGGCATCGGGCGATGATTACCTGCTGATGCTGAAACTGAATAAATCAATGCCCGGCAAAATTGCCTATCTCAAATCGCAACAGGCAATTGTATCCACCCCACCACAGCCCGACTGGGGCAGCTTTATGCAGCAACGCATAAGATGGTCCTCTAAATCCGGGAGGTATAACGATGCCCGGCTCACAATGATCCTTATTCTGGTTTATTTGTTCAACCTCTCTTTTTTAGTGTTGGCAATCCTTGGCATTTTTAATCCGGTTTACCTTCAGTGGTTGTTAGTAATGCTGTCCATTAAAATTTTAGTAGAGCACTTATTCCTTGGCCCTATAGCTCGTTTTTTCGGAAAGAAGAATGAATTGGTCTACTTCATTTTACTCCAGCCAGTGCACATTATATACATAGTAATAGCTGGTTTTTTAGGGTTCATTGGCGGGTATAAATGGAAGGGAAGAAGGGTGAGGTGACTTTTTTATTACTCCTTTACCTACTACCCCAATATCAAAAATACCGCCGGCACTTTCCCTATTATCGGTATCTTTTTACTCCACTCAGCAATCGTTTTTGTTTTAATCAGTTCATTCGCTGCGGTTATATTCTGAGCAATACACAGCCTTGTTTTGGGGTTGCAGTTTTTCAGCAGGTCTTCAAGAAGGTGATCATTACGGTAAGGAGTTTCTATAAACAGTTGTGTCTGGTTTTCTTTTAATGAGATGGCTTCCAGGTCTTTGATCCGCTTGCTGCGCATGGGTTCTTTTACAGGCAGGTAACCCGTAAAACAAAAGCTCTGCCCGTTTAGCCCGGAAGCCATGAGCGCAAGAATAAGTGAACTGGGCCCAACAAGCGGCACAACTTTTATGCCAATATTTTGTGCAGCAGCCACCAGTTCGGCTCCAGGGTCGGCAATACCCGGGCAGCCTGCCTCGCTCATTATACCTATATCATGGCCCTCCTTCAGCCATTGTATCAGTAAAGCTGTATTGGGCCCTGTATGCTTATCTATTTCAGAGAAATGGAGGCTGTCTATCACCAGGTCTTTATGCAACGACCGCAGAAACCGACGTGTTGTTCGTACATTCTCAACAAAATAATAACCCAATTTACCGGTTAGCGTGGTAATCTCTGGCGACAAAGTATGTAAAGCCCCGTCAGCTACGGGTATGGGTATCAAATAAACAGTTCCGGTTTTTGCATTTTCTGGCATAATCTCAAATTATTGGTAAATATCCCAATTCCATTCTACATTTCCCTGATCCAAAACTCCAAACGCCAAAACGCTGATCCCAAATGCCAAATCCCTATTTTTACCTCATGGTTTTACCCGAATCATTTTATACCAGAGCCGATGTTGTGCAGATAGCCCGAGAACTTCTGGGCAAAAAGCTGGTTACAGTAATTGATGGAGAACTAACCTCCGGTATCATTACTGAAACCGAAGCCTATGCCGGCCCCATCGACCGGGCATCTCATGCCTACGGTGGCAGGCGTACAGGCAGAACTGAGATAATGTACAGCGCAGGCGGCGTAGCTTATGTATATCTCTGTTACGGAATCCATCATTTGTTCAATGTGGTTACCAATGTAAAAGACACTCCACATGCCATACTGATAAGAGGACTGGAGCCGGTTGATGGACTGGAAAAAATGATGGCTCGCAGAAAGAAAGAGCAATTGACGCCATTACTTACATCCGGCCCGGGAGCGCTAAGCGAAGCCCTCGGTATCACAATCCGGCATACCGGAGTTTCACTGCAGGGTCCGGAAATTTACATTCGGCAAGGTATTGAGATAACCGATAAAGAAATTATTGCTGCTACCCGCGTCGGCGTGGCTTATGCTATGGAAGATGCTTTGTTACCCTATCGATTTTATATTCTGGGCAATAAATTTGTAAGTAAGGGGAAGGGATTATAATTCGCAATACTTCCTAAACAAAATGACGTACAATGAGTTGAACTTATTGGGCCAGCCAGTACTTCCTCAATAACCACTCCCCTGTTGCCAGTGCCAGTATGATGAAAAAATACCACTTCCTGTCTACCAGCGGCACAGTTTCCGTATTTGTTTGTATCAGTGGTTTCACATGCTCATTATGGGTAATGCTGTCATACAGTGATGCCACATTTTTTGAGGTTGTAAAGCCACCATTATACTTCTTTGCAAGGCTATACAGCATCGGGTAGTCAGCTCCGCTCTCCATCAGTTCCAGCGGCATGCTCTCCACCACAAAGCTGCCGGTGGCATTGTACTCTTTACCATTGTAGGAGGTATGTGCCGAGTACGTATAAGTGCCACCCGCCCAGATACCTATATTCAGGTTATAGGCGCTGCCGCTGCGTTCAAACGAAAAGTCCTGCTTGCGGCCTGCACTGTCCACTATGCTTATCAACGCCTCAGGTGTATTCACCTGTTCATTATTGGCATTGAGCAGGTAAGCGCTCAGCGATATTGCCTCCTGGTCGCTCCACACATACCTGGGCAACGCCACACTGAAAGGCCGTTCCTTATTATTTGCCGAGAGGTACGCCACTGTCTGCCTTATGCATTCATCTACTACAGCATGGCCGTTAAAGTTTTTAAATTCATACAGCCGCCAGCGCCATATACCCTCGCCAGCCAGTACAGCAACAGGCACACTACCCTGCTGCATCAGCCACAGTGGCTGCTTTTCATCATCCCATGCCTTCTGACTGAAAAGTACATTGGCACCGGGGGCAGCCACCATTTTACCATTATTCAGCACCAGCGGCGGCATTTTATCCATTACAGATTGTATGTTCTGCGGCAGCAGAAAAGCGTTGAACGACGGGTTGTAAATCCCCTGTTCATCATGTGCTCCCTGCTGCGAAAACGTGGTATGCGTGATGGTCTGCAGGTTGTTCAGGCCCGAAATATCAGTCTGGGGGGTAAGTACAAACCATACCGGTTTATGTGCATCCATGAGTTGTTGACCGATGCGGTTGCGCAACGATGGCAGCCCATGTGCTATGATTACATTATAAGGTGCAAGCGAGGCAGGCATTGCATCTACTGGCAATACGGTTACCTTGTAGCTCTCCAGCCCGCTCAGCGCTTCCTTTATGGCATTTATATCGGGGTGTGGCGCAGCCGATATAATCAGTATATTCTTCTTTTCCTCAATCACTTCCACAAACAGATCCTTCCTGTTATTGGCTACATTCTTTTCGCCTTCAGCCTCAGGCACAGTAATTACATAGTGGTGCAGTCCTGCCTTGGTAGCCTTCACACTGAAAGCCACAGACCGGTCATATTTATCTGTATTTATAGCCAGCGGCACCGATGAAAGTGTTTCCTCACCTTCCTTAATGAACACGCTGTTGTTGTATCCTTTACATAGTTCAGCCACCACATCGGCCCTCACTTCAAAACTGCTGTTGATGGTTACTGTTTTATTGGCATATACATTGGTAAGCCGCAGGTCTTTCTGTTGGGCGCTGTCGCCTATAGCTACAGTATAAAGCGCACTGTTCAACGCCAGTTGCTGGTAAAGCGGATTCACCCCCTGGTTGAACCTTCCGTCGGTAGCCAGTATCACAGCCCCCAGGTTCCGTATGCCGTAAAACTCCTGAGCCCTCGCCAGCGCAGCCGATATATCTGTGGCCTGCTGATGGTATATAAATGTACTGTCAGCCTGCACCCTATTTCCAAAACCCCATTGCACAACCTTGTATTGATCTGAGAGGCGGATGGTCAGCTCATTCATGCTTTTGCGGTAAGCCCCCGAGTCATTACCCAGTGCATTGCCCACTGAGCGCGAATTATCCTGCAGTAGCAGTATCACCGGTTTCTCCACCACATTTTTTGTAATGATGATCACAGGCACCAGAAGCAGTAAAAGTGTAAAAAACACCACAAGTGTCCGCAACAAAGAAGTAGCCCAGGGATACGGAACAGCCCGCCGTTTATCGGCACGATATACCCAGTAACCTGCACCTGATGATATTATGATAGCTAAAAGCCAGTAAATCCACTGCATCGGACGGCAAGCTAAGGAATCTTACGGAGCTAATTTTCGTTGCAGTCCTAAAAAATTCAAAAAAATGACCAGAAATTATAATTAAAATGGGAACTTTGTGTTTGTTTAATAAGGATATCCCTCTATTTTTTCGGCCATTTATGCAGACCATTAAGATATTTTCATTATTTGCAGCAATGCTATGCTCCACAATCGGCTTTGCCAAAGGTCATGGCGGCGGGCATGGCGGTGGCCATAGCGGCGGGCATCACAGCAGCGCACGCAGTTCAGGCGGTCATACTTCGCAATCTAATAATACTGCAAAATCCGCAAAAAACCCGGCAAAGCGGATATCCACTCCCGCCTCCAGGCTTTCCCGCACCACAGGCACCAATACCCGCACCCGTTATGTACAGTTGCCCGGTTCGGGCAGCTATCGGGTACCTGTTACTACAGTTTACGAACCCTGGCATCCCGGCTATAGTCCGTATTATAATGGGTTTGGCTACGGATATCCTTACGTCAATTACTACTGGTACGATATGCTTTGGCTGCGAATGAGCCTTGGCTATACGCCTAACTATGGTTACCTCCCTCCTGAATACAATGGTTACGGCTCCGGCAGCTATAATAACCCGGGCGGCACTGTGGAAGAAGACCTTGAAGGCTTTGTGGTATATGCCCGCGATACCCTGAGAGGCCAGATAACACTGAAATCGAAATCCATATTCCTCGAGAAAACCGACTCTGGTCACCAATACGACTATAAATTCAGGCCTGGCCAGGAGATGCTCACCGCTGTAAGGGTAATTAATGAAGATGACAAACAACTGGATCTTGTGCGCCTAAATTACGATCCCAAAAAACTCTGGAGGCTTATTCATGATGGCAAACTGAACCTTTACGACACCCGACATGGTTTCATCTACCAGCCCGAAGATATCGATATCCGCAGCCTGGTGGCTGTGTATAATGGTAATGTTACCGAACTGAGCGGTTCAAACCCCGAAGAAACCAAGGAAAACCTCACCAACCTTGTCAACACAGCATATGGCACAAACCTTAATACTGCCAAATTCACCTGGCGCGAACTGCTGATCTATATTGATAAGCTGGATACCCGCTAAATCGCCTCCTCAGGTTTTAATGAATAATAAAGGTTGTGGTCCGTACTACAGAATTACTATCTGGCTTCAGTGGCCATGGCACGCTTGTACAGCGTCACTTAATTGGGCAAAAATTCAATCTGAATAATCACGAAAAAGGGAAATGCACCGGCCTGATATAGGTTTACAACTTGGTTAGATAATCCTGATTTTTGTTTACTGTCATTTTGTTAGCCCTGCAAATTGTTTATTTGCAATTTATCTCTTCCCTATCACCCTTATCATATCATTATGAATCTTACCGTTGGTGGCGAGGGTTTCTTTGTCGAAAACATCATATGCCTTGCCGCTGAAGTCGGTAACACGGCCACCGGCTTCTTCTACCATCAGGTATCCGGCAGCGCAATCCCATGGCTGGAGGTTGTATTCCCAGAAGCCATCGAAACGGCCGCAGGCCACCCAGCACAGGTCTATAGCGGCGGAGCCCAGGCGGCGCACAGGAAGGCCTTCGAGCACTATCCGTTCGAATACTTTAATAGGATGCTCTGTATATTGCGACCAGTTGTAGGGGAAACCGGTTACCATAAATGCCGTCTTGAAATTAGCGTTTGAAGAAACGCTTATAGGGTTGCCGTTGAGTGTGGCGCCCTTTCCTTTTTCTGCCACGAAGAGTTCGTTCATCATGGGGTTGTATACCGCGCCCAGTATCAGTTTGTCTTCGTGCATCAGCCCTATGCTTACGCAGCATATGGGCACGCCATGGGCAAAGTTCACCGTTCCATCTATGGGGTCAATGATCCATTTATAGTCGCTGGGTTTCATCAGCTCGCCTATCTCCTCACTTATTATTGAATGTTTGGGGTAGGTAGCCCTGATTACCTCAATAATGCGGGTTTCCGCCAGCTTGTCAACTTCGGTTACCAGGTTATTGATCCCTTCTTTATGGTCAATTTTAAAGACCCCGTCGAAATATTGCAATATTATACGTCCTGCCTCTTTTGTCGCCTCCAGCAACACCTCCTTCAATCCGGTCATTCCTTATAATTTTAACTCCTTACCCAGGTAATAATCAATCACTTTTAGCTTAAAAATCAGGTCATATTTGGCGCTAATCAGGCTGGCCTCGGCAGTATATGCCTGGTTTTGGGTTACCAGCAGGTCAACCGTGCTGGTAAGGCCCAGCTCATACCTTTTAGTGGCAAAATCCAGGGCGCGCCTTGCAGCATCATCGGCCCGCTTTGCTGCATAATATTTCTGCATAGAGCCCATAGCATTGTTGTGGGCCTTATATACATTCTGCTTCAGGGTAAGCTCTGCATTATATTGCAGAAGTTCCTGCTGCTGCAGGTTTATTTTGGCTTGCTTTATGGAATATTGGCTCTGCCAGCCGTTGAGAATCGGGATATTCAATGTAAGCGCAACAGTTTGCCTGAAGTTATCGCTCATCTGGGTGCCGAAAGGCGTATTACCAAGAACAGGAATCTGGTAGGGCTGATAAACCAATGCTTTGTTATTATTTGCATCAAAAATATAACTTCCGTTAGGTACTGTTGTATCTAATGTTCTGGCTACATACTGATAATTGGAAGCATAGCTGGTACCTACCTGGTAGCCCAGAAACAACTGGGGATACAAAAAGCTCTTAGCCGATGCCAGCCCTTTCTCTGCCGACTGCACTTTGAGCTCACTGCTCTTGATACCGCCGAAATGGGCTCTTGCCTTAATAAATATCTCCTCGGGCTGCATGGCCGAAACCTTCAGCTGTTCGCTCACCTCTATACCTGGTATTTTTATAGAAAAGGGTACTGAAAAATCGAGGTTGAGCAGCGATTTCAGGTCGAGAATGGCCGAATTGTAGCCTACAATGGCATTAATAAGAGCCGAGCTGTCGGTGGCCAGTTGCGACTCCAGCTGGGCCACATTTAGTTCGGGCAGCCTGCCTGCTTCGGCAAAAGCCCGGGTCTGGTCCAGCTGTGCCTGCGAAAGGCTCACCTGGTTTTTGCTTACCGTAATCTGCTCCTCAGCCAGCAAGGCAGTGAGGAAGCCATTGGCCACATTGAGCGAGATATCGTCTTTGAGCTGGTCAAGATCGGCAAGGGATGCCAGCAGCGAATACCGGTTGCGGGCTATGGTGTTGCGCACCTGGCCCCAGCCAAACAACAGTAAATTACCATTGAGCGAAGGGGAAAGAAAATTGTAGCTGGCATCAATAAACTGGTTGGTGGTAGGATTGACCGAGCGGCCAAAACTACGGCCATAATTGCCACTGGCGCTTATAGCGGGCAGCTGCGACATCTGGCTCTGGTAAAGGGTATACCTGGCCAGCCGGGAGGTAAGGGAATCCTGCCTGATAGAAATATTGTGATCTATAGCATATTGCACACACTGCTGCAACGACCATACATTATCGGCATTAACGGCAGGCTGCGCCCGGGCAGCAATGCCAAAAGAGATATATAGGGCCAGCAGTACACAATATATGCGCATACGACAAAAGTAAGGAAAGAAGATTGTAATCGGGAATAATTGGTATAAACGCAACTGAAGGGATGCAACTTTGGCCGTGCAAAAATAGATTTGTAAAGCAGCAGGAGCTATCGGCCAGCAGAAAATACAGTCAAATAATTAATATTAATCCAATTCATAACCGGATTGATCAACTTTTAAAACAAGAATTCTAAAAATATAAAATAACCTGCAACATGTATAATCAGGAGCATTTATTAATAATTACTAAATTAAAAATTGATTCTATTTAGTAGTCCATGGAATAAAAACCCGTATACTTCTTTCCAGACAGGTGCACAATATTACTTGTTTTATTTTTATATATTTCTGAATTATTTTTTATATGCTACAAAACACGTATTTTAGATGCTGATTTAAATTGGCACATTATGCCTTTGAGCAAAAGGCATGCTTTTTCTGTTTTTAAACAGGGGGAAAATGTGTTTTACTTATTAAACACTATTAATTTTTTAAAAAAAATTATTTTATGAAGAAGATCTATTTTCTGGTCATTGCCTGTTTATTCAGTTTATCCGGTTATGGCGCTACCTGGTATTTCAATGGAAATCTCAGTACTGATATGACTATATTGAACAACTGGAGTACTACCTTCCCTGCCGCTTCAACTACCCACCCTCTGACATTTAACAATCCAGGAGACAACTGGCATGTGAACAGTACACCGGCCCATATTGGTGCAGGCGAAGTTTTCAGCATTGCAGGGAGCCTCATTGTAGAAATGGGCAGCCATATTAATAAAGACCAGCCGAACCCAGCCCACATCTGGGTAGGTGGTAGTTTCACTATGACTGATTCAGCGCATGTTTCAACAGCGGTTATCGGCGATAGTTTGTATTTTCATATCTATGGCCATTTCAGTGTAAATGATTCCTCCTATTTTTTACCAACAGTCAGCACGAAATATTTCCATATCCATTTCTGTGATACGGGTGATGTTACAGGTTCTTATGCTTCGGCCAAGAATATTCTCTGGCCAAGTATCGCTGTAAGTAAACAAACTTCTATAACTATTGATCTTAGAAGTGTAAGAAGAGTGCCATTATATAATTTGCCATTGCCTATTAACCCAAATGTAAATGACTCTCTTTGCGGTACCCTATGGTGTACTAATTATAATATTATTGGTGGGACCAATACTGCTTTTTATATTGCCGACAGTGCATTAATCTTAACTTCAAATCCGGGCGGTATGGATTCATCGATCCAGATGCGGGCCGCCGGAGATTCAATCTGGTACAGCCAAAAAGCGAATTATATCTTTAACGGAACAGCGCCGCAGGTTACCGGGTTTACGATGCCCGACACCATTACCGGCCCTGCGGTTGTGCCCTACCTGGCTACCAATTATGGTACAGTAACCATCAACAACAAAGCGGGTGTTACCCTTTCTGATTCGATTGATTTTGAAACCAATGGCACCTTAATGCTGGAAAGGGGAACCTTCAGTAATGGCTCAGGGCTGCGTATGGATGTCAACTCATGGCTGAAGCTGGATTCCGGGTCACTGGCAGCTTCTCCCACTTATGTTTTTCCGGTAGCTGTTCAGTATATCAACCTTGGGCCAAACCTGGCTGTAGTAACAACCGGTAATGAAATAATACCCACCTCATCGGGCACCATAGGGCTGTACAACATTCATAAAAACGGCACTTCAATAACGCTGAATTCTGCCCCGGTGGTACAGACCGTGCAGATAGACAGCCTAGGCGATGCCGTAAGTGGTATCCCTGTATTAGACGCATCTACCTCCAACTATAATATTACCACCAATGCGTGGATCAACCAGCCCGGAACCGGTGCATTTACGGCACGCAGCGGCACAGTGTTGTTTGTGCCCGGCACCGCACCTGCTGAATCGCAGATAACAGGCGCTACTGTGTTTAACGGACTGACACTGAACAACAGCAATCACCTGCAGCTGAATACCGGTGAAACTGTAAACGGCCAGCTGACGCTGACTGCAGGTAATTTCTACCTGAATAACGATACCTTGCTGCTGGGCCCGGTTGCTCCTGCAGTTGCCCCCGGCACCTTCTCCAATACAAATATGATTGTGGATGTAGCCGGAGCGGGGGAGGTGATAAAGCAGGTTACTGCCGATGGCACCTTTTTATTTCCTATCGGCGACAGTCTGAATTATACGCCATTTACCATAAACTTCAGCGGCACCGGCAGCTATGGTACCGCCAGTTTTACAGGCGTAACTGTTACCCACCATAAACAACCCAACAACGCCAACACAGTTAATTTCCTGAAACGCTTCTGGACACTGGACCTCAGCGGTACATTTACTGCTCCTCAGTATTCTGTTACAACTACCTATGTGCCAGGAGATGTAAACGGGAATAGTTCGAAGCTGGATATGGGCCAATATACAGGAGGGTTGACTCCCTGGGTAAGATATGACCTTGGTAATCCGTTTACATATACACTAACCACAGGCGCTACACCGGTAACCCGGTCATCGCCACCCAATGACTTTTCAGGGATTGATTCTACCAGGCCCACTGTTTCCATTAACCTGACCGATACCGTTTTATGCCTGTCTCTTCCATTGTCTTCTGTGACCCTGGATACAGTAGGAACACATGGCGACCTGCCTCTCTTTTTTACCTGGGCGCCAGCGGCCGGACTTTCTACTACAGTAGGTCATACGGTTGTAGCTACCCCTACAGTAACTACGGTATATACCCTGACCCTTACTGATGGCGACGGATTTACCGCTACTGCCACTACTACAATAACCGTGAACCCGGCGCCAACTCTGGGCATAACACCAACCATACCACCCATAACCAGCAACGGGCCTGACCTGTGCTACGGAGATTCACTGATGCTGGTTGGCCGGGTTCCACAGAATGTGGCTACCTATTCATGGTCTGGCCCTGTAGCACTATCAGGAGCAACAACTGACACAGCCAAGGTGAGCAGTGTAACTGCGGCCGCTACAGGCGTTTATACGATAAGAGTAACCAATGGCCCAGGCATAGCCTGCGCAGCCACTTATACTTATAGTGTTACCGAGCATAATCTCCCGCTTCACCCTACAGCAGGCACATCGGGCACTTATTGCGACACCACTACCATCTTCGCCCTTGGCGGAACGGGTACCATTTATTTTGAAGGTAATTCCGACAGCGGAACCTCAACATTATTATCGTCTCCTCAGGTTGTGGATACAACTGGCACTTATTTCTTCCGGACGCATGATGATGTATATGGGTGCTGGGGAGGCATTGACAGTGTAAAGATTGTGATCAACCCGCTGCCTCAGTCTTATCCGTTTGTTCATCCTTTTGACAGCGCATTCTGTAGCAGCGATACCGGGCTGCATGTGATACTCGCCTCATCGGATACCGGAATAAGCTACCAGCTCGACACATCCGGCCTTGCATTAGGCACACCTTTATTGGGAACAGGAAGTTCGCTGGATTTCGGGCTGAAACATTATACCGGCACATTTTATGTTATTGCCACCAATACCCATACAGGCTGTATAACGAACATGACTGATACCGCCCACACTTATGAGATAGGCTTACCAGCTGATGAGACCATGACCCTTGGCGGCGGATACTGCATAGGCGGAACGGGAGTGAATATCGGGCTATCGAACAGCAGTATGGACTCAGATAATTATTACCTTTACTGGAACGGTGTTTTGATAGATTCTATTATACCCGGACCGGGCGGAGCGTTAAGCTTCCCTAATTCCTACACAGCTGCCGGTATTTATACCGTAGTAGCTGTAGATATCTATAATGGCTGCATAGACACTATGAGCACTCATGATTCGGTATGGACCAATCCGCTGCCGAACAAGTATGTTGTATTTGGCGGCGGCGCCTTTTGTTCAGGAGGTGCAGGCGTGAATGTAGCTATCTCCGGCTCAGATTCCGGCACAATATACCAATTGCTGCTGGACGGTGTTGCGGCCATAGGACCTATTGGGCCTGTTACCATTCCGATTACAGTTCACGATACATTATCATTTGGCGCCCAGACCGGCGGCGGATTGTATACTGTACAGGCAACATCAGACTATGGCTGTGTAGATACCATGCTCGATTCTGCCGTTGTTGTTGTGAATCCGCTGCCAACACTCTATGAAGTATTTCCGATTGTATCACATGATTATTGTGATTATGATACTATACCTGTAGTGATATCACTGGGTGGTTCAGACCTGGGAATAAGCTACCAGTTGTTCTTTAATGGTACGCCTAGTGGCTTACCAATGGCAGGTACAGGATCCAGTATCAATTTCGGGTCTTTTGTTGATCCCGGAACATATACAATATCAGCCACAGATACAACTACTCTCTGCAATGTACCTATGACAGGCAGTGCTATTATAAATGTTCATCCGCGACCCACAATATACACCGTATCCGGTGCAGGCGCCATCTGTTCCGGATCAGCGGGTGTGGATGTGGTACTGAGCAGCCAGGATGCAGGAGTTACTTATAATCTTATTTTTGGCGGATCAACCATCAATTCAGTAACATCAAGCACCAGCGGGTCGCCACTTGATTTCGGGCTGCAGACGGGTATGGGTACCTATACAGTTATTGGAAGCAGCGCCTTTACCTGTACTGTAAATATGGCAGGCAGCGCTACTGTAACAGTTAATGTCTTACCGGCTATAGATACAGTAACAGGCGGCGGGGCACATTGCTTCCCGGGCACATCGTTCCCTGTAGGTTTATCGGGTTCACAATCGGGCATCAGTTACCATTTGTTCCTCGACAGTACCACAACCGTGGCCACACATCTAGGCGGCACCTCAGGAGGATCGTTTAGTTTCGGCACCTATGCTACGCCCGGCAATTATACCGTAGTAGCTATCAACACAACTACCGGATGCACAGATACCATGTATGGGTTTAAAACCATTACCATTTATCCTTTGCCAACTGTAGATACTGTTTCCGGAAACGGCATCTTCTGCGCAGGGGCACCGGGTTCGCAGGTACTGTTATCGGGTTCTCAGTCGGGCGTTAATTATGTGCTATACCGCGACACTATTTCTACTCCAATTGAATCGACCGGCGGTACCGGCGGTGCGCTCAATTTCGGGTACCAGTCGCTGGGCGGAAAGTATACGGTTATAGCTACCAACACCACTACCGGCTGTGTGAACCACATGGATAGTTTTGCACTGCTGATAAGGCATCCGCTGCCTGCCATATATACTATTGCCGGCGGCGGTGGTTACTGCGTTGGCGATACCGGCAGGCCTATTTACCTAGATGCATCGAATGTGGGCATACGGTATAATCTGTTCAACGGCACCTTGCCCGCAGGCGTGGTATATGGCACCGGTTTCGGTATCGGTTACGGAACGTTTACAACCATAGGCACCTACAGTGTGGTGGCTACCGATACGGCAACCGGCTGTACCAGCAATATGGCCAACACACTGACCATAGGCATCAACAGCCTGCCGGCGGTATTTAATGTATCGGGCGGTGGAACAGGCTGTGCGGGTTCGGCATTCTATGATACGCTTTCAGGATCCGTTTTATCTGTCAAGTATTATCTTTATAATGGAACCAGTACTTTGTTTGATTCACTCACCGGCACCGGTAACCCGCTGTTATTCGGCACTTACAACACCAGCGGCACTTATACCGTTATAGCAAGGGATGTGTATACAGAATGTATCAGCCATATGACCGGCAGCGCTACAATAAATGAAATACCATTGCCTTTGAAATTCAATATTACCGGCGGTGGCTCTTATTGCGCTGGCGACAGCGGCGTATTCCTTGGTTTGGATAGTTCTCAGGCAGGGGTCAATTACCAGGCAGTATTAGGCGGACTTAATATAGGCGGACCAAGAGTAGGCCTCGGGGGTGATACCATTAATTTCAACCGTTTCACCCTTCCCGGCTACTATCGTATATGGGCATTAAGTACAGTTGCTCCCTACTACTGTGTAGATACTATGAATGGTACCAAGTTAATTTCCATCAACCTGCTGCCTAACCAGTATACCGTAACCGGCGGAGGTACTTATTGCACCCTGGATACAGGGCTGCATATAGGGCTCAGCAATTCGGATTCGGGTATCAGTTATAAGCTCTACGGCACTTCGGGATTAATAGGCAGCCCGTGGGCAGGTGATAATGCACCTCTTGACTTTGGATTACTGACCACAGCCGGCACCTACACTGTAACAGCGGTAAACACTACCACCACCTGTCATGATACTATGTCGGGTACGGCTACCATTGTTGTTGAGCCAATACAGGTGCCTGTAGTAACGCTTGCAGCATTCCCAAATACTACTGTAACTGTAGGTACTCAGGATACTGTAGTAGCAACTATTGTAAGCGGGGGCGGCATTAATCCTACCTATCAGTGGCTGATCAATAACAATCCGATTTATGGCGCCACAAGCGATACCCTTATTTACCCTGTTTATTTTGACATGGACTCAATAGTGTGCCAGGTAACCAGCGAAGGGCTTTGCGGCGGTGTAACCACCAGCCAGCTTATAGTGATACACCTTTACTTTGATGCGGTGCCGGTGGTGAAGACTGCTGCTGCTGACATCCGGTTGGTGCCTAACCCGAATACCGGGGTATTCAGCCTGAAGGGCAAACTGGGAGATAACATCAATGAAGATGCCACTGCAGAGGTAACAGATATGCTGGGCCAGGTGGTGTACAGCAGCAAAATACCTGTTAACAACGGCATGATCAACGAGCATATACAGCTCAGCGGCAATCTTGCCAATGGCATGTATCTGCTGAACCTCCGCTCCGGCACTGTAAGCAGTGTGATCCATTTTGTGGTAGCGCAGTAACCAAACAGTATTCTCTTATTATAATGTCCTGCAACTTTATTGTTGCGGGACATTTTTTTTGCGGGATGTGGCAAAATGAAAAGACTCCCCCGCCCCTGTGGGTGGCGGTGCAAACCGGCCAACCGAAATAAGCAGTTATACCAATAAGACAAAATAAAACTTCTTAGAAAAACCTCACGCGGAGGCGCTAAGTCGCAATATGCAAACATCCTTTTTAAGACCGCAAATTCCGGTAATGCCGGTTTCTAATGTGTGTTTGGCATTAGGTAATAATTGCAGCTATGAATAGCATTATTGTGAGATAACCGGCTGCTATCCTTTTCCGAGAACCTCATTTGCCGGGAGATCAATGAAACTCCGGTTTTGCCACTGAGGGGTGGTTATCCCATTGTTTGAAAAATTAGTGATGGGATATGGAGTGGCTGCTGCCGGCTGGTTTACTTCATTGTT
>Ga0364887_10462_pt1 | contig 20210 bp, 13 predicted proteins | sample ExccelJu500001D4_4_FD_206924 | JGI IMG/M metagenome (GOLD analysis project Ga0364887, IMG submission 206924) | Enriched cells from Trout Bog Lake Hypolimnion, Wisconsin, USA - BchlTB.July23.5000.01.D4 | ecosystem: Environmental > Aquatic > Freshwater > Lake > Hypolimnion/Profundal zone | place...
TTTTTATTGGCACCCACGGTTCCGTCAGAGCCCAGTCCGTAGAATTTTGCTTCGTAAATATCCTCGGAAGAAACTTTAATTTCAGGAATTAAAGGAAGTGAGTGGAAAGTAACATCATCCTCAATACCGATGGTGAAATTATTCTTTGGCTCGTTCATCTCGAGGTTTTTGTAAACCGCGATAATCTGTGATGGGGTAACATCTTTGGATCCGAGTCCATAGCGACCTCCAACGATAATGGGAGCATTTGGCCGGTCGTAGAAGGCATCGCGCATATCCAGGTGAAGTGGTTCTCCGTTTGCCCCCGGCTCTTTGGTCCGGTCGAGAACTGCAATCCGTTTCACGGTGGAAGGAACCACATTTAAAAGGTATTTAACCGAGAAAGGGCGATAAAGGTGGACACTGACCAATCCGTAATTTTTCCCCTGTGCATTCAGGTAGTCGATTGTTTCCTTGATTGTTTCAGTCACAGAGCCCATAGCGACGATGATATTCTCAGCATCAGGTGCACCGTAATAGGTAAACGGATGGTATTCCCTTCCGGTAATCCGGGTTATCTCCTTCATATAGGACTCAACCATATCGGGAACAGCATCGTAATACTTATTTCCGGCTTCACGGGCCTGGAAGAAGATATCGGGGTTCTGCGCTGTTCCGCGGGTAACCGGGTGTTCCGGATTCAATGCACGGTTTCTGAAGGCCTCAAGCGCTTCCATATCGAGTAAAGCAGCCAGGTCTTCCTGGGCAATGGTCTCGATTTTCTGAACCTCATGAGAGGTACGGAAACCGTCAAAGAAGTTCATAAACGGGACACGGCTCTTAATGGTCGTAAGGTGAGAAACTCCGCTCAGATCCATCACTTCCTGGACAGATCCGGAGGCAAGCATTGCAAAACCCGCCTGACGGCAAGAGTAAACGTCACTATGATCACCAAAAATGGAGAGAGCATGGCTGGCCAGAGCCCGTGCACTGACATGAAAAACTGTTGGCAACAATTCGCCGGCAATCTTATACATGTTGGGAATCATCAGCAACAATCCTTGCGAAGCGGTATAAGTGGTAGTCAGCGAACCCGACTGCAACGCTCCATGAACAGCTCCTGCTGCACCACCTTCACTTTGCATTTCTGCAAGGCGGACCGGCTGACCAAAAATGTTCTTGCGGCCATTTGCAGCCCATTCATCAACCACCTCTGCCATTGTGGAGGATGGAGTAATAGGATAAATACAAGCAACCTCGCTAAACATATAACTAATGTAAGAGGCAGCATAGTTCCCGTCACAGGTAATAAATTTTTTCTCTTTTGCCATTTTGATTTAATTTTTATTCAATATAAATTCGTATATTACTAAATTCAAGGTAATTAATAGAGGAATCCAAATAGCCATAGTGGTATTGTATTCCCCTCTCCCACTTCAATCATATCCGCCGCTGCAAAACTGTTCGCCCCTTCAGCCTGGGTATATTTTCCGCCGACTGAAAAATTGAACTGATCATCGACCCGAAAATCATAATCAGAAGAACTGGATACTTTATGATGATAAGCCATCTGGTTGTAAAGAAAGGTCAGCCGGAGATTCCGGTTATTTATATTATCCGGTGCAATGATATGCAGTAAATTGGTGTTTTGAAGGTAAACCAGATCAGGTTTTTGAAGCTGACCGTTAGTATTGTTTGAGAACAGTAAGTTAATAAGCCGGGCATTTTTCAAATAATGCAGATAATTAATTACGGTTGCCCTTGAAGTCTCAATCTCGGCACTGATCTTGCTCACATTGGGGGAAAATGGCATCTGTCCCCCAATCAGCTGCAGTAATTTCCGCAGTTTTGGAAGATACTTCAGTTCGATCTGGTTCAGATAGGTTACGTCGATCTCAAGGGCCAGATTGACGTGACGCAACAGGCTTTCCCTGTAAAATTCAGGATTCTTGATAAAATAAGGGTAAAAACCGCTTTTCAGATACTCGGGAAAAAAAGCAAGGGGTCTTACCTTATTGATAATGTCAGGCACAATTTCCCGGTGATGACTCAGGATATCCTCCAAACCAAGTTTTGGGAATTCCTCGCCCGTCTTGTAATTGAGAAATTCGCGGAATGACAAGCCTTCAAGATGGTAGATTCTGGCAATCTCCTTCAACTCATTATTCCCTTCCAGAATTCTCAGGACCGGTGAACTGCTGAAGACGATTTTCAGTCCCGGAAGTTCATCATAACATTGTCTCAGATCTTTGGACCACTCTTCATACTTGTGAATCTGATCCAAAACCAGTACCTTCCCGCCCCGTTTATAAAATTCATCCGCAAAAGAGAATATACGTCTTTTGGCAAAGTAAAAATCGTTGAGATTGACATATAAACAATCGCGTGAATTGCCAAAGTTCTTCCGGATATAGTCTAACAGGAAGGTCGTTTTTCCCACACCCCGAAATCCCTTTACGCCGATAAGACGGTGAGACCAATCTATTTCATTATACAACTCCCTGTTTATCAAATCAGAAGAGGCCTCCACCAAGACTTTATGTGCTTCGAAAAAATTTTCCACGTCCATTATTTAATGAGACAAAAATAATCAATTCAGAATCGATATTGTCATGTAGAGTTTACATTTTACAGTATTTGTGCAATTTATATTTAGTAAAAATAAGCTGATTAGGTATGATCAATGAACAAAAAAAGGATAAACCTGATAATTTCAGGTATGATTTATCAGGGTTCAGGGGATGCTAAAGGTAAAAAGCCTATCAATGTGCCAATACAAAACAAAAAAAGGAACCCTCTGGCTCCTTCTCATTTTATTTTTAAACGACAGCATTAATCGCTGTTCATAGATACGAGGAATTCCTCATTTGAAGAGGTTTTAACGAGCCGGTCTTTAACAAAGTCCATCGCTTCAACAGGGTTCATTCCGTTCAGGAAATTGCGTAAGACCCAGATTTTATCGAGCATCGCCTTGTCGAGCAATAGATCTTCACGGCGGGTGGAGGAGGCAATAATATCGACCGAAGGAAAGATGCGGCGGTTTGAAAGTTTACGGTCGAGCTGAAGCTCCATATTACCGGTTCCCTTGAATTCTTCGAAAATCACATCATCCATTTTTGAACCGGTATCGGTAAGTGCCGTAGCCAGAATCGTCAGTGAACCACCCTCTTCAATGTTACGGGCGGCGCCAAAGAACCGTTTTGGTTTATGGAGCGCATTGGCATCAACACCACCTGACAATACCTTTCCGGAAGCCGGAGCCACTGTATTATAGGCTCTTGCCAGACGGGTAATGGAATCAAGAAGGATCACCACATCATGGCCGCATTCGACCAGACGTTTCGCTTTTTCAAGCACCATATTCGCCACACGCACGTGTCTTTCAGCTGGTTCATCGAAGGTTGAAGCGATTACTTCGGCGTTCACACTGCGAGCCATATCGGTGACCTCTTCGGGCCTTTCATCGATTAGCAGCACAATCATGTAAACTTCCGGATGGTTTGCAGCAATAGCATTTGCGATATCCTTTAATAACACAGTCTTACCTGTTTTTGGCTGCGCAACAATCAGCCCGCGCTGACCTTTACCTATAGGGGCAAATAAATCAACCACACGTGCTGAAAGACTACTGGCCTTACCGGTAATATTAAATTTCTCATCCGGGAAGAGCGGCGTAAGATGTTCGAACGGGACCCGGTCGCGGATATATTCCGGACTTCTTCCATTGATTTCTATCACCTTAACCAATGGAAAATATTTTTCACCCTCTTTAGGCGGGCGAATAATTCCGTTGACTGTATCTCCGGTTTTAAGTCCGAATAATTTGATCTGCGACTGAGAAACATAGACATCGTCCGGTGAGGTGAGGTAGTTATAATCAGAAGAGCGTAAAAAACCATAACCCTCCTGCATAATTTCCAGTACGCCGGTTGCGCTGATAATCCCTTCGAAATCATAGGATTTCTCAGGTTCACGTGGTTTCTGGGATGGATGAACCGGTTTGGGTTGGTTTGGTCCAGCCTGATGGGTATTTTTTTTCTGAAAAATAGGTCGGGCTGGCTGCTCAGTTTCAGTCCTCACCTCCTTAGCGGGCTCACTTATTAAGAGTGTCTCAACCACAGGATCCTTTATTTCAGGATCATTTTCAGCAGTTAATGGTGTAATTGCCTTATCAACGGTAATGGTAATTAATGGCTCAGTTCTTAAAACCCTGGGACGTCTCTCTTTGGTATCATTTGATTCCAGTCTGGGTTTCTCAATTCTTTTGGGGAAAGGACGAATTAAAGGTTGTCTCTCAGCAGGGGGATTTTCAGTGATAATTTCGATGATTTCAGGAATAATTTCTTTTTCAGGAGTTGATTCAGATTTGGTTGGTTCAGGGTCTTTTACAATCACGGTGGCATCGGATTTCACAATTCTTGGTAAGACCTTTTTTTCCGGCTTTTTAATTTCTGAAGCCAAAATTGCTTGATTATCAAGTATTTTGTAAATAAGTTCCTGTTTTTTAAATGATTCTACCCGCTTAATATTCAGCTCTTTGCCTATTTCGCGCAATTCGGGCAATAGTTTCTTGCTTAATTCAAGAATGTCGTACATATTGTATTTTTGATTATTTGTTGATTACCAGGATTTTATCAATAACGAGATTATTGAAAAATCTGACAGTTTAATTTTATTAAAATTTGGAAGTGATTCAGGATTCAATGAAGATTACGTGCCATGTTGTATTTGAAATACTTTGCAAAAATAGGGATAAGATTTGAATTTACAAATTATCATACTTTTTTTTGTAGGTATATTTATGACCATCAAAATTTATGCCAGAAATTGACTAACCAACTATTCTATCAAAAAGCGGTAAGACTCGAAAAAATCAAATACTTATTGATAATTTAACGCTAATTTTAAATAAATTTAACCTACCTTTGAAGTTGCAAAGAAATCCTAACCTGATTTTTTTTTATGAGACAGCTAAGAATCTCGAAACAGATTACCAACAGAGACGAGTCATCCTTAGATCTATATCTTCATGAAATAGGCAAATTAAGTCTTATTTCTGCTGAGGAGGAAGTAAATCTTGCACGAGCTATTAAAAGTGGAGATCAAAAAGCTTTGGAGGCACTTATTCAGGCCAATCTGCGTTTTGTGGTTTCTGTTGCAAAACAATATCAAAATCAGGGTTTGACATTACCAGATTTAATCAATGAAGGTAATTTAGGGTTGATAAAAGCTGCTCAGCGTTTTGATGAAACCCGTGGATTTAAGTTTATCTCTTATGCGGTGTGGTGGATCAGACAATCCATTTTACAAGCAATTGCAGAGCAGTCCAGAATAGTCAGATTGCCGATGAATAAGATAGGATCCCTGTTAAAGATTAACAATGCTTTTATCAAACTTGAACAAAACTATCAGCGGGAACCCTTACCTGATGAAATTGCGGAATTATTAAAACTTGAACCTAATATCATTAGGGAAGCTTTGCAAATCTCTAATTTTCATCTTTCGGCTGATGCCCCCTTGCGTGAAAGTGACAGTGATGATTATACACTCTGGGATACTTTAATTAATAATGACGAACCTAGTCCGGATATCTCCCTGTTAAACAATTCATTATTAACTGAAATTGAGCGGGCATTCCGAGTTTTGGAAGCCCGGGAAGCTCAAATCCTTCGTTATAATTTTGGGTTAATTGGAGAACATCCTTTATCGATAGATGAAGTTGCTGAGGTAATGAATCTGACCCGCGAAAGAGTCAGACAGCTTAAGATAAAAGCGCTCAGGAAATTAAAGAATATCCAAAAGAACAATCCCTTACGATCGTTCTTAGGATAGTTCCCCAAAACTCATGGTCAGCATCCCCGTATCCTTAATAAAGAGAAGAAGAAGATCACTGAATAAATTTCATCCCATCCGGAATGAAATCGCAGGCATAATTCAACTCTTGACATCAATTTAAGCTCTTACAGGATTGAAAATCCTATTTTCCCAACTGTTCATCCAATCAGGTTTTTGACCTGTCTAATTTATTCAAACAGGATAATTTCAAATTAATCAAAATTATTCTTCAATACCCCAGTTTTTATTTGGCTTGTCAGCCATCCTGAGTTCCAGAGTCCCTCCCTGAAGAATCTGTTGATAGTCGAGGTAACATTTTCGATAATCCTTACCGTTCAGCCTGGCAGCTTGAATAAATACATTTCCCGGACCGTCGTTTACAGCTATAATGCTAAATTTCTTTTCTTTGCCTCCTATTATATCAATCCGGTCAAAGGTAGGGCTTGTTATTTCAAAGCGCGTTTCCCCGGGACAAACCGGATAGATACCGCATGACGGGAGGACATACCATGCCGACATTTGTCCCACATCTTCATCCCCAATCAGCCCTGATACCGATTAAGCGTTTTTGCAAATATACCGCACCTGCTTTTGCGTTTCCCATGGTTCCCCCCGCCGGTTATAGAGGTATGGCACATGATGCACTGGTTCGTTGGAATGATTGTAGTATTCATTCCAACGAAAATCAGGAGGTGTCTTTTCAAAGAAGTTATTCAAGTTACTCTTTGTGATTCAGACCAGTAAGGGAGAAAAATAACTGCTGTAGTGTTGGCCGGAATGGTTGTTTTCAGCAAAAATGTTTTCCCCGGTTTATTTTTAAATGAAACCAATATTGGACCCCGGATAGTCGGGTATTTGATTTGGGCATATTCAAGGCTGGCCGACTGAGGCTTTATCTGAATTTTGCGGAATCCCGGCTGAAGCGGTTCGATACCCATCAGCTTACGAGGGATAATGTTTGCCGGAGCTGCCCCCCAGGCATGGTTCCAATCCTGATTCGGCTTGTAATTATTATCCCAAGCCTCCATGGTCATCGTAGAACCTGCCTTTAACATGTTGAACCAACTCCTGTCGGTAGTCGAGGTTAACAGTTCCAGTCCGTAAGATGAGTTATTACTATTATATATGGACCCGAGTAAAAACTGTGAACCGTAAACGCTGCAGGCCATTCCCTTTGACTGAATAAACTTAGTAATTCCATCCAGACAGTTTTCGGGCACAAGACCAAATGCAAGGGGGAAAATATTGGCATGAAGGGAAGCGTGACCGGTTCCTGTCCCGTCAACGTAAACATACCTTTTTTCTGTCCAACAAATTACTGTTAAAAGCGTTTTCCAGTTTTTCTGCCTTTTCGCTAAAAGTTTTACAATCGCGCTCTTTTCCAAGAAGACAGGCCACCTGAGCCATAATGATCAGGGCCCGGTAGTGGAATGCGTTGGCAACTGTATTTATATCCCTGAAAATGAAGCCATCAGTTTCACCAGGATCTTTTTTCCAGGACCACCGGCCACCGGAATGCGGCCAGTCCACAATATCCCGAAGCTTTTCATCAAGATGGACCGATACCAGAAATTCAGGAGTTTGCTTTCCTAGGGTGGTACTGATAAAACCTTGCCCGTCTTCCAATGGCAAGAGTGTTTTTGCTTTCAAATCATCATAATCCCTCACCAGAAAATCGCCATTCCCGGTATACAGGTAATCGTTCCAGGCCAACAATACCGATTGTAAAATCCATTCAGTGGGCCATGTACCATGATTGATGAGGTATTCCTCAGAATATCGGGCCATACTGTATTCACGAATCACACTATATTGGCCGAGTTGGTTTATCAAGGCATCCGCTTCGTACGGGATCCGTTCACGGTCACCATCCACATAAATTCCGGCAAACGAAGTTGCCTTCATCGTGTACCTGCATAAATTCCAAACCCGATTCAGGAGGGTATCTGAACTCAAAAAATCGGAATCAGTCTCCTCGAACGGATAATGGGTCATATCTCTTATGACCTGATTTTTCTGTAGTTGATAATTGTAACCCTCTATCTCACAATACCGGAATGGGGCAACCTCACCCGTATAACCGGGTAATTTTATCGCCCTGCCTCCAGTATTTCGTTTATCCGGTTTGATTGCAATCAGATACGTTTCCTTCCCCAGGCTTAAACCAAGTTTATATTCAGAATAACGAATAGTGCCTCCGGGATTCCGGTCAATCCGGCCATTTTTTTGGGCTTCTCCCAGGCGGATCGTAAGGCTGTCGAACCTAATTTTTCCCGGCAGATTTAATTTTAAACGACCAAAAGCATCTTTCCCGAAATCGATGAAGATAAGGTTCCCGGGCATTTGCTTTACAAATGCCGGATAGTTATCCTCTTTTTGTAATGGGTAGCGGGCAGTCGCATAATCTGATAATTCGGATGCCATTTTAAAGCAGGCAACATCAGAAAAATCTGAACCATAGCCATGATTATTCCAGCTTTTCACCCTCCAATAGTATATCTTACCCGGAACAAGCTCCTTTCCTTCGTAAGTTACATTAAGAGACTGGTCACTCATAATCTTCCCGGAATCCCATGAATCACCAATATTTTTAAGGATGTTTTCACGAGTTGTGGCTACCTGAATCCGGTAAGCAATCTGCAGGGTATTATCCTGATCCGAATTGACCAACCAGCCAAAAAAAGGATGACGTTGTGCAATTTCGGTAAATTGTAAATTTTCTTTTCCGGCTAATGCATTATCCAAAGGGGTATCGGAAAGATAACCGTTCAAAAAAAACACGATCTGTGTGGGTCAGAAAATTAACAGACAATCCGGTTGGACAGTTGAGCTTATCTTTGGTTCCGATTACAGAGAAACTATAGCCGGGAAGGAAAAGGATCAGAGCCAATGCTGCACGGTATTTCCAGGCTATTTTGATCCTTTTAAAATTACATTTATTTTCAGCTGGAATGGTTTCGGATGCAGATAGGTCAGACTTTTTCAGACAAGAAAGAAAAAACTGAAGGGATTAGGAGGACGTTTATATCAATTATCAGATTATATAAGATTCAACAGGGGATCAATTCCAACATCAGGGAGTTCAGAATAGTTGTGCGAACACGCATTTTAAAACCATTTTATCCCGGATTACAGAAAAAACTGCAATCCGGGATTTATTCATTTACCTTTCTCGGTTTCTTTTTTCCTGAGGTTTCATCATATTTCGTTGAACCTTTACAGGCTGCCCAATTTGTTTACCATAATATTTCATGGGTTGTGCGGGACGGGTTGACCTTTCAGGTTGATCGCGCTTAAGACCCTGAACAGGTCTGGCTTCATTTCGGTTACCCGAAAAATTACCCGGTCGGTTGTTATAAACCAGTCCTTTCCCGTTCTCATTAAATCCACGCAAAGGGCGGGCATTATCATGATAACCATCCCTATTTATTGATTTATAATAAAACCGTGGATAATGGGCCACATAATAATGAAAGTGCATCCAGGGTTCATGAACCGAATTATTGAGAATTACGGTGAAACAATTATTCAGATCATAACCGGCGTAGATCGGAGGCAAGGTGGGGCTGAACTGCCAGTTACCCTCTTCAAGATAAACGAATTCACGATTCCATAAATCATAATAGCACTCAATATCAGGCAAATAGTAATAATGTGCCGAATTTTGAGAATCATAATCCGGAGCCCATGACGGGGGTGCAACATTCATCTGGTCCCGGTCCTGGGCTGCAACATTTGAGACTCTGACTGTGCATAAAATAAAGAGAAACAGTACTGAAAGGATTTGAATGAATTTCATTCGGGGAAGGAATATTCCTTGAGTATTTCTTCCCAATTTAGTTTTTAAAATTTCCATATATACTAATTTATGCAAGTAAAAGTAGTACTTTATTCCCAAAACAATGCCTGCCGGGAAGAATCCTGATTGATTTTGGACATAAAAAAAACACACGCCTCACTTAAAACTGGATGAAGGTTCGTGTGTTTTTTGTTTTTATGTTCTGAAATTCAACAGATCGTGGAGCTGCGGGGAGTCGAACCCCGGTCCAAACGAGGAAGCAATACGCTTTCTACATGCTTATCCAAGATTTGATTTTCGAATGAAGACTGGATCAAGGCCACCGATCCTCACCTTATCTCCTTTATTTCATTGGCTTAACGGAGCATTTAGCCAACTATTTCCGATATTACTGCACCTCCGGACCGGGCCGCTTCGGATCTACAGCACCCGGGAGATGTCCCACTCCAGCATCTAATGCCGGATTAGCGTAATCTACTTGATTCGATTAAGCGGCAAGAGCAAAATTATTTTCGCCAATTAATTGTTTGGATATTAAGATTTACGGGCCAACAATCCAATGCCCGGCATGCTTACATACCTCTTCTGCCCGCTGTCAAAACCGGTCAGCCCCATGTATGTTTACGGCACAAAGTTACTACAATTCGGACTCAATTGTAGGATGAGTATATTAATTTTGTTATTATAGTTCCTGAGGATCCTGTTGTTTCTATTGCGCTACAGATTCAAAATATATCATTTTTTTCTATCAGTTTCAGCTTTTACTCTGGTTTAAAGCTGGCAGCAGCTCTATTTCAAACGTTCCTCAATTGATGAATCGTCCGGACTGGGTTCTCAGCATCAAATATAAAACTTCCTGCTACAAGAACATCTGCTCCGGCTTCAAATAGCAGTTTACCCGTTCCCAGATTGACCCCTCCGTCAATTTCAATCAGGGTATTTGCCTCCTTTTCTTCAATTAAACGGCGCAACCTGATTACCTTCTGGTAAGTATTCTGAATAAATTTCTGACCTCCAAAACCGGGATTAACCGACATTAACAACACAACATCAACCTCATTGATAATGCTTTCGAGAACATCTACAGAAGTATGCGGATTGAGCGCGACACCAGTCATCATCCCTTCGTTCCGGATGGATCCGAGAGTCCGGTGAAGATGATTGCAAACTTCATAATGAACCGTCAGAATGTCGGCCCCTGAATCCCCAAAAGGCTTGATAAAAGGGTCGGGATTGATAATCATTAAATGGACATCCAACGGCTTTTCAGCAAGTTTTTTAACCGCCTGAATGACCGGCAGTCCAAATGAGATATTCGGAACAAATACTCCATCCATTACATCGAAATGAATCCAGTCGGCTTCGCTTTGATTGATCATCCGGATATCCTTCCCCAGATTGTTAAAATCAGCAGCTAATATCGAGGGTGAAATTTTATGGTTCAAAGTCATCTTGTGAAAACTATTAATTCAGATTTATCGATCAAAAGTAATTCAAAACCCCGAATATTTAAAAAATATCCTCATTCAATGTCACCAATATATATTATTGATTTTAAACTATTTAACTCGTTTTTTAAAGAATTATTATTATTTAGATCTAATAAAAATAGTAATTTTGACCAAATATTGATAATATTGTCCGTTTAAAATATAATATTAACAAAGATGGCATGCAACGGATGCAATACAAATATTGATTTAGATCGACCAGCAATGCTTGGCACATTTGACTGGATGAACGATTTACCTGATACAACGCACGAAACAACTATCGTCGAAATTCGGTTTAAGGGGACCCGTAAGGAGTTTTTCAGAAATGAAAACGGGATTCACCTTAAACGGGATGAATTGGTAGTAGTTTCCTGTAACCCTGGCCATGACGTTGGCGCAGTGTCCTTGACGGGACGGTTGGCCGAACTTCAGTTTAACCGCAAGATAAAAAAGAAAGAGCGGTACGAATGGAACAAGATCTACCGGAAAGCCACACCTGCCGATGTAGTTAAATGGGAGGAGGCAAAAGCGCGCGAAAACAAGGTGATGATTCGTGCCCGGCAAATTGCGAACCAGTTGCGTCTGAATATGAAGATTGGAGATGTGGAGTTCCGGGGGGATAATACCAAGGCCATTTTCTACTACATTGCCGATGGGAGGGTTGATTTTCGGGAACTGATCAAGCAGTATTCCAGGGAGTTTATGATTAAGGTTGAGATGATGCAGATCGGAGTCCGCCAGGAAGCGGCACGCATCGGTGGAATAGGCTCCTGCGGACGATCGTTGTGCTGTTCAACATGGAGGACCGATTTTTCGAGCATCACTTCGGATTCTGCTATCAAACAAGGGTTATCACCTAATGCCGAAAAAATGACCGGAAGATGCGGAAAGTTAAAATGCTGCCTCACTTATGAGCTTGACCAATACCTCGAAGCACTGAAGGATTTTCCCAATGAGCTGTTATCCATCGAAACAGACAAAGGGATTGCCCGTCACTTAAAAACCGATATTCTGCAAAAGAAAATTTGGTATAAATATGATCACAATATTGGCCAGGTATTTGAGCTTGATCTGGCGGACGTCATTAAATTCCTCAATATGAATAAGCACGGGGAAAAACCGTCCATTGAGAATTTTGCAGAGAAGGAAGCACCGAAAGTGAATATGATGAATGTCGGAATTTTGGATCAGAAATTCTTTACCAAACCGGTGCTTGTCAAAAATCACAAAAAGACTCCGGGCAGGTTTCACCGCAAGCCAAACCCTGAAGTACAGGGCCCCAAACAATAAAACAATCAACATGTTGCACGATGCAGCAGTAAAATCTCGCCAATAATGCCGCTTTACAATTCGATTGACCGGAAAGTATTAAAAGAAAACCTGATGGCAGAGCCATTTGTCAGGAAAACCATCTCGTTTTACCGTTATTTCATTTTGGATACACCCCAGGAATTCAGGGATCAGATTTATAGGGAATGGGCCGAATTAAATTGCTTCGGCCGTATTTATATTGCCCGCGAAGGGATTAATGCCCAAATGAGCGTTCCCGAAGAGAACCTGGAGCATTTCCTGTTGTCGCTGAAAAATCATCCGATCTTCGAAAAAATCCCGATCAAGTATGCCATTGAGGACAATGGCAAATCATTCTATAAACTTTCGGTAAAAGTGAAGGACAAGCTGGTAGCGGATGGCTTAAACGACGATGCGTTTGATGTCACCAATGTCGGCAGACACCTGGATGCCCTGGAATTTCATGAACTCGTGGAGAGCGGGGAGCATATTGTGGTGGATGTCAGGAATCATTACGAATCGGAGATCGGCCATTTTAAAGGTGCCCTATGTCCGGAAGCCGATACTTTTCGCGAAGAGCTTGTGGTGATTACCGATCTGCTCAAAGAGAAAAAGGAGGCTAAACTATTACTTTATTGCACCGGCGGAATAAGGTGCGAGAAGGCAAGTGCTTATCTTAAACACCATGGTTTCAAGGATGTAAATCAGCTTCATGGCGGAATTATCGAATATGCCGGCAAGATTAAGCAGCTGGAACTGAAGTCCAATTTTATCGGAAAGAATTTTGTATTTGACGAACGGATGGGAGAACGAGTCGATGGTCGGGTTATATCGCACTGTCATCAATGCGGAAAATCATGTGATGACCATTTAAATTGCGCCAATGATCTGTGTCACTTGTTGTTTATTCAATGTGGGGAGTGTGCCGAAAAGTTTGAACATTGCTGTTCCGTTGAGTGTCGTGATTTGAAAAATAGTTCTGAGGAAGAGAAACAACGCTTCCGGCATACGATGGTCCCTAAATTCGGGAACCGAAGTGTTTACCGGAAGAGTTTCAGGCTTGCTAAAAATACTACTTTTGCAGATTCAAATTCAGAATCGGGTCAGTAACCAGTAGTTTAGTATGTCCAATTTTTGGGAAAGCCTTCCGAAACCAATTTTCACTTTAGCTCCAATGGAGGATGTTACCGACACATCCTTTCGGGAAATTGTTGAAAGAGTGTCTGATCCGCAGGTGCTCAAAGTTCTGTTTACCGAATTCACCTCGGTTGACGGGATGAATCATCCCAAGGGGAAACCCCGTGTTTCAGAGCGTTTGTTGGTGAGTGAATCTGAAAAACTAATCCTCAAGCAGAAGAATTTTAAACTTGTTGCCCAGATTTGGGGGAACAATCCAGAGATTTTTCATAAAGTTGCGGGTGACATTACTGATGAATATGATTTTGACGGGCTTTATATCAATATGGGATGCCCGGTAAAAAATGTGGTTAAAAACGGGTGTTGTTCCGCTTTAATTAGCCAGCCAACCCTGGCTAAGGAGATTATTCTTGCCACCATGGAAGCGACTCATTTGCCGATATCGGTAAAAACCAGGACCGGGATAAAAGCCCATGACACAGAAGATTGGATCACCAATTTACTGGAGACCAAGCCCGCCGCAATCATCCTGCATGGCCGGACCCAAAAACAACAGTCTGATGGGCTGGCAGATTGGGAAGAGATCGCCAAAGGGGCACGGATTCGGGATGCGCTTAATCCCGGTACTCTTTTTTTGGGGAATGGAGATGTCGAATCTTATGCGGACGGATTGGAACTTACCTCCCGATATGGACTCGACGGAGTGATGGTCGGACGGGGAATTTTTCACAATCCCTGGATGTTCAATACGGAGGCAATCTCTTTGGCAGTTCAGGACAAATTAGCCCAACTGATGCTCCACACTCAGATTTTTGAAAAAAACTGGGGAGGCAAAAAGAATTTCAATATCCTCAAGCGATTTTACAAGATTTATACCAACGACTTCCCCGGTGCTGCCAGGCTAAGGGCAGAACTGATGGAAACTAAAACGTTTGATGAGGTTTACCGGATTATAAATGAAATAATCGCTGTATAATCTCACCGGATCAGATCCTGTTCCCGGTCCGTTTCAATGAAATCCCGAATCTGATTTCCGGTTAACGCGTGATCAGTGTGACATGCAGAATAACAGGTGCTGAACCAATTTCAGGACCACCCCAATCGGTCTCGTCGCCGTTACGGATTCGCAACAGTTTAAATAATCCGTTTTCATACGTTCCCTCTTCGATCTTCAGGTATTGCCAGGGTTTCCCTGTATTTTTACCGGTAGGTTCAAAAGTAAGATGACAGTTTGTTCCGGTAAGGATAAATTCATTTTCTCCCAATTGCACAAACATGGCATTACCAAATGAAACAGGGTTAACCAGCTTAATACCACTTTTTGAGTTGCCGAAGGTCACCACACCTTGCCAGGAGCCCAGCTCAATCTTTTGAATTGCATGATCCTCGCGCTCTACGACGGATTTCACCTTCCCTTCAAAGGACCACCTGGCAAGATCCCTCATCATCGGAGCCGCCAAGGCATATTCCCTTGAAACAGCTTTCAGAGCGGGATCATTCTCTCTGTTTTCCGGATCCCTTCCATTGTTATCTATCCCAAACGGAGCAAAACCAATACCTCCATGCGCAAGCACTGCAAAGAAGTATCTGGCGTATTCCTCACCAGATCCGATCTCCGGAACAAACAAGGGGTTGTCGCGACGGTCGTATAATTCCATCACCTTCAGTGCCCTTTCGCTTTCAGGGAAATAAATATCAGGTGCCAGTAAGTCGATGGCCGGGGCTGCCACCTTCCAGATCGGAATAACATTGTCAGTCGCCCCACCACTTTCATAGTTTGATGCAGTGGGATTGGTCAGGGGATCTCGCAGCGCCACATTTGCATACAAAGGCAACTGATTTACTGCCTTTCCCGCGGCTGCAACTGCTCCAACATATCTGGCGACTGACCAGGCCTGAAAATACTCATCCGCGTCATTCCCGAAAACTTTCCCCCAGGATCCTTGAAATGCTAAGGGTTTATTTAATGCTTTTAAAATTTCCGGACGGAGCAATTCTGCAGGCACCTGTCCTTCAAAAAGTTTTTGAGCCTCATCGGAATAATCACGTACACTGTCCCATGCGCCCGGCTCATTTTCTACCTGAACCATGATCACTGTATGTTGCTGATCTGCCTTTTTTAAATAGGACATGACCCGGACAAATGCCTTTTTATCAGCCTCCAGGGCAGCAATTGAATGGGGTGATGGTGAATCCACCGGTTTGTGATTCAGACCCGTGATGTTTGGATATTTATGGGAGTCACGTTTCATCCATTCCGGCATATAGTGGTTACTGCCATTTTTCCAGGTTGCGAACCACAAAAAAACCAGATGAACTTTGTGTTCCCGCCCTTGCTTCAGCAGCAAATCCACCACTGAGAAATCAAATTTTCCTGGCTGGGGTTCGATCTGCTCCCAGTAAATCGGGACTTCCAGGGTGTTGGCATGCATCCGCTCAATAGCCGACCACACCTGGGGCAACATTCCGGGCCATCCGCTTGAATTATGAGCCTGACCACCGAGAATAAGGAATGGTTGTCCGTCCACAAGCAGCGCATGGCGACCATCTTTCTCAATGATACGGGGTAGCGGATGGGTCTTTTCCTTGGATTTAACGAAGGTATTTTGCCGGGCTTTAACCGCCTGTCCATAACCCGGATTTAAAATAAAGCTTAGAATCAGGAAATAAATCAGGGAAATTGAATTAATTCGTCCCCCCGAAATTTTGATATTTTTAATGCTCATTTCCGTTAAATTGGTTCTTAAAGGCGTAAACTATTAAATATCAGTCAATTAAAAATCATTGAAAATCAACTACAATGGGACCCGATCCAGCAGATTTTTATTTGCCGGAGCAGTATTCTTCAGGACTAAATGGTTGGCAATTTCCATGGATTCCGGTAAGTTGGAATCAGGTAGTTATTTGCCTCTTCGTCATTGGTGAATCTGGTCCCATCCCAAATCAGCTTTTTACCGGTGCGGTAAGCAATATTTCCAAGTTGTGAGAATTTGGCAATGTGAGCCGCTATTTCCACGCTTGCATAGGTATTCCGGTTACGGGTATGCCTGCATTCCAGAAAATTCTTCACATGATTTTTTAATCCCTCACCGGTACCTTTTACCAGCGGAACGGCTTCCATCCTTTTTTTGCCATCAACCACCTCAGGAATAACTTCCCAGCCACCGCGATCAACCACAAGGGTTCCGTTTTCCCCTACAAATCCCAATCCATGGGTTCTGCCATACCCCCCGTCGTTAATTCCGATCGCATGATCCCACATCACATTAAACCCGTCAAATTCATAAATGGTCTGCAAACTGTCAGGAGTTTCGCAGGCATCGTCGGGATAGCCATATTTACCACCCATTGCCATGACCGATTTAGGGGTTGTGACATCCATTCCATACAGGGCAAAATCGAGCAGATGAACTCCCCAGTCTGTCATCAGGCCACCGGCATAGTCCCAGAACCAGCGAAAAGTAAAATGAAACCGGTTTCTGTTGAATGGACGGCTGTGGGCCGGACCAAGCCACATATCGTAGTCAACTCCTGCAGGAACCGGTTCGTCCGGGAGTATTGGGATCGAAGGACACCAACCCTGGTAAGAAGATACACGCACCAGCCTGATTTTTCCAAGCTTGCCGGAACGGATAAAATCGACCGCACTCAGCCAGTGCGGATCACTGCGCTGCCACTGCCCCACCTGAACTACCGTCTTGTGTTTCTGAGCCGCTTTAACCATCAGGTTACACTCTTCGATACTGTTACCCAACGGTTTTTCGCAATAAACATCCTTTCCGGCTTCACATGCAGCAATCAATATCAGACAATGCCAATGATCTGGAGTACCTATGATCACAACGTCAACATCTTTGTTTTCAATGAGTTTACGCCAGTCCTTGTATAGATTTTCGGGTTTCTTTCCACGGATTTTTTCTACATCGGCTGCACGTCGGTTAAGTACACTTTCATCGATATCGCACAATGCGATACATTCAACCTGGGGGTTTTCCAGAAAAGCCTTTAAATCAGCGAATCCCATACCATTGCAGCCCACAAGACCCACATTTACTTTCGAATTTGCTGAACAGGAAGCCATTGTCCCGGACAGCGGAGAAACGAGTGTCAGACCAGCCGCAGCCGTTCCGCTGCTCATTAAAAACGTTCTTCTTGATGTCATTGGTTGAGTTTTAAAAACGGCTAAAAGTAGAAAAAACCCCGAAGGTTTCGAAAACCTTCGGGGTTTAATTATTTAACGATTTCCAATATGGAATAGATGGATAATTCAGGTACCACCACCTTTGAAATTCCGTTCTGAAAATCAATATCCAGCACCCGGCCTTCAGGTTGCAAAATGATTTTTGACGGTTTTTGCAGGGTTTTAACCTGAACTGTGAGGTTTTGCAAAGCCGGGATTTCATCAAATCCAATCGCTTTGGGATTTGCGTGTTCACCGGCTACATTCAAAAGATCCACAAGCATCTTGCCATCAATCTGGTTTACAGCAATATGAACAAGATGCGATCCGGATACCTTTACCAATGGATCAGGAAGCAATTCATTAATCCGGCTGCTCGTAAAATCGCGAAGGATATGCGATTTGTAATCAAGATAGGTGGTACCGGCATTGAAATAAATGCCCGTAGCCCTCCCCTTTCCATACTGATTTACCGAAGCTGAAATAATCTTTCCCTTATCCTTGAAGTCACTGCTGTTATAGAAAGTGGAAATTGACCGGGCCCCGGGTAATAATCCGACCGATAATACCGAGCTGCCAATGCCTCCGAGATTATCAACCTCTGCAATAAATTCCGGTTTATTTTCCACTTTAACAAGGGATTGAATCCCCAGTTCCTTTTCAAACAATCTGGCTGATTCTGTTCCGATAATCAGCAGGTTTCCCCCCTCCCTGACATAGTTTCCCAATTCATCCTTGAATGAAGGTTCCAGGTAATTGCATTCGGGAATAATAATCAACGGATATTGACTCATCCTGCCACGAAGATGGTGTTCCATTAAAATCTCGACCGGATGCTGTCCGTCCAGGATCATATTCAGCGCTCCCTGGAGCATTGCCGTTGAGCCTGAAAATGGATGAGTTGTATTTTTCTGGTAACAGGAGGTCGGGTAAAGCAGGGCGATCTGGGGAATTGCTTCTGCCTTATGAACAAAAGGTTGTCTTGCCCGGCAAAAGTTCCCGATTTCGGAAAGGGAAGTTGCCAGCCAAGGTTTGAGAGATAAATCACGATTTTGCTGAAAATAGAACTGAACTCCGCCACCCATCGCCATGATCTCAGAGGCCTCCTGCTCCAGTTGCACCGACGATTTGACACTCATCGGCATCTTTCCCCCGTTCCACGAAAACCCCCAGGCCATAAGGTCCCAGGGCTTTCCCTGTGGGGCAATGCACCTTGCCTCGAATGCGGAGCGGTAAACACCGTTTTGGGGAGTGACGTCACCTGACAAATAATCCACATTGTTGTTCACCGGCTCAGGCATCATCGAGGAGTAAGACCAGTTGCTGGTGATCTGAAATTGAGGATTGTACTGATGGATGGCATCAACGTATTTTTTCATATGCTCCCGGAACAGTTGGCGGGTATATTCCATCCATTCGGGGTAATTTTTATCCAATGGTTTTTTAGGTATTTCGGTGATCCCGGTTTCCTTTGCAAAACGGGCCAATGATGCGGCTCCGCAATCGGGTTCCACAGCCCAGCAATCTCCGTCAATCCAGGCGCCATCAACACCGTAATCGCTGAGCTCCTTTAACTGGGGAATTAAAATTGAATCAAGATAGGGGCTGAAGAAAGATGCTTTCTCTGTACTTGCCTCTCCGTTGGATTTAATCAATGCCCAATCGGGGTGCTCTTTGACCACCTTGGCATCCAAAACTCCCGAATAGTGCATGAAAAGAGCGACCTTGTTTCTGGCCGTAACTTCCCGGAAAAGCTTCAACGGGTCTTTTTCAAATCCCCTGACATGATAACCTGCTTTGGTCGGATAACTCGAGATTCCGGGATGACCCTTGCAATCGATCTGAATGAAATCGGGACGCACCCGGGTCAGGAAAGTATCGACCATTTCAGGGGTCAGGGTTTTCCCGGCATCGGTAATATCTTCGCTCGCATGCAAATCGAAATGAATACCAAAGAAGCAATCTGCCCGGCGTAATTTATGAGGATTTTTGAAGGATTGGGCGTAAAGGGAGAAGTTGGTGACTCCGAAAAGCAATAACAGGATTAGTTTAATTCTGGTCATCATGAAATTCTTATTGAAACAGGTTATAATTTAAAAACTCCAAAGTTGAACCCTTTCGGGGTTCCTGTTCATGTGCTGATTACAACCTCCGGTTGCGCCGGAGGTCAGTTAGTTTAAAGTCCTTCGGACTTAACTTCCACAATTGCGGTGGCATGCTTTAAATAAAGATTACAGTAATCAAGATAATATTTTTCGAAATTCAATGCGTAAGCCAGGATTCCGAAAAGCTGGCATGAACGATATTTTTAAGGTCACCGTGTCCGTCCGATCCTGCAATCTGATTGGTATACGATACATGAATCTGCCCGTCTTTCCCCTGGATGATTGCGGGATAATGCCCCCTTACGGCACTGCCTGGCTTACCATTCACCAATATCTTCCGGTAGGGCCAGGTTTTCCCTTCGTCGGTTGAGAGCCATACCGAAAGCCGGTGC
>Ga0364887_10468_pt1 | contig 19788 bp, 23 predicted proteins | sample ExccelJu500001D4_4_FD_206924 | JGI IMG/M metagenome (GOLD analysis project Ga0364887, IMG submission 206924) | Enriched cells from Trout Bog Lake Hypolimnion, Wisconsin, USA - BchlTB.July23.5000.01.D4 | ecosystem: Environmental > Aquatic > Freshwater > Lake > Hypolimnion/Profundal zone | place...
AATATAAAATGAATGCCGTAGCCGTAAATTAAAACAGTGCATATCAATGCACGAGCTTGCGGCGAAGGAACTTTTTTAGTGAAGTAAGGAGCACTGAATGAAGTTTTACATCAATGCAACATTGGCCTTTGCCATGTTGTTGTGCACTGCCGTGGTGTTGGCTGAGCCTTTTGTGAGCGGCGGTGCCATCGGCTCGCAAACAGATGATGGCTATAACGCCCTAGGTCCTGTGGTTGTGCAGCCCATTGAATTTCCTCACAACACCCACGCGGGTACCATGGGGATTAATTGCATGTATTGCCACACTTACGCCCGGCGCAGTGCGGTATCGGGAATTCCGCGCCTTGATAAATGCATGGGCTGCCACAATCTCATCGAATCGGTAAAAGACAAACCCCGTATTAAGCAGTTATTCGCCTATTGGGAAAAGAAAGAGGCCATTCCCTGGCTTAAGGTGCATGACCTGCCCGACTTTGTGCGCTTCAATCATGAGCGGCACATTCAACGTTTCTATTTTAAAGATGGTCGCCCGGTACGTGAGGTGTGTGGTTATTGTCACGGCGACGTGGCGTCTATGACCACGGCACGCCGCGTAAAGGCCTTGTCTATGGGTTGGTGCATCAGCTGTCACCAAAAAGATCATCAAGAAAGTGCCACTAATTTAAAAACCAGCAACGGTCCAAACGATTGCTGGCAGTGCCATAAATAAGGCATTAAAAATCTGGGGGAGATTGTATGAGCGGTAGTAACACTATTGATCGTCGAGACTTTTTGCGCGTGTTGGGTATTAGCGGTGCCGCGGCTACTTTAGCCGGTTGCGGCAATACCGCCATTGAATCGGGCGTTGAGAAAGTTCAATCCTACGTGCAGCCAGAAGATTTTGTGGTGCCCGGTGTGGGAGTTTATTACGCATCCACTTGTGCACAATGTGGATCGGGTTGTGGTGTTATGGGGCGCGTGCGTGAGGGGCGCATTCTTAAATTAGAAGGCAATACCCATTCTGTGATCAGTGGCGGCAAAATTTGCGCCCTGGGCCAAGCGGCCGTGCAAGTGCATTACAACCCCGACCGTCTGACCACGCCGCTCATGCGCGAGGGTGGAGAGCTTAAGCCCACCACCTGGGATAAAGCCATGGCCACGCTCACCGCACGCTTAGGCGGCGAGAGCACCTTAAAAGGCGCACAAATTGCATTTCTTACTGGAGAAGTCAGCGGTCATCAAAAAGCGTTGATCGGTAATTTCTTAGACAGTTTTAACTCTACCCATCATGTGGTCTACGACGCATTGTCCACAGCAACGGGGCAGGCGGCCAGCAAAGCCGTGCTGGGGGCTGCGCAACCCTTGCTGCAAATAGACAAGGCGACCCTTATCCTCTCCTTTGGCAATGATTTCCTGGGGGCAGGAGTATCGCCTGTGCATATGGCGGCACAATATGCCCGCTTCAGAAAAGCGCCACGCGGCACATTGATTCAAATTGAACCCCGCATGACGCTAACGGGGGCTAACGCCGATCGTTGGTATGCCTTAAAACCGGGCACAGAGGGGGTCTTTGCTTTGGGTTTGGCGCATGCCCTTCTTGAGCATGGGCAGTTTGCGAAAACTGTACCAGCCCCTATTGTGGCGGCATTAAAAGAGTACGACAAAGAAACCGTAAGCGGCATAACGGGTGTACACGCCGATGCCATCCCGCATGTGGCGGGTATGTTAATGGAGCATACGCCCAGCTTGGTGCTGTCCGGTCCTTCCGCCGAAGGTCAGGTGAATGGGGCGCAGAATGCGGCGGCCATCTTGCTGCTCAATGTTATTTTGGGCAACGCGGGCAAAACGCTGCAAGGTCAGGCCAGTCATCCGTTTCCACAATTGATTGCCAGCGCGGGCAGTTATGCCGCTTTAACGCAACTCAATAACAGTATGGCCAGTGGGCAATGCCAGGCCTTGTTGATTGCTGGGAGCAACCCAATCTTTAGTGCGCCAGGCTTTCTGCCCTTCGCCAAGAGCATGGAAAAAGTACCTTTTAAGGTCGCTCTTGTCACTCAGGTGGATGAAACGGCTGCGCAGTGTGATTTGGTATTGCCCTTGCATTCGCCCCTAGAAGCTTTTGGATCGCATGTATCCAGTTATCAACCGCGCGGTGTAGAGATCGGCATTCAACAGCCTTTAATGGAAGGCCTCTACCCAGACACACGTGCGTTTGGCGACATTGTGTTGGATTTGCTGCGTCAACGGGAGCCCAAAAATTACAAAGCGTTTCCCGATTATTACGCCTATTTAAAATTGGCCATTACCAAAGCGCGCCCGGTCTTCAAATCAAAATTAAGCGATGATGATTTTTGGGAAGACGCTTTGCGCAGCGGTGTGTTGCAACTGGACGCCGCTCCCACCGCACTAAAAACCAACGCGTCTGTGGTTGTTGTGAGCAAACCTGAAAAGCATGTCATCGATGTGCGTTACCCCTTTTACTTTGTGCCCTCCGTGCGCGCTGATTTGCGCGATGGACGTCACGCCAACTTGCCCTGGTTGCAAGAGTCACCCGACTCACTCACCACCATTGTGTGGGATTCGTGGGTTGAAATTCATCCGTCTACAGCCGCTGAAATGCAGATTCGCGAAGGCGATATTTTGGAAGTGCAGTCTGCTAGCGGTTCTGTGCGCGCCAAGGCCTATCTGTTCCCCGGTCTACAGCCGGATACCGTGTCAATGCCGCTGGGACAAGGGCATACCGCTTATGGGCGTTATGCCAATGGCATGGGTGTGAATCCTTTCAAAATACTCAATCCGCTGTTTGATGCCCAAACCGGTGAATTGGCCACCCATGCCACGCGCGTGGTGATTAAAAAAACCGGCGAGCATGAACTGATGGTGAAAGACGAAGGGGCCACCAATTTGCAACAGGGTAGAAAACTAGTGGCAACGGTGGCCGCTGATCAGGCCGAACTGGCGAAGGAGACATCCCATGTCGTTGAGTAACCTTATTAAAAATTGGTCCAGTCTGCGCGTAAAGCGGCCCTATCAAGATCAGTATAAGAATGCCGACTATAAGTGGGGCATGGTGATTGATCTGGATTCTTGTACCGGCTGCAATGCGTGCACCACGGCTTGCTACGCTGAAAACAATTTGCCTGTGGTAGGGAAAGAGTCTTTCTCTAAAGGGCAGGCCATGCATTGGCTGCGCATTGAGCGTTATTGGGGGGAGGGCACAGAGCTCGCCAAATTCCCTGATCACGGTGCACAGTTCTTGCCCATGATGTGCCAGCAATGCGAATCCGCTCCTTGCGAGGTGGTCTGTCCAGTGGGGGCTACGCATCACACACCCGATGGGCTCAATTCACAGGTCTATAACCGTTGCATTGGTTCGCGCTACTGTTCGGCCAACTGCCCGTACAAAGTGCGTTATTTTAATTGGTGGCAGTACCCCGAGCGCGCTTGGCCCAATCCCCTTGAAAAGCAACTGAACCCGGATGTAACGGTACGCAGCAAGGGGGTGATGGAAAAATGCACCTTCTGCGTGCAGCGCTTAACCGCGGCTAAGAACCAAGCGCGTACGGATGGACGACGCGTGGCCGATGGCGAAGTGACCACCGCCTGTGCGCAGGCCTGTCCCACCTCAGCCATCACCTTTGGCAACATGGCGGACAGCCAATCGCAAGTGGCTAAAATATGGGCACGGCAACAAGTGGAACTGGCCAGCGATAAGCAAGAAAAGAAAGACGAAGGCTTGCGCGGTTATCGCATCTTTGAAGAACTCCGCACTTACCCCTCTGTGTTGTATTTGGAGCGGGTCAGGAATTCAGATGCGTAAGCAACCTTCATTCACTATGAGCGCTTCTCATACACTTTGGAACAACCAGCATGATTGATAGACGCGACGACTCCGATATTGAAATTGAACGACGGTTTGTCCCGAAAGCGAAAGACATCAATGAAGATATCGCGTGGGCACAAATTAACAAAGACGTGCTGCGCAGCATGGAACGTCCGCGCCCCATGTATTGGGTTATTTTTGCAGCCTCCTTGGCGCTCTTTGGTTTTGGTGTGTTCTGTGAAGTCTATCAATATCAAACCGGCCTAGGCGTGGCGGATCTAAACAACCCGCAAGTGTGGGGACTCTACATCGCCACCTTCATTTTTTGGATTGGCATGAGCCACTCGGGCACCTTACTGTCGGCTATTTTGCACATCATGCATGCCGATTGGCGCAAACCTATTTATCGGTTTGCAGAGGCCATGACCACCTTTTCGCTGATGACGGCGGGGCTGTTTGTTTTGGTGCACTTGGGGCGCGTGTGGCAATTCTATTATGTGGTGGCCTACCCCAATGAGCGTTGGACCTGGCCCAATTTTAATTCGCCCTTGGTGTGGGACGCCACGGCCATAGGCACCTATCTCACATCCTCTATTGTATTTTTATATTTTGGCATGATTCCCGACTTGGCCATTTGCCGCGATACCGCCACAGGCTTCCGGCGCAAGTTTTATTGGTTCCTGTCCTTAGGTTGGCAAGGAACGGACCGCCAGTGGGCTAATTTCCGCGTGGCGTATCTCACCATTGCCTGCTTCTTAATTCCCTTGGCGGTGTCGGTGCATTCCATTGTGGCCACCGACTTTGCCGTGTCGCAACAACCGGGTTGGCATATCACCTCATTCCCGCCATATTTTGTGGCTGGCGCTTTGTACTCGGGGTGCGCGGCCATTATTACGCTGTTCATTATTTTGCGTTATGTCTTCCGTTTTGAAGAATACATGACCATGCCTATTTTGGATAAAACCTGTCGCCTGACCTTTGCTATTGCCATGGTATGGACCTACCTTAACCTGATTGAATATGCCTCGGTATGGTACGGCAGCGATGTGTATGCCAAAGAAACTTTGATTTATCGGGCCACTGGCCTCTACGCGCCCTACTGGTGGGCCATGAACTTCTTAGGGTCCGTGGTGCCCTTTATGCTGGCCTTTAAATCCATGCGCAACAATCTCACCATTATGATGGTGGTGTCGCTGCTGCTCAATGTGGGCATGTGGTTAGAGCGCTTCATGATCATTTCACCCACCTTTGCTCATGGGTATTACCCTTGGACCTGGACCAGTGGATGGTGGCCCAGCTGGGTGCAGTGGGGCATTGTATTGGGCAGCTTTGGTTGGTTCAGTATGCTGTTCATGCTGTTTTGTAAAATCTTCCCCACCGTATCTATGTATGAGGTGAAAGAAATGGTTTATCACCGCAGCGAAGCGCGCAAAGCGAGGAACTTATGAGCAAAGTACATACTATGGCGCTCTTTAACGATTTCGAAGAAGCGGGCAATGCCTTACAGGAGTTAAAGGACAGCAACCTGGCGGGCTTTCGCATGCAAGATGTGACGATTAAGTCTCCCATCGAGCACCCCGAACTTTCAGCCTTATTGGGACCGCGCCCCGTGTACGTGCAGCTCTTCACCTTGTTTGGCGCTGTTTTTGGCGCCATAACAGGCTTTACTTTAATTGCCTCGGCACAGGCTAATTTTTTGTTGCAAATTCGCGGCGGTCGTCCGGTAGTGCCGATTCCACCCAACATGGTACTGACCTACGAGTTGTTTATTTTATGCGGCGTGTTGATGACCGCCTTAGGGTGCTTTATTGGCTGGAAATTGCCGGGTAATCGCAGTCCGCTTTATAACGAACGGGTTTCAGAAGATAAGATTGCCATTTTGGTGAAAGCCGATAGCGCTGCCATCACCGCCATTAACGCCATCTTTACCCGCCATCGTTCGCTGGAAATTATGGGAGAGTACGACTGATGAAAGCCGTTCATTGGATGATTTTGTTAACCCTGGCCCCCTCACTGGTCTGGGCTTGGCCCTGGAGCATGGATATGGCCAACCAAATCAGCATTAAGCCCGAGCATGGCCCAGAGTCGGTACGGCCCTTTCCACAGCGCTCAGTGCCCATGGATGGCACCAAAACCACGCCTTATATTCACAATCATGATGCGGCCATCCAGTTGCCCAACCCCATCCCCGTTTCTGCTGAATCCATTGGCCGGGGTAAAAAGATGTTTGAAATTTACTGTGTGCCCTGTCATGGCGCGTCCGGCACGGGAGATGGCCTGGTGGGCGCGAAGCTCATCGTGCGCCCCTTTGATCTCACCGCTGACAACGTCCAAAAAATTATGCCAGAGGGTTACGTTTTTGCTCATGTGACGTTTGGTGGCCCGCTCATGCCCTCTTACGGCAATGACATGAGCCCCCATGAGCGTTGGGATTTGGTGAACTATGTGCGTCATGGATTGGTGGGCGATTCAGCAGCCCTAACCGCCGCAGCCGCCGTCGGTAAAAAATAAAAGGAGCGCCCCGTGATTTCGTTTGCCAGTTGGTCCGTATTAACGGTGGATTTTTTGGTGCTGCTGCATCTCTCTTTGGCCGGGGTAACCCTAGCGGCCTTGCTGCATTTGGTGGGGGGCACGTGGCGTTTTGACATTCGCCTGCTCTCCGTATCGTTTTTTTCTTTATTCCCTTTGGCCTTCTTACTGCTTCTGGTATTGCTCTTTGGCGGCAGCATGACCTTCCCGTGGGTAGGCTCTTATGAAACCTTGCCCCGGTGGAACAATTTAGGCTTCTTGGCCACCCGTGAAGTTTTGGGCTTTTTGGCCGTGGGTGCCTTATACGGGCTGTTTATCCGCTTGCAAAATAAGGCGCACCAATCCGCTGAGGACGCCCATAATTTTCGCATCGTGGCCATGTTAATCCCCTTTGCCCATGTGCTGTTTTGCACCATGGTAGCCTGGGACTTTGAAATGACGCTGATTCCAGGTTGGGAAAGTTCTATTTACGCCATGTACCATTTTGTCAGCATGTTTGGTTTCTTCTTAGCCACTTTGGTGATTACACTTTATATACTGGACCGGGGCGGCTATTTGGCGAAACCGGCTCCGCAATACCTGTATAACTACATCGCCCAGGTGATGCTGGCCTTCTCCATTTTGTGGGTGTACACCTTCTTTGCCCAGTACCTCATTATTTGGTATGGCAATTTGCCAGAAGAAACAGGACGTTTGTTTCAAATGCAGGATGGAGAATACGCCCCCCTGTTTTGGGGATTCTTCGTGCTTAAGTTCATGATTCCATTTGCAACTTTGGTATTCCCCTTCAGCCGCTATAGCCCGCGCATTATTATTGCTGTGGCCGGCTCTATCATCTTGGGTACTTGGATTGAACGCTACACCTGGATTTCAGGGGCATACCCCAACGACCATATGCCCATGACCGGGTTATTTGATGTGGGTGTTACCGTATTGGTTTTTGCTGCAGCAGCGCTTCTTTTGCGCCGTACTCTGCGACGAAACAACCTAATCCTTTAAAATTTGTAGAATCAGTTGAACAGGTGGGTGGTTGGTGGTATAAAGAAAAGACCATGGGGGACCATAACCTCCTGCAAAAGAGTTTTAACTCTTTGTACAAAGTCTAATAATTGAATGGCTTTAAAAGTATAAGCGACGCAACACCAGGGGGAGTTTAAATGCAAAGAAAATCAATATCAGAGCGCGGATTCTGGCTCATGATCGTGGGCGGTATGCTCACCGGCATGGGTAACGGTAGCGTGTTTGGTGCCACCATCATGTGTTTCGTAGGACGCGGTAAATTTGCAGATTGGGGTGGCTGGTTTGTGCAGGCCTACAACCCCACTACCTTCACCGGTTTTATTGACTGGTGCATGATCATTTTCGGTCTGGCCTATGTGGGCATCTTGTCCATTGCCTTCAAGCGGCATGACGCCCTTGAAAACGCCGCCTAATCATCACCGTTAATATTTATTTCGGAGAACAGTCATTATGTTGAATATGATCGCTGCTGCTTTTGGTGTTGCTCTGGCATTTTCGAGCATGGTGCTCTCGTGGTACATCCTGATGCCTCATGATAGAAAGAAAAAATAATTAAAATCGCAGCGCGGAGTTTTTTGCGCGCTTAACGTTTGTTGTAACAGAAGTATTAGCCGCAATTAGAAAATTTAAGGGGGAGTTCCAATAATGTTAAAGTATTTATTGGCCAAAAACGAAGACATACCAGCGGGATCGTCCGCCATCTATTTTGGCTTCTCGGCAATCATCTGGTTTGTAATAGGTACTGGTTTGGGCGCTTTTAATGCGTCTAAACTGGCGTTCCCAGATTTCGTCACCGGCCTGGAGTTTGTGTCCTTTGGCCACATGCGCCAAGTGCACGTCCATGCTGTTATTTTCGGCTGGATCTCTATGGCGTTTGCCATGGCCATGATGTACATCACTCCCGCCTTGGGAAATACCAAATTGTGGTCTGAAAAATTAGGTCTTTGGAATGCGTTCCTATGGAACGTGGGCCTCTCACTGGGCTTGACTGTATTGTGGGCGGGCATGACGTCCGGCCGCGAATATTCTGACTTCCCTTGGTTTATCGATCTCTACATTGCAGGCTTCATGGCGTTGCCCTTAGGCATTAATGTATGGATGACCATTATCAACCGTCGCACGCAAGGCATTTACACCACCAACTGGTTCTTTGCTGCTGCAACCTTCATGTTGATTATTGTGTTTATCGTGGGTAACTTACCTGAGTTCTTCCATTTAACCGGATTAACCGAGGCTTATCTCACCTGGTGGTTTGCTCATAATGTGCTGGGATTATGGATTACGCCGGTGGCTGCCGCTATCGCCTACTACACCATTCCAAAAGTAACCGGTAACCCGCTCTACTCACACCGTATTGGCCATTTGCACTTCTGGTCCGTGGTGGTGTTTTACTCCACACCGGCTGCTCACCATTTGATGTCCGCACCATTGCCTGAATGGTTGAAGTCATTCGCATCGGTGGAAGGCGTGCTGATTCTGGTACCGGCCATTGCCTTCGTTTCAAACATCTTGCTGACCATGCAAGGAAAATGGAACATGTTTGTGGAAAATTTGGAGGTGCGTTTTACGGTGACCGGCTGTTTGATGGCTATTCCTCTGAACATGCAAGGCGGTTTTCAACAAACGCGCGCTATTAACTGGTACATCCACGGTACAGGTTGGATTGTGGCGCATGCCCACTTGGCCTTGCTAGGCTTCTCCACCTTCCTGGAAGCGGCTGCAGTTTACCTGGGTCTGCAAACCATTATGAAGCGCAAGCTGTATTCCCTCACCTTGGGTAACGTGCATTTCTGGATGTTGTTGATTGGCTTTACCGCCTATTGGGTTTCTATGACCATTGCTGGCCTTATTCAGGGCGCGGGCAAGATCTATGAAGTGCCCTACATTGACGTGGTCATCGCCGAGCACCCTTACATGATTGCCCGTTGGATTGGCGGATCAATGGTGTTTGTGGGCAACTGCTTCTGGCTCTACAACATGTGGATGACGGCTCGCGTGGGCACGTTAATTCCGGCCGGACGTATGCCTCATGAACTGGCCTACGAACGCTAGACCATAGAGCCCATAGGAGAAATCACAAAATGAACGTGAATTTTAGAGAATATAAAATGGGCAGTCGCTTCTTCGCGTTAGCGTTGGGCGGCTCCATGACCATCACCTTATTGTTGCCTAGCTTTGACATCGCTTCCGTGAGCGCCACGGACATCGCCATGGATAAGCAATTGTGGGCTGGTCATGAAACAGGATTTAGTTTGGATGATCCGTTGTTGCTGGGTTGGCACAAACCAGTGAAGGCGCTGATTAAAACCGATCCTAAAACCGGGCAAGCCATAGACCCCATTAGCGTATATGTATACGAGAAGGGCGCCCCTTTCCCGGGCGGCATTCTGCATCCCGATAACTTGGGTGTGGTGTCTAAAAAACTGAGCCTGGAAGTGGGTCGCATCGCGGAAGCCAATAAGAAAGACGGTGCCGTGTTCTTGGTGTCCTCCAATGACCAGAAGCAATACTTCATTGAAAACGCCACCGCCACACGCGGCTGGACCCCTGGAGACACTTTGAAAGCAGCGGGCGATGAAAACGTTTCTCACGCTGGCGCGGGTAAAACATACTTTGTTCGTGAAGGGTGCTGGTGGTGCCATACATTGTTGCCCGAGCAAACTCAAGATTGGCAGGTCTTCGGTGCCCCGCCTATGTTAGGCGACTTTAACGGCGAATCACCCACCGCCTTTGGTTCAGACCGCAAAGCGCCCGATCTGCTGCACGTGGGTTCACGCAATGCTTCGCGCGAATGGATGATGCTGCACTTCTTTAATCCACGCTTGGTGCAACCGCACTCCATCATGCCGCGCTTTGATTACATGTGGGGCCCTGTGGACGCCAAGGGTGAGAAGATTGATTATGCTAAATGGCGCGCAGAATACAACGAGTACACGGAAGGCAAGCGCGTCACGCCTCCTGAAGTGCCCATGTATGCCAGCAATAGCGAAATTCGCAGCTTGATCGACTTTGTATTGACCATGAAGTAATGGAGATAAAATAATGGCCTGGACATGGAATAGAGCGTTTACCACCTTAAGTGATGACGCCACTGTAGAAAAAAGCGAAGCCTTATGGGAATCTGAAACCTTGGGCGGTTTGACAGAAGACAATAACCCCATCCCCGTACCGGTGGTGTGGCTGGTGGCACTCACTGTGATCACCGCATTTTTGGTGACTTTCCCATTATGGGGTCAGCGTCCTACGGCGGCATTGTATGCGCCTTATATCAACGCCATGGATAAGCCTGAAGTAGTGGCGGCGGCCAATGATGTGGAGGCTATGAAAGTAATTGTGGCCATGAGCCAAGCCGACCCTGCGGCCAATCAAGCTATGTTAGAGCGTCATCCGCTCTCTATGGATGATCTGCGCATCATCAAGCCACAAGTGCAAGCCCTGCAAGCCAAAGGTGTGGATTTACGCGACTTTACCGTGGTGGGTCCTGATGTGGTGATTGCTAATTTCGAAGGCAATTATCGCCCCGATGGAACGCGTATTCGTCAGCAACCGTGGTGGGATAAGGGTTACACTATCGACATTTTTTATCTGAGTTACTTTTTCTTTGCGGTGTTTGTAATAGTTAAGCGCTTGCCTCCCAATACTTGGGAACCACGCCACGGCCATGGCGGCCACTAAGCCGTAAATTAGACATCTGTACGTTAGGAGAACTTTAATGATTGAATTAGATTACGGCCCGTTGGCCATGTTGCTCCCTCTGTCAATTGCGTTTATTGCGCCTTTTATCTATAGCTGGTTTGTAGATCATTACGACAAAAAGAATCCGCAAATTAAGCCGTAGTCTGTTTAAGCGCGACACAATTCATGCCACACCGCGCGGTGTGGCATGTTTATTTGAAGCCGTTGAATTGGAACCTCCATGTTGCCTATGTTGAATGTAATTGGTTTGCAGGCCGTGGTATTGGCGCAATTGACACCGCAATATTCGGCCAACATGGACATGAGTATTGAGGGCATGCGCAGCCAGCGCTTTGGCCTAGGCGTGTTCGCTTTTCTGCTTATCGGTATACTGGTCTTTTCCAGCATCATCTACGCGGTGTTGCCCAAAAAGGGTGCGGGCGAGCCCATGAGAACCGGCGAGAAAGTCATGTTTGCTGCCATTATCATGGGTGTGGTGGTGGCCATTATTTTTGGCGCCACGCAGATGGTCTCTGGCGTGCTGTTTTAGAGGGGTTGCGAACCAATCGCTACCGTTGTAATCCAACTGACATTGAAATAAGGGGGGCACTATGGACTTTCTTGATTCCTTAGGCGATGGCTGGACTATTTACCTATGGTTGGTGGTGGGCGGCATGATTATTGCCGCCAGTATTTATGGCATTCGCTGGGCGGCTAAAAACCAGCAGTTTGATGAAGACATTAAATACCTGGTGTTTAGTAAGTCGGACAAAGACAAAATGACTCCAGCCGATTACGCCAAAAGCCGTGAAGTATTGGCTGCGCAAGAAGAAAGTCGGCGCCAGGTATTGCTGCAGCAAGCTGAGGAGCGCAATCGGGCAGCATGAAGCGCGGCGAGAAGATTGTTTTTGGCCTAATTGCGCTGGTGGTGTTGGCCACCATCACGCGCAATGTTGTTACGCTTGAAATGCAAACCAAGACCGATCCCGGCATTCCGTTCTATACCACCGCCACTCCACAGTTGGCGCAAGCCGGTGCGTTGCTGTATCGCAACCAACAATGCCGTGAATGTCATTCCCTGTGGAGCGTGCGCAATATGATGGAATCCGTGCCGGCACCCGCATTAGATGGTATTGGTTCCTTGCGCACGGAAGAATGGTTGTACGACTATCTCTCATCGTCAAACCCGCAGACTATTTTACAAAGCCGTATGAAGGTGGAATACCGTATGCCTACCTATGCTGCCCTGCCTGAGGCCGACCGCCGTACCCTGGCTCAGTATTTGGCCAGCCTCAAGGTGCAAGATTGGTATTTAGAAGACACGCGTAAAGCCGAGTACGAGAAACGTACCGGTTTGGACTATCACCCATGAGTGCGCCCGTACAAAAAAAGGAGAGTCGTTGGGTGTTGGGTATAGCAGCCGTCATGATGGCCAGTGCCTTCAATCATTTCGGCGATCGCTTGTTAGGCATCAAGATTGAAATCTTTACCGGTATAGAATATTTCAGCCCGTTGTGGATATTGGATGTTTTTTTAGTCCCCTTTTTGGCGGGTATGTTGGTGTCGGTTATTTATGGTTTTGGGGGTAAGTGGTTATGCTACTTCCCGCCCATGATTGTGCGCGCCATTAGTTATTTTGAAATTGCCAAAATTACTGGCGTGCCCCAGGGTGCTGCGCTGATGCCTCTGGGCTGGTGGGGCTTCTTTGTCATTCTGGTAGTGGAAGCGGCTGTTATTGGCGGCGTGTTGGGTGAGGTGGTGATTAAGCGCACCTACGGTCGCCGCGCGCGCCATTTGGTGTACAAAGACAGTGCAAAATCCGCAGAGAAAAAACTTTAATTTTTTTATGTCCCTTCAACTTCCCACTCCTTTAGACGAAGAAGATCGTCACCGACGTCGGCGCTATCTCAAAGCCACTTTTATCACCTGTATTATTTTGGTGATGATTGGCGGCACGTTACACGTGGTGCGTTTGGGCGCTGGGCGCATGGAAGATATGCGCAGTCTCGCGACCTACGACCTTAAAGAAGAAAATGCGCGGGTGCGCGCCGCCGGTGAAGATATTACCTTGCAAGAGCATCACGAAGCCGGACATGCCGCCAACATGGGCTATACCGTGATGGAGGCTGAACGTTTAATGAGCCGTGAGCAGTGGAGCGACTTAGATAGCCAGGTGGCCATTCCAGAAGGCGCTTTTCTGCAAGGAACCGATTTAGAGCGCGCTGATGCACAAGACAAACCGGCTCATACCGTCACCTTGCCCACCTATTACATAGATAAATATTTGGTCACCAATGCGCAATATGCGCGTTTCGTCGCGGCCACTTCACGGCGTCCACCGCTGAATTGGAAAAATGGCCGCATCCCGCAAGGCGAAGCGCTGTACCCCGTCACCATGGTCACCTGGTATGACGCGAGTGCCTATGCGCAGTGGATGGGGAAGCGCTTGCCCACAGAGTCGGAATATGAAAAGGCCGGTCGTGGGTCTGATAATCGCCGCTGGCCGTGGGGTAATAAAATGGAACCCTCGCGACTCAACACTTACTACAACGTAGGCTCTGCCAGTAATGTGGGCTCATACCCCACAGGGGTCAGCCCTTATGGTGTGTTGGATTTATCGGGCGATGTGGACGAGTGGATGGCGGATGACTTTCTACCTTATGAAGGCTCGCAAGCGGCGCGCGATTTATTCCAAGGAAAAGTACCGGTGCAGACCAGCAGCGAAGACCGCGCCTTAAAACTGTCGGAACAAAAAACAGTGAATCGAAATTACAAAGTACTGCGCGGCGGTTCATGGAAGGGAGACCCGTTCTCCACCTCACTGTTTCACCGTAATTTTGCCTTTGCCAATCACGCTTCCGATTTTTACGGCTTCCGTTGTGCCAGTGACGTGAAAGCCTCTGTGAGAAAACCATGAGCCCCTTCACCATGAAACAAATGCAGCGCACGGGCCACCTAAAACGCAGCACCCAAGCAGGCTTAATGACGGCGCTTCTGTTGGCAGCGGGTAATAGTTTTGCCCTCGACAGTTATCGCTATATGCATGTGACCATTGAAACACCATGGGCCATCTTTTTATTTTTGTTGCTCTGTGTGTTCGCTCCGTTTATTTTGATGGCGGTGCTGGTGTGGCGTTATTCAGAACGCAGACCCACCACGCCGCCCGTAGCGCCCACCCCGAATCCCGGAGAGCCTGAGGCATGAATCCGTTGATGATTGTTATGCGGCGCAGCGTTGCGGCAGCCTTGCTCTGTGGCTTCACGTGGATCGGCACAGTGGCCTGGGCGGTAGACGCCCCTGTGGCTACACCCAATAAACCCGCCGTTCCCGCCACAACTCCGGCCGCACTCGCCCCAATTGCGGGCGCAATCGCAATCCCTGCCGCCGCAACCACACTGACGGGCGAAGCCAATGGCGTACAAGTATTGGAAGCCTTTGATCGCCAGCAAGCGCAGCGCGTGGATAGTGCGGCGGAAGTGCCGCAAAAGAAGAAGCAGCTCATTATGTTTATGCTGGGCATTCCACTGCTGATTTTATTGCTCTCCACTGGAGCTGTGGGCATTGCCATGGGCGTGTTTGGAAAACCATTATTCTTACTGCATATGATCTTAGCGGGCCTCACCATGACCTTGGCCTTGGTGCATGTGATTGTGGGACTGGTCTGGTTTTACCCCTTCTGATTCTTTTCCGATGAAGCGTTTGTTTTTACTGTATGGCTTATCCGGACTCGTGGGTGTTGCCTACGAAGTGCTGTGGGTGCGCCTGCTTTCGCAACAGTTTGGCGTGAGCGTGCTGGGTGTGGTCATAACTGTTTCGGCTTTTATGTTGGGCTTAGGCCTTGGCAGCCTCGCTATGGCGCGCGCGGTGACCCGCATGACTCAACCCTTGCGCCTACTGGCTCTATTGGAAGCACTGCTGGCATTGTTCGCTTGGTTTCTGCCCACGGGTCTGCGCGTACTCAATCCCACCATCGATCATGCTGCGGCCATATTAGATGCCACCTCTTGGCACTGGTTAATGGGCGGTGCTGCGTTTGTCATTCTCACAGGTCCCGCTCTCTTAATGGGGGCGGGGTTTCCTCTGGCATTGCGTGCCGCGGGGAACCGCTCGTCTCAATTGGGGTTGCTGTATGGTTTTAATACCTTAGGTGCTGTGCTGGGCGCGCTGCTGCCCTTGGCATTATTACCCATATTGGGCTGGGGCCTCTCGTTGCGTGGCGTGGCGCTCTTGGGGCTGTTGCTGGCCATTGCATTCGCACTGTCATCAAAACCGCTGACAACCCTTTCAGAAAACCCCGACCCTGTGGTCACACCCCCCATCTCTCTGCTCATCACCTACGGTGCATTGGGGGCAGCCAGCCTTATGATGGAAGTGGCGTGGACGCGCTTATTGGGTTTGGTGTTGTTGCGCACTGAATATGTATTGGCGTTGATTCTCGCGGTGTTCTTAATGGGCATCGGTTTGGGCAGTTTAATCGTGGCACGTTGGGGTCAACCGCGTTGGTTGCGCATCCTGCCGTGGTGGGTGGCGGGTTTTACGTTGCTGTCCTTATGGGCTATGCCGAAACTTTCTGCTTGGGCGGAACAGAGCCATTTCAATTCTTTTGCCCAAGCGCTCGTGATGCAAGGACTGGCCATTTTACTCCTCACTCTGCCTGTTACCTTGGCCTTGGGTGCGTGGTTGCCGCTGCTCTCGCTGCATTCTCGCAGCAGCGGCATGATGCTGTATGGCGCTAATTCGCTGGGCGCTGCTGCAGGCGCTGCCCTGGCAGGTTTTGTCTGTATTCCTCTGTTGGGCAGCACGGGCACCTTAATGGCGGCGGCGCTGTTGGCGTTGATTCTGGGGTGCTATTGGAGTGGCGCGCGCTGGCAATGGTTGGGCGTGCCTGTGGTGGCGTGGGTAGCTTTGTTGCTCAGCCACATGCCCAGCGTGTCTTCACTGCTGCCCCTACAAATGAGCGGTAGTCACGACGTGTATCACTATGAAGACGCCATTGCGCTCACCACCGTGGTGGAGCAAGCAGATGGTCAGCGTGTGTTGCTCACAGACTTGCAACGACGTGATGCCTCCACAGACCCCACGGCAGTTTTCGTGCAAGGCAACCAAGCCCGCTTACCCTTGTTGCTGCACCCAGACCCACGCAGCATTTTATTTTTAGGCTTGGGTACCGGCATTTCCGTGGCAGGCTCAAAACCGTTCCCACATTTAGAGCGCACCGCAGGCGCTATTCAATCGGCGCAATATTGGTTCGCGCCGTTTAATGAAACAGTCTTAAAAAATACCCGTTTGCAGCAAGACGATGCCCGCCATTTTTTAGTGGCCAGCGCACAGCGTTATGACGTGGTGGTGGGCGATTTATTTCACCCTGATTTAGCGGGGGTAAGCTCATTACTCTCCGTGCAGCAGTTCCAACGCGCACGTGCCCATCTCAATAGAGATGGTTTGTTTGTGCAGTGGCTGGCACTCAATCAATTTGATGAGACGTCTCTGGCTGTGGTACTGCGCAGTTTTAAGCATGTGTTTCCAGAGGGCCAATTATTTTTAGATGGCTTACATTTAGCCTTGGTGGGCCCCGCGGGCCAATGGTTGGGGGCTTCCTCCATTGCAGCGCATATGGTGCGCTTAGGCGATGAAGCGCAACAGAATGAGGCCACTGCAGGAGAAGGGGAGGCCACATGGTTGGGCCGCTATTGGGGCCCTATCCCCGACAGTGCAGGTCTCTTGCAAGACGAATGGGCGCCGGTGATTGAATTTCAATTGCCACGCTTGCGCTATGGGGCAGGCCCCCATTTGCAGACCGTGTTGCAAAACTTGCTACAACAACGTCCGCGCGTGGAAGCCGCCACCACTTTACTGCACGTACCCGCTGCAGAGGAGCAATCCTTTGAGCGCGCCTACATTGCCACAGAATTATTGGTGCGCAGCGAACTGATTAATTTGGCGGCCAGACCTCCAGGAGGGGGCACCCAAAAAGGTCTCAGGCCCCATGCGGTGCCAGACCCCGATTTAGCCGCTTTACAAGAGGCAGATAAGCTCACGGCCATGGCTCATGATGCCAACCCGCGCGACCGCTGGGCGGCCTATGCCTTGGCCGATCGACTTATGGATAACCTGGGCTCTGCCACTGCCCATGGGTTAACAGAAGAGCAAGCCTTGCAAAAAGTATTGGTGATTAATCCGTGGCAGGTGGAAGCCATGCGCCAACTGTGGCATGTGCAACGTGCAGCGGGCAACCCACAAGCAGAAACCAGCCGTGCGCGCCTGCAACAACTCAACCCACTTGACCGCGAGGCTCTCTCAGCGAAGAATTGAGCTTTTGCCAGCATGGCAAAGGTTTAGCCTCTCTCAAAACTTATGACAACATCCAACTTCCCCGCTCCCCGCTATCACTCCAAACGCCGCCTGGCTCAGGCGCTATCGGTATTGTTGGCGGTATTGGTGCCCGCCACCGGGTTGTTTCGCATAGATCCCATGGCGGGTGCTTTGGTGGTATTGGATCGGCAAGTATGGTTTTCAGATTTTTTTCTTATTGCCGGTGTGTGGGTCATGGCGCTGAGCGTTTTGGTGATGATCTATTCCAGCGCAGGCACCGTGTTCTGTGGTTGGGTTTGTCCGCAAAACATTATGGCGGAATGGGCTAACCACATGACCCATAAATTATTGGGCAAGCGCGCGGAAGTGAGTCTTGAGGGCGATGCACCCCTCATCGCCGCCACCAAAGACAAAGCGCTTAACTGGACGTTACTGGGCAGTGCTTTTTTAGCAGCCGCATTGTTCTTCGCTCTCGTTCCGCTATTCTATTTTTACACCCCACAAAATGTTTGGTCTTTTGTTACCTGGCGCAGCGACCCCGCCTTGGCCACCTCGCTGCATTACGTGTACGCCATCTTTGTGCTGATTATTTTTATTGATATTGCCGTGATCCGCCATTTCTGGTGCCGCTTTGCTTGTGTATACCGCGTGTGGCAGCATAGCTTTCGTACCCGCGAAACCTTACACGTCACCTATGACACCAGTCGTGCTGCAGAATGTGAAAAATGTAATTACTGTGTGACCTCCTGTTTTATTGATCTCGATCCACGCAAAACAGACATTTACGACAGCTGCATTAATTGTGGCGATTGTATTGATGCGTGCAACCGGCTGAATGTTAAAAAACAACAAGTGGGGTTGCTTAAGTTTGAAGTAGGCGAACGCGTGGAAAAACGCGAAGCGCGCATTCATTTTCGCAATGCGGGCGTGTCGCTGTCCGCGCGCAGCGGTTGGATGGTGGTGGTGGCCACTTTGGGTGCGGGCATGTTTGCCTGGGGCCTCTGGACTTGGGAGCCTTATCACTTGGCCGTGTATCGCGCTGAAGTGCAGCAAGCCGAAGGCAATCGCGATTATCGCGTGGCCTTATCCAATAAGCGTTACGAGCCCGGGTTGGTGACGATTAGCGTGCAAGGGTTGCGCCCAGAGGAGTACCATTTAGAAGGTGAGACTGTGGCATTGGTTGGAGCCGGACGCGGTTCTGTTATTTTGACTGTGTCCAAAAATTTATCTCACGGATTGCATTCGCTGGTGGTGACGGCCACCTCAGCACAGGGTTGGGAAAGTCATTTTCCCATTCAGCATTTTTCTGAAGTGGAGCAGGGGAGATAATTATGTCTGAACAAAAACCATTGGCTGGCGTGGAGTCCCATTGGGGCGAAAAACCCGCCGATCATTTTGGTTACGACTCTGATGAAGAGCGCAAATCGAAACGCGGGTTGGAAGACTGGGAGTTGGTGGAAAAAATCCCCGAATCGCAAAAACCCGTACCCTATTGGTTTTTTGCCATTGTGTTGGTGGTGCTGTTGGTGGGTATTGGTCTGGCGTTCCCTTTTTGGGGCAATCGCCCCGGCCAGGAGAGGCCATGGATTGATTGGGGTTTTGCTGTGGCCATTGCTTACATTGCGGTAGCGGGTTACTTTGTTTTTTTCATGGTGCGCATGTATGGCTCATCCACCGCAGGCCGATTGGATTCGGATTCTGCCAACGAATCGCAAAGGGATGTTTCTGAAAAACTGTGATTTTTTCACATGGCACAGGCGCTCGCTCGCTCCATTATTGGGATTAGCGGCTTGGGCTTTGGTGGGCTGTGGCAATAATGGGTTATCCGTGGCGGAGGCGCCGGCGCAACGTTGGAATGGTGTGGATGTGCGCATTGAAAGCAGGCCCAACCCTTCTGTGGTGGGCATGAATGAATTCTTGGCCATCGTTACAGAAACCCAAGGGCAGCCTGCATGGAATTGCCTGGTGGCTTTTCGCACAGCCAACAGCGACCCTTGGAAGCAGGCCATTCAAGATGGGCATGTTGCGGTGTATCGCCGTGCGGCATTAGTGGGATTGGGTGAGAGATCGGTGTTGCAAGTGCAGATTAAGTGCGGAGATGATGAAACCGTATTGCATTTTCCTTTGACGGTGGTTAAGCCTTAGGGGCGCGCGCCAACATGGTGAGTACAATATTCGAGAAGTACACAAAAAACCCTACGGCCATGCAAGTGCCCGATAGGGCAACGATGGGTCCGTAGAAATGATGCACGCCCGCCATAGCCGCACGGTCATTCAGCATTAAATACCCTTCCCAAGACCCAAATACCATCTGCGTGGTGTAAAAGCTGTACACGCCCACGGCCATCCACCAAAAAGAATGTTGAATGAGGGCGCGTGAGTAGATCATCTTACCGCTGAAAAGAGGGAGCAAATAATAAGTCACCCCCATGGCCAGCATCACTATTCCA
>Ga0364887_10469_pt1 | contig 19773 bp, 20 predicted proteins | sample ExccelJu500001D4_4_FD_206924 | JGI IMG/M metagenome (GOLD analysis project Ga0364887, IMG submission 206924) | Enriched cells from Trout Bog Lake Hypolimnion, Wisconsin, USA - BchlTB.July23.5000.01.D4 | ecosystem: Environmental > Aquatic > Freshwater > Lake > Hypolimnion/Profundal zone | place...
TAAAATATTAGAATCATTGCACCCCCACCAATTAACACAAACAAAACTCTTAACGGGACTCTAGGGACTTTTGACTTATCAACAATCTTATCTCTAACTGAATATCCAATTATGTAAACAATTATCCTCTGAATTACTTCGTAAAAAATAATGAAGAAGGGAGAAATAATCATTGCGACATACATTGTCATACTTGTAGGGTGTAATTCTTTAAGAAGTCCCACAGTAATTTCATTATCCCGACTTGAAAGAAGTAGAAAGATGAATAAAAAGACTGAAATAGAATAAGCTATTGCAAATCTTCCGTAATTCTTTGAAATTGAATAAGAACTGGTTACAAGTGAATATTGGAAATATGAGTATGTGCATACATATAAAAACGAAAGTAATAGTGATATGTAGTTATCAATCCAATACTTTCCAGTTGCAAGACTATTAAAACCACCTTCAGAAACGATTCCACCAATAATTATCAGGATAAATAAATACCAACATCCAAAATAAAATGGTTCCCTAAAGCTCTTTCTAATATTATTGATTATTTCCATATCATTCCAATGACTCCAAATACTCTTGAAGACCCTCGACTTCCTTCAGAAAAGCATCATTTTCTTCATACCATAGAGATTTAGAATCCATCGCATTATTTCTTGCTGCTCGTATATAGCTGGTCGCTATACTTAGATTCTCTTTAGTGTGGGATTTTTGCAGTGTTATTCTAGCCAAGCCAATTTCAGCCTGTGGGCTATGGAACTCGCTGGACTTGGCCATTAAATACCATTTAGCGGCAACTGAAGCATCTTCATCTACACCCAAGCCTTTCTCATACATTAGCCCAATATTACTTGCTCCTTCTGCATGTCCAAGCTTATAAGCTTTTTCATTTAGCTCATAAGCTTTTTTATAGTCAGGCAAAATTCCGTCTTTAGGGTACATAAGATTCCAGGCTTCTGTGACCAAAAGTCTAAGGTGCTCTGACGGAGCAACAGTCTCATAATTATTTGAGTTGGTTGTACCAGTCATGGCGATTAAATTGAATGATGTAAATAGCAGAACTAATAAACAGCAAGCTTCGATTATTTTTTTCATTTATGTTCACGCCATTTCTTTAATTTTTCAGCATCGACCTTGTTAGGCGGCCACTCTTTTGGAGTTGGTGTTACGTGCCACTCTTGGGTGGGTGGCCATTCTTTTGGAGTTGGTGTTACGTGCCACTCTTGTGCTTTTTTACGATTACGATTAGCTATATAGTATTTTTTTCCTAAGTCCCACAAAATAGCGAGAATGAGATATCCAAATATTGTTAAGCTAAGATAAGCAAAAGTATCTTCTGGTAATGCAGAAAACATGGCAGAAAGCATGACAGCAATAACATGAATGAGTTTAGCGACTATAGGGAAACCACCATACCAATATAACCATATTAAAAAGCCTATGAATATGACAGCTTCAACAATAGCAACAATAGCGACATTTACAGCATCACGCGCACCACGCCATGCCCCGTCATAAGTTGCTGTGATTATTTTATTTAATTCTTCCTCAGTCATTTCTCTTAGCATATTCTTAATACTGCCATTAGCTATTTTTAATCTTAGATTGACAAGTTATATTGGGTATCTTATCCCGTGGTTTTAGATCCGTCAATTTGTGATATTGGCAAATGGCTAAAAAATCACCACAGCATGCTGGGAATGCATCACTTGTTTGTTTGGGTGAAACTATTAGGCGTATTAGAATTGAACTGGGCGTGTCTCAGGAGGGCTTAGCGCTAAAGGCTGAACTGGATCGCTCCTACGTTGGAGGAATAGAGCGTGGTGAGCACAATTTATCTTTCATGAACCTAGTCAAAATAGCAGAATCATTAGGCCTCACGCCATCAGAACTATTAAAAAAAGTAGCCTGTAGTCCTTAATCAAAAAAATATTTTAATTCTGGGGCGGAAAAACCACGGATTTGTGCATTAGTAGATATGTGAAATACAAGTGGAATCGTAAAACTAATAGTTAGTCAAAGTACGGCACATAGGTTGGGTGCTAAGAGGGGCTTAAGGGCCTGTGTCTAAAAAAGACACAAATACTAAAAAACGGAGCCAGTAGGTATGTATTAACCAAGCATACTGAACTGCCACTAATACGGAATTTTTCAGCGAGTATTAGTGGGTAAGCCAGGACTGAGCGCCATCCCACGCTGTAGGCAGCGTTTAGGGAAAATATGTTGGTAATGGGGTGTATTTATACACTTGAGAGTTACACGAAAATTAGCCTACTCGCGCATAACTAACGTCAGCCTCTGGGCTACGTTTTGTGAGTATTGGAATTTCGATGATAACCTCTCTAAAACAATCGGGCGAATCTACGCCTACCATTAGCAACGCTACATTTCTCAAAACGCTATTTAAAGACTCACCTTGCTGGGTTAACTCCACGCCCAACATTGGGAGCTGGTCGGGACAATTAATCACGCCTGATAACTGCAACTTCCTCCAATCTAACAACAATTACTTTTCAACATCCACGTACCTAGCAGATAGTAAGAAACGTAACTTAGAAACATTCAAATCCTTGGTTTGTGTAGTGCTAGATGACGTGTCAGAAGTTGCGTTAAAGCCCTCTTGGAAGCTCGAGACGAGTCCAAATAACTTCCAGCTAGGATTTATATTAAATAACCAAATAACTGATGTTACAGAGGCTAAAAATCTATTAACGCAGATTGCTGATAAGTCACTAGTTAATGGTAACGATAAGTCTGGAAACAATCCTGTTAGGTATGTGCGTTTACCTGTGGGATCAAACACTAAAGAAGGTAAAGAATTTCAACATCAATTACATGAGTGGAACCCAGAAATTCGCTACGAAGTAGAGGAATTGGTTCGCGGATTTGGATTAGACGTAAAAAATACCCAACCAAAAAAAGATAGGTTTGAGTTACTTGGCGTGGGCGTAGATTTAGCAGGTGAAATTCAACAAATCGTCTCGCAACAAAGTTACTACCAGCCCTTACTTAAAGTTACGAGTCATTTTGTCAGCAAGGGTGCCCCTAGCGAGTTAGCAATTAATATGACTCAAGCACTTATGAAGTTAGCTGGGGACGATAGCGAGCGCTGGAAAGAGCGATATGCTCTGATTCCAAGCCTAGTAAGCGGCGCAGTGAAAAAGTTTGGCACTAAACCCAACCTAGATGTTTTTGAGGAGTTTAAGCCATATGAATACAACGTCAAGAAGCTTACAGCACCTAGGTACGTGATTGACGGATTTATATCAGCAGAAATATTCACAATTGCTGGTGAGGCAGGCGTTGGTAAGAGCTCTGTATTAGTTACACTCTGTGCAATTGCAGCGCACATCTGCAAACAGGATCATGAGCTAAAACCAAAACTAAGGCGCAAAGTTGTTTACTTGACTGAAGATCCAGAGCAAGTGGAAAGAATTCTTTTTGCGTTATATAAGCACTGGGAATTAGACGTCAGCGAGGAAGAGATCCGTGAGTGGATAACAATAATTCCAGTACATCGTTCTGAAAAAGACGTTTTAGGTAATTTAATCGAAGCCTATAGCCAATTAAAATCCGTCGTCCAAGTTGGTCTTATCGGCCCTGTAAACGTACCTCCTCTATTTGTTTTTGACACTGCAGCAGCAACTTTCTCACTTGAATCTGAAAATGATAATAGTGAAGTATCTGCAGCTATCAGTATATGCAAAAAAGCATGCTTAAAAACCAGAACTCCTCTATGGATTATCCACCACATCCCAAAAGCCATTAGCGGTGATCAGATGAAGGGCGTATCTGCACGTGGTGCTGGGGCTTGGACTGGAGATGTAAACGGAACGATGTTTATTGGCAGAAACGATGGCGAAGATAATGCCAGATATATGTGGTTAGGTAAACGCAGGTTTGTGCCAGCATTTGACGCGCTTGTATTCCAAGCTAAGTTTGATGAAGAGCTTGTTTATGACGAGCTCGGTGAATTGGTCTCAATACCCTACATGTACGGGGATGCTATAAAAAGTTCATCTACAGACAAAGCCGATAAAGCCGCATCAAATAGAGAATGCTCAATACGACGCAATATTTACTTCACGATAAAAAATTCAAACGACACCAACGTTCCGATAAACAGAACGGCAGTAAAAGAAGCTATTGGAGGCAACAGTGCGAATCTAACTAAGATGCTTATAACGATGATAAACGAGGGTACTTTAATCGAGTACGAACGGGAAGAAAAAGTTAACAATAATCAGAAAATGGCCTTGAGAGTGGCCAAAGATTGGAATGGTGATTATGAGCAAAAATAAAACCCTGTCAATTCTACCTATAGTAAACAAAACGGACGGAACGGACAACTTATCTCCTCCCCGATCGAGTGATGACAGTATTTTGAATAATACTGTCTATCGCGCTCACGATTCATTTTTAAAGGATGAACCAGAATGAACAAGAACATCATGCAATTGAGTATTAAGCAAACCACACAATTGAAAGATTTGTGGTCGAGTTACAAGCCGAAAATTAACCCCAAAGACTGGGTCATTGTGAATATGAAGCTAGGTATTTCTCAAGCTGTTTTTACTCAGCCACAGCTATTCAAATTGACGGTAGCGCTAGCAGAAGCAGGATTAGATCCTGTTCCTGAGTGGATGGTGCTCGCAATCAACCCAAGATAAAAGTCGGTTGATACGCGCATGCGTAGAGTTAGGTCATTGTGAATCCTGAATAACAGGCCTCTACCAATAACCCGTGGTTTTAACTATAGAGAAAAGTAATAAAAATATACCAACCCGTGCGATTTAGCACACAAACTAACTACTAGGAGCACTTATGTTTACTAACGATCCGAACTACCAACCTAATAAGGGAGAAAAAAGAGCAAAAAATAGGAACAAATACACTACAAATGCTCAAATTGCTGACATGGCACTTACTTTATGGGAATGTGAAACCTACATTAGGAAGGTAATGCTCAAGACTAACCTGAATTCATACTTCCGTGACCGTATTGTAAGGCTTCTGACAAGGCTGTCTCACGAGGCAAGAAAATTAGGGGAGGATTTAGATAATCCTGACACATCAGCATTTGAAAGCTTTGTTTCAGCCAAGGAGTCTGCAAAGTTGTTTGGTGTAAGTTAAACGAACTTGCTTACTTAGGGAGCCTCCCCCGATCGCAGCTAATGGGGCCCAAAATCGGGGGTCGACTTTTAAATAAAGCCCCCCCTAAGCACGGAATACACTTACATACATTTTACATACATTTGACTGAATTTATATACATATAAGTATTATAGGTTTATAATAACCTATATAAATCAATATGTTGATAGTCTAAATGTAGCGATAAAAGTCCTGTCGGGGGCACCATATTATTCAATAGGTTAGTAGTTTTATTTTCCATTGAAATATTTAGCGGGTTACCTTGGGGTTACTTTCTGCGAGATTATATTTCCATTTCTATCAAGAACGCTTATGGTTTATTGAGACTTTCGGCATCGCTATTTGGAGAGTTGCGTGAATTAATTTTTTCTAAAGTTACTGAATATGCGTCAAGGCAGGTGGGTTTGCAAGTATTTAATCACCTGCATGCGTTATCCTTACGATTCCACCTGTCTCGTCAGACAGGTGGAATGACACGAGACATTGAGCGTGGCACACGTGGCATTCAATCCCTAATTTCATTTTCTCTTTACAGCATTATCCCTACGCTAATCGAACTTGCCATGGTACTGGGTTACCTTCTTTATGCTTATAATATTTGGTTTGTGGTGGTAACTTCTATCGCTTTGATTTGTTATATCGTGTTTACCGTCGTAGTTACAGAGTGGCGCACTCATTTTAGACGTGAAATGAATAACTTAGATTCTAAAGCAAATCAAAATGCTGTCGATTCGTTGATTAATTTTGAAACAGTGAAGTATTTTGGAAATGAACAATATGAATCTGCGCGTTACGATGTCAATCTGCAATTAAATCGCAAAAATCGTTAGCATTTTTAAATTTTGGGCAGCAAAGTATCATTGTGATTGGCTTAGTTTGCATTTTAGGCTTGGCCAGTCGCGGTGTTGCTAGTGGGCAAATGACCATTGGTGATTTGGTATTGGTCAACGTGCTGATGATTCAATTATTCATTCCACTTAATTTTCTAGGTGTACTTTATCGTGAAATGAAACAATCTTTAACAGACATTGACAAGATGTTCATATTGCTTGAAACCGATCAAGAAATAGCGGATGCGCCAAATGCAAAAGTCTTGCAGATCCACTCAACTGCGTTAGGACCCCATGTAAGTTTTAAAGATGTCTGTTTTTATTATGATCAAAATCGCAGCATTTTAAATCAATTATCTTTTGATATATTACCTGGCCAAACGACCGCAATTGTCGGGCATAGTGGTGCTGGTAAAAGTACCATATCACGACTATTATTTCGCTTTTACGATGTGCAATATGGGGCTATTTATATTGATGGTCAAGATATCAAAACCGTCAAACAAGCCAGTCTAAGACAAGCAATTGGTATTGTGCCTCAGGATACAGTTCTGTTTAACGACACTATTGGGTTTAATATCTGCTACGGCAAGCCAGGCGCCACTCAATCCGAAATTGAAGCGGCCGCACAATCAGCGCAAATCCACGACTTTATCATTTGCTTACCAGATGGTTACAACACGAATGTGGGTGAGAGAGGACTGAAACTCTCTGGAGGAGAAAAGCAACGTATTGCAATTGCAAGAACACTACTCAAAAATCCAGCACTACTTGTTTTTGACGAAGCTACTTCTGCTTTAGATTCTGAGACTGAGCGTTGTATTCAAAAAGAGTTAAATGAACTCGCCAAAAACCACACGACATTAATAATTGCGCACCGCCTATCTACCATCACGCATGCTCACCAAATCTTGGTAATGTCAGCAGGAGATATCGTTGAAATAGGGACGCATGAATCACTCCTGGCACTAGGTAAACGCTATGCTGAAATGTGGCGTGTGCAGCAGGCACAAAACTTATCATAATAGGGTCATGAATTAATTTGTGAGCAAAGTTATATTAGGTTTTGCGTTTTAGTGATAACGCATTCACACAATAACGAAGATTACTGGGCGCGGGACCGTCAGGAAAGACATGGCCTAAATGTGCATCACAAGTATTACAGGTAATTTCTACTCGTGAGCGACTCATACTCCCATCATTAAAGTAAGCCACACTATTTTTATCAATAGGCTGTGTAAATGAAGGCCATCCTGTTCCAGAATCAAACTTCTCTGTTGAGTCAAACAACAATGTGTCACAACAAGCACAAGCGTATACACCAGGCTCAAAGTGTGTGCACATTGGTGAACTAAAAGGACGTTCAGTGCCTTCATTACGAGTCACTTCATACACGTCGCTGGATAGTAAACTCCGCCACTCTTCACTTGTTTTTAGCACGCGCTGATTTGCAAGTGGGTTGCCATGAGCTAAAAGTCTTTCAATATCTTGCCAAGTAAGCATTTAAGTATCCCGTTGATTAGTAATTTAGCAATTTTCATGTGATAGTTTTTTTCGAAACTAGTTCTGTTCAATCGCAGTATAAATTTCAAATAATATTCCGAACAATAAATATGACAACAATAAAAGTAATTTATATAAAATTATTATTACACACGACTATCTAAAGCTTGCATGGAGATTTAAAGCTTTTTTTCATATCAATAGCGATTGATCTCCATATTAAAATAGAATCCCATATAGTTAGTTTTTAACTACAAAAAATAATGCCTAAGGATATTTCATGTTGACCAATTCAATCAGTAAAGCAAATCGCATGCGGGGCGCCATTTGGGGAATGTTTGTTGGTGATGCATTGGCGATGCCTGTGCATTGGTATTACAACATCGCTACATTGTGGCAAGATTTTGGCCAAATACGTGATTACCAATCACCTAAGGCGCATCATCCTAACTCTATTATGGCTTTAGCGAATACTGGCAAAGCCGGACGTGGCTCGCAAGATGGAGACATTGTTGGTGAGGTAATTTTAAAAGGGAAAAAGCATCACTGGGGTCAACCCAATCGCCATTACCATCAAGCTATGAAGGCTGGCGATAACACACTAAATTTATTGTGTGCTCGCGTATTGTTACGCTCACTTATTACCAAAGGGCATTACGACTCAGCCGACTTTTTGAATGAATACATTCGTTTTATGACTGAGCCAGATTTACATAACGATACCTACGCAGAATCTTACCACCGCGATTTTTTTTCAAACTATTCAAAGGGCATTACACCCGAAAAATGTGCGGGAACAGAAGGACATGACACAGCCTCTATAGGTGGTTTGGTCAGTTTACCTTTATTGATAATAACTTCTTTACCTGATGGAGAGTTGGCCGCAACCACTGCTGCTTTAGCGCAACAACGTCTAACCCACAATTCTTCCTTGCTTGAACGCCATTCACGTGAGCTTAGCACCTTACTCTTTCACATTTTTAATGATGAGAATCCTGATACGGAACAGCTTGATTGCTCAGCTGCAAGCAAACTTGGTTTCCCTGCAGCTAAAGTGATTCAAACTGTTCGCAAAAATCATACTAACGATCTTGATATTATTGGCGGTCTTCTTAGCCCAGCCTGCTATATTGATCAATCATTTCCCTCCGTACTCTACCTCGCCGCTCGATATCATGATGATTTTGAAAGTGCTTTAATTGCTAACACCAATGTTGGCGGTGATAACTGCCATCGAGGAGCCGTGCTAGGTGCAATACTTGGAGCATCTTTAGGTGTGGAGGCTATTCCAAAGCGTTGGATTAATGGTCTTAACGCGCATACGGAGTTAAATAATGAAATTGAAAGGTTTGTTACTCTTTATGCATAAATTATCGTACTTATTAGATTGTTATATTGGCTGATAAAAAAGTTACATTTGCCTAGTTAATAATTACTATAACAGTATATTCACTAATGATTTTGTGCAACAACGGTGCGACAGGAATTTAAGATAAAAAAATAGCTTACAAATATGTAAGCTATTGATTTTATTGGTGCCCAGAGCCGGAATCGAACCGGCACACCCTTACGAGCGAGAGATTTTAAGTCTCTTGTGTCTACCAGTTTCACCATCCGGGCGGGTGGACTTCGGTACAACAAATTGCGGAACGTATTTTAGCACTAACTAAGGGTTTTAGAGCAAAAATTCTTCATTTTTTTATTTAATGGCATCAAGTTGGGATGAGGAGAGCAAAATATCTATATGCTTTATGAAGACTATTAGGCCTATCTTCAAGCAATTTCCCCCAAAATTCCAAAACATTAAAATTAACACCCAATAGAATCGTTAAAAACAATCACCATATTAGATTAATTAGATTAAAAAATGTGGATGGGGGTGCGAAATAAGAACAAGCTCATCAAAACAGCATTGCTGTTAGCGTTACTCTGTGCAATTCTTAGACTCCTGAAACCTTTGACTTTGCATGTCACTCCACAAGTTATATTTTATTACTGATGAAATTGAGCAGAGATAATATATGCTATCGATCTGGCCTTAAAGGACCTTAAGAATTCAAGCTTAATACCACCGCGCTTTTTGTCAGTTAATCTCATCTGGCATTGCATCCTTCACAAACCCTAGATTGTTTAAGAGTTGCACATAAACACAGGGGCAGTGAGTTATATGATTAATGCAGTATATGACCTTCAATATCTTTTGCAGGCCCTGAGTCCACTGGTAATCTGCTAGTACTTGGGAAACCATGTGAATGTTTTATCTGCATCACAGATTGACCAACCTCACCACGATAACACCCCGGGCCATAGGGATATTCGTTGTTAACATGGTAGTGATACATATTTCTCAATCGGCCGTTCCACATGATGCGTCCAAAGTGCCCATGACACTCATCCAAATCTTCATTGCTTAGGAGTGTACCTCCATTACCACGAGGACCATAAATACCAAAGCCGTCCATTGAATATCCGAATAGTGGCGAATGTTCGTTAGCCTCACCTTGGTCAGGAAAGCACTTCCAAGAATAGCCATGATAATGATAAATAGAATTGTATGGATGACCCCAGCACTGATCTACAGGCAAGGCAGCAATCGGATCAACCCATACTCCTGCAAATGCCAAATTGGCATGCCAAACTGCGCCAGTTTGCGTAACGACACCTGTCATTAAATCATTGATGCAGGTTGGCGTCTTTGAATACACTGGATCTGCGGGGACTGTGACGTCAAGATCGTATGGTGCGATCGGAATTGCAGCCGCGCTAGAGTATCCATCCGCAGGAGCAGCCGCGTAGTAGGAATAAGCGGGCGTATTGGGTTGCACAGGAAATTCACCAGTTGGATGGTTAGGGATACCATTACCTTTAAAGTGACGTTGCCCATTTAAAACCCAAGTCTTGAACTCCGGGTGAGCATTCGGAACACTTTTCCAATTTATTTCACCTGAAACATAAGGAATTTCAGAGGGGAGTACGAGTTGCCTGTCAACCCAAGGCGTTGTCGGAGTTGTGAGCTTGATATTAGAAGGTGTTATTGGAATAGCTGTTAGACATAGAAATTGAGTATTTCTTGCTGCTGATGCCACGCCCGTTCCAGTAGAGGGCGTGACAAAGAAAGATGGTGGGTTAGGGTCATGCTCATCTTCGTGACCCGCCATTGCGACAGGCACAACGATGAGCATCAATATCATCAAGATAAACAAACGAAACAACGATGAATTTGAATTAGTGATCATAAATACATTACCAAGACATTCTGCTTAAATAAGAATATAAAATTAGTATGACTTGCATCTTAAGGGAGAAAACTGCCACATTTGTTCAAAATAATTCAAAATCATGCCTATAAAAGCTTACTGTGACTGGATTTCAAAGAAGTATATATTGAAGTATTACTTTGTTCAAATTTTATTAATTATAAGTAATGAAATCTCTATGCATAAAAATACTGAGGTCGAATTTTCAAAAGTAAAACAATCTAGGTCTTAAAAGACATTAAAGGATCTATCAGATTTAGCTGATCATTTAGTCACCACAGCAGACACTAAAAAATTTACTGCTTGATCGCTCTCTGAAAAATCAGGCTATGCCTTAGGCAGATTAACAACTCGTTTGCAATCTGTAGAGAATGTTTTCTTATGGGTAATTGAAAAACAACGAGAACAACATATTCGAGCTGTTAACAAAGTTATTGAAGCTTTTGATATAGAGAGATCAGTTTTCATCCCGATACTTTCACTTTATTGATCCCATTGCTGAAGCTTTATTTAAAAATAGTAAAAAATTACGACAAAAACTTTTAGATCAGTCACAGAAAATGAATCGAAATTAATTTTTAGATCTTTCACCAATCATGATGAAAGACCGTTTGTGGAAGAAGATCCTATTACTGGAACTAAAGAACATCAAAGAATCGCAATTGAAAGTTTTGTTACACTATTTGGGCATTAATGATGTCCAATTGCAATAAGAAAAAATACTTAATCTTTATAAATCTTTAAAACTTGCCTACTCACACAACCCTTTGTATAAATGAAATTTTGTCTGTTTAAGAGGGGATTGTGGGGGTGATTGTGGAAATTTTTAGGGTTAAAGCTCATAGCCCCCCCTAAGGAGGTTTAGAGACTTATTTTTTAACAGAAAATTGGAGGCGCGAATCGGAGTCGAACCGATCTAAACGGCTTTGCAGGCCGTTGACAGATGCATATAGTATAAGGCTTTAGGGATATAATATTAATTATTGGCACACTCTTGGCACACCCAACAATATTATGGCTACCATATCAAAACGAGGCGATTATCAATATCGCGTTCAAGTTCGTCGTAAAGGCTATCCAGCTGTATACAAAACATTTAACTATCTCGCCGATGCAGAGGCGTGGGCTAGATCTATTGAAAGTGAAATGGATCGCGGGATCTTCTTATCCAGATCTGAAGCTGAGTCTACTACCATTAAAGAAATTGCCAATCAATATATTAAAGAAGTTAGCCCTAGCAAGAAAAATAAGGTAGAAGATATAAGGCTTATGAACGTAGTAATTACTAAATTTGGCTCTTATTATATTGCAGGCCTTCAATCTAAAATGATTGCTGAGTGGCGCGAGGAACTTAAAGCCAAAGGCTTGGCAAATAGCACAATTAATCATCATCTTAATACGCTATCTGGCCTGTTAGAGCAAGCAATTAAAGAATGGGGATATGCGATGCCCATGAATCCATGCAGATTGGTTAAACGTATGCCAGATGGGAAATCAAGAGATCGCCGCCTTTTACAAGATGAAGAGAAACGAATATTAGAGGAATGCAATAACTCAGCTAATAAATATGTAGGATTAATTTTTCAATTTGCATTAGAAACCACTATGCGTCAAGGTGAGATTTTCTCGATGGTTTGGGAAAACATAGACCTAAAAAGTCGTGTAGCTTTTCTTGAAGATACGAAAAATGGCGACTCACGATCTGTGGCTCTATCAAGCAAAGCAGTGGCTATTTTAGATTCATTAACCAAAAAGACACAAGGCAGTGTTTTTCCATGCAATCAAAAAGCAATTGCAGCATGCTTTAGAGGCTTAATCACTAAAGCCAGAACAAAGTACCTGAACGATTGCGAAAAAACAGCCATAGCTCCTGAAAATGGCTTTCTTGAAAACATTAGATTTCATGATTCAAGGCACGAAGCCACTAGTAGATTGTTTGAGAAAAACTTGAATATCATGGAGGTTGCATCTATGACTGGTCATAAGTCTTTGCAAATGCTAAAGCGCTACACACATATGCAAGCTGCTAACATTGCAGAGAAGCTGCGTTAATTAGCGAGATATCTTCTGAACGCATCTCTAAGAGAAATTCACTTAAGTCTGTTGTCGTAGTTAAAATCCCGCACCACACTATATTCAGCCTGTTTAAATTGCGGATGATTTGGGTTAATGAGCATGTTTCTGCCTTCCGGTATGACCGCGGACGGCACAATGATTCCTAGATATCGTCCAGCATCAATATAGTGCAGAGATTATTGGTTTTCGTCAAGTGTTTCTGTAGGGTAGATTCCTGAATTTAACTGAACTTAAATGTAAAACTTTCGCTACTAAGTTCTCGTTGCCATGTTGTGAGGTTGGGTGGTTGGATGTGTAGATTCCATGTTTGTTGGTTATCTTGGTAGGCATTAACCCCTCTGAACATCTGTGGAGATAGAATGGCTAGGCATCTCCCGCCTTCATGTCGTACGGACTCATATTGGATAAGTTCTATACCTGCTTTTCTTGCATTAGCGGCTAGAGTATGTGTATGACTGTAGTCACTATCTTGCATCCATAGCACACGGTCTGATGACAGTTGAGGTAAGGAAAGGTCTATTGCAATTTCGGTGGCTGCTTGGAACTCAAAGAGAGTGAGTTGCACAGTTTTAGATTTTTTTTGCAAACCATCGCTGTCCATCCAGAACTTCCATCGCCAATAACCCACTTCGGCACATGCGGTCTTACGTCCAGCAGCACCATAAAATACACCTGTATCACTTCTGCGACGAAACCGCGAACCACCTTGTGGTGGAAAGTAACGGAAAGGAGTAGAGAGTAGCCAATGCAATCCTTGCGCTTCTAATGGCAATAATGGTTTTACTTCTTCCAGTATGCTTTCTAGAGTAGTTTGGTCTGCTAGATTGCCATGTGCAAGCGACATTGTTGATACTTTATGCTGTGCTTCTACCGCACGCCAGCCAAAGCTACGCCAAGGCGAAGTCTCAGACAGTAGCGCGGTGGGTGTCCAAATATTCGCAGGCATAGATAAGACCATCCACTCGTTTGATGTAGGTAATAGGAGCTTGTTGGTTAAAAGCTTTATTTGGTGAACTCAACCAACTTTCAGCTAGTTCATCATCACCACCCACAAGGGAAAACAAAGACCGATAAAGTCGGACAAAGTGAGCAGACAACTCCCATTCCTTACCACCCTCTTGAATAGCGTACTTTTGATTGAGTAGGCGTGATGATGTTGGTTGGCTAAATCCTAGTATTGCACCAAGATCAGTAGAATTCACCTTTAATCGCTGTGCGGCCTCTACTACAGCTTGACTTAACACTCTTGAACGGTCACTCGAACGTAGTATCACAGTATTATTCATAACTCACTCCTAATGTTAATATTATTCTACAGAATAATATTAACACAAGCAAGTGTGGTAATTAATGATACGCATCTAAATCCCATGCACGCATGGTATCACCATACCATTTGTGATCTCAATACTGATATTTTTGGAGGACTCAAGATTAATTGTTCCATTAAATACAGACATGTTTTGTATGAATTCATTTGACATTCCCCCTGCCTTTAGACATGGGGTGGTTTAGATAAGGCCCTAGCTGGATTGCTAAGTAGGTTGGATCTTTAATTAAAATGAAAACGGCCTACTTGGAAGCGGGCCGTTTTTTTGTCTTCAGGGGGAAGTAAGTTTCCTTACTCGCTAGTCCTAAAGCGCATACTTGAAAAATTGTAGTTTATCTGGCTTGTTTTTCGATTTGCTCATACATCCAATCACGCAACTGTATGACACCATCCTTATTGTCTGCAGAAACATCGCGCCATGATGACGCTTCATCGCCAGAAGACTCAATTTTTGCCGTAACGCTAACCACTGACTTTGCGCCGTCTCTTGACACAATGATGTTGAATTTGTAGCGGGTAGAATTTGATCCAAGTAAGCCAAAGACAGCCGAGTAAGTTGGACCGGCAACATAGTCAGAGCCTACACGACCACTCTCACGGTCAATGGTAAGTACATCTACATTACTCTTTGCCATGGCATCCAAGACGGAAGCTAGCACCTTCTTTTCAGACCCTTGGTAAATGGTTTTAGCAACATAGTTTGCCGATGGAGCGGGTAGATCTGCACCACTTTGTGAGGTAATTTTATCTGTGAACCCAGCAAAGGCTGCTTGAGAAAAAATAGCCATCATGAATAATGGTAAAAATCTACTAAATATAAAACGCATACAACTACTCCTAAATTTATCGCATACTTCAAATTTGAAGCTTTCAGTTGGGAAAACTAAAGAATCAGTATATACCGCCACAACTTAAGACCTATATTTATTTTCATTTTTATAATTAATTAGAATATAACTTACATAAATTTTTATAGGTTACTTTATTTGGGATGGCTTATTCAATAGATTACCGTCAACGGCATGTGTTGTAAATTCAGGTTTTAGTTAAAATAATTCATTTAATTGTTAACATTTATCTGAGTATCTCACTAAAAGATTAATTTATTTGAGATGGCTGCTTAATAGGTTACTGTCAACGGCATTAGTTTAGCTTGATAGGTTACTTTATTTGGGATCGGCTTTTAATAGGTTACCGTCAACGGGATGTTCTTTAATTTTAGGTTTTAGGTTTTAGAGTAATTCGCTGCCAAAGCTATTGTTTAAATTTTTTGGCAGGTATAAACTATGAAGGTGTGAGCTTAAAGACACATTAAAAATTAAGCATTTCAGTAGTTGTCAATTTAGAAATTTATCGAGTGATTTAATTAGTCAATAAATTTCTTGTGCATGATGCACAGACTCGTTCAACCTTCGGTTGGGCATATCAAAATAGAGTTTTCACTCTCGTTGTTGTGTCACAAAATTAAATTTTTATCTCAGGCTTTTGGCTTTTTTCGCCCTATCTCAAGCTTCAAAAATACGTGTTTAATGCTCTGCTGGTTTCAGCGTCACTTTGTTAATTCGCAGAATTACAAAGTGACGCTGGCAAAATCAGCCAGCTATGCCAATAGATACGCCACTGGTGCAATATAATTACAATCTGACACCATCAAAAAGCACTTTTTCAAAATGAAAAAAGTGCGCACCTCGTTCAGTGAATGAATGGATTGTCCGCAATGGACACTGGGAGTTACCTCGAAAGAGGCGGCAGCGTTCACGCTCAACCGTTCCCCTATACCTCAACTCACATTCAATGTTTTGCACATTCACACGAGCCGGAATGACCGGAAAACCCAGCCAGCAAAGCATTAAATTGGAGTACACATAATGAGCTTAAAAGAAGAATTAGAGAAGTTTGCCACCCGTGCCGGTGGGGCGCATAAAACAGTAAGCGATAGGCAGAACATCGCTGGCCGTCTTGCTGATACGCTGAAAGCAGCAAATATTCAGATTAAAGAAATTGACCATCTGAAAAGCAGGCACATTGAGGCGTACATGAAGCAGAGAGATGCCGACGGGTTAAGCCTGAGAAGTAGGCAGAATGAAATGGCGGCTGTGCGTGGAATGCTACGTGAAGCTGGCCGCAGCACTCTTGCCAATTCAGCGAGAATCAGCAACAAGGCGTTAGGCATAGGCAATGCCACGCGAGACGGTACACACAGAGCTATGCCACAGGATAGATACAGCGAACTTGTGGCCAGCTTAGCTGCATCAAGTAACAAAGACGTTTTGGCCTGTGTCCAGCTAGAGCGTTATCTCGGTTTACGCGGTGAAGAAGCTATCCAGGCGAACAAATCGTTAGATACCTGGGAAAAACAACTTAGCCAGGGCGAGAGTGTAAGGGTGATTTATGGCACCAAGGGCGGCCGCAGCCGTGACGTTCGGCCAGTGGATTGCCAGAAAGCACTTGAAGCAGTGCGCTACGCTCAGGAACGTACAAAAAAAAACGGCGGCACCATTATCAACAAGAGTAATTTACAAGCGGCTGGAGAACATCACGCCTATGTGTTGCGTTCTCTTGGATGCAGTGGGGAATATAGCCCTCATAGCCTTCGGTATGCCTTTGCCTGTGATTCAATCGAGCGCTATGAGTTTCAAGGTTTTAGTCATAAAGATGCACTTGCAATGGGTAGCCTAGATTTAGGGCACGGCGATGGGCGCGGAAGGTATGTAGAACAGGTTTACATCAGAAGGGCTTAGCCTTTTTTTTAAAAAATACATAAAATCGGGTTAATTTGATATCGCGTTACCAGTTTGCAGAGTGGTGACAACTTACCGCTTTAGCGGTTGGGTGCCGCCACTCTGCATAACTGCAGACCAGCTGTAAAAGCATTTGACGGTCAAGTCCCCTGCCCTTTAGGGTGCGATTTATGACGGATTTTTTTGATGTTCTTTTCAAAAAAAATGGCTTAAATAGCAGGGCTTTACTGTTGAATGATTTTGTAGTAACAGCGACTAAAAAAAGGAAAGTATGCGTGCTTGCACGCATGCCTTTTGCCTTACCCTCTTGCAAGGAGTGCAGAGGGGCAGCAACGCCCCTTTGCGGTTTTTTTGCGTTCACAACGTGTACAAGTAAATATAAGATAAAAAGAAGGTAAAGAGCATATCGCGCCTCTGAGAGCCTTATTTTGCAAGGCTTTCAGAGATAGCGGCGCGATGCTATGCCGATAAAGCGCGACGCTATGCCGATAAAGCGCGACGCTATGCCGACAAAAGCGCGATGCTATGCCGATGACTTACTCAGCCACAAAACAAGCTGCAGCTTGCCCTTTGTACTTATTTCTATCCGGCCCCTGGCGACGATTTCAAGACGCTCAAGCTCTTTTACTGCGCGGCTGACTGCTTCCTTAAAATCTCTCAACCGACCTGAGTACTCCATTTTTTCTTTCAAATGATCAATCGCATACTCTTGAGGTGAATTTGATGTGGTGGCCACAAGCCGTTGCAATGTTTTGGCCATGTTCTGGCCGCGCGCAATCTTTAGACGTTTGTCCCAATCAATCAGTGCATACTCCCTATTGCTAAACATTTTAACCCAGCGAGGATCCATACAGTAGCAGTAGCTTTTAGTTTCATCACTGTATTCAAAGGTTGAAATGATGTGGAAAGCCACAGTTTTACCTATTCTGTATTTCGTGGAACCATCTGTCTTTTTCGCCTCAAGGAAGAGAGTGGCTTCTGTGAGCGCCTTAATCCTTCGGTGTAGCCAAAAATACTGTGTTTTTCCATTGTTGCGCCCGATCTTGCGTAGCAGTTCTGCCCGGTTCATTAAAACCGTTGTGCCCATAGGATGCGGCTGCGCGAAAGCAATCAATGCCATTATTAGGTCGCCATCTGCCTCGTCCAGCTGTTCTCCTGTGTATTCAAGAACGCAGTCACGGCGCGTAAACATAACTGTTCTACGGTGGAACTTGCGCTCGTGGCAGCTAGCAATCGGCGCAATTAAGCTGGAGCGGTTCAGATGATTGGGCATTGCTCCAATTTTGAAACCCGGCAAAAACATTTGCTTGGGTGTCACCGCAGCCTTATTTTCAAGCCGTACGGAGGCTTCTTTTGCGCGGTTCTGCAGCCTTGCCATTGAGGTACTGAGTGAGGATCCATTATAAGCGGCTAGCATGATTAGCCCCAAGCTTTGCAATCTGTTCAGCTTTTGTAGGCCTGCCAACGCGTTTTTCTATCACTGGCTGATTAGCACTACGCCACCAATCTATCACAGCTTCCTTGGGCGAGCCAAGGCGATTGCAGCCAGGCACTGGCAGCATTGGTGGAAGTAATTTTAGTTTTGGATTTTTATTTTGACGCCAATGCCGTTGATAAACAGTTCGCGTCTTGATACCTAGCTTCAATGCTAAGTCTTGAGGTGTTACAAAATCTGGCAAGTCTGCCAGATAGTCTTCGAGCTGAGCCATAAACAATCCTTACAGCCCTGACACTACAACACTAGAATGATTAGCTAGCTGCCAGGTGATAGATTCATTTATTGCTCCTTAGTTTTTGCGGTACCAGAAATTTGGCACACCACATTGGTACATTTAATACTATAGAGTTCTATAGTAATTGCAAGTGTTTATTTTAATTGAATATAATGTCCTGATAGGACTTTGGAACTAATTAATACTTGGCACAATAGCAGCACAACCAGCTTGTATAACTAGATAGAAATTGATAGAACAGAATAGAACAAGAAAACTGCTAAATATTTGAATTTATTGATGATTTACTACTAAATTAATGGAGGCGCGAATCGGAGTCGAACCGATCTAAACGGCTTTGCAGGCCGCGGCATAACCGCTTTGCTATCGCGCCATCTATATTTAAGCTAACACATGCCAAAAATCACTAGCTGAAACTAAAACGACGAAAGCATTTATGCTTTCGCCGTTTTATGCCATTTTAACTAAACATGATTTTTACTTACTATATCAAATCTATTAAATTTATTGGAGCGGGAAACGAGACTCGAACTCGCGACCTCAACCTTGGCAAGGTTGCGCTCTACCAGCTGAGCTATTCCCGCGTTAAGACAGGCGCCATTATAGCGAATTTCAAGATACCGTCAAGGCTAAATGACAACCTTATTAAGCTTTTATTTAGCTTTTATTTTTGGCAGTACAGCCTTCATGTAATAAGCCATTGATAGCAATGTCAAAAATGCGGCAATATCAATAAGTACATGACCGATAGTTTTTGTTCGAACAATGCCAAAGGCGGCTAAATCAATATTATCCCAGTATAACAGGAATAGTATAGCCACCATTTGAACTGCAGTTTTAACTTTACCTATCATGGCAACGCCTACACTTCCACTATGACCTTCACCCGCCATCCACTCGCGCAATGCGCTAATAGCAATTTCGCGACCGATTATAATCAAAGCAACAATTGCTCCTACACGATCAAATTCAACCAACACTATCAATGCCGCAGCTACCATTAATTTGTCAGCCACGGGGTCTAAAAATGCTCCAAATGAAGACGTTTGATTAAGCTTGCGTGCTAAATAACCATCAAGCCAATCAGTAAAAGCAGCAATAGCAAAAATAGCCGTTGCGGTAACATTTACCCAGTGGGCAGAAATCACGTCTAAA
>Ga0364887_10472_pt1 | contig 19651 bp, 7 predicted proteins | sample ExccelJu500001D4_4_FD_206924 | JGI IMG/M metagenome (GOLD analysis project Ga0364887, IMG submission 206924) | Enriched cells from Trout Bog Lake Hypolimnion, Wisconsin, USA - BchlTB.July23.5000.01.D4 | ecosystem: Environmental > Aquatic > Freshwater > Lake > Hypolimnion/Profundal zone | place...
TGTAGGAGAAAAAACGATTAATATTGCTTTCGGCTGAAAAATTTTTCTCAGACTCCTGACTATCAATATATAACCAAGAGTGGCTGGTGGGTTTACCTGTAATAAACAATACACCAGAAAGAATCTGAGTAATTGCATTTACATTGACTATATAAATATCTATATTGAATTGCCACTTTGAAATTATTAATTACTACTTTCACCCTGAAATTCTGCAACAAAACAGGTGCAGAAATGATTTTTTTAAAAAAAAATAGAGAAAGTAGCTATTGTTGATTGTTTTTTTACTATTTTTCGGCATTATTTCATAAATCTATTAGATATGGGATCAGGAAATCTTTACGCAAGACGAGCAAATACGATGAAAAATGTGAAAGGAAACCGCTTAGTACGGTCATTCCTTTTTGCCGGCTTGTTTTTGCTGGGCGCGCCAATTGCAAGCTGGGCACAACCAACTTTTATTCATGGAGCTACTCAAACACTGACTGTTTGTGAGAATTCATCGAATAATAGTTTTGGCGACGAGTTAACCATTACTGATCCAACATATGGTGTAACAGAAACCTGGTCTATTGTATATGGTACTAACCCTACAAACGGATCAGTTTCCGGATTCCCGTTTACAAGCGCTTCTGATGGTGGTGTTCTGACAACAGCAGGTGCAGCGCCCTTTTATACTCCAAATACCGGAGTTTATGGTACTGATGTAATTCAGGTTCAGGTTTCTAACGGAACTGATACAGTATATACTACCATAAATGTGGTGATCTTACCTCCTCCCTCATTAATTGTCGGCGCAATACCTGCAGTTTGCCAGGGTAGTACCAGCACATCAATATCTTATTCTGCGCTTTCCAATGTTGGACCGACATCTGCGGTTTTTGCGACATCTGGAGGCGGAACAAATACATTTGTAGTACCACCACTGGTAGATACTATTACATTTGATCTTCAGGGTGCTGCCGGTGGCGGTGATAGCCACAGCGGCGCACCTAATCCGGGTTATGGTGGCCGTGTACAAGGTAAGCTGGCAGTAACTCCTGGCCATATCCTTAATTTCTATACCGGCGGTATGGGCGCAAGTGGTTCTCCATTGGGCGCTAACGGCGGTTTCAATGGCGGAGGTAATGCTTACTATTATTTCTTTGCCTGCGGCGGCGCAGGTGGTGGCGCATCTGATATCCGTCTGGATGGCACATCATTAACCAATCGTGTAGTAGTAGCCGGCGGCGGCGGCGGAAACGGTTGGGACAGTCCTGGCCCATTTGCCGGTGGTGCAGGTGGTAACCAGACTGCAGGAAACAGCGCACCAAATGTTGGTGGTTCTTCTGCCAATGGCGGTAATCCGTTTACAGGTGGTGCAGCAGCTACATATGTTGGCTGGACTCCAGGTGGCAATGGCTCTAACGGACAAGGTGGCAATGGCAGCGTTCAGGGTATCTCTGGCGGCGGCGGTGGCGGCTATTTTGGCGGCGGCGGTGGTATATGGAATGGCGGCGGTGGCGGATCATCTTTCTGCAGCCCTACTTTGGTTAACAGCCAGACTTATACAGCAGGTTACAATATCGGAGATGGTATTGCTTCTATTAATTATGTGATACCTGGTACTTATGTAATTACCTGGGATGCCGTTGCATCTTTTAATGGATTTGTTTATGATAGCGCTGTTCTTCCTTCATCACCAATTCCTGTAGCTATACCTTCTTCCGCGCCTCCCGGCACTTATAATGGATATTTGAAAATTGGCAATAACACCTGCAACAGCAGTCTGTATTCTTTTCAGGTTGTAATTAACCCAACTCCAACTGCAGATACTGTCCTTAACCAGACAATCTGCAATGGTGATACATCAGGTACTATCTTCTTCTCAGGTTCTTTCCCTTCAACAACGTATAACTGGACCAATACGATACCTAGCATCGGTCTTCCATCAAGCGGATCAGGTGATATACCATCATTTACAGTTGCAAACGGTTCTGCAATTCCGGAAGATGCATTGATCACTGTTACTCCATTATTAAATGGTTGCTTAGGTGCTCCGGTTAGCTTTACAATGCTGGTAAATCCAACACCATCATTAACCAGCACACTGACTCCTCCATCTATCTGCGACAGCTCAACTTTTAGTTACATACCAACAAGCGCTACTACAGGTACTACCTTCTTCTGGGCTCGTACTTTATCTCCTGGTATAATAAACCCTTCGGCGAGCGGAGCAGGCAATCCGGGCGAGATATTATTTAATAACAGTCCTGATCCAATAACCGTACCATATGTTTATACGCTTGATGCAAATGGTTGTTCAAATATCGAGACTGTAAATGTTACAGTATATCCAAGGCCGGTACTTTCTTCATCGCTTTCAGCGCCGGCTATATGTAATAATACAGTATTCAGCTATACTCCTGCAAGCACTACAACAGGTGTTACGTATGCATGGAACCGTGCTGCCGTACCAGGTATCAGTAATGCTGCCAATGCAGGTACAGGTAATCCGCTGGAAACATTGTACAATACTACAACAGCTCCGGTTGCCGTTCATTATGTTTATACACTTTCGGCCAACAGCTGCTCTTATACACAAACTGTTACAGTAACGGTTAATCCTAGTCCGACACTTACCAGTACTTTATCTCCTCTACCTGTCTGCGACAGCAATGCTTTCAGCTATGTACCATCCAGCCTTACAACAGGTACTACCTATTCCTGGAACAGGCCGTTTATTGTGGGGATATCTAATCCAACGGCAAGTGGTACCGGCAGTGTTAATGAATACCTGGTAAATACTACTGCGCATCCGATAAATGTAACATACAACTATACACTTACTGCATATGGTTGTCAGAATACACAAAGTGTAGTAGTAACGATTTATCCGAAACCAAGGTTAAGCAGCTCGCTGACTCCTTCAGTTTGTGACAGCGCTGTATTCAGCTATATACCAACGAGCGGAACTACCGGTACATCATTCAATTGGGTGCGTGATACAGTTTCAGGTATCAGCAATCCTGCAGGTGCAGGAGCTGGTAACCCGAACGAGACACTTATTAATACTACTTCGCATACAATAGTTGTTACTTATACCTATACAATGCTGGCAAACAGTTGCCCAAGCACCGAGAATGTAATGCTTACTGTAAATCCAAAGCCAATGCTGAGCACATCGCTTACGCCATCTGCCCTTTGCGACAGCGCTGTATTCAATTATTCTCCTGCAAGTAATACAGCCGGAGCTACGTTCAGCTGGTCTCGTCCTTATATTTCAGGTATTTATGCTGTTGCCCAGACAGGTACAGGTAACCCTGATCAGCAACTGATCAACTCTACTTATGTAGTTGTTGATGTAATCTACAATTTCACAATTTCAGCCAATGGCTGCAGCAATAAGGAGAATGTAGTTGTAGCAGTTAATCCTACACCGAAAATGAATCCTCCTTATGTTGCTTCTGTGTGCAGCGGGTCTCCGTTCACCTACCTGCCAACAAGCTATACACCGGGCTTTACATATGCTGTGAACCGTGCTTCAGTTCCTAATATCAATCCTGCTACTTTCTATAAAGCTCCTGGCCAGACGGGTGCATTTACTGAAACACTGACTGATAATACACTTGTGCCACTGACAACTAACTACCAGATTAGGTTATCGGTAAACGGATGTACTAATCTTGGTTACCAGGATTTGAGGCTTACAGTTAACCCTGCTCCAGAGGTTCCGTCAATTGTAATCTATCCATCAAATTTCAGCCCATGTAACCAGACAATGTTCCAGAATTTTGGTGCAAGCGGTTTGCAGGCTCCTAATGTGGTTTATCATTGGACTGCAACAAATGCTACTGTTTATGCTGAAGGACAGAACAATCAGAATGCATTGATCAACTTTGATCATGCCGGTACTTCAGTAATCACGCTGAATTCAAATGTGAGTGGTTATGGCTGTACGATCAGCAGCAGTTCAATTACTTATAATGTTGGTTCAACAGCAGCAAACAACCCTCAGGTTATCTATTACAACGGCCAGTTTATATGTCTTACAAATATCAGCTCGTCTTACCAGTGGGGATATGATGATGCATCAACACTTGATTCAACACTGATCGTGGGTGAAATAGACCAGAGTTATTCAAATGCTAATCCTGATTTCACAGACAATCATTACTGGTGTATGACTTCAACTCCTGATGGTTGCCTGCAGAAATCATATTATAACGCACCAACCGGAGTAACTCAAATACAGGCAGGCGCCGTGGATATGAAGGTATATCCTAACCCTGCATCATCAATAATAAACGTTGAAATTAATTCATCAGTTGTGGGTAAATTAAGCGTAGAGGTATTGAACATGCTGGGCCAGAAAGTGGCTTCACAGGATGTTGATTACCACAAGGCATCAATCGGAGTAGCAGAATTGCCAGCAGGTGCTTACCTGGTGGATTGCTACCAGGAAGGTGTGAAAATTGCTACAACAAGGTTTATTAAAAATTAATTTTTTCAACAATTAAATTCGCATAGATGAAAAGAATACTTTTCTTGTTGATAGCTGCCAATGGAGCATTATCAGCCATCGCACAATCGACTGATACAAAAGCAAAGGCAGATCCGCCTAAACACAAGTGGTTTATGCCGGATAGTATGTTGAGCAGATGGGTTATTGATGTTAACCTCATGGGTGGCATGCTGACTCAAAACCTTACCGTTGCCAGCACCACAGGTAATTACACTAATGGAATCAATAATAATACCGGTAATCTCTCCTTTAAAAACGGTACCTCTTTTGGCGGAGATGCACAAGTGGGTTTCTTCTGTTTTGGTAAAAAATCTCATTTCGGATTAGGTACGGGTCTGATGTACCTCTATCAGCAGGGAGACCTGAAACTGAATGCTTTTAATGTTCAGTACCAGTCAACTGATAACAATGGCAATACTTTCAGGCAACTGATTACTGCCGATGCTCCGATTACTGAAAAAATTACTACTACGAATATCAGCATACCGTTATTGCTGAAGTATAAGAAGAGGTTTACCCGCAGGTCAGGAGTATCGGCTGATGCAGGTATCCTTTATAATGTTCAGTTGAAGAACGATTATAAAACAGATGCATCTTTTGATTACCAGGCTATTTACCAGTTCACAAACCCGCCAAGCGGCTTGCCAACTGTTTATGATAACAGCCCGGTTCCTAATAGCAATGACTTCCTGATAACCAAAGACCATTACAACGCAACTCATCCGGGCGGCAACGTTGCAAATTATTTTGCCAGCGAAGCAGAGCATGGGTATAATGTGGGCTTGGGTTTGAAACCTAACTCCAATTCCGGAAGTGTTTCTTACATCACCGGTTCGGTAGGTTTCCTGTTCAGACCTACTTATAATTTATTCCTTTCAGACTGGTGTTCTCTTAACATCGGCGGGTATTTGCTTTATCAGCCATTTACTAACAATGTACCAAACAACTACAAACTGACCAATACTGTTGGAGAATACAACTCATCATTACAGAGTGTTTCTTCAGGTAATGACCTTTCTTATGGTGGTAATCTGGGTGTAAGGTTCTATCTCGGAGACCGTAAAGTGCCACTTACTATTTCTTCTATTGATCAGATGGGACCATTCACCTGCGGATTGTGTGATGGAACTATAATGATTCATGGTTTGTATCCAGGCAGGCAGGTTACTGTTCATTATAAAATGAACGGTATTGAGCAGAATGCTTTCAGTGGAATGGTTGGACAGGATGGTTCAGTTGAAATTACCGGCCTTTGTGCAGGTACTTATACCGACATCGAAGCATCTATAGGTTCTCATCATGCTTATGGTCCGAATGTTACCTTGGTTGATCCTGTTGTTAAAATATCTTCACAGAATTCAGTTAATCCTTCTGCGATCGGCAAATGTGATGGTTCTATTTCATTACATGGCTTGTATCCTGGACAGCATGCAACTGTTTATTACAGTTTCAATGGCGGCCCTCAGGTTGTATTTAATGGTATCGTAGGTTCGGATAATACTGTGAAACTGGATAACCTTTGTGAAGGTAGCTATACTGGAATAGTAGTATCTATCAACAACTGTACTGCAAACAGCAATTCAGACGTTACGCTTACAGCGCCACCGCCACCACCACCACCTCCGCCACCAGCTGAGCCAGGTATTGATCCATCTACACCGATCTTGTTTGATCTTGGTAAAACTCAGATTCATGAGTCTTCACTGGATATCCTTGAAGAGGCTGTACTGGAACTGAACGATAACAAGAGCTCTTACATCATCATCGATGGTCACACGGATGATATCGGTACTCCTTCATCAAACAGGATCCTTTCTTACAAACGTGCGCAGGCCGTAAAAGAATATCTGAAAGAAATGGGTATTGATGAGAAGAGGTTGATCACTGTTGGTCATGGTGAAGAAGAACCAATAGCTCCAAATACTACTTCTGAAGGTCGTGCCAAGAACCGCAGGGTTATCATGACTTTGAGGAAACAGAAATAATATTTTCATGTAATAATAAGGCAGCAGGCTATCCTTTTGGATAGCCTGTTTTGCTTAGCCACAATGCTGAAATATATACTCCAATATCCTTTTGGTATTTAGATCAGGTTATTATTGAACCAATCTAAACCACCTGCTTTATATAAATTTTAGGCAACATTAGCTGGAGATATACCTGCTTATGGTAGATCGTGGTTTGGAATTAAATATACCGGGATGGGGTCTTATCATTTGTTTCTATTTGGTAATGACCAATATCATTTACCATCTCGATAATGGGTATTTACTTCAATCTTTTTTTGTCTACTTTTGCACCGGTTATGGAGTCTAGATTTTCTCTGTTATCCAACTTTATACTTTCAGCTAAATACTTTCGACTTAATATGAAAATACTAGTTTGTATCTGTCCGGTACCCGATACCACTTCGAAGATTGCTTTCAGCGATAATAACACTAAGTTTAATAGCCTGGGTGTTACCTACATTCTCAATCCTTATGATGAGTGGTATGCCCTGGTTCGTGCTCTTGAACTGAAGGAAACTGGCATTGCTACTGCTGTGCATTTGGTAACTGTAGGCAAGGCTGATGCCGAACCGATTATCCGCAAGGCGCTGGCCCTAGGTGGTGATGAAGCTGTGCGGATAGATGCTGAGAGCAGCGAACCTTACTTTGTAGCTGCACAGATTGCTGAATTCGCCAAAGGCCAGGGATATGACCTGGTGCTTTGCGGTAAAGAATCTATTGATTACAACAACGGCTCAATAGGCGCTATGCTGGCTGAACTGATGGATATGAATTACCTGGGTTTTGCAGCAAAGATAGATGTAGCAGGCAATGTTGTTACAGTGAACCGCGAAATAGATGGCGGTGAAGAAACAGACACCTGCACACTGCCATTGGTTATCTCCTGCCAGAAAGGTGTAGCAGAAGCGCGCATACCCAATATGAGGGGTATCATGGCTGCACGTACCCGCCCGCTGAAAGTGGTGCCACCGGCAGGAATTGAACCATTGACTACAATAGTATCTTATGAGATGCCACCTGCTAAATCGGGTGTGAAAATGATAGATGCCGATAATATGGATGAACTTGTTGCCCTGTTGCACAGTGAGGCAAAAGTTATTTAAGTACTTAATGACTTTATAGCTCAATGGCTGTATTAGCAGAGTAAAATTGATTTCTGCAATAGACTAAATACTAAATACTAACGACTTTATACCAAATACTAACTACTCCAAATATGTCAGTCCTCGTTTTAGTTGAACATACAAATGGCGTTTTCAAGAAGAAATCGCTGGAAGCAATACAATATGGCGCTCATATAGCTAAGGAAACCGGCACCTCCGTTACTGCTGTGGCATTAGGCAATTGCGGCAATGTGGCCATGCAGGAGCTGGGTGTATATGGCGCCGCCAAAGTGCTGCATACCACTGATGCTCGTCTTGAGAATTTTAACTCGAATGCCTATACGCGCGTAATGCTTGCTGCGGCACAGAAAGAAGGCGCAAAAGTAATTGTAGGTCTGCACGATACCACTGGCAAGGCAGTAACTCCACGCCTTGCAGCGCGCCTCAAAGCAGGCTTGGTGGCGGGTGCTGTTGGGTATCCTGATCTGAGTAAGGGCTTTGTGGTGAAGAAAAATGTATTCTCTGGCAAGGCTTTTGCATATATAAATATTACCAGTGATATTAAGGTGATAAACCTGATGCCCAACACTTTTCCTCTGGTGAAAGGGGAGGGTACTGCAACAGTTGAAAACCTGGATGTGGCATTTGAAGCTGCTGATTTTTCTGTACAGGTAAAGGCGGTAGAAAAGGCTACCGGCTCGGTATCCTTATCAGATGCCGAACTCGTAGTATCGGGCGGGCGCGGAATGAAGGGGCCTGAAAACTGGCACATACTCGAAGATCTGGCTAAAGAATTGGGCGCAGCTACTGCCTGCAGCCGCCCGGTTGCTGACAGCCACTGGCGTCCGCATTTTGAGCACGTAGGGCAGACTGGAGGCACTATACGCCCCAATCTGTATATAGCAGTAGGCATCTCGGGCGCTATTCAGCACCTGGCAGGAGTAAATGGCTCCAAGACCATTGTGGTTATCAACAAAGACCCGGAAGCTCCGTTCTTCTCGGCAGCCAATTATGGCGTACTGGGTGATGCTATGGAAATAGTGCCCAGGCTGACTGAAGCGGTTAGGAAGTTTAAAGCAAATCATTAATTTATTGATAATATATTGTTTATAAAAGCTGGCTTAGGCTGGCTTTTTTTTGTGCGTAAATTGGAAGCCCTGGCTGATAAAAAAACCTAAAACATAATTTCAGAACTGTTACATCAGTAATTATATTGCGGGAAGTATTATTTTTATTTAAAAATGTGAAATGATTCTCAAAAACCTATGCTTATCCGTTTGTTTATCAGCTTGTTTTTCAGGTGTGTGGGCACAAAGTGCTGATTCAATACTTAGCAGGCACATTGAGGCCATGGGAGGGCTAAAGAACTGGAATAAGGTAAAAACCTTAAAAATAACCGGTAACCCAAATGGCGGAGGCGTAAGTTTTAAGCAGACGCAAATCATTGTTGATGGCAAGGCTATAAGAACTGATATGTTTTTTCATGGCCAGGATAATTTTTCGGTGGGCACTCCTGAGGGAGGGTGGAATTTTACGGTCAGTTATCCGAAAGGTACTCCGATGAAGATCAGTTCGATACCTGCTGGCCAGTTGAAAGCGGTATTGCCGAAATTCAATATTAAAAGAGATCTGGTTTTGGAGCGGTCTGCCATTATTAAATCTGAGTTTAAAGGGGTTGAAAATATTGATAAAAAGCCCTGCTATGTAGTAAAAATCACTGATAAAGACAATAATGTTGAAACTGGTTATTTTGAGATAGCTACAGGCTATATGCTGAGAGAAGAAAAACTGAAAAGCCTGGATGATAATACAACTGAAACAAACCTGGATTATAGCAACTTTCAAAAGCAACCACCAGGTATAGTTTATCCGATGACATTAAGAACCGTGCAGGGTGAGTTTGTGATCAGCAGGCTGGAGGTTAATGTACCGGTAGATGACAGCCTGATCAATACCCACCATGGAACTGTTGTGCCGAAAAATGACAATAAATAGGATAAGTATAAGTCAATTTTCTTTGATTTAGCCTTTGAATGGTTTCCTTTCTGGGTTGATGTCTTTTTGAAACAGAGCCAGTTTGTGCATATTTAAAGATATTAGTGTGTAAATTAATGGGTTATGAAGAGACCTCGCCCCCCCTGATCTCTGCCAATACCAAGTAACCCTGCTGGTTGAGCTACACTTGTGCCTTGGAAGTCATACTTGAAAAAGGAGGAGACCAAGGTGATTTTATGTCTGGCTGTTGCCAGTGCAAAGACGAGATTAAAGTTTTGAGGTTCTGATCTGATTTTGTCTTCATAGGGTTTTGACTCCCGGCCACATACTAAAATTTCAGCTTTTAACCTGGGTTGTGCCAGTAAAACCCGGAAATAGCAGAGGTGAAGCCATGGCTTTGAACTATTCTGTGGAGGTGTAAAATTGTAATAAGCTATTGTAGAAATAATAACTAATTTCAACCCGATTCTAAAAAGAAATGACTAAAAACTTATTCATAGCCCTCGAAGGCATAGATGGCAGCGGCAAAAGCACGCAGGTGCGGCTACTGGCTGAAAAATTAACGGCGGCGGGGTATAAAGTGTATACCACATTTGAGCCTACCAATGGAATGATAGGCTCTTTACTGCGGAACATTCTGAAAGGGACCATTAAGGCAGATGAAAGGACCATTGCCGGGGTTTTCCTGGCCGACAGGCTCGATCATATACTTAATGAGGAAAACGGTCTTCTGAAGAAACTCAGTGAAGGATATACGGTTATCACCGACCGTTATTATTTCTCGTCTTATGCCTACCACGGCACGCATATGGATATGGACTGGGTGATAGCCTGCAATAAAATGTGCGCCGATCTGCTGAGGCCGGATGTGAATATCTTTATTGATGTGCTGCCGGAGGTGAGTATGCAGCGCATCAGCGCCGGACGGCAATCGACCGAGCTATATGAAACGCTGGACAACCTGACCAATGTTCGTGCCAAATACCTGGAGGCATTTGATAAGCTGAAAGATCAGGAGCAAATAACCAGAATAGAGGGTAATCAATCTATTGAAGCTATTGCCAATGACATATGGGAGCAACTGAGTAATTCCCTCCAATAAATAAGGCGCTCTGATCTGAGCGCCTTATTTATAATTTACCTGAATCAGGTTTATTTACTGATGACCAGATGATAAACTACCTGGTTGCCATTGTTGGTAATAGTTACGAGGTAACTGCCATTGGCAATAGCAGGATCAAGCGTGATATGTGTATTCAGCTTGCCACCCTTAGCATCTGTGGTTTCTTTATAAATTGCCTGACCCAACATATCAGTTACAACGATGTCGGTTTTGGTTATAACTGAGTTAGCTAAAGTGCCTTCAATTGTAAACTCGCCCTTGTTGGGGTTAGGAATCAATGTAAAGTTATCGCCACCTGAAGATAACTGCCGCACACCAACCGGAATAACCTTAACCGTGATACCTCCGCTGATGGCTATTTCGGGAGTAGCACAAGGTGTGCTGCTGGTTTCCTCGCAGCTGATCACCTGGCCGGCAGCAAGGCTGTCGGTTACATATTCGGTGGATGTAGCTCCGGCAATAGCTACACCGTTGCGTAACCACTGATAGTGCGGGGTTGTGCCTGCATTAGGTGCTATGGCAACAAATGTATCGATACTGCCTGCAACAATGCCAGACTGAGTAACTAAAATTGTAATGGTATTGGCGGTCGGATTAATAGTATGTACTGTAAAGGCAGGGCTTACAGCGCTGTCAATAGTAAGGCACTGATAATTGCTGAACAAAGTTACCTTCAGAATGTCGCCATAAGTGGGGATATACAAATATGCATAACCGGTAGCTACATTGATGCCATTCTTTTCCCAGCGATAGGTTGGGGCAGAACCTCCGTAAACAGGATTTGCAACAAATGTGATTGCCGTACCGGAGCATATTTCAGCAGGGCTGGCAGTAATGGTTACAGAAGGAGTCTGCAACGGGCTTACCACCATAGTGTCGGAATGCGAGGCAGTTAGCGGGAATGCACAGGTGGCATTGCTGGTAAGGGTTACTTTTACAATATCGCCAACTGTGGGTGTGTAGCTGAAGGTAGGCAGCGTTCCGGTAGCAGCACCGTTAACAAACCACTGATAGGTTGGGGCAGTACCACCATAAGTCGGCACAACAGTGAATGTTGTGGGACTGGTAGCATTGCAATAAACCGGTCCGGCAGTGGCGGTTATCGCTACCGAAGGAGCTATAACCGGTAAAGGATTAACACTAACTGAAACGGCAGATGAGGCCGATGTGCAGCCTCCGGTGGCTGTTACCAGTACTGTATAGTTGCCGGTAGTGCTGGCAGTATAGGACGATGTAGTAGCGCCGGCTATAGCAGTTCCATTTTTAGACCACTGGTAAGCAATGCCCGATGAGGCATTTATAACCACATCGGCTCCGGTACAGAATGAAGTTGGGCCGGAAGCCGTTGCGGTAGCGGAAAATGAGGAAAATACAGTAAAATTAACAGTGACTGTAGAAACACAGCCGGCCAGATTTGTAACACTATATTTGATGGTATCAATACCGGAAGCAACAGCAGTTACCACACCGGCAGGTGTAATTGAAGCAATGGCCGGATTGTTTGTACTCCAGACACCAGCAGGCGTAACATCGGCTAGTGGTGTGGATACTCCGGCACAAACTGAAGTAGTGCCTGTAATCGCTGCCACAACAGTAGCGGTACTTACGGTTATTACCTTGGTAACAGAAGCAGTGCCACAACCACCGCTTACGGCATAGGTAATAGTCGTTGATCCAGGCGTCAGGCCATTAACTGTGCCGGATGTGCCAACAGTAGCAATGGCTGGTGCGCTGCTGGACCATGTGCCACCCGGAGTAACATCGGACAGGGTAATGCTCTGACCGACACAGACTGCCGATGAGCCACTTATTGCGGCTACAGAAATTGAATTTACGGTAACCACAGCAGTAGCCGCACAACCGGTAAGTGTATAAGAAATAGTAGATACTCCGCCGGTGCCAATACCGGTAACTACTCCCGATCCGGAAATAGTAGCAGCGGCAGGATTGGTGGAAGACCAGGTGCCACCCGAAGTGCCATCGAATAGTGGTGTGGTGGCGCCCGCACAAAGGGTAAGCGTACCTGTAATAGCCGCAGGTGTAGGATTGACAACTACAACCGTTGCACCAGAAGTAGCGTTGCAGCCGGAAAGGTTGGTAACCATAACTGTATAACTACCTCCGGTAGTTGCTGTATAGGAAGAGCTGGTTGCGCCTGCAATTGGTGAGCCGCCAACATTCCATTGATAAGTAAGACCGGCACCGGATGTAGCATTGAGTACAACACTATTGCCCGAGCAGAATGTGGTGGGGCCTGAAGCTGTAATGGTTGCAGTTGGCGAAACCCCTACAGTAACTACTGTTACTCCTGAAGTAGTAGAACAACCGAAAGAATTGGTAACAACTACAGAATAGTTGCCGCTGGAAACGGCAGACCAGGAAGAGGTTGTGGCACCGGCTATAGGAGTGCCGCCAAGCAGCCACTGATAAGATAACCCTGCACCGGTATTGGCATTAAGGCCGACTGTGCCGCCAGAACAAAGAATGGTTGATCCTACCGGCGTGATAGTAGCTGTTGGTAACGGATTCACAGTAACTACAGTTGCAACTGATGTATCCAGACAGGTTACTACAGTAACGATTACATTATAAGTGCCAGCTGCAGAAGCTGTATAACTGGAGCCTGTTGCGCCAGCAATATTTGCACCGCCCAGTTGCCATTGGTAGGTATATCCTGTACCGGTGTTTGCATTCAGCACAACACTTGCGCCAGAACAGATTGCAGTGGAGCTTGCTGGTGTAATTATTGCACCCGGAGGATTACAAGGTTTCACAAAAGCCCACCATGTATCCCAGGTATTAACAGCAGGGGCAGAAGCCTCCTGTATGGTCCAGAAATTGATCTGGTTCAACGGATCAATACAGGTACCGGAATAATCGCCCCAACGGTCTCTTGCGGCTCCGAAATTTTTAAAGTAAGTGTTCTGACCATGCCTGAAAATATAGTTGGATTCCATTGTTGAGGTAGCATCGGTATGCAGATGCATGGAGTAGGCGGCACTCGGGTGTATGGCGGCTGAAAAATTGGTGTAACCTACCAATGCATCATCAAGTGTATTTACGGCTATATTCGGGAATGCATAAAAGTTAGCGTTTGTAAAGTCATCAATCAGGCCTACCTGATCCGGTGTACCCAGTGTATCTACCTGCCACCATTGTACCGAGCACCGGGTAGGGTTAGCGGTGGTGCTGTAGGGCAGGAACACGTTGTGCGCTGTCCACAATTTATTGTTCATAAACACAACCTGGAAAATACGGTCATCATTTGTCTGAATAAGACTTGCCGTTCCCAGTTGTGGTGCAAAATCTGCGCCTCCGGTTCCCGATACAGCATTCGACTGGCTCTGCCAGTTGGTGCCTAATGAAGCTGGGAAACCAACAGAGGTCATTACTTCCGAACCTACAGCGCCGGTAATTTTCCATAATTGCAAAATTCCGCCTCCGGTAGATGTACCATCCCAGGACTCAAGGCAGAAAAGGCTTGTTTGAGCTGCATCGTAAGTTACCGCCGGGCAAATACATTCTGATGTAGGCTGTGTAAATGCAGTATAGGGCGCACCAGCCCCGGATAATAAATTTGCTTTATTAAATACAAATACCTTGCAGCCATCATATCCGCTACCGGTAACCGGGAAAAGGTTCCCGGTGATAGTAATCCACTTGCTGTTAAAACCTACATCCGGATAGTCGAGCCAGTCGGCACCACCCGCATAGGCTGTAATCTTATAGGTCCACCAGGCACCGGTAGGGTTGCTGGTTTTAGAAATAGCAATTAAAAGTGCAGAGTTTGCACTTTCTCCGCCGGCATCGGCCACCACTATCCAGCGGTGAGTAGCAATATCATAATAGCAGCGGGGGTCAAATGTACCGCCGCCGGGTAAAACCGAGGAGAAAAATGCATCAAGGGAAACTAGTGAAACTGCTCCGCCGGCCCTTGTCTGTATCCTTACATTCGGGTTGATGGTTGTCATACAATAGTTAGAATCAACTGCGCCATGGGTATCCGGCGGAATGTCGGTGCCGCCATCCAATGTCGATTCAAAAGTATCGGTAGGAGCCGGAGATAAAATTGGTGGAATACCCGGTGCAAAAGTGGGTAAAAAACCATGTATTAAAGCCGGGTTAGTTATGGCCGGCCGGAGGGGATGCGGTTCATCCTCCTCATTTTCAGGTTCTTTTTCCACTGGAGTTGGCGGGTGGGCAGCGAAGGAATCAGCTAAAGCAGTAAAATTAAATTCACCCCTTGCTATTTCATGTCCTGTCTCCACAGTTTGTGCAGACAATTTTAGATTTACAGCAAGCGCAAAAATGGTAATTAATAAAATATGTATGCGTTTCTTCATAACCAGTTATTTCATTCAAAATTAAAATAAAATTGCTGTGTAGACAAAGAAATTTTTAGTATTAATTCATGGTTAATAAATAAATGCAAGATGTGTGCTCTGAATATTTAAAAATGCCCTCTAGAGGGCATTTTTAAATATTAGTTTTATGTAGTTTTATTGCTATTTATCTACTACTATCCTGTAAATGTAGTGTTCGGCACCGCTTGTTATATTTACCAGGAAAATACCATTAGCTATCTGGCTACCGAGTATAATCTGGTGGTTCAGTATGCCATTCTGTATCTCAAATATCTGGCTGTAAATGTTTTGCCCCAACAGGTCGGTGATGGTTATGCAGGCATTGGTTGCCGTATTATCCTTCAGGATGCCGGTAATGGCAAATGTGCCTTTGTTGGGGTTAGGTACCAGAGAGAACTGAGTGCCATTTGATGACAGTTGCTGAACTCCTGCAGGTATCACCCTTACCGTAATGCCCCCGCTAATAGCGGTTTCGGGTGTAGCACAGGGTTTGTTGCTGGTTTCTTCACAACTGATTATTTCGCCAGCTGTTAATGTGTTGGTTATATAAATGGAATTTGTAGCGCCTGATATGGGCGAACCGTTAAGCCGCCACTGGAATGCCGGAGCGGTACCGCCATTGGGCGCCAGTGCTATAAATGTATCAACACTGCCCGCGACAAGGGCAGACTGGGTAACAGAAACACTGATGGTATTTAAAACCGGCGCTATCGGGTGTATGGTAAACTGCGGGCTGACAGCAGTATCGGTAAGCAGGCAGGGATAGTCACTGAACAAGATAACCTTAAGCACATCGCCATAGTGGGGAATATATACGTAACCATAACCTGTTGCCACATTGGTATCGTTTCTCGACCAGCGGTAAGTAGGTGCAGTTCCTCCATAAACCGGATTTGCGATGAAAGTAATTGTATTGCCTGCGCATATTTCGGCCGGGCTGCTGGTAATGGTAACAGATGGCGTTCTCATCGGGCTTACCGACATAGTGTCTTTAACTGAAACGGAAAGCGGAAATGCGCAGTTGGCATCGCTGGTCATAGCGCACTCCACGATATCGCCTGTGGCGGGTGTATAACTGAATGAATTAGCTGTGCCAACACCAGCGCCGTTTACAAACCACTGATAGGCCGGGGAAGGCCCTCCGTTGGAAGGTATTGCGGTAAACGTGGCAGGTGAAAAAGTTGTGCAGAATACCGGGCCGGCAGTGGCAGAAATGGCAACCGAGGGAACAACTACTGGTGACGGGCTTACCGTAACAACTATGGGAGCAGAAGTACCATTGCATCCGCCAGGTAGGGTAACCTGTGCCGCATAGCTGCCACTTGTACCAGCGTTATAGGAGGCTGAAGTGGCTCCGGTAATATTGATCCCGTTTTTCTTCCACTGATAGGTAATGCCCGTACCGGATAAGGCATTTAATACTACATAAGCCCCGGTGCAGAAAGAAGTTGGCCCTGCAGCCGTAATACTGGAAGTGGCGCCCGAGAATACATTGAATACGGCCATTGCCGTGGTGGTGCATCCTGAAGTATTGGTAACACTGTAACCAATGGTATCAAGCCCGGGTGATAAGGCAGTTACCAGGCCTGATGTGGTTACAGTGGCTAATACATGGTTTGTACTGCTCCAAACGCCTGATATTGTGGCATCTGAAAGCAGCGATGTGAGGCCGCTGCATATGGTGAGTGTTCCGGTAATGGGAGCTACTGCTGGTGGCGCAGAAACGGAAATAGATTTAGTCACTGTGGCAGTGCCACAGGCACTTACTACAGCATAGGAAATGGTGGCTGATCCGGGTGTAATACCGGAAACTATACCTGATGAGCCAACTGTGGCAATGGAGGTGGCGCTGCTGCTCCAGGAACCACCGGGAGTGGCATCTGTTAGGGTCATGGTTTGACCCGTGCAGGCATTTGAAGGACCTGCTATTGCAGCAGCAATTGCAGCATTTACCGTTACAACTGCGGTAGCATAACAACCGGTACCCAAAGTATAGGAAATAGTAGAAACCCCGCCGGTTCCTACTCCGGTTACCAGGCCACTACCAGTGCCGGCAGTAGCTGCTGCAAGGTTGCTGCTCGACCAGCTGCCGCCTGAAGTGCCGTCGGATAAAGAAGTAGTTGCTCCGGAACAAACAGTAAGAGTGCCGGTAATTGGAAGCGGTAATGGATTAACAGTTATAACTGAGCCCGCAGATGCAGTGCTGCATCCCGAGGTATTTGTTACTACCGCTGTATATGTACCTCCAAGTGTAGCTGTATAACTATTACTTGTTGCTCCGGCAATCGGAGATCCGCCGCTCTGCCATTGATAGGTTAATCCGGCGCCGCTTGTGGCAGTAAGCAAAGTACTGTTGCCGGCACAAAAAGTGGTGGGGCCGGTAATACTGATGGCAGCAGCCGGCGCTGCTAACATAGAAACGGGTGTGGCAGATGAAGTAGCCAGGCAGCCGGCTGAACTGATAACTTTAAACATATAGCTACCGGCAGCAGTGGCTGAATAAGAAACGTTTGTGGCACCGGCAACGGGGCTACCGGCAAGATACCACTGATAAGCATTTCCGGCTGCAGAAGGTGCGTTGAGTACCACATTGCTGCCGGGGCAGATGGAGGTGGGGCCTGAAACAGAAATTGATGCGGCGGGCAATGGATTTACCGTTACGTCCTCAGTGGTATAACATCCGATAGCTGTATAGGTAATTGTAGCCGAACCTGCTGCAACACCAGATACATTGCCGGTAGATGAGCCTACAGATGCAGTTGTGGAAGCACTGCTGCTCCAGTTGCCACCGGGTGTGGCAGATGCTAAATGCTGTGTTGCACCAAAACACATATTAATACCACCTGAAGGAGTAATTGTGGCCGGAGCAGGATTGATTGTTACTGTTGCCGTAGAAAAGCAGGTACCCATGAAATAAGATATTGTAGTTACTCCGCCGCCTATACCAGTCACCAGGCCGGAAACAGGATCAACAGTGGCGATGCTTGTGTTTGCACTGCTCCAGCTACCGCCACTCCATACGTCAGTTAAGGTTTCGGTAATACCCTGGCACATCGACGAAGTGGCTGGTGAGATAGCCAGACTGGTATTGACAGGAAAATCGGCAGACGGATTACCATTGGCTACTACTTCCAGATTGTATGTGCCAACCGGTAAGCCAGCCGGAAGCGCAAAATAAGCAGTATCTGGCGCCGACCCTCTCATTACTCCGGTACTGTTCCAGTTTTTGCTCCGGCAATAGTATACATTGGTACCAGATACAAGCCGGATTATAGGATAATTGGTTACCATCTGCCAGTCATCGCCATAAGCTGCTCCTTCGCAGATGCCATTGAATAAAGTGCCGGTAGCCATAAATGTATCGCAGGCTATGCGGGTTATTGTATTAACTGTTGGTTGTCCGGCTGGCAGAGGGGCGGTGGCAGGGGAATATTCATAAAACTGGTTATCGCCCTGAGTTACATAGAGCACAGTACCATCGGGCAGGTCGAGCATATTGGTTATATAGGAAGATATGGGAAGTGTAGCACCACCTCCCGGTGCACTGACAGCAGTAAATGTATTGGTAGTATAATCAAACTCATAAAAGGTGGTAGGAGATGGGAAGTGATTGGACGAAGTTGGTGTAGCAGAAAGGGCCATGAGAATTATGCCATTGGTCATCATGGCTGCGGCGGCATCGGGGGCACCCTGGCTTAAAGGTATTGCCGGGCCGGCAGTCCAGGTGCCGGGAGCAGCAGAGCCTGATGGAGTATAATAAGCTGTTACCGGTTGCGACCCTATAAAAAATCCTTTACCGTTCGGCAGAAGGAAAGCGGCGCCGGCTTCTTCACCAAATGCGTCGAAAAGGGATACAGGCACTGTACCATCATTTACCCAAGTATTTGTCGATTGCAGAAATCTTTCAGAAGTAGTACCGTAATTATCTACAAAAAGGATGCTTTGATCAGGCAATTTGAGCCATGGCGCTTCATTATCCCCCCGAATGCAGGAGGGTGCATGTGAATAGGTGTTTGTAGCCGGGTCCCAGTAATAATTCAATTTGGTGCCACCGGTATCCACAACCGCCTGCAAAACCCTGCCGTCGGCCAGTAAATCAGAATTGGCATCAGAAATGTTGTGTGAAAAAACTATCTGCGGGCATGCAGTCCAGGTATTTGTGAGCGGATCATAAACTGCGCTTTTAGGCCCGCCAGAGCCATACTCGCCGCCAGCTACATATACTCTGCCATCTTTCAGCACCTGTGTGGAAAAATACAATCTGTCATCTGTCATAGGAGCCAGAGAAGTCCAGGTGCCGTTTATATAGCTGCCATGAACATCCGGGGTTAATTTATCCCATATTTTGCCCTGACCGCCTCCCTGGTCTGTTTTGACCATCACGGAACCGTCGGTAAGCAAAAGCATCACTCCGCCACTCGTATGAGGAGCAGTGGTTGCGACTGGCGTCCAGGTACCCTGAGCATAAGTATAATCATTTAAAAATATAATGACTAAAAAGCATAGTAATCTTATGCCGGCAAGGCGAGTAATAATACGCATCCATATTGAGA
>Ga0364887_10473_pt1 | contig 19479 bp, 21 predicted proteins | sample ExccelJu500001D4_4_FD_206924 | JGI IMG/M metagenome (GOLD analysis project Ga0364887, IMG submission 206924) | Enriched cells from Trout Bog Lake Hypolimnion, Wisconsin, USA - BchlTB.July23.5000.01.D4 | ecosystem: Environmental > Aquatic > Freshwater > Lake > Hypolimnion/Profundal zone | place...
TTAGCCACGCATGGGCATGGGAACTTGCTCAAAAGCGTTATTTGATAAATAAATAATGCTCTTGAAAATTACTTCTATAAGAACATTTAGAACATTAATTACCGGAAATACAACTCATGAGAAATATTACTCTTAACAAAAAAACATCTCAAGCGAAACTAAGTATAGTTATTGTCACTAAAAATGAAGAGTTAAACATAGTTGATTGTATCAACAGCGCTTCATTCGCAGATGAGGTTTTAGTTCTAGATTCAGGAAGCGCAGATCTTACCGTTAGACTTGCCACTTCTGCAGGTGCAAAGGTAATAGAAACAGATTGGCAAGGCTACGGCCCTCAGCAAAATAAAGGGATAGAGGCCTCCACTGGAGACTGGATATACTCATTAGATGCCGATGAACGTATTACTCCAGCATTGGCTAATGAAATTCGCGTTGCTATTGATAAAGAAAATAATTTCGTGTTTGATGTACCTCGAAGTTCACTATTTGTAACTAAGTTTATGCGGCACTCAGGCTGGTGGCCAGACAGAACAAGGCGACTATTTAAACGTGGATATGCAAAGTTTACAGAGCATGAAATTCACGCAAATTTAAGTTCCAGTTACCCAGTAGGCCATCTCGGTGAACACATGATTCATTATAGTTACCGTAACCTTCATGATGTTCTGGAAAAAATGAATCGCTATTCAAGTGGCAGTTCGCGCGACCTAAGTGCAAGAGGAAAGCATAGCTCTCTAGTTGGTGCTGTTAGTCATGGAGTTTGGTCATTCTTTCGAACATACTTTATTAAACTTGGCTTCTTAGATGGGAGTGAAGGTTTTATTTTAGCGGTTTTAAATGCTGAAAGCTCCTATTACAAGCATCTAAAATTATCTTATTTAGATAAAAAAATACCTTAAATTAATCTTGTATTTTTTGATTATATTTAACTACCACTTTTCTAAGTATCTAAACAAAAACGTATATGGAATTAGAACCTTTTGAAATCAAATAAAGTTTTAGCAATTCAGTTTAAATACTTGGGGGATGCAGTCATTCTTACCCCAGCACTTAAATCGCTCAAAATGCAGATTCCTAATATTGAATTACATGTATTGGTAGCTGCAGAAGTTGCGCCACTATTGTCAAATTTACCTTGGATTACTAAAGTATGGGCAATGCCAAGAGTTAGAGGTAAGGCAAATCTAAAAAAAACAATCCCGTTTATTAAAGATTTAAGAAAAGAAAACTTCGATAAATGCATTGACTTTGGTGGCAATGATCGCGGAGCATTTGTAAGCAGAGCCTGTGGTGCAGTTGTTAGGTTAGGTTCTTCATCTGAGGGTAGAGTTAGGCTACTTCAAAAGATCTGTTATACCCAAGTTGTAAATTTCGAAAATACTGATGTTCCACAAACTGACCTACACTTCAAATTACTAGCCTCTTGGGGAGTTCTTAGGCCAAAGTCATTAGCTCTTGAAATTGATTGCAATCCAAGTTACAAAGAGAGCGCAGAGAAAATTCTTCCAATGGATACCATTCTTTGCCATATAGCAACTTCCCAACCAAAAAAAGACTGGCCAATTTCTCACTGGAAAAAGCTACACAATTTAGCCCAAGAAGCTGGTCTAAAAATGGTATTCTCTTCTGGCACAAATGAGCGCGAGCGGAAATTGATTGGTGATCTATTAGCAGCAGCTCCAGAAGTCGCTGTATTGCCACCTATTCAAAATCTGGATCTTTTTTTAAATGTTCTAAAACGTTCAAAGCTTGTTGTGGCTGGAGATACTGGCCCCCTCCATTTTGCAGCTGGTTTAGGTGTTCCTGTTTTAGGCATTTTTGGTGTGGGTAACTCTTTAAGTCAAGCGGCACCCTTATACAAACATGACCAAATTATACAAACACAAAAATGCGCTTGCTACTCAGAATTCTCCCATTTAAATTTCTGTAACCAGGAAGAGTCCTGTATGAAAAGCATTAAACCAGAAGCGGTATTCTTAAAGTTACAAAACATATTACTGAAAGATAACAAGCAGTTTTAACCACTCAGTGATCGTCTTAATACTTCAACAATTGCAGCCAAAACCAGCTTAACATCAGGCGGACTGGCTGTATCCCCCAGATTTTTAATATTAGCTGACCAGTAACCCTCAGTTTTCCAACGCGGAGAGTCGCAATATATCTCTATTGTGGGTTTGTACATAATAGCGGATAGATGCGTAAGCCCTGTATCAACTCCAATCGTCATCTGTGCACCTGCAATGATTGAAAAAGCCTGTTCTAAACTAAACGCCTCGGGCACTACCGACCCTGGAATTTTTTTACTTAGTCTTTGACTGACTTGTTTTTCTTTAGCATTGCCCCAAGGCAAAATAACCCGCTTACCTTGGGCAGAGATAAATTTTCCAACCTCAACCCAATGACTTTCATCCCACTGTTTTGAAGCGCGTGCTGTGGCATGAAAGAACAGCACATAAGGTTGAGTAAACTGCTCACTAATGTCACTGCTTTTTTGAGCAAGTTGTTGCACAAAGGTTTGTGGGTAAAATTGTGGCTGTGAAGTTTTCATATCAGGCTGAATAACATTCATAGCTACTGCTACCACTAGCCTTGATCGATCTACAGCGTGGCAGTGTTTAGGTACGTGGACACATTTGGTATAGAACCAGCGCGACATAGGTTCGTAACCAGAGTCTTCAGTTGCATTCGCTAGTCCAGCAATCACCGATCCGTGACTGCGTTTTGTTAATCGCGTTATTAATGCGGCTTTTAATAAACCTTGCGTTTCAATCACCATATCGTATCTGATTGCACGCAGATTTAGAAAAAATGCACTTAGTTCTAAACGTGTATTTTTATTCCAAAGGCTTTTCTTCCAGCGGCGCATGGCTATTGGAATAATACGATCAATCCCTTTAAAGTCATGTCGGCTCAGCAAAGGCTGGAGAAGATGGACATAGCCCTCTTCTACTACCCAGTCAATCTGAGCTTCAGGGTATTGAGCGCGCAAGTCCCAAACAACCGGGAGGTTATGCAGCACATCTCCTAATGAGGATAACTTAACAATAAGAATATTCAAGCAAAAACCTTAGTTAATTAGCGTGCGTTTTAACATTTTTTCTAGAACACTTAATGGGGCAGTTTCTGGATTTTTGAGTCCAGAGACAGGTAAGTGGAAAGTTTGTTCGAACATGTATTGGCCAGAAATGGCAGCATGGAGAACTTGATCAGAGTAAACGATCCAAGTGGTTCCTGGCATAAAATTTACAGACTGTTGTGGGGAGTTTTTCTGATAATCCATATCTGCCTTCACTTGGTCATGTAATTGCAGCATACGATGATCATATTCAGTACGTGTTCTTTTTGTAATATGTAGTTGCTTCATTAGCCATGCTTGCATTGGCAACAAAGCTTTAGTGTTAGGTAAGAACTGCTCGGCCATTTGTGCAAAAGGCTCACCAACGCGCCATACCCGAGGCATGCCATTAGGATTTACATTATTAAATACACGTAACAAACGTGTACCTTGTGTAGGGTTCGATGGAAAAGCATCTGGATGCAATCGTGTATCATCCTTACGATAAGAACTGATCCTCGTGGCCACTTCAAATGGTCTAAAGCTAGTATTAGCCAGAGTTAAATTTGGCATATAACTTGGTAAAATTTTTGAAATCAACTGTTGTGACTGAGAAGAAAAGCGCTCAATCATGCTTCTAAGCGCCATCAAATCCAACTCAGTGCCAATCGCCCCCCTTAACTCCGCGTTAGGCCTTAGCGATATATTTTTAGATTTTTTATCAGACCAATTAGTAGAAAGAAAGCGCTCTTCTTCAGGCAAAAGATTAAAAGCTAAATGCGGCAACATAATAACCTGCCCACTCTCAAGTGCCACAACAATTTGATCGCTCAATGATGAGTCAATGACAGGATCCCAGCAATTAAAATCAAACTCTTTGAGTGAATTCATACAATTTCTCGAGTCATAATCAGACTGTAGGTTAAATTAAGTTTGTCGCAAACAGTTATAATACGCGAATGTCAGACCTATCATTTAAAATTGCTCGCTTTTTACTTACCTTATTGGCATATATTCCTTTGTTTATTAACCATGCTTTAGGGGCCTTTCTAGGTTGGTTAGTTTACTTGGGCTCACCAAGCTATGCCCGTCGCATTCGTAAAAACATCGAACAAAGCCATATTACACAAAATAAGAAGAGTCTCCACCAACTCATTCGAAGCAATATTGCAGCTTCAGGTAAAACTGTGATTGAAACTTTTGCCATATGGTTTCGTGATGATAAAGCTGTATTTAACTTAGTTAAAGCTTGCTATGGATGGGAACGAGTAGAAAGGGCTGTGAAGCAAGGCAAAGGTTTAATTTTTTTAACACCGCACTTGGGTTGCTTTGAAGTGACCTCACTTTATTATGGTGCGCTTCATCCAATGACGGTTCTATATCGCCAACCACGTCACGCTTGGTTATTACCATTAATCACCGCAGGGCGGCAGCGCAGTGGCGTAACCTTGGCACCAGCAAATGCACTGGGCATCAAGCAGCTACTTCGTGCACTTAATCGTGGGGAAGCTATAGGAATATTGCCAGACCAAGCCCCATTTGAGGGTGAAGGTGAATGGGCTCCCTTCTTTGGACGTCCAGCCTACACTATGACATTAGCCTCCAAGTTAGCTAAGAAAACAGGCGCGCAGGTGTTCATGGCGTTTGGCGAACGATTGAATTTTGGTCGGGGCTACAACATACATATCCGACCGATTGAGGATGGTGCCATAAACACTACTGCAGAACTTAATACTGAAATTGAAACTACCATTCGACAATGCCCAGAGCAGTATTTATGGGGCTATGACCGATACAAAGATCGTCACCAAACCTCACCTGTTAGCCGGTAGTAAAAACTTTTATTCTAATCTCCTTTAAGAGCTAATTTCATGACAATTATTTTTCATCACTAATCTTGAGATTCTTTAACAAGCCCCCATTAAAGTAAAACTGTATAAAAATTGAGGATGCTTCATGACCGAAAATAATCAAGAACCCCAAGTTGACGAATCTGGAGAAACATTAGCTCCCGAGTCAGTTGACCCATCAATCCGCATCGCAGAATTAGAAGCTCAGCTCGCTGAAGCTCAGGCTGCAGTGCTTTACGTGAAAGCTGACGGCGAAAATATACGTCGCCGTGCCCTAGATGATATCGAAAAGGCGCGTAAGTTTGCGTTAGAGAAATTCTCTAATGAGCTCTTAGCCGTAAAAGATAGCATAGACGCAGCGCTATTAATTGAATCGACAGATGCAAAAAGCTATAAAGACGGTGTACAAATTACGGGTAACCAGCTCGCTTCAGTATTTGATAAATTCAATATAACTGAAGTTAATCCAGTCGGTGAAAAATTTGATCCTAACAAGCATCAGGCGATCAGCATGCTGGATAGCGATCAAGAACCAAACACTGTCATCACAGTATTGCAAAAGGGCTACACCTTAAATGATCGTGTATTACGTCCAGCATTGGTGATGGTCTCTAAAGCAAAATAGTAAAATAATAAGGGTAGATTCAATAAGCACTTGAAATAAGAATATTGAACACCATTGATACAACATGGTTTAAAAATCGTCAGTAACGCTAAGCTAAAAAGAGTTAAAAGTAATGCTTGATGCGAATCACTGGCTCACTGGATATTAAAAAGGAATAGATATTATGGGTAAAATTATTGGTATTGATTTAGGCACAACAAACTCTTGCGTTGCTGTAATGGAAGGCGGCAAGCCACGTGTCATTGAAAACTCAGAAGGTACACGTACCACTCCTTCAATTATTGCATATCAGGAAGACGGCGAAATTTTAGCTGGGGCACCGGCTAAACGCCAAGCTGTGACAAATCCCAAAAATACGCTCTACGCAGTTAAGCGTTTAATAGGCCGTAGATTTGAAGAAAAAGAAGTACAAAAAGACATCGGCTTAATGCCTTACACCATTGCAAAAGCTGACAACGGCGATGCATGGGTAGAAGTACGCGGTGTGAAAATGGCACCTCCACAAATCTCAGCTGAAGTTTTACGTAAAATGAAAAAAACAGCTGAAGACTACTTAGGTGAGGAAGTGACTGAAGCGGTCATTACCGTTCCAGCTTACTTTAATGACAGCCAACGCCAAGCGACTAAAGATGCTGGCCGTATTGCAGGTTTAGACGTTAAACGTATCATCAATGAGCCTACTGCTGCTGCATTAGCTTTTGGTTTAGACAAACAAGAAGGTGATCGCAAGATTGCTGTTTATGACTTAGGCGGTGGTACTTTTGACGTTTCAATTATTGAAATTTCTAATATTGATGGCGAACATCAATTTGAAGTGCTTTCTACCAATGGCGATACATTTTTAGGTGGTGAAGACTTTGATAATCGTTTAATCGACTTTTTGGCTGATGAATTCAAAAAAGAAAATGGTTTAGATTTGCGTAACGATCTATTAGCAAAACAACGTCTAAAAGAAGCTGCTGAGAAAGCTAAAATTGAACTATCAGGTGCAACACAAACTGAGGTTAATTTACCATACATAACTGCAGATGCCACTGGCCCTAAACATTTAGTCGTGAAAATTACACGTGCAAAATTAGAGTCATTGGTTGATGATCTAATTGAACGCACAATGGCTCCTTGCCGTTTAGCTATTAAAGATGCTGGCGTATCCATTGATGATATTACTGATGTGATTTTGGTTGGCGGACAAAGCCGCATGCCAAAAGTGCAAGAGAAAGTAAAAGAAATCTTTGGTAAAGAACCTCGTAAAGATGTAAACCCTGATGAAGCTGTAGCCGTAGGTGCAGCAATTCAAGGTGGTGTCCTTAAAGGCGATGTGAAAGATGTGTTATTGCTCGATGTAACACCATTGTCATTAGGCATTGAAACTTTAGGTGGTGTCATGACTAAAGTAATCAAGAAAAATACTACAATACCAACAAAAGCATCACAAACGTTCTCTACTGCAGATGACAATCAAAATGCAGTAACGATACAAGTGTTGCAAGGTGAGCGCGAATTAGCTTCTGCCAACAAGAGCTTGGGTCAATTTAACCTAAGCGACATCCCACCAGCACCACGTGGTATGCCTCAAATTGAAGTCACTTTTGATATTGATGCTAATGGTATCTTGCACGTTTCGGCTAAAGATAAAGCGACCGGCAAGGAAAATAAAATTACTGTTAAAGCGAATAGCGGTTTGTCAGAAGCTGAAATTCAGCAAATGGAAGAAGATGCCGTTAAATATGCCGATGAAGATAGAAAATTACGTGAGTTAGTTGATGCGCGTAATGCTGCTGATGGTATGGTACATTCAGTCAAAAAATCAATGACTGAACATGCTGACAAGTTAGACACCACTGAGAAAGAGTCCATTGAAACTGCCTTAAAAGAGGTTGAAGAAGCAATGAAATCAGATGACAAAGATACTATTGAAGCCAAAACAAAGGCTTTAATGGACGCTTCACAAAAGCTAGGTGAAAAAGTCTATGCTGAACAGCAGGCACAGCAAAATACTGAAAGTGCACAAGGTGCTCCAAGTGAAAAAACTGTCGATGCCGAAGTGGTAGATGCAGAGTTTGAGGAAGTGAAAAAAAGCTAAAAAATAGTCGTTAGTTTATTGTCTCAAGTCGTTAGTACCTCAATGGTGCTAGCGACTTTTGCGCAAGTAGCTTCCCACTAACGACCCATAGATAATGACTCCCTACTACAAAACTATCGACTAAATTATGGCCACTAAAAAAGATTACTACGAAGTTCTTGGCGTCAATAAAGACGCATCTGCAGAAGATATAAAAAAATCTTATCGCAAACTGGCGATGAAGCACCACCCTGACCGTAACCCAGACAATCCTAATGCAGAAGAGCATTTCAAGGAGGCCAAAGAGGCTTACGAAATGTTAACCGATGATCAAAAACGCGCAGCTTACGACCAATATGGTCACGCCGGTGTAGAGCAGGGTGGCGGAGGCGCGGGCGGCTTTGGTGGTGCAGGCTTTGGTGATGCATTTGGCGATATTTTTGGCGATATTTTTGGTGGCGCACGTGCTGGTGGTCAGCGGAATAATGTTTATCGTGGTGCCGACCTCCGCTATAACATGGAAATCTCCCTAGAAGATGCTGCTAAGGGAACTGAAACCAAAATTCGTATACCAGTTCAAGCTAGTTGCGAAACCTGTAAAGGTTCTGGTGCGCGTCCTGGCACGCAACCTACTACATGTTCCACCTGTGGTGGACATGGTCAAGTGCGTATGCAGCAAGGCTTTTTCTCGGTACAGCAAACTTGTCCTAAATGCCATGGCAATGGAAAAATGATTAAAGAACCCTGTCCAAGTTGCAGTGGCGCTGGGCGCGTTAAGCAAAATAAGACCTTATCAGTCAAGATTCCAGCCGGTGTAGATGAAGGAGATCGTATACGTTTAAGCGGTGAAGGCGAAGCTGGTGTCAATGGTGGTCCAACGGGCGATTTGTACGTTGTAGTTCACCTAAAACAACATGAAATTTTTCAACGTGAGGGCGGCAACTTGCATTGTGAAATGCCTGTCAGCTTTTCTACAGCAGCATTAGGCGGAGAAATTGAAGTGCCCACCTTAGGTGGATCTGCCAAAATGAAAATACCTGCAGAAACACAAACTGGTGCAGTATTTAGATTGCGCAGTAAAGGAATTAAACCTTTACGTCAATCAGAGCATGGCGATTTAATGGTACATGTAGTCGTAGAAACGCCTGTGAAGCTAACAGAGAAACAAAAAGAATTATTACGGGAATTCGAAGCCAGCACGCAAGCCGACTCTGGCAAACATAGTCCACGTAATAAATCATGGATGAATAAAGTTAAAGACTTTTTCGAGTAACTTTATTAGGGGCTAGCCTATAAAGCATAGCCCCTTATTTCCACTTAAGTAAAAAACTCAAGCTTCTTAATTCTAGGAAGCTTTTTCAATTGTGCTTCAGCAATGCTAGCTGCAGAGCGATCGGCAAACAATTTAGTTGCAACAATCTTGAGGGGTGGATTAGCACGAGTATAGCGTGCCCCCTTTCCAGAAAGGTGCGCAGAAAAACGTGATTCTATGTTATTGGTAATACCGGCGTAATAAGCCCCATTTTTACATTCTATTAAATATAAAAACCAAGGTGCCTTATCCAACAAACTCTCCGGGGGTTCTAAGCTCAATGCTTACTTAGTAGGTTCCGGCTTGAATAAACTCAATTTTGTAACCATCAGGGTCCTCTACAAACGCAATCACTGTGGTGCCATGTTGCATTGGACCTGCTTCTCTTACTACTTTTCCACCTATCGCTTTAACTGCAGCGCAGGCTTCATATGCATCATCTACCTCCAAAGCCACATGTCCATATGCATTACCCATATCGTAGCTTTCAACACCATAGTTATAGGTCAATTCAAGGACAGTATGATTGATTTCGTCCCCATAGCCTACAAAGGCTAAGCTAAACTTACCTTCGGGAAAGTCATGCTGACGTAATAACTTCATGCCTAAAATTTCAGTATAAAACTTAATCGAGCGTTCCAAATTAGTGACTCGAAACATGGTGTGTAGCATACGCATAGCGTGTTTCCTTGAAATTATTTTGAAGCGGTTAGGGTAATATATTTTTTAAGCAATTGCTCGTTACTTTCAACTACTTCCGTGTTGAAAGGGATGCAGTCAATGGGACAGACTAATTGGCATTGCGGTTTATCATAATGACCAACACATTCGGTACATAAAGTAGGATCTATTTCATAAATCTGCTCACCCTGATATATAGCGCTATTGGGACATTCCGGTTCACAGACATCACAATTAATACACTCATCAGTGATCATCAACGCCAATGAATCAGCCTAACTTTTGCTTAATTTCAGTTTCAACAGAGGAGGACACAAAAGCATGCACATCCCCGCCTAACGTTGCTACTTCACGAACCAAGCTAGATGAAATAAACATAAACTGTTCAGAAGGTGTTAAAAACAAAGTTTCAAATTGTGGGTACAGCTTGCGATTCATACCAGCGAGTTGAAATTCATATTCAAAGTCAGAGGTGGCGCGTAAACCACGAATTACCATTTGCGCACCTTGATCCTGTACAAACTGCATAAGAAGTCCATTAAAACCTACCACTTGCACATTAGCGCTTGTTGCAAAAATATTTTGTGCTAGCGCTACACGCTCTTGCAAACTAAAAAGGGTACTTTTGCTTGTGCTACCGGCCACGGCAACGATCACCTGATCAAATAAATGGGCAGCGCGATGCACTATATCTTCATGACCCAAGGTGATGGGATCAAATGTACCAGGGTAAACGGCAACAAGATTTTTTCTCATGATTATGCCTCTTCTAATTGCGCCGATTTTAGTAAATGATAGAAAACATTACCGGCTTTACTTTGCTTGATCACTTGCCAACCTTGCATCATTTCAGAAGCTTCGTCTATGGCATACTCAGCCTCAGTATAAACCAATCCCCCATCAAGCAGGTGATCATGTAATTGTGGCAACACTTTATCTAACCATTGCAAATGATAAGGTGGATCTAAGAAAATAAGATTGAATTTTTGACGATTTTGGCCTAAAAACTGCAACGCATCTTGATGGCGCACTATCGCTTGCTCCGCTTTTAACAATTGTTTGTTCTGAATTAGAGCTTTGTGAGCTGGAGCAAATTTTTCAACCAAGGTTGTTGATAGCGCACCGCGAGATAAGGCTTCAAAACCCATTACACCAGTGCCAGCGAACAAGTCCAGGCATGTAAAACCCGTAAGATCCTGGCCGAGCCAATTAAATAAGGTCTGACGAACGCGCTCTGGCGTTGGACGCAGTCCAATAGCATCTGGAAACTTAATCACTCGGCTACGCCATTCACCGGCATTAATCCGAACTGTGTTTAAATTTTTATCACTCATAGGTCTTAGTAGCTTGTTACATTTAATCTAGACCTACATTTTACTACCATTTACCGAGCTATATTGATTCCTAGTTTTTTAGGAAAGAAAGTTAGTTGGCATTGGGATCACCCACAATAATAGTGACAAAGTTCTCAGGGTTAAGTCTACGGTTAAATGCCTCCTTAATCTGCCCCACCGTCACTTTATCCACATTGTTGTTATATTCGTCTAGGTAGTTAAGAGGCAGCTTATAGAACCCAATCATTGCCAAATAATCTAAAATTTTGCCATTACTATCGATGCGCATAGGAAAGCCACCAATAATATTTGCTTTTGCGGCAATAAGTTCCTGCTCAGTCACGCCCTTTTTAAGAAAATTATCCAAGGTTTCACGCACGAGCTTAAGTGCAACATCAGCTTGTTCTTTTTTGGTTTGCAAGCCAATTTGGAACGGTCCTAATTCTGCCATGGGCATAAAGTAGCTGTAAACGCTGTAAACCAAGCCGCGCTTCTCACGTACTTCTTCTGTTAAACGCGACACAAATCCACCACCACCTAAAATGTAGTTGCCAACATACAATGCAAATAAATCTGGATCATCTCGCTTAATACCTGGATAGCCTAACAAAATATGAGACTGTGATGCTGGATGCGAAATGCGCTTCTCAATAGCTTGCGTAGGCAAAGTAACACCGGCAAGAGGTTCTGGTGCATTGGTTTTAGGTAAGTCTCTACTGATGTTTTCCGCAATTTGAATAGCTTGTTCACGGGTTAAATCACCAATCATCGCAATCACGGCACCTTTTGCACCATAGTGTTTAGCATAAAAATTTTGTAAATCTTCACGTTTAATCTTGGCTACCGTTTCAACTTCACCGCTTTCATCCAAGCTATACGGATGCTTGCCGTATAAAGCTGACATAAACGCTTTACTCGAAATACTTTCTGGTTGAGTGGCTGACTCTTGCAAACCAGAAATAATCCGCGCTTTTTCCCGATCCAACACGGCTTGAGGAAAATCTGGCTTTTGCAGTACTTTAATAAATACATCTAGAGCTTGTGCCTGCTCATGAGGACTACTTAATGTACGTAATTTAAAACTGGCACGATCTGCATTAAATTCACCGCCTAGGATAGCACCGATATCCGCCATTTTGTTTGAAATGACTTCATCGCTCATGCCAGCCGCACCTAGTGTCATCAAATAGCGCGTGACACTGGCAACACCTGACATTTCAGCTGTATCTCGAACACTCCCAGCAGAAAAATTGATACTTAAGTCCAAAATCGGCAAATCATGATTTTCCACAAAATAGACATCCGTGCCGGCTGCCGTTTGCCACTTCTGAATCTTGACCCCAGCTTCTGCATTTAGACTAGTTATCAAGATAACGAAACTGAGTACCAGTATTTTTTTTAAATTTAAGCTCATTGATAAATTACCTTATAGTTCTAGAGAGCACTTTATGTAGCGCATGACATTAATGGATGTGCGGCTTACCCTGAGGTTTAGCATTTGGATCCATAGGTTGTGGATCAAGCGAACCAATCGTCAGGTTATCTTGTATCAAATATTTTTTCGCTACCGCTTGAACCTGCTCAGGTGTCACTGCGCGAAGCTTGATTGGATGGTCATCTAAAATACGATAAGAGAAACCTACGGTTTCAATGGTGCCAATTTGCATGGCTTGATTGAACATGGAGTCTCGATTATAAACATTAGTGGCAATAACCCCAGCTTTTACTCGATCTAATTCTTCTGAAGTTACCCCCGAAGTTTTTACTTGTTCAATCTGTTGCAACAGAGCGACTTCAAGATCTCCGACAGTTTTACCTTCACTTGGCGTACCATCCAATTCAAATAAAGTAAAATGACCTCGGGCTAACAAATCATAACCGGCACTGACATCAATAGCCAATTGAGATTCACGGACTAACTTTTGATTCAAGCGTGAAGCTTGATTGCCACTTAGGACACCAGCCAAAACTTCTAAGGCGTACGGTTCCCAATCTTTGTCAGCATCAACCAAAGTGGGCACATGATAGCCCATTAACAAATAGGGTAATTTAGCTGGCGCTTTCACTAAAACTCTACGCTCACCAATTTGAACTGGCTCTATTTGCGGCCTTCTAACTGGCAACACTTTAGGACTTAACTTTCCAAAGTATTGTTGCGCAAGCTTATAAACCTCCTCCGCTTTTACATCACCCACCACAACTAATGTTGCATTGTTTGGCGCATACCAAGTGTGATACCACTCACGAGCGTCTTCATAGGTCATATTTTCTAGATCATTCATAAAGCCTATGACTGGACGTGCATAGGGGCTCGTTTGGTAAGCAGCCGCTTGAAATGCTTCATTCACTTTAGATTGTGGTTTATCGTCCGTCCGCCAACGCCGCTCTTCCATTACCACTTTAATTTCCTTATCAAATTCCTCTTTGGTTAACTGTAAATTGGCCATACGATCGGCCTCCAACTTAAACGATAAGGCTAGATGAGATTTTTCAAGCTGTTGAAAATAGCAAGTATAGTCAGCGCCAGTAAAGGCATTTTCTTTGCCCCCCGCTGCTGCGATTAAGCGAGAAAATTGTCCTGCCTTAACCAACTGGGTCCCTTTAAACATCATGTGTTCAAGCACATGAGCTACACCCGTTTTGCCATTTACCTCATCAAGGCTCCCAGCTCTATACCAAACTTGCGACACCACCACAGGCGACCGGTGGTCTTCTTGCACGATCAGTTTTAAACCATTTTTAAGTTTGAATTCTTCAATACTGGCATGGGCGGTAGTAATAAATAAACCAGGCAAAAGGGTACATATAATAAGGATTTTTTTGATCATTGAATTCTTTCTTAAATAAAAAGCTTATTTTGAATAGTTTAATTCCAAAAACTATTGTTAACATAGTCAAAGACACAAACACATGTAAATAGTTCAAGCTGGATCTTGGTTAGGATACTAGTAGTTATTGTTTATAACTGTCCAAACTAAGGAACAACAACCTTGCAAGTTTACGCTAAAATATGTTTATTCTATTCGATGCTCAATCATGTTTAATATTTTCAAAAAACCTCCAGTCGCCAACGAAGCTTCTATTCAGCCGCAGACTTTTACACAACGCCTGAAACAAAGCCTGAGTAAAACACGCAAGCAATTAACGAGCTTATTTAATGGCGGAAAAATTGATGCTGAAGTGTATGAAGAACTAGAAACTATCCTACTAACATCAGATGTTGGTGTTACAGCGACGCTTGCCTTGTTGGCTGATTTAAAGACAAGAGTATCCAGACAAAATCTAGATAATACTTTACAACTTAAGACCGCTTTAAAACAATCTTTGTTGGACTTACTCCTCCCTTTAGAACAGCCGCTAGATAGCAGAGCGCACAAACCTTTCGTGATCATGTTGGCTGGTATTAATGGTGCTGGAAAAACAACCAGTATAGGTAAACTAGCGCACGCCTTTCAGGCTGAGGGGAAATCTGTGCTCATTGCTGCCGGCGATACGTTTAGAGCTGCAGCTCGGGAACAATTACAAGTATGGGGTGAACGTAATAACGTGCATGTCGTTGCCCAAAGCAGTGGCGATGCCGCTGCGGTAATGTTTGATGCCATTAACTCAGCGCGAGCTAAAAATATTGATATCGTTTTAGCAGATACTGCTGGCAGACTTCCAACACAAATGCATTTGATGGACGAATTAGCCAAGGTAAAACGGGTAATGGACAAAGCATTACCTGGGGCACCGCACGAGGTGTTATTGGTGCTGGATGCCAACACCGGTCAAAATGCAGTGAACCAAGTCAAAGCGTTCGATGATGCCTTAGGTGTGACCGGCCTAGTGCTAAGTAAGTTGGATGGGACAGCCAAAGGGGGGGTTATTGCAGCAATAGCAAGTGCTCGGCCTATTCCCATTCGTTATATTGGCATAGGTGAAAATATTGATGACTTAAGAACTTTTAATGCCAAAGAGTTTATTGATGCATTGATTGATGATTAGATTATCCTAGCATGCGTCCAGATCACTTAACCATCTAATTTAGCGATACAATACTTATTATGATTGAATTTGACCAAGTCACCAAACGATACCCAGGGAGCGATGAAGCATTAAAAAATGTCAGCTTTAGCATCGAAGCCGGTGAGTGGGTGTTTATCACAGGACATTCTGGTGCTGGTAAAAGTACTTTACTCAAACTTACAGCTGCCATTGAGCGCCCCACCAGTGGTACGGTGCTCATCGCCAATCAAAACATCAGCAAGCTCAAAGCTTCTGCTATCCCTTTTATGCGGCGTCGATTTGGGGTAGTGTTTCAGGATCACAAGCTCCTGTACGATCGCAACTGTTTTGAAAATGTAATTTTACCGCTACATATTAATGGAATTTCCGGCATTGAAGCCTCCAAGCGAGTGCGGGCTGCCTTGGATAAGGTTGGGTTATTACATAAAGAAAAAGCCATGCCAATTACCCTATCTGGTGGAGAACAACAACGATTAGCTATTGCCCGCGCGGTGGTTAGTCGCCCTTCCATTTTAATTGCTGACGAACCTACTGGTAACCTTGATGCCAGTTATGCCGCGGACATTATGGATATTTTTCAGGCATTCAATCAGGTCGGTGTTACCGTGATTATGGCCACTCATGACGCACTTGGTTTGAACGCATCTCAAAATCGCCTACTTCACTTAAGTCACGGTCAGCTTAACAAAACTGAAAGCATATTTTAATGCCCTACTGGATAAACCATCATATGCAAGCTCTAAAGTTGATATTGAGGCGTATGCGAGACAATGTCCTCTCTACTTTTATGATTTGCCTAGTAGTCGGTGTAGCTATGAGTTTACCCGGCCTCTTTTATGTTGGCGTGGATAACCTATCTAAATTAAGCAATCACATGCAAGATGAAACTGAAATCAGTTTGTATCTAAAACTTGATGTGAGCCAAAAAACAATATCTGATTTAGATGCAGCTTTAGCCAAAAATACTGAAATTAAGCAACACCATTTTGTTAGTAAAGAGGAAGCTTGGCATCACTTTCAAGAAAAATCAGCCACTAATAACGAGATTAATAAAGTGGTACTACAGATTAATAGAAATCCCTTGCCCGACGCTTACTTCATTCAGGCTAAATCAACTAACCCAGAAGCCTTAGAATCACTTAAGAATAGTTTACAGAAATTGTCCGGTGTAGAACAGGCTTCGCTTAACGGTGAGTGGGCAAAGCGTTTATCAATTTTGCTAGGACTGGGTGAAAAAATAATATTATTTATTGCGGCTCTTCTTGCCATTACTTTACTGATTATTATCGGAAATACAGTAAGAATGCAAATCCTGACGCAGAAAGATGAAATTGAAGTGAGTAATCTAATGGGTGCAACCAGAAGCTTTATTCGCACACCATTTTTATATGCTGGAATTTTGTATGGACTCATGGGCGGACTTCTTGCGATTGCAATCATGTCGGGGATTATGCAAATATTTAATTACTCCATCGCGCAAGTATCAAGCCTTTACAACAGCAATTTTAGTGTCGCACTATTTAACCCTAAGCTTTTTATCTGCATTATTGGTTCGGCAACTATAATAGGCTGGATGGGTTCGTACATTGCGGTTAACCGATCTATCCAGTCATTTAAAATTAATTAAATTATGTTTTGAGATTTAAACCGTTAGCTATACATAAAATGAATTAGGCTTTTCCTTAATGGCTTAAACTATTAAAAATGTTGCCTTATTTTAGATACAAAAAAAGCCTACTCATTTCTGAATAGGCTGTTTATTCGGTAAAGCAGATTACTTGTTCATTACGTACATTGTAACTTCAAAGCCAAAACGCATTTCTGTAGCTGCTGGTGTAGTCCACATAATAATTCTCCAAAGTCTTTAACTGGTTGAACTGACAACATGTCTTGTTCGATTGGATTCATTATGAGTCCATTTAAAAACTTAGCACTGTTGCTGTTCATGAATGGCGGCTAAGCATAATCATGAAAGACAAATACCATGGTTACACCTCAGCACCGCAATTTAAGCCTCAAGCAGACATTGGATTTCTTCACTTCCGACCCATTGCAGACATTCATAGTAGATCAGTTATCTCTAGGTTTATTAAATCAGCTTTGGTAATTAGTCAATCGTAAATTCTTAACTTTATATATTCTTATAAATCATTACTATAAAAAATAATGCCCGTCAGACTAATGTCAGCTTCGAGTTATAAGATAAACTTTATGGTTAGCTAAAGTTATTAAGAAATCTTTACCAAGTAAACTATATGCAAACTTTTATTGTAAGTTTTGGAGATACATAATGAACAACACTAAATTGACTTTTGTTATTGTTTTACCAGCTTTATTGATTGGCACTTTAACAAATAATGTAATGGCTGCTGACGGTAAATGGGAAAAGAATCATCCGCGCAGAGATCAAGTGAATGACCGTTTAGAAAATCAAAATAAACGCATCAATCATGAAGTAAAAGAAGGCGAAATGACAAAAAAAGAAGCACGTGATTTACATAAACAAGATCGACAGATCCGTGAAGAAGAGAAAGATATGGCTTCACAGGACAAAGGCCATATTACCAAACAAGAACAAAAAACACTTAACCAACAAGAAAATGCTGTAAGTAAAGAAATAGGCAGATAATTTAGGTGATTTATATTTGGCCCAACCCCATTAAAATAACCAGATTTTCGGGGTTGTGTTTTAATATCTTAGCCGTATAAATAATAATGAGGGTGGTCTAGAGTACCCTCAAAACTTAGCTTTAAGTTAGCAGCTATTTTTCTGTTGTATTGGTGTGCTTCTATCAATTGTGGCGTGATAAGTAATGCATAAACCTTGGGCGAATAATTGAAAAAAGAACTTTCAATCATAAAGACTGTTTATCGGATTCGCTTCAGCTTATTCTTGATAGTGTTTAGTTTATTCATGTCTAGTTGCAGTAATGCCCCTGTCAAAAAAAACGCCTCACAAGCAACAAGTTTAAATTGGTCGGAAACTGATCCTGCTAATCAACTATATATATTGAATCGGGTTACTTGGGGCGCAAACAGCAGTTCCTTGTCCGAACTTAATCACGTGGGCCTAGAACATTATTTAGAAAATCAATTACAACCTAATCCCAATGTTGATTTACCACTAGGTGTGCAAAGTCAGATTGCATCAATGGAAATCACACAAACGACGCTAACCCAACTAGCCTTGACTTTAGAGGGCGAGCGTCAGGCATTCCAAACTATTAGCAACGATGAAGCCAAGAAAACGGCGCAAGAAGCCTACCAAAAGCACCTTAATACCTTAGCTCAGGAAACCGCAACTCGTGCCATCTTGCGAGATTTGTACTCACCCAAGCAGTTGCAGGAGCAAATGACGTGGTTTTGGCTGAATCATTTTTCAATATTCCAAGGAAAGGCCAATATTCGCTTTATGTTGGCTAATTATGAAGATGAAATTCGTAATCACGCATTAGGGCGTTTCCGCGATTTACTAGGTGTCACCGTCCATCACCCTGCAATGCTCCGCTTTTTAGATAACGAACAAAATACAGTTGGGCATATTAATGAAAATTATGCCCGTGAGATTATGGAGTTACACACTTTAGGAATTAACGGTGGCTATAGCCAGCAAGATGTTCAAGCATTGGCAAGGATAATGACTGGAGTTGGAGTGAATTTAAACGGCAAATCGCCAACTTTTGCCAAGCAAGAAATGCAAAAACAATATTTACGCGATGGTACGTTTGAATTTAATCCTCGCCGCCATGATTACAACGATAAGATTTTCCTAGGGCTGACAGTCAAAGGGCGCGGTTTGGGAGAAGTGGATGAAGTTTTGGATCGGCTAGCTCGCAACCCAGCCACGGCACATTTTATTAGCTTTAAGCTAGCGCAATACTTTGTAAGCGAACATCCCTCAACTGCTCTAGTAGAAAGCATGGCAAAAAGCTATTTGGCGCATGACGGACAAATTGCCTCTGTCCTGCGCACTATGTTTAAAGATCCCGAATTTTATACCTCTCTATCTCATCAGTTCAAAGACCCAGTGCATTATGTAACTTCCGCTGTTCGTTTGGCTTATGATGACAAAGCAATTCTCAATGCAAAGCCAATGATGAATTGGTTAAATCGTATGGGGCAAGTACATTTTGGTAGGCAAACTCCTGATGGCTACCCGATGTCTGAGGCGGCATGGGCAAGCTCAGGACAAATGACTACTCGTTTTGAAATTGCCAAAAATATTGCCAACGGAAATGCTGGCCTATTCAAGAGCGATAACCCTACTCTTCGTGAACACGCTGCTTTCCCTCAACTAGCGAATGCTTTATATTATCAAGTGTGGCAAGGCACGTTAAGTACAAATACCAAATCCGCTTTGGATCAGGCGACTTCATCACAGGAGTGGAACGAGTTTTTTCTATCTTCGCCTGAATTTATGCATCGTTAATTGCATCAAGGTCATCATGAATCGCCGTCAAGCCCTAAAAATTCTCAGTACTTTGCCACTTGTCACCTTCGCTGGCAACTTATGTGCCGCGCCAACTCAACGTAAATTTTTACTCGTCTTATT
>Ga0364887_10437_pt2 | contig 19363 bp, 14 predicted proteins | sample ExccelJu500001D4_4_FD_206924 | JGI IMG/M metagenome (GOLD analysis project Ga0364887, IMG submission 206924) | Enriched cells from Trout Bog Lake Hypolimnion, Wisconsin, USA - BchlTB.July23.5000.01.D4 | ecosystem: Environmental > Aquatic > Freshwater > Lake > Hypolimnion/Profundal zone | place...
CAATGCGGAATAATGCTTTGGGCAATTTTAAAAATTTATTGATGGCTGCGGCACAATCACCGGCTATGCTTAAATTTTTAAATAACCAGCAAAACAAAAAAGATGCCCCCAACGAAAACTTTGCTCGCGAGGTAATGGAGTTGTTTACACTGGGCCGTGGCAATTACACCGAGCACGATATAAAAGAAGCCGCCCGCGCATTTACCGGTTGGAGTTATGATAAAGAAACGCAGGATTTTTATTTTAAAGAAAGGCAGCACGATTTTGACGAGAAACATTTTTTCGGAAAGGCCGGAAATTTTGATGGTAAGGATATTATTAATATGATTCTTGCCAAAAAAGAGTGCGCTCGGTTTATTACCGGTAAAATTTATCAGTTTTTTGTAAACGATGAGCGCGATGAGAAAATTATAGATGAACTTGCGGATAAATTTTATGCGAGCAAATACAATATAAGTGCTTTGATGAAAGAAATTTTTCTGGCCGATTGGTTTTATGATAAACGAAATATCGGTACACGGGTTAAATCGCCGGTTGAGTTGATTGTAAATACTACCCGGTGGCTGGGTGCGGAATATGGCGGCGAAGATGCACTGGTGTTTATACAGCGCATATTGGGGCAGGTTTTGTTTTTGCCGCCCAATGTAGCAGGCTGGCCCAACGGCAAAAAATGGATTGACAGCTCGAGCCTGGTTTTTAGAATGGATTTTGGCCGTAAAGTAATTCAACTAAGCGATTTTAACCAGCGCCTGAAAGCTGATGATGATACCGACCCTAATATGGAAAGCATTAAACAAAAAATGGCTCAAAAAGGAAGGCTTTACACGCTTGATGCAAAAATTGATTGGAGTGCAGTAAGCCAACACTTCAATTTTACGAACGATGAAGAATTATTTAACGGGCTAAGCAATTCGCTGCTTGTTACCGGTAATGTAAATTATGCTAGCGCCGGTTATACATTTAAAGAAATGGATAAGAATGCAAAGGTAAAGCAATCAGTAATTTATTTATTAAGCCGGCCGGAGTTTCAATTGTGTTAGTCAATGAAAATATAAAATGTTTTTGGGGATAACGAGCCGTCATCCCCCAAATTCCATCCAACGTCTTCGACAGTTGAATGGAATTGTCCCCCTTCGAAGGGGGACGACTGGTTTTTTCGCAAGAAAAAAACAGTCGGGGGGATGAGAGACGTAAGTGCTGAAAGGCAAACTGATTTTGTAGCGCTTAACATAAAAAAATGGACAGAAAAAAATTCATACAATTATCAGGTTTCGCCACTACGGCGTTAATGGTGCCCGATTTTTTACGTGCCTCTGCTCCGTTTATTTCAACCAACGGAAAAAAATTAGTCATTGTTCAAATGTCGGGTGGTAATGACGGCCTGAATACTATAGTGCCCTACCGGAACGATATTTATTACAAATCGCGCCCCACCATTGCGTTAAAAGAAGATAATATACTAAAGCTAAACGATGAATTGGGAATGAACGATGCCCTACTGGGCCTAAAAAAACTATACGACCAGGGTATGGTAACCATAATCAACAACGTTGGCTATCCTAACCCCGACCGGTCGCATTTTCGTTCTATGGATATCTGGCATACCGCTTCTGACTCGGGAGAATATGTTGATACCGGTTGGGTGGGCCGGTATCTTGACTCTACCTGCGCCGGATGCGCGAAACCGGTTACCGCCATTGAAATTGACGACTCACTAAGCCTGGCCATGAAAGGCGAAACTATTAACGGCTTAGCTTTGCACGATGTGGGTTACTTTTATAAAATGATGAAAGATGCCGAGCCTTTCAACAAACCTGGCTTTAATTCATCTAACAATAATCTTAATTACCTGTATAAAACTTTGGCCGAAACTTCTTCATCGGCGGCATATTTATATGAAAAATCGGACATATATCATTCTAAAGCCGAATATCCGGCCAAAGGATTTGGGAAGGACCTTAAAACCATAGCCGAGTTAATTATTTCGGGTGTTGATACCTCGGTATTTTATACTTCATTAAGTGGTTTTGATACACATGTGGGGCAGCAGGCGGTTCAGGCGAATCATTTAAAGGAGCTTTCGGACGGATTAGCTGCCTTTACCGGCGATTTGAAAGCGAACAACCGTTTTGATGACGTAATCATCTTTGTTTTTTCGGAATTTGGGCGAAGGGTATCGCAAAATGCCAGTAATGGCACCGACCACGGCACGGCTAACAATGTATTTATTATAGGCTCTAAGCTAAATAAAGCAGGTATTTATAATGAAACACCCGATTTGGCTCAACTTGACCAGGGCGATTTAATACACCGCATTGATTTCCGCCAGGTATATGCTACCCTTTTAAATAAATGCCTGCAAGCCGATGATGAAAAAATATTGGGGCGTAGGTTTGATCAGTTAAAGTTTATTTAAAATGGGTTGCTCTATATAATAATTGGTATCCCATGGCCAGCCAGAACTCAAAAACAGCTCCTCTGTGGCTCTCCAGGCTGTTCGCTCTGTATTCTACTCTGTGGTTAAATGCAATTTAAATTCAAATTGAGTCACTATTTTCTACTTTTAGCTACATTAAAATCGGCAAAAATTAAAAATAATTTGTTTTGAGGCGTATTAAAATAAATTGTAAATTGCCACTCAAATTAACCCCAAATTTTATGAAAAAGAATCATCTACTTTTAGCAGCACTTGTCATGTTTACCATTTTCACTGCGCATGCGCAGGTAAAAATTGACCATGCCATTATATTTACCGGCTCTGGTACTAATGCCAAAGTTACAGGCATTGCTGATGTTTCCGGCGATTCGGATGCTATTAGTGTAGATTACCTTCAAAAAGGCTCACTTATATATGGCGCTGATAATAGCGTTACTGCAAATACATACACCGTGCCTATGACGCCCGCTTTATCAGGTTCTAATTATACTGTGGGTATGGTGGTTAATTTTAAGGCTAATTTGGCCAACACTGGAGGTGTTACGCTAAATGTAAATGGTTTTGGCGCAGCGTCTGTATTTAAAAACTATAATGTGCCTCTGGTGGCTAACGATATTCAATCGGGTCAAATGGTAACCGTAATGTACGATGGCACTAATTGGCAAATGCTATCGCAAATAGGCAATACTCCCTCAACCAACAACAACAGTGCCGGCGATCCGACATTGATTTATACTACTAATGGCTTTTAAGTAAGCGCGGGTACTAAACGTAAAATCCATTCTCGGTTTTGCGGTTGATGGTTTATTTAAATTAAGATTTATGAGAAAAATATTTTCCGTTATCCTTATCCTGTTATTATGCATAGGGATTAAAGCACAACACACGTTGCAATTTAACCAGGCTATACTGGTTAGTAATTCGCAAACGGTGCCTGCCAATACGGTCTGGAAAGTTGTTGCGGTATTGCCAAGTTCTAATTCAATTGAAAGAAATACAGGTTACTCCAGCAGTCCTGGCGTTGGCACGTTTGCTATTACGGTTAATTCAAATCCAATATATCTGTCAAAAGCAACCGGCGACCCGGCGTCAAATTATGAAGGCGGTAATTTTTCATATACTAATATTACAGGCGATGGTGTTTTGCCTATGTGGTTGCCAGCCGGCACTACACTTGCGGCAAGCACCAACATACAATATGTTTCAGTTTTAGAATTTATAGTTAATTAATAATCAGCAAATCACCCATACCATGCAAGAATTTACACTAGAAGAACTGAAAATAATTGAGCAGCAATTTAAATTAAGGTACTGCACTGATTTAGAAATACTGAAATTATACGATAAAATAAAAACCCTGATAAAAGCAAAAACAGAGGTTAGGGAAGAAGTGAAAAACGACAGGTAATTGCGAATAAAATTTCCGGCCTTAAAAAACAGAGCATGAAAAAATTTACTTTTTTTATTATTTCGTTTTTTTTGTTGGGGCGCTTAGCAAATGCACAAACACCGCACACCTTGCAGTTTAGTAGAGCATTGTTGGTTAGCTCGGAACAACAGGTGCCCAGTATAAGTGGCGGCAGTGGTTACGAGGCCGTTTGGAAAGTTGTAGCTGCGTTGCCAAGCACCGGGCCCATTAGTAATTTGACCAACTATTATACATCACCGGCAGTGGGCTCGTATACCATTACAGTTAATTCAAACCCCATATCTTTTGCAAATGCGCAGGGCTATTCATCTTCAAATAGTGATTTTTCGTATACCAATTTAGGTGGTAGCGCAATACTACCTATGTGGCTTCCAGGCGGCACTACCCTTGCTGCGAGCACCAATATTCAATACATTTCGGTGCTTGAGTTTATTGTGAATTAAGAATATGTCAGGGTGTTCGCCGTTAATACAAAAACGCCTATGCTCAAAATTACATCATTCATTTTACTATTTCTTTTGATCATTGCCGGCAGAAAAGGTTCAGCACAGGCTAGTTCAAATTATGTTGTTATAAAAGACAGTTCTGTTATAGTCTCTGCTGTTTGGCTTCTGGAAAATGTAAAACCCTCTGATCTTTCAAATGGTGAAATAAAAGAGTTGAACAAAATTTTTAAGACGTGTATCCGTGCTAACAAAAAAGAACTTCGGGCCCCTCAAAAATATAAGCGTCAGTATATACCGGTAATAAACAGTAAGGGCGAAAAGGAGATTTGGGTGAATTGTTTTTGTGGGGGATGGAATGCATTGAATATGGACAATAAAAGGGAAGTTCTATCTGTTATGGATGGGGGAAATTGTTACTTCAACTTCAAAGTAAATCTTAAAACAAAAAAATGGTATAATTTTATGGTTAATGGGGCGGCGTAACAGTATAAACCATAATTTTTTGATGTATAGTCGGTTTCTGCCCGCCTCAAATCGTAAGGGCAATTCATACCCGTCCGACCGGGTAATCCGGGCGAGAATTGTCCTCGCTAATTGAAGGTCGAGTCTCAAATTTCCTCTTCAAATCAGAAAAACCTATATTGCCACAGTATTCAATTATAACGCATTAAAAATTCAGTTAACCAACCCATTATGAAATACTTCGCAATTTTATTTTCGATAGCGTGCCTGGCTTCATGCACTACTCATAACTCTATCGTTTATCCGTTAACAAAAACTAGTGACAGCACTTCGGTTTTATGCAATGTAACAGTTAAAGACCCATATCGTTGGCTTGAAAATCTTTCGGCAAAAGAGGATAGCGACTGGTATAAAACGCAGGCTAATTTTACCGATACCATGCTGGCTAAAATACCCGGGCAAGACCTGATAAAACAGGAGCTGGTAGCTTTTGATAAAATAAAAACCGTGAAATACAGCGGTATGTCAAAACGTGGCGACCGGTATTTTTTTGATAAAAGATTGCCCAGCGAAGAGCTTGGAAAAATATACTACCGCGATGGTGCAACCGGGCCGGATGTGCTGCTGTTCGACCCCTTAACTTACGAGTCGGGCAAGGTATACCAAGCCAGCTTTGATGTTAGCGCCAACGGTAAACTGATGCTGCTTAATTTATCGGAACAGGGAAAAGAAATCAGTTTTATAGTAATTAAAGATATTGCTGCTGGTAATTATATGCCGGAAAAAATACTTTACGCTAGCGGTGGTTTTTTAGATGGCAGTAGTGATAAAATACTTTACAACAAGCGTAAAAATGATGATGTGCACGACCGTGCCAATGCCCTAGATACTAAGTATAAAATGCACATCGTTGGAACCGGTGAAGATAAAGACAAAGAAATTTTCAGCCGCAGTAAATATCCTGATTTAAATATATTGCCCGAAGATTATCCTTATGTTGCTTCATCGCAAAACAGCAACTATATTTTTGGAGGCAAGGGCAATGTAAACACCAATTCTGAACTGGCAGTTGCACCAAAGGCCGAGCTTGAAAAGCCGGTAATTAGCTGGAAACCATTTTGCAGTTATGCTGATGAAATAAAAAACTATATCGCCCATGGTAATGATGTGTATTGCGTTACCTCAAAAGGAAATAACAACAACAAACTGATTAAAGCAACTCTGCCCGGTGATATATCTTCGGCCAAGGAAATATTTAACGGCGGCGATTGGAAAATTGAAAGCATTGACGAGGCAAAAGATTATTTAATTATTACGCTTACCAAAAATGGTGTGCAGTTCTCGGTTAAGAAGCTGGAATTTGCCACCGGTAAAATTGAAGATGTTACGGTACCTTTAAACGGAACCTTATGGGTAGGGCCGCTAAGCAATCAAACCAACGAATGTGTTATTTGGAATGGTTCGTGGACTGTAGCCGGAAATTTGTATTCGTACGATTTGGCCACGAGCAAATTTGACAAAGGGCCTTTTTATGTTCAATACGCTTACCCCGGTACAGAAAATTTAGTGGTAGAGGAAGTTGAGGTACCTTCATACGATAGCACTTTAGTGCCAATGAGTATTGTTTACGATAAAACTTTACTTAAAAAAGATGGCAGCAATGTAAGTTTAATTGAAGGCTATGGCGCGTATGGTATTTCATTGAATCCGTATTTCAATTCCAGTGAGTTAGTGTTGCTAAAGAGGGGAGTAGTTGTGGCTCACACGCACGTTCGCGGTGGTGGCGAGAAGGGCGAAAAATGGCACATGCAAGGCATGAAAAATACCAAGCCCAATACCTGGAAAGACTTTAATGCTTGTGCCGAATACCTGATCAATAAAAAATATACATCGGCCGAAAAATTGGGTTGCACCGGTGCCAGTGCCGGTGGTATTTTAATTGGCCGTGCTATTACCGACAGGCCAGATCTGTATAAAGTTGCTATTCCGAAAGTTGGCTGCCTTAACGCCAGCCGTGCAGAATTTAGCCCCAACGGGCCAGTGAACATTCCGGAATTTGGAACAGTTACCAATGAAAAAGATTGCAAGGCTTTGGTTGAAATGGATGCCGTGTTGCACGTTAAAAAAGGTGTAAAATATCCTGCTCAATTAATTACCACTGGTTTTAACGACCCGCGCGTAAGCAGTTGGGAACCCGCTAAATTTGCTGCGGCTATGCAGGCTTCAACTGCTTCAGATAATCCTGTTCTTTTATACGTTAACTACAAGGGTGGGCATTTTGGCGGCGCCACAAAAACCGAGCAGTTTGACGAAACGACCAAAGAATATGCTTTTCTGCTTTGGCAATGCGGTTACGAAGGTTTTCAGCCTAAATAGTGTTTGCTTAAGCCGTGTTGCTTTTAGTGGTTGGTTTTGGAGTAACTCCGTTTGTCATAAACAGGTAAAAATTATCCCCGGATTGCTATTTTGAACCAAAGCAAGCAAAGAGGTATTATTTTTACTAAATCCCTGTTTCACTTTCAACTTTAATTAAAAAGTTTTATTTTCAGAATTGCCGACATTCTAAAAATTGCCTATGAAAAAAATTGTTTTATTCATCATTTCACTAAGCCTGGTTTTATACGTTACATCGCAGGTTACAGGCAGTGAAGCCGAGCGCATAGTGCCCGGAAGTGAAACTGTTACACCCGGCAAATATTCGAACGTGCCTGATTATGTTCGTTTCAAAACAGGCCGGGAAGTGGTTTATACGGAATTTGAGGGGTGGTTAAAAAAACAGTTTAATTTACCCAAGGGCAGCGGGTTAAAGCTTATTTCTAAAGATGCCGATAATCTTGGTTTTGTTCATTACCGGCTTCAACAAACTGTTAATGGCCTACCGGTTGAAGGTACCATGTATATTGTTCATACCAAAACGGGGTTAGTGCAAAGCATGAACGGGCAGGTGCTTAGTAATAACAGCTTTCCGGCCCGCACCGGTAAAATAAAAGAAGCCAGGGCCTTATCTGCCGCGTTAAAACACGTTGGCGCCGAACAATACAAATGGCAGCTACCGGAAGCAGAGAAAATGCTGAAAGAAACTTCCGGCAATCCGAACGCCACTTACTACCCTAAAGGCGAATTGGTTTACCTGCCCGAAAATGGTGACCTTAAATCGAAGCGAATTAACCTGGCATACAAGTTTGATATATATGCTACCAAGCCGCTTTCAAGAAATTATGTATTTGTTGATGCTGCAACGGGGCGCATACTTAAAATGGTGAACCGGATTGAAAATTCGGATGTAACCGCTACCGCCATTACGCAATACAGCGGTACCCGGGCTATTACTACCGATAGTTATAATAGTGCCTACCGGTTGCGCGAAGCAGCCCGGGGTAATGGAATTGTTACCCTGAACGCCCAAACCAGCACCAACATAGCCACCTCGGTTGACTTTACGAATGTTTCAATCACATGGGATAACATTGACCCTGCTTTAGACCAATATGCTACCGATGCTCATTTAGCTGCAGAATCTACTTATGATTTTTACTGGACGAATTTTAATCGCAATAGTATAGACAATGCCGGCCTTAAGTTGATATCGTATGTACACTATGATGTATCTCTGGTTAATGCTTTTTGGGATGGACAGGAAATGAATTATGGCGATGGCGATGCCACAAGTGGCATTACACCCTTAACCTCGCTTGAAATTGGCGGACACGAAATAACACATGGGCTTACACAATATACTGCTAATCTTAATTACCAGGATGAATCAGGTGGCCTTGATGAATCTTTTAGCGATTGTATGGGGGTTTCTATTCGCCAGTTTATAAAACAATTATCATCTGTTGATTACCTGATAGGAGATGAGATAGGTGGAAGCTCGCCTTTTCGCTCAATGGCTAACCCTAAACTTTATCAGCAGCCCAATACTTATTTTGGCCAATACTGGGCACCGGCAGGTGGCGCTGATAATGGCGGTGTGCATACTAACAGCGGGGTACAGAATTATTGGTATTACTTAGTGTCTCACGGCGGCAGTGGTACTAATGATAATGGACAAGCCTACCACGTTACCGGAATTGGCATTGATAAAGCGGCGGCAATTACGTTTCGTAACCTTACGGTTTATTTAATTCCCTCATCGCAGTATGCCGATGCACGCACCTATTCCATACAGGCGGCTATTGATCTTTATGGGGCCTGCTCGCCCGAGGTTCAAACTGTTACCAATGCGTGGTATGCTGTTGGTGTAGGTGCTGCTTTTTCGGCTACAGTACAGGCAGGATTTAATGAAAACGCAACAACTTTTTGTCAGCCACCGGCTACTGTTTATTTTACCAGCAGTAGTAATAATGCCACCAACTATCAATGGGATTTTGGCGATGGCTCCGGCAGCAGTGCCGCAAACCCAATACACAGTTATTCGGGTTACGGCGTTTATACGGTTAAGCTTAAAGTATCAAGTACCTGCGGTGTAGATTCGGTTACCGAAACACAATTAATACATGTAAATAATGATGCCCCTGTTGCAAATAATCAAAATATTTGTGTTGGCCAAAGCGCTACGCTTACCGCAACGGCTACCAGCGGAGGGATTAGTTGGTATGGCACTGCCACCGGTGGAGTGCCGTTAAATACCGGTAATACTTATATTACGCCGGTGCTGGATTCATCAATAACATATTATGCCGAAACCGACATTGGGGCGCCTATATATTCATGCGGCCCGGCCAATAATAATTTTGGCACCGGAGGATTTTTTACAAATGTAAATCAGCATTCCATTATTTTTAATTGCACCTTGCCTCAAAATCTTTTAACGGTTGATGCTTATACATCGGATACCGGTAACCGAACAATATTTTTAACCGATTCGGCAGGCAATGTGTTACAGTCATCTACTATTTACCTGGCCAGTGGTATGAATACGGTTACACTTAATTTTTCCCTACCGGTGGCTAACAATATGTATTTAGCTATAAGCGGCCATACCTACTTATACCGCAACCAATCGGGTGCCGTATATCCATATTATTCTACCGATAGTACCGTGATACTAACCAATTCCGATGCAGGGACCAACGGCTACTATTATTTCTTTTATAATTGGAAATTGCAAGCCCCTGGCTGCATATCAAGCCGCACCCCGGTGGTTGTAAACGTTATTAATACTGCGGGGCCATTTGCCACTAGTATCAATAATTCGACAGTAAATTTTACGGCTTCAACCCCTGGCCTAAGCAGTTACCATTGGTACTTTGGCGATGGAAGTTCTTCGCCCTTGCAAGATCCCTCACACACCTATTCAACTTCGGGCTCATATACAGTTGTTCTTATTCAGTCTAATGGGCTTTGCCAGGATACAGTAAGCCAAACTATAGCAGTAACCACCAGCGGTATTAATGAATTAACGGGCATCAAAAGTTTCGATATTTTTCCAAATCCCACCAGCAATTTGCTGAACATAAATGTTGGCATTCAACAAACTAGCGATTGGAAACTTTCAATAAACAACACTGTGGGCCAAACTATCCTTAACCGAGATGTACACCTAACCTCCGGAAAAAATACGCTTGCTGTTGATGTTTCTTCTTACGCTGCCGGTGTTTATTTCATCAGCCTTCAGAACGGCGATGCTTTGGAGATGCGAAGATTTATAAAGAGCAGTTAGTAGGGCTTTAAGAAGCAATCTGCTTCATGCGGTATTTCCTTATCCTGATTGATGAGGTTGTTTTAATTTCTACCGGGCTTTAAGCGCTGTAATAGCTTTTGCTAAAACAAAAACGCCCCGATTTTTACCGGGGCGTTTTTACATTTATTTTGAAAAACTATACTCTTACATCTTTGTGAATATAGCCGAACGTTGAATATTGTTAGCTCTGTCGGTAATACGGATAATGTAAGTACCTGCATTAAGATTATGAATATCGAAAGAGTTAAGAGAAGTACCGTTAATGGTAAATGTGTTTACCGCATTTCCGGTAACATCAAACATTACAACATCTGCCTCAGCATTTACGTTCCACTGAAAATTAAGTTGGTCGTTAGCCGGGTTTGGATACATTTTATAAGAAACGCCATCAGTAATAGTGCTGATACCTGTAGGGCCTGAAGAGCAAATGTCGGCTGCAATATAATTACCCAAACTTCCAGTAGTGATATTAAAGTCAACATCGTATGAACCCCAAGCATTCGTTCCATCCTGAGTGTTGTAATTATATTCATATTCCCATCCATTTCCATCTGGTCCGTAAAAGGTATTGGTTAATAAAGCCAGGGTATCGCCTGTAACTGTAGGTAAAACCACGCCAATATAAACGGTATCGGCAGGTATAGCTGCAGCGCCGGTAAAGTTAACAATAAGAGCTCCGGAAAGCGCCTGATTATTGGCCGCTGTGGAAATTTGTTTTAAAGTTACATGTACCGAGTCAATCATATTGCCCGGGCCGCCCGCTGCACCTGTAATGTCGGTACCGGTATTATCCCATACGCCGATAGTTACCATGTTATTCGAATCGGCAGAGTTTATTGTAATTACGCCAAAAAACATTTCGGCACCTGTTACATAGCTTCCGGCAGTGGTAGTAAAACCTTCGGCTTTAGCCAAATCGCCGTAAACGTTATTTCCTGAAAGATAGCCCGCACCGGTTCCGGTATCGGCAATATATACAGTAGGCGTATCCATCGTGGATTTCAAATTAATCAGAGTATCGCATGTTTGCGCAATACCTGAGTAAAACAGTGCTGTCAATACAACAGTTAAAGTAAATAGCTTTTTCATGTCTTGTTTTTTTGATTAAATTAATTTAGGGGGCAAAATAGAAATGATTTGCCAATTACCGCTCTTAATTTTCGCTAAAAATTAAAATGTACTGGAATTATTTCAATAAGGCAGTTTTGATTACAAGAATTAATAAATAATAATTCGAAGCTACGGAGAGCTATTTTGCCGGTAAAACAGTATAGCTTTAATATAAGTGTAATTGCCTGGCCACTACTAAATTTATTGCTTATTATGTTAAAGGCATTTTGCCTAACTGGCCTGAAAATGAAAATCTTCTACAATTTTAATTCATGTTTTAATTTGATTAAAGGTGACCTTTATGCATCATTGGCCTAAGTAAATGAGATAAATCAAAGGCTTTGTGCATCTTTTTAGCTAAACTATTAGCACCACACCTTGTTCTTAATGCACTCTTTACAAGAATTTTCGAAAGATAATTGCTATTTTACTGAGCAAATCAAGCTATTGACCAGGTATTATTTGCTTAATACCACAAATTAAAATACAGGCACTGCTTTTATGGTAATTTGATGATAATTAATTAACCCGAGATGTTCACCCGTGTCCGGTCGTATTTAGCGGTTATAATGTTTATTCTGGCAGGTTTTAAAATCTTTGCCCAGCCGGTAGCAGGTTTTAATATCCTGGCCCCATCGTCAAACTGTAATCCGGCGGTTTATAGTTTCATTAATACTTCAACCGGTGCCGGACTTACTTACCATTGGAACTTTGGCGTATTTCCGGGTATTAATTCTATTTTCGAGAACCCCAGTACTACTTATTTAAATTGTGGATCGTACGTTGTAAAATTGTTGGTTACCGATAGTACCGGCCATACAGATTCCATTGAACAAACTATAAATATACGCTGCTCGCCCAACGCGCGGTTTACCACTTCCAGTGCAATTGGTTGCGTGCCGGTTTCGATAGGCTTTACCAGTACTTCTGACCCCGGGAGTGGCACTATCGCCAACTATATTTGGGATTTTGGTGACGGCAGCAGCGGCTCGGGGCCTAATCCATCACATACTTATGATGTAACCGGATGCAAGAACGTAACTCTTATTGTTACAAATACTTACGGCTGCGAAAGCGATACCACCATTAACAATGTGTTATGTATTTATACGCCGCCTACGGGCGATTTTACGGCTAGTGTTCAAACAGTTTGTTCGGCACCGGGTATTATAAATTATCAGGCAAGTGCCTCAGGGGGTACTGCGCCCTACTCTTATAATTGGTTGTTTCCGGGCGGTGCGCCAAATTTTTCGAGCGCAGCAAACCCGGTGATTGAATATAGCGCATCTGGCACTTACAGCGCAACGCTTGTAGTTACCGATGCCCACGGTTGTTCAGATACTATAACTAAATCCAATCACATTTCTATTCCAATCGATTCGGCCAATTTTGTTTTGAATAACGGCTTGTATTGTGCACCGGCTACTTTTAATGTATCAGGAACGTCTCCTGGCAATCCTTTATCGTGGCACTGGTCGGTTAGTCCTTCGGCAACGCTAAGCCATGCTACTTCGCAAAGCACTTCGGTTACTTTGCCCGATAGCGGCAGTTACACTATTTGTCTTTCCACAACTTATACCGGTGGCTGCACTGCCCAACAATGTAAATCTGTTACGGTTCAAAGTTCACCGGTGGCGCATTTTGGTGTTAGTGGCACCTTGAATACCTGCGTGTTGCCGGATGTGATAACCTTTATTGATTCATCAAGTGGAAGCAATCTTACTTACAGTTGGTCTTTCCCCAGTGGTACGCCGGCTACATCAACATCGCAATTTCCTGCACCGGTTAATTATAGTGTGTGTGGTAATTATTCAGCTTCGCTTACGGTAACCGATGGTGCAGGTTGTAAAAGCAGTGTGACCAAATCAAATTTTTTGCACCTGGCCTGTAATACGGCATCGTTTGCAGTTAGCCCTTCCGGCGGTTGTTTACCTTTAACCTCTTACTTTAACAGCTCAGCCAGTACCGGTAACCCGGTGGCCTGGTATTGGGATTTTGGCGACCCATTAAGCGGAAACGCCGATACAAGTACGCTACAAAATCCGTCGCATACTTATAATACCGCCGGTTGCTATACAGTTACGCTAACTACTACCAATGCGCTGGGCTGCGTTTCGGTATCGCAAATTGAATCAGCGGTGTGTTGTGGTTTTAAACCGCATGCAAATTTTAGTGGTAATCCCCCGGTTAACTGTGCTAATAAGCCTTTCTTTTTTACTGATTCCTCTACTAACACTTATGCCTATACTACCTACGTGTGGGATTTTCATGATGTGCCCCCATACATTAATGAAAGCAACCAGGCAAACCCGGAGTATACCTATTATGATATAGGCACCTATGATATAACGCTAATTGTTTCGAACTATGGCTGTGCCGATACCATAACCAAGGATAACTATGTTCAAACCATTGTTCCTATAGCTTCGCCAAAAGCCATTAAAAACTGCCACAATCCTCTTTCGGTAACTTTAGACGGGACTGCATCGGAAGGCGCCCAAATTTATCAGTGGATTATATTAGGCGGCACACCGGATAGCGCCAATACGGCTATTGTTACGGCTACCTATCCGGGACCGGGCGATTATAATGTCTCATTATATGTAAAAAATGATTCCACCGGTTGCGACGATTTGGAGTCGATAGTGGTTCATATAACCGGTACCGGGGCACAGTTTACCGGCAGCCCCCTGCATGGTTGTGCGCCTTTGCAAAGTTGCTTTAGCGTAACTGCATCTGGTGTTATAAGTTATAACTGGCAGGTAACCGATAGTGCAGGAACATTTGATACTACCGCAAGTGTATCGAGCCCCTGCTTTAAATTTAATAATGCCGGACTTTATAATGTTCAGCTAATAGTGGCCGACACTTTTGGCTGCATGGATACTATTTATAAACCCGATTACGTTAGTGTGTCGAAACTTGCTGTAAATTTTTCCGGTGCTCCATTAAAGGGCTGTGCGCCCATGTTAGTGGCATTTACCGATTCATCCACCGATATTGATGCCGGTATTGCAAAATGGAGTTGGAATTTTGGCGATAATGCCTCGGGCGCCTCAGATTCTTCTCATTTACAAAACCCCACCCATACCTATCATAGTTCGGGTTTGTATTCGGTTAATTTAACGATAACCGATAGTAATGGCTGTAAAACCAATACATTAAAATCTAATTATATACAGGTGGATAAGCCGCTGGTAACTTTTACCGATACCAGCACATCAAGTTGTCAGGGTGTTTTAACTTGTTTTACGACAACTACACATAATGCCCCGTTGAGTTATTATTGGAGTTTTGGCGATGGCGATACTTCAAGTATTGCTAACACTTGCCATCTTTATACCGCGGCAGATACTTTCAATATTTCCCTGGTTGTAACTGATTCTTTGGGGTGTACGGATACAGTAGGCACTACTAATCTTCTAAATGCGTTAATAACTCATCCCGATTTTGTGGCTAGCGATACGGCTTCGACATGTCCGCCACTTTTAGTTTCATTTACTAACCTGTCTACCGGTGTTGATTCTACCACGAAATGGCAATGGCAATTTGGCGACGGGCAAATATCATCGCTCGAAAACCCCTTTCATATTTATACTACTGCCGGTTTGTTTAGCGTGACACTTATTATTTCTACCTCAAGCGGGTGCAAAGATACGCTTACGTATATTGATTACATTGACATAAGCGGGCCATCGGCGTATGTTTCAAAACCGCCGGTATCGGGTTGTGTTCCGGATTATACCTGTATGTCGGTGGTTTCGAATTCAACCAATTCTTATACCTGGAATTTGGGCGATGGCACTGTTTTGCCCGGTACCGATTCTATTTGCTATACCTATATAAGAACCGGCACATTTTATCCGGAGCTGATTTTAAATGACGGAATTGGGTGCATTTTTTCGTTGCCGTTAGGCGAAGTAGATGTAATAGGAACGGTGGCCGATTTTTTGGTGGATACCAATGTGTTTTGCCAGCAGGAGACGGTTCAGTTTACCGATTCGAGTTATGGTACGGCGGCTGCGCAAAGCTGGAGCTGGAATTTTGGCGATGTAGCCAGCGGACATAATAATTTTTCGACCGAACAAAACCCATCGCACTTTTTTCTTTCACCGGGCAGTTACCTGGTGAAAGAAAATATTGTTTCAACCGATGGATGCGTCGATTCTACCAATAAAATTATTATCATACATCCATCGCCCCTGGTTTCAATTATTAGCGAGTCTACTTCCTGTAGTTCAGATTCGGTGAGGTTTACTGGCGTTGTCACTTCGCCGGCTTCAATAAATAATGTTGTGTGGAATTTTGGTGACTCTGTAAGCGGGGCTTCGAATATTTCAAATTTGCAAAATCCGGCGCATGATTACCAGGTGGCGGGTACCTATCAAATTAATTTTTCTGTTACCGACAGTAACGGTTGTACGGCTCAGAGTAATACCGCAGTAACGATTCATCAAACCCCAAAATCTTTGTTCAGCGCTTTTGACACCTGTATCACTTTGCAGCCCATTATTTTTATTAACAATAGCCAATACGCGGATAATTATTTGTGGAGCTTTGGCGATGGAAGTTCGGCCAGCCAACCCGACCCCGATCATACTTATGCCGATACCGGTGTATACCAGGTGCGGTTAATTACCGCTAATAGTTTTTGCAGCGATACTTTTTCTATACCGGTTCAAATTTTTTCGGTTCCGGTGGCGGCCTTTAGTTTATCTGCAACAGCGCTGTGTGGGCCCAATGCTAATTTTGATATTGTAAATCACAGCACTAATGCTACCAGTTATGCATGGAATTTTGGCGATAGTATTTTTTCGAATTTAGCTAATCCGGTTGCGGCATATCATTCGTCCGGGCATTATAATATTTTGTTGGTGGCTACTAATACCGGTGGCTGTGTTGATACTGCAGAGCAAGCGATTACGGTTTATCCAACGCCCAACATAGAAGCATTAGGTATTGAACCAGCTGAGGGTTGCCAGCCCTTGCCTGTTTCATTTAATGTGCAAGCAAGCAATGCTGCGGTTTATACCTGGAATTTTGGGGCCGGTGCAGGTGCGGTTAGTTCTTCTTCCGCGAGCATAAATTATACTTATGCCGATACCGGCACCTATACTGTTACACTTACGGCAACTTCAATAAATAATTGTTCAGATACATTGGTGTTGCCAGATACTATTAAAATCCATGTTATGCCGGTTGCTGCTTTCGATACTGTTATCAATTCATCAGGCTACCCTTATAATGGCACGGTTTCATTTATTAACCGCAGTAAAAATGCAAATAACTACCTGTGGTATTTTGGCGATGGAACTACCAGCACTGATACCAATCCTACCTATGAGTATGCAAGAATTGATAGCTACAGTGTTTTGCTTATAGCTTCAACCCAATATGGATGTGTTGATACCGCCGTGGCCCAGATATATGTTATTAAAAAGGCCCTTTATGCCCCCAACGCTTTGCAGCCGGAGTTTAAAGGAACCGAAAACCTGGTAAAAGTATGGAAACCGGTAGGCATAGGATTGCGGAGTTACCGGGCACAGATATTTGATAAATGGGGCGAGCTAATGTGGGAGTCGGACTCTTTATCTGAAACAGAACCGGTTGATGCATGGGATGGTACATACCTGGGCAAGCCCTGCGAGGAAGATGTTTATGTATGGAAAATTAATGCTGTGTTTTTAGATGGAACAGTTTGGGAGGGTATGAACTATAAGCCTGATGAGGGCGGAGGAACCAAGAACATAGGAAGTGTAACTTTAATAAGGTAAAAAGATCATAATATGAAATGTCGGCACTTGATCTTTTGGGGTTTCATAAAATGCATGGGGAAGGGGTTTGCCTTGAATTCATCTCTGCTATTTTTATTAATGTTACCGGTGCTTACCTGTATGGCGCAGGACCCTGCTTTTTCGCAATACAATCTCAATCAATATTATTACAACCCGGCATCTACCGGGGCCGATGGTGGTTACCATATAGCTGCAACTTACCGAAACTTATGGCCTAATGTGCCGGGCAAGGTTTTCGCCGGCGCCCTTTCAACCTACTACGCTGTAGCTGATGCTTATTTTAAAAAAGGGGAATCGTATACTGCCGGTGCAGGCGTTTTTGCGATGCAGGATGTTGAGGGTGAAGGGTATTTAACTACTTCAACTTTTGGTATTAGCTATGCGCAACACTTTCAAAAAATAGGAGCTAAAACGGATGAGTTGCCGAGGCTGCAATTGTCGTTGGGCTTTAAAGCTTACTTTAATTCTATTTCGGTAGATTGGGATAAATTGGTTTTTAGCGACCAGGTAAATATTCAGCAAGGCATTATTGGCCAATCGGCTGCCGACCACGCTGGCATTGGAAGAAAATATATCGGCGATTTGGATGCAGGGCTGTTGCTTAAAAATAATTTTAAGGGACAAGATTACTGGTATAATGAATTTGGCTTTGCGCTATCGCATATTTTGTCGCCCTCCATTTCACTCACCAATTCCGACGCGGCGGATAGCAAGATACCAAGAAAGTATGTAGCTACTTACCGAAGTACAGTTGCTATAGACCACCGCCGTTTTTATTTGGGCCCTACAATTTTATTCGAGAACCAGAAAGAGTTTTATGAGCTAAATTACGGGGTGGACTGGTTTATTAACCCTAATCCGGCGAAAGAAATTATTCCGCTTTGCTTTTCGGTTTTAAACCGCTTATGGTTTATGAAGTATAGTTACAATACTAACGCCTTAATTACGGAAGTGAGATACAAATGGGCCGGTGGAAAACATATACTGGTGGTTTATAATATTGGTTTTGCAGCCGATTTTCCTTATACTGGGTTAGCCATGCAAACCAAAGCGGCTTATGAACTTTCGCTAAGCATTGTTTTTCCAAGGAAGGGAAGAAACAATTTTAGTAAGTGCCCTTATGAGACGTTTTGAGTGGGTAGAGTGAATAGAGAAAAGTAATCGGTGCTGTTTATCTTAATAAATCAGCGCTTTTTTGGAGTTGTTTTTCCAGCCTGCTTCACTTTCATAATCTACAAAATAGATTTTTAAATCGGCCTCGCTTTCATAGTTAACAAAGTATATTTTCTTTTTTGCCTCGCTTGAATATTTGGTGAAAAACCATTTGCCGTTGTTATCGCCAGCCTCGCTCTCGTACTTAACTTTATATACTTTTAAATCGGCTTCGCTTTCGTATTTTACTACGTAAACTTTTACATCTGCCTCGCTTTGGTATTGAACCGAAAAAACTTTTTGCGCTTTTACCAAACCGGTTACCGCTAAAAGGCAGATGAAGGTTAAAAAGAATTTCATAATAAATTATTTTGGTTCATTAATTTAAAATCTGTTTCTGCGTGATTGTAATATTTAAAATTAGAAATTATATCTGGTTTAATAGCACAGATATTTTTAGGCATCTGTAAAAACAAAAACCCGCCTTTTGAGCGGGTTTTTTTAGTCTGGGTGACAAGATTTGAACTTGCGACCACTTGCACCCCATGCCGAAAAATTTGTTTTCCTATTTTTTCCTTTGCTTTCATTTTGTTGATTATCAACAGTTTTTGACGTATGCGATTTCCGATTCTCATAAAGGTTGCCTCATCTTTGCATCGAAACTGTAAGCCAAACTGTAAACCGGAATCAACATGGCAACTATCAAAGCGATGCTCTACAAATCTAAAAAATTAAGCAATGGAGACCATCCTATTATGCTCCGAATTAGCAGTGGTGATGAGAGAAAATATATTTCACTTGGCTTTAGCTGTTCAGAATTAATGTGGGATGATAAGGTGTCTCTTT
>Ga0364887_10476_pt1 | contig 19340 bp, 15 predicted proteins | sample ExccelJu500001D4_4_FD_206924 | JGI IMG/M metagenome (GOLD analysis project Ga0364887, IMG submission 206924) | Enriched cells from Trout Bog Lake Hypolimnion, Wisconsin, USA - BchlTB.July23.5000.01.D4 | ecosystem: Environmental > Aquatic > Freshwater > Lake > Hypolimnion/Profundal zone | place...
TTTAGTGGTAAACTGAATATCAAAGCTCAATACCTGGTTAGGATATAACTTCGTTGTATTTACACTCTTAAAAAAAAGTTGAGGTTTGTTAGTGAATTCACCTTTATTGCATGAATTTGTTATGACAGCAATAACAAATAGTATCAATATTTTTGCCTTCATATTTTTATATTCATTTCAAATGTAGTTAATTCATTTCAACGTAATACTGTGCATACACCACTTGTTAACAATATTTTCTCTATCGGTCATCAGGATTTCGAACAAACAGCTATCGAAATCTATAAGTTTCAGCATGCACAGAATGAAGTGTACAATCAATGGTGTTCACTTTTACAATCAGACTTACAAATTCCTGCATCGCTTCAGCAGATCCCATTTCTTCCTGTTTCCTTTTTCAAGAGCCATCGTATAACATCAACGCTGTTTGATCCCGAACAAATCTTTGAAAGTAGTGGAACTACTTTTACAGTAAACAGCAAACACCTGATCAAAGACCTGAACTTATATCGGGAGAGTTTCAAGAAGGCTTTTTCGATGTTTTATGGTGAAATCAGCGATTGGTGTATCATCGGATTATTGCCAGCTTACCTGGAGAGAAGTAATTCTTCTTTGGTATTAATGGTGGATGAACTAATTAAAGCTAGTAAACACCCCGAAAGTGGCTTTTATTTGTATGAAACGCAAAAACTAAAATCCACCCTTGAATTGCTGGAAAGTAAGGGTCAAAAAACACTTTTAATTGGAGTAACTTTCGCGCTTTTGGATTTTGCCGAACAGTATACCATGAATCTGAAACATACGGTTATTATGGAAACCGGTGGAATGAAAGGGAGGCGAAAAGAACTGACAAGATTCGAGGTGCATGATATTCTTAAAAAAAATTTAGGTGTTGTACAGATTCACTCCGAATATGGGATGACAGAACTTTTATCACAGGCTTATTCGCCCGGAGAAGGCAGGTTTTATTGCCCGCCATGGATGAAAGTACTGGTAAGGGATGAAGAAGATCCACAACTGGTAAGCCTTTCAGGAAGTGGTATACTTAATGTAATTGATTTGGCCAATATCTTCAGTTGTAGTTTCATTGCTACTGAAGATGTTGGAAAGGTTTATGAGGATGGGAGTTTTGAAGTGTTTGGGAGGGCAGATAACAGTGATATTCGCGGATGTAGTTTGTTAGTTGTTTAAATGCCATTATATTTGCACTCCTGAATTGGTTCTGAGATGAAAAGGGTAATGTAGTAAGCTATAAAACATTGATTTTCATTTCATAAGAATCTGAAATGCCCAGGTGGCGAAATTGGTAGACGCACTGTGTTCAGGTCGCAGCGTTCGCAAGGATGTGCTGGTTCGAATCCAGTCCTGGGCACCATGCCCCCTTTTAAAAGGGGGCTTTCTTATTTATAAGATTTTCTGATATCCAACCACATCCAGTAATTGGCCAAATTTTTCTCCAACCTGAGTGAAATGGGCACATTTTATAAAACCGGCATGTTCAAATAGGGTAATACTTCCCTGATTATTCCCTGAAATTGTGGCAATTAATGTTTTAAGTCCATTTTCTCTGGCAATGTTTTCTAAATAAGCAATGGCAATCTTCCCAATTCCTCTTTGACAAAACAATGGATCCAGATAGATGGTCACTTCTGCAGTCCTGTCGTAAGCTTGTCTCTTTTTAAAATAAGTCAGGTAACAATAGCCTGCTATTTGCTGGTCATATTTAATAATAAAGGAACGATATAAAGGATGGTTGATGAAAATGAATTCTTTGAGTTGGTCAATAGTGATCGGTTCAGTATGGAATGTTGCAGTGGAGTGTAGGATATACCAGTCATAGATTCTTTTTACAACAGGTAGGCTTGTATCATCCACTGTTTCAAATTCAACTTGCATATAGGTTCAATTTGCCAATCAGGAATTTATTTTATTTTTTTCGTAAGGTATTAATTTCATTATAGCAATAGTTTTTCCAGTCTGGGATCCCTATAGTCTTCAATGAAAAACAAAACATTGGGTAAATGAGCAAAATCGCTTTCTTCATGATAGGTCTTGATAACTACTGCTTGCATTCCTGCATTCAGGGCAGCTTCCACACCTTTGGGAGCATCTTCAAATACGATGCATTGATTCCTGTCAAAACCCAATTCTTCAGCACATTTTATAAATGTTTCCGGATCAGGTTTGCTGGTCTGAACATCTCCGGCACTGACAATGGATTTAAAATAGTGCCTTAGCTGAAGTCCATCCAATATATAATCAATATTAAAAAGGATAGCAGCAGAACCGATAGCCATCGGAATATTTAGTTGCAACGATTTTTCCAGAAAAAGGTCAAGTCCATTTATTAGTTTCAAATGAGGTGTAAAAGCCTGCTGGTATCTCCTTTCTTTTTCAAATGACAATGCATCCATTGTTTCTCTGGAAAAATGATTTTCTCCAAATATTCTGATCAGTAATTCGTCGTTCTTTCCATACATCTGACTTTTAACTTCTTCTCTACTGAGATTGGCACCCAAATCATTGTTCAGGATATCATACCAGGCTGTGGCATGAAAATCCATATCATCTATGATAGTTCCATTCAAATCAAATAAAAATGCATTGTTCATATACGATAGCGTAAATAATACTTGAAATTTTACCAAAACAACCAAATTACTTCAGTTTCAACGACAGTTAGTCGTTCGCGTTAAATATACAACACTCCAAAGTAAAGTTGTAAGCAAGCAGTTTCTATGAGAAGGATCAAGTCCATCAAATTTTATGTTAAATCCAAAAATATATTTGGTAACTAAATTTTTAGTCTTAATTTAGACTAACAATTTAGTTAGTATGAAAAAATTGACACAAGCGGAAGAACAGATCATGCAGGTTTTATGGTCTTTAGATAAGGGTGGCTTTTTGAAAGAAATTGTAGAAATGCTGCCTGAGCCAAGGGCACACCACAATACAGTAGCAACCCTGCTTAAGATTTTGGTTGAAAAGGAATTTGTTGGGATTCATAATCCCAATAGAAACAATTTTTATTTTCCATTAATATCCAAGGAAGCCTATTCAGCTAAAAGGATTGAAGGCTTAGCGGAAAGATTTTTTAACGGGAGTTATACAAATGTGGTTTCCTTCCTTGTTGACAGGAAACAGATGTCTATCAGTGACCTGGAACTATTATTACTTCAACTCAAAAAGAATGATCATGAATAGCCAGATATTACTAATTTATATAGTCAAGACTGTAATTGTTTCCGGTTTATTCTGGCTGTATTACATCTTGGCACTCCGGAATAAAAAATTTCATTATTATAACCGGATCTATTTATTGTCTTCCAGTATTTTAAGTCTTGCTATTCCTTTATTACAGTTTAATTGGTTTACCGTTGAAGAACCAGTTATTAATAATGATCCTTCAAAATTGTTTTACCTGGCAGTTGCATTGAAAAATGTAAAAACGGTAAATAGTTTTGGCTGGCAGGATTGGACATTTGTAAGTATCGGATGCATTTGTCTTATGTTTTTGCTGGTACTATTCGTTCAGATTGCAAAGATCTACCGAATCAAAAAAAGGAATCCGGTAACGGTTATGGAGGGTATTGATCTTATCATTACCGAATATGATCACGCTCCTTTTTCATTTCTGAATAATCTTTTCTGGAAAAACAGTATCTCACTGGAGGAAGAAAGTGGTAAACAGATTTTTAAGCATGAGCTGACACATATACAACAAAGGCATACCTGGGATAGGTTATACTGCCAGATTGTATGCAGTATTTTCTGGATCAATCCATTTCATTGGCTAATACACAAAGAGCTTCAGACCATCCATGAATTCATGGCCGATGAAGCCGCAGTTGAAAATACAGATACTGCATCATTTGCGGTGATGTTATTAGAGGCGCACTATGGTAGTCAGTTCTTAAATCCTTCACATTCATTCTACTATTCATCAATAAAAAGAAGATTAATTATGCTTACCACTTCAAAAAACACTAAATATTCATACTTCAGGCGGGTAATGGTATTGCCGGTTATCCTGTTAGCCATTGGAATACTTTCAGTTCAGGTGCATGCCAGGGAACGAATCATTGAAAAAGTCAATGAAATTAAAACAACGATCAATAATAAGATACTGACTGAGGATAAGATTAAAAATAATGATTCTACCCCTCCTTCCGTAGCAGACACATCCAAAAAGCCGTTATATGTGATCGATGGTAAAATTGTTAGAGAAAAGGCACTGAAAGATCTGGATCAAAGTAAAATAACTTCCATTAATGTTTTGAAAGACGAACAGGCGATCAAAGAATATGGCGATGCGGGTAAGAACGGAGTTGTTAAAATTTATATACTTACAAAAGATACCTTAAAGCATACTTATAATTCCGACCAGAAAATGGGGGTTATTGTTCCGGACCATCCAACAGCACCAGTACCTGTTACAACGCCTAATCCACCCAATCCTCCGTCACAGGATGAGATCTTGAAAACGGTCGATGAAGCTTTGAAAGCGGTGGATTTAGACAAAGTTGTTCATGATGCATTGGTTTCGGTAAATATATCCAAAACAGTCAACGATGCTTTACAGTCTGTTGATATAGATAAAATTGTCAGGGAAGCACTGAAATCGGCTGATATATCTAAAAATGTCAATGAAGCTTTAAAGTCCGCTGATATCTCCGGTCAGTTAAAAGCAGCACTTGCTGAAGTGGCTGAAGCATCGAAAGATGCAGAAAAAGCGATGAAAAAGGCAAGCAGTTCTGAAGAACTGAAGCAAGCACTTAAGGCACAGCAAAAGGAACTAAAAAAGATTCAGAAAAAAATTGAGAAGCTGAAAGAGAAGGAAGAATCCAGCACAAAACAGTCAGACAATCCTAATCAATAGTAATTTACAGGGTTTGTAAGAAAAGAAAGTCAGCATAAGAGATTCCTGGATTTATTGTTCCGGGAATCTTTTTGTTTTTAACATAATGCAATGAAAATCATATCGTTTTGAAAATAATTATCATTCTGATCAATTGTATGAGGTTTAAAAAATCGCTGATAAATCTATGATCGTTTAATTTATTAACGAACTGTTCGATTTTTTCTAACAATTATTCCTTTTAACGATAGTTTAATGAAATACTTAGTTAAGTAGGTATCGATAATCAACTATATTTGCCTTGATTCGGTAATCTATGTATTATTCACTGCAACATATAGTAATAAAAGCATTCATAGCGTTAATGGCAGTGTTGGTTATCAATGTGAGTATAGATGCGTTTGATTTCCAACCACTCGATACAAATTCTGAATTATGCATTGATGATTTCAATTACCTCAATTCATTTGCAGAATATTTTACAGAAGTGGTGTTAGGTCACAAAGATGCTTTCCCTGAATTTCAGAAGGAAGCATCTTCATCAAAATCCCAGTTTGTAAAGCATATTGATTTTAAGATCTATCCAAAAGATTCATATTGTTGTCTGCCGGTTTATAAGACCATCAGAACTGAGTTTTTAGTTCCGCTCAAGGAAAATTATCATTTTCTTTATTTCAATGAGATCAATCCACCACCCCCCAAGGTATAGTGCATTCATGTATTCTTATAAACATTTGTTGCACAATTTTTGTTTTTTAGTCATTTTTACGATTACTGGCCTGTAACGATAGTTACTGGTATTTTATTTTTTAATATTAAAACATAAACATGCGTATAAACAATTCTATTGTAATTGTCCTATTGTGTTTTATTGTCGGGAATACAGCTTATGCGCAAAAAAATAAGCTGGATGCCGATACGGTCAGAATGAATCTGGATAGTGCAGAAAGCATTTTTTTACGGAATAATTATCTGTTACTGGCTCAGAAATACAATATTGATGTAAATCAGGCCCTCGAAATTCAGGCTAAACTCTACCCAAACCCCAATATTTCAGTAACTACAACTTTGTCCTATTCGGTTAATGGGAAGACTACTTTCTTTCCACTCCCTTTTACCTCCAATGGAGAAATATCCGGTGGTATATCACAGGAAATAGTCATTGCTGGAAAAATAAACAAGGCTGTAAAACTGGCACAGGCCAATACGAAATTATCAGTATACCAGTTCTATGATCTGATACGGACCCTTAAATACACGTTAAGAAGTGATTTTTATAATATCTACTACATGCAGCAGAGCATGAAGGTTTATAAAGAAGAGATAGATGGGCTGCAAACAGTGGTCAATGCGTATAAAAAACAGGAAGAGGAGGGGAAGCACTATATATCCGAAAAGGATGTGGTTCGGATGAAAGCCCAGTTATATAGTCTGGAAAGCGAATACCAGTCATTGGTAGACCAGGTCAATGATACAGAAAGCGAACTGAAACTTCTTATTCAGGTCAAAACCAAAGATTATATCGAGCCTTTGGTAGACAGTGCGATGGTTACAACAGCCGATCCTCTGAAATTTCCTTTAACAGTTTTGTTGGATTCAGCCTATAGTGGAAGGACTGATTTGCAGATAGCAAAAACTACTACTGAAATCAGCAGGTTAAATTATGTATACCAGAAAGCTTTGGCAGTTCCTGATCCTTCAGTAGGCTGGTCTTATGATCAGCAGGGAGCGTTCAATAACAACTTCATGGGTATTGGCGTATCAATAGATCTTCCATTTTTCAATCGAAATCAGGGAAATATTAAATCGGCAAAAGCTACTATTAAGATGAATGAAGCATCTGAAAAGAGTACTTTCCTTACTGTGGAAGAAAATGTATACCGCTCATTACAACGGGCTATTGATGCTGAAAAGCTATTCAAAAAAGTTGATCCCAGTTTTGGTAGTGATTATGACAGATTGGTAAAAGCAGCTTTGGAAAATTTTAAGACCAGGAATATGAATATCCTGGATTTTCTGGATTTCTATGATTCCTATAAGCAAAATACTCTCCAGATCAATGGCATCAAGTATAATAAATTGAATGCTTTAGAACAGATCAATTTCTATACCGGCACAAATTTCTTCAACTAAAAAATTTTAGAATATGCAACAAACAACTACTATGCGTTTATTCAAATATTTAGGTGTACTATTTTCTGTAAGCTGTATTTTAAGTTCTTGCGGTAACAAAGAAGATAAATTGAATGGTTCAAAAGAAAAATATATTATTCCTGATTCTTTGTTAAAAACACTGAAAACGGATACAGTAAAAAAAAGCCCTTTACAGAATGCATTGACTCTAACAGGAATGGTTGACTTTAATCAGGACCGTCAGGTAAATATTTACCCACTGATCAGTGGAAATATTCAGGATATTAAAGTGCAATTGGGAGATTATGTTACTGCAGGACAGGCTTTAGCTGTGGTAAAAAGTAGTGAAATGGCTGGATATAGTAATAATCTCGTAATTGCTGAGACAAATTTAAAAGCTGCAAAAAAGCAACTTGATGCAACTGATGATTTGTTTAAAAGTGGCTTAGCATCACAAATTGATTTAACCAATGCTCAGGTCAATTACGATCAGGCTCAGGCACAACTAGATATGGTTAAAAAAGTGTTGAAAATAAATGGCAATAACACTTCTGGGGAATATATTGTAAAAGCTCCAATCAATGGTTTTATAGTGCAAAAAAATATTACAAATAACATGGCCATAAGACCAGATAATGGCAATGCACTTTTTACTATTTCTGACTTAAATGATGTTTGGATTCAGGCTAATGTGTATGAAGCTGATATAAGTAAAGTTCATTTAGGTGATGATGCAATGGTTACTACTGTATCTTATCCAGATAGGGTTTTTAAAGGAAAGATCGATAAAATATTGAATGTACTTGATCCAAATAATAAAATTATGAGGGTACGTGTAGTACTGTCAAATAAGGATTATGCACTGAAACCACAAATGTTTACAAGTGTTACAGTTACCAATAAGGAAAAAGGGGATGCCATTTCTATATCCAGTAATTCATTGATTTTTGACCATAGCCAATATTTTGTTCTAATTTATCATGGTAAGGGGATAGCAGATATAACTCCGGTTCAGGTTTTACACACAATCGGAAACAAAGTTTACTTGACTTCCGGGGTAAAAGAAGGCGATATCATTATTGCCAGCAATACCCTGCAGATTTATGATCAGTTAAACAATTAATATCGTCATCTAACTTATTTGTAAAATGAACAACTTACTTAGAAAAATAATTGCCTTATCCTTAAAGAATAAGTATTTCGTAATATTTGCGTCTGTAATACTTGTTGTAGCCGGGATAATTACATTCAAAAATATGCCGATCGAGGCATTTCCTGATGTAACCAACACTGAAATTGATATCATAACACAATGGCCTGGCCGAAGTGCCGAGGAAGTCGAAAAGTTTGTGACGATTCCCATTGAAATAGCAATGAATCCTGTTCAGGAAAAAATTAGTCTAAGATCCACAACTATCTTTGGTCTGTCTTATGTAAAGCTGATTTTTGATGACAATGTTAAAGATCCTCAGGCCAGGCAGCAGGTAATGAATCTTTTGAACAATGCCACTTTACCTAATAATGTAAATCCAGCAGTTCAACCACCTACAGGTCCCACTGGTGAAATATACCGATATACCATCAGAAGCAATATCAGGGATGTTAGAGAGTTAAAAACCATGCAGGATTGGGTGATCGACAGGCAACTTCGTTCAGTTCCGGGTGTAGGTGATATAAACAGTTTTGGTGGAAAAACGAAAACGTATGAAATAAAAGTAAATCCTGAAAAATTAACGTCTTTAGGTATAACCCCTCTTGATGTTTTTACTGCAGTTCAGAAGACCAATATTAACATTGGTGGGGATATGATCATCCAGAATAATCAGGCATTTGTCGTTCGTGGAATTGGGTTATTAAATGACATTAATGAAATCAAAAATATAGTTATATCTAATAATAATGGAGTTCCCTTACTTGTAAAAGATATTGCTACTGTTGAGATTTCAAATGTTCCAAGATTAGGTTGGGTAGCAAGAGCAGATGGTTTGAAAGATTCTACCGGTAAAAGGGTTGTTACTGATGAATCTGATGCTGTGGAAGCTATTATCGTAATGCGCAAAGGAGAGAATCCGTCTGAAGTTGTAAAAGCCATTAAAGCCAAAGTAGATAAACTTAATAGTACTATTCTACCGGCTGATACTAAAATAGTGCCTTATTATGACCGGTCTGATTTAATTGAATATGCAACCCATACCGTTTTACATAACCTGGTTGAAGGTATTTTATTGGTTACGTTACTTGTATCCCTGTTTATGTTCAATTGGAGAACAACATTGATCGTATCCATAATTATTCCTATGGCATTGTTGTTTGCATTTATTTGCCTTCATCTGATGGGAATGTCAGCGAACTTACTTTCTTTGGGTGCTGTTGATTTTGGAATTATAATAGATGGTGCGGTAGTAATGGTTGAAGGGATGTTTGTGATATTGGATCATAAAGCCATGGAAGTAGGGATGGATCGGTTCAATAGGATGGCTAAAATGGGTCTGATCAAGAAAAATGGAGCTCAATTGGGTAAAGCAATATTTTTTGCAAAAGTCATCATTATTACGGGATTGCTACCCATTTTCGCATTTGAAAAAGTTGAGGGGAAAATGTTTTCTCCACTTGCCTATACACTTGGATTTGCTTTAATTGGTGCATTAATTACAACACTTACCCTGGTACCTGTACTGATAAGTATGTTGCTGAACAAAAATGTACATGAAAAACACAATCCTTTTGTACATCACCTGACTGGATTTATGTTAAATGGGTTTACAAGTGCCTTCAGGTTGCGGAAACTGATCATTCCATTATCATTTGTTGTGATGTTCCTTGGTATATATTCATTTAAATACCTCGGTTCCGAATTCTTGCCTGAATTGGATGAAGGTTCAATATGGTTAAGGGTACAAACGCCATATAGTATATCGTTGGAGAAGTCGGTAGAAATTTCTAAACAGGTTAGAAGCATACTGATGACTTTCCCGCAGGTGAAATATGCTGTATCCCAAACAGGTAGGCCAGATGATGGAACAGACGTTGCAGGTTTTTATAATAACGAATTCTCTGTGATGTTATATCCTTCAGAAGAATGGGAACCGAAAATGACCAAAGAGGAATTGATCGATAAAATGAATGACAAACTTTCTGTGATTCCCGGAACCAATTTAAACTTTTCACAACCAATTATGGACAATGTAGAGGAAGCTGTTTCAGGTGTGAAGGGTTCAATTTGTGTAAAAATTTATGGGGATTCATTAAACTATATGGAGGATAATGTCAATAAGGTTTTTAATATTTTGAAGAATGTAAAAGGTATTGAAGATTTGGGAGTAATTCACAATATCGGACAACCTGAGCTTGATGTAAACCTTGATCAGCAGAAAATGGCTCTTTATGGTGTAGCCACAGCAGATGCAAATGCAGTTTTAGCGATGGCTATCGGTGGATTGGCTGCATCCACTTTATATGAAGGGATTAAGACATTTGATATTAGGATTCGTATGCCGGAACAATTTAGAAAAACACCTGAAGATATTGGTAATTTACTGGTACCTACACAAAGTGGATCTAAAGTTCCAATCAAGGAAATTGCCACCATATCCCAAAAAACTGGGCCATGTCTCATTTTCAGAGACGATAATGAACGTTACTCAGCTTTAAAGTTCTCTGTAAGAGGCAGAGATATGGGAAGTACCATAGCTGAAGCTCAGCAAAAAGTGAGTGAAGTGATAAAATTAAAAAGAGGTTATACTATGGCATGGCAGGGAGATTTCGAAAATCAGCAAAGGGCTGAAAAGCGGTTAATGCAGGTTGTGCCTATTAGCTTATTGCTTATTTTTCTTTTGTTGTTTGCAATGTTTGGAAATTTCAAAGATGCAGGTTTGGTATTTTTAAATGTTCCTTTTGCAATTGTTGGAGGGTTGGTTGCTTTGCATGTAACCGGAACTAATTTCAGCATATCTGCAGGTATTGGTTTTATTGCCTTATTTGGTATTTGTATACAGGATGGGGTACTACTTATCACTGTGTTTAAACAAAATATAGAGAAGATAAAAGGACAGAATAATTCTCTATACAGTGCTATTAAATTAGGCGTAAATTCCAGGATCCGTCCCGTTATGATGACCGCAATGATGGCAGCAATCGGATTATTTCCTGCAGCAATTTCTCATGGAATAGGTTCTGAAAGCTCCAGACCACTTGCCAGAGTTGTAATAGGTGGAATTCTTTGTGCTATGATCTTTTCTCTTTGGGTTTTCCCATCCATTTTTGCATGGAGTTATAAAAACATTGACGAAAAATACAAAATGCATTTTATGGATGATAAGATGATGGATGAAGATCAGGGCTTCAAAAACGATTATTATTAGCAGAATTTGAAATTCAAATGTTCAATTCAAAATACATTGAATTTCCGGTAGCTATTTCTTAACTACCATAACAAATAAAAGAGAGCTATTCCATGACTATGGAATAGCTCTCTTTTATTATAAATAAAAATATAAACCAGATATATCCAAAGACTGTCACTGCCAGATCTTTCTAATCATTACCATAATTCAAGCGTTCAACAATACTTTTGGTATCCATAGTAAATGACTTGAATTGTATGATGTACTTATTGTATGGTTTTTTGAAAACTGCTCCAACCTCCTCCATTATAAGCTTCCAATCCTGCCTTTTTAAGGGTACTGACAGCAATGCTGCTTCGACCACCACTTTGGCAAACTGTAATTATTGCTTTTTTCTTATGTTGCAGTGAAGCAATTTTTTCTGACAGACTATGCAAAGGAATATTCACTGATCCTTTAATGTGACCTGCTCTGAATTCATCAGCGCTTCTTACATCCACTATTATGGCTCCATTGGCATATAGTTCTTTTAAATAAACTGTTTTCTTGCTTCCTCCGAATAATAAATCTAATAATCCCATAAAATTAAGTTTAGTACAATATTCAGAAAAGCAATTTTGTTTTTCAGTGATATATGTTACAGATTGACTATTGCTTATCAACAGAATCTGTCAGTTCTATAAAACTCCTATGTAATGAAACAATATTTCGTTGCTCCATTTTTTTAAGAAGTCTGGATATTACTTCTCTTGAGGAGTTTAATTCATCGGCAATTTGCTGATGTGACAATTGAATCTTCCTGGTATGGTTTATTTCTGTATGGCGCTGCAAATAAAACAACAAACGTTCATCCATATTACGAAATGCCACCTGGTCTAACAACAATAGCAGTTCCTCAAAGCGGTTACGGTAAGTTTCAAGAACAAAATAATACCAACTTTTGTATTTTGACATCCATTCATCCATCACCTGAATGGGGATCATCAATACAGTGGTGTCTTCTGTTGTTTTTGCCATCACTTTACTGGCTTCCATTTTAGAAGCACATACCAAGGTTATGGCGCATGCTTCTCCTGGTTGTAAGTAGTACATCAAAAATTCATTGCCTTCTTCACTTTCTCTGAATATTTTGATCATTCCTTCCAACACAAGCATCGTGCTTTTTACAAATTGGCCTGTACGCATCAGTATCACACCGGCAGGAATTTCTTTAATGGTTCCCTGTTTTTCAATTTGAATCAGGAGATCGGGCTCTAACTGAGAAAAAAGTTTATGAATGGGTTCTATCATTTCTTAAAATTACAGATTAAGATAATACCCAAAAATGACCTTTACCAATGATAAGCTTATAAAGAGTCTTTTAGAAGTTACAGTATATAATAAAAGGGGCAAAAGGGCTAATTACTGCTTGGTTTTGCATGTTTTGATACCTACAAGTGTATACAATGGGCAGAAGCTAACAAAGCTGGTCAACAAAAATACAGCTCCTAAAACTAACAATACTATACCATAAACTCCAGTTACTGTTCCTGTAAAATATAGCACTGCAAACAAAATAGCAATAATAATTCTTATAATTCTATCAACTAAACCCATGTTCTTTTTCATTTGATTGGTTTTTATGTTTATTAAATAGCGAATCGTTAGATGTAAAGCGTAAAGCTAATTTTTGAAAATTTAGATAATTGTGATAAATGTCACATATCCAATTATCCCTCAGAATATCATGAATTGGCTGTAAATCTGGTTTATTTGGTCTTAATTTGTATTAACAAGACAGTGTTTATTCTTCAGTATTATAATAAAAGAAGAATAATCATTGTCTGTACAAAAAACAAGTATGTTAGAAAACTATTTCCAACAGTTCCGTGATCATATCATCGGTAATGGTAAAATATTTACTTCTCCATATGGGGAAAAGGAGATCATCTATGCCGACTGGACTGCAAGCGGCCGCTGTTATAATTCGATAGAAGAGCGCATGAACAGGGAGGTTATGCCATTTTTAGCCAACACCCATACAGAAACTACAGTTACAGGCACTTTAATGACTAAAGCTTATGAAGAATCTAAACAGATCATTAAGAAGCATGTGAATGCCAGTGATAGTGATGTATTAATCTTTAGCGGCAGTGGTATGACCGGGGCTGTAAATAAGTTGCAGCGGATATTAGGGCTTAGGATACCTGAACGAATCATGGATTATGTCAAAGCGGATAAACTACCGGATACTGAAAAATTGAAAACAAATGCTGTAAGTATCCACCACATTTTTAGTGACTATCTGCAACTGGATGAGAACCTGAAACCAGTTGTTTTTGTTACACAAATGGAACACCATTCCAATCAAACAACCTGGCTTGAAACGATCGCTTCTGTAGAGATCATTGGAAATGATAAAGATGGCAATGTTGACCTTGTGCATTTTGAATCCCTGTTAGAAAAATACAGCCATAAAAAAAATAAGATTGCTGCTATTACAGGCTGTTCAAATGTTACTGGTATTGAAACTCCCTATTATGAAATTGCCCGGATCATACATAAGCATGGTGGATTATGTTTTGTAGATTTTGCTTGCTCTGCTCCTTATATTTCTCTAAATATGCATCCGGAAGATCAAACAGCACACCTGGATGCCATTTATTTTTCGCCACATAAGTTTTTGGGTGGTCCCGGTACTCCCGGAGTACTGATCTTTAATAAAAAAATATACAATAATATTATTCCAGATCAGCCGGGTGGCGGAACCGTTGTATATACCAACCCATGGAAATTTCATGAATACATTACAGATATTGAACACAGGGAAGATGGTGGAACCCCACCTTTTCTTCAGGGTATTAAAACAGCTATGTGTATTAGACTGAAAGAAGAGATGGGGGTTGATAATATGCTGAAACGTGAAAAGGAATTGATCAATATTTTGTTTGAAAGGTTTGCTGCCATTGAAAATATTGAAGTGCTGGAAGGGAATAATAAAAAAAGGTTGGGTGTGGTTTCCTTTATCATAAAAGGAGCCCATTTCAATTTCATTGTCAAATTGTTAAATGATAAGTTTGGTATTCAAACACGTGGCGGTTGTGCCTGTGCAGGAACGTATGGACATATATTATTACACGTGGATGAAATAAGATCCTATGAAGTGCTCAATAGTATTCATGGAGGCGATCTTTCCTGTAAGCCAGGTTGGATCAGACTTTCAATTCATCCAACCATGACCAATAAAGAAATTCATACCATCATGGATGGTATTGAAGCAACAGCCAAACATTTTGCTGAATGGCAAAAGGAATATGTGTACAATGCAGAAACAAATGAGTTCACTCATAAGAATAGTATTGATGCTGACATGAAGATAATTACCGAATGGTTCTCCGGCACCTATATCTGAAATGAAAGTAATCTATCCATATTAAGTTGAACCCATTTGTCTGGTATAACTTACTTTAAACTGGTATTTAATAACTTGCCTTTTCCACCGGTACAATAAATGCCCGAATTGGAAAATCGCTTTGATGCTTAACATTATATTCTTTGATCATCTCCAAGCCGGTTTCTGCATTTTCATCTCTGGTAAAGCTGAAGGTTAAGCGTGAGTCAAACTTTTCATCCCCACCGGAAAACCACTCCTCCAATAGGTTTATTGATTGATTCTCTTTAAATCCAATGATATCGGTGCTACTGAAAACAATGATATTTGCCTGTTTTAATATTTTGAAAACTTCATCCTGTTTTTCTTTGAGGCTGGTTACAATAAAGAATTTCATAGTTTTTATTTTTTAATGACTTTACTATTTCGCATCATTTTGAAATATAATAAGGGTACCACGATCAGGGTTAGGAAAGTACTGGTAATGGTACCACCCATCAGTGAAATGGCCAATCCTTGAAATATCGGGTCAAACAGGATGATCACGGCTCCCAATGCAACTGCTCCTGCTGTAAGTAAAATGGGAGTAGTTCTAACAGCCCCGGCTTCTATGATAGCTTGTTGTAAGGGTATACCTTCCCTTAAACGTATATTGATAAAGTCAATGAGGAGTACCGAATTTCTAACCATTACACCTGCCAGTGCTATAAATCCGATCATGGAAGTGGCTGTGAAATAAGCATGCAGCATCCAATGTCCCAGGATGATTCCTATCAGTGAAAGCGGAATAGCTGCCAGCATCACCAGCGGAACAGTAAAATTTTGGAACCAACCAACTATCAAGATATAAATCATAAGTATTACGACTGCAAAGGCAATTCCAAGGTCTCTAAAGACTTCAAAAGTGATCTGCCATTCCCCATCCCATTTCAATGTATAGTTATCCTCCAGTTCTGGCTGATGGGTATATTCTTCCTTAAGTGCAAATCCTTTGGGTACATTGATGGTTTTTAAACTATCTGAGATAGCGGCAATTGCATAGGATGGACTTTCCAGCTTCCCAGCCATATCGGCCACTACATATACTACTTCCTTTTGGTTTTTTCTGTAAATACTCTTTTGTCTGATCTGCCTATTTAACGTAACTACATCCCTAAGTGGTACAGGATTTCCACCTTCACTGATCATAGTAAGATCCAGAATGTCATCCATATTTGTTTTGTCGGCATCTGTTAACTGCAGCTTGATGGCAGTCTGCTGCCATGAAGCAGGTTGATACAAATGACCAGATTGTAAACCAGCTATAGCTGCGTTTACCGTAGCTGTAACCTGGGCTGAAGAGATTCCTAACTGCATTGCTTTTTCTTTGTCAACACTAAGATGGTATTCGGGCTGATCATCTTCTGTCATCCAGTCCACATCCACTACATCTGCTGTCTTATTGAACAATTCCTTTACCTGACGGGCAATATTGATCTGTTCCTTGTAATCAGGGCCATAAACTTCTGCCACCAGGGTAGACAATACAGGTGGTCCGGGTGGTACTTCTACAATTTTTACATTGGCATTGTATTTTCGGGCAATCGCCTGTATGGGTTCCCTTAATTGTCTGGCAATGGCATGACTTTGAATACTTCGGTCTTTTTTGTCTGTAAGATTAACCTGTATATCGGCCACATTTGCAGCCTTTCTCAAGTCATAATGCCTCACCAATCCATTAAAGCTGATAGGTGCAGCAGTGCCTATATAAGCCTGATAATCCCTAACCAATGGTTGCTCCGAAATATACCCTGCAAGATCCTTAACTACAGCCTGTGTTTTTTCGAGTGTGGTTCCTTCAGGCATATCAATAATGACCTGGAATTCATTTTTATTATCAAAAGGCAGCATTTTAACAGCAACTGCTTTTGTATAAAACATAGAAAGGGAAGCCAGCAGGACAATAACAATGCCCAAAATAAAAGTCCATCTTTTCCATCTGGATATCAATAAAGGGTTGATAAAAGATCGGTATAGTTTATAAATCACAGTATTTTCCAGATGCATAGATTTCTTTTCTTCTGCCTGTCCATTCTTTTTCTCTTTTTCACGGAGAAAAATATAACCCAGGTAAGGGGTAAGCGTTAATGCAACTATAAGCGACAACATCATGGCTATACTTGCACCGATGGGCATAGGGCTCATATATGGTCCCATCATGCCCGATACAAATGCCATCGGTAATACCGCAGCCACTACGGTAAATGTGGCCAGAATAGTAGGGTTACCCACCTCATTGATGGCATAGATAGCTGCCTGTAAGGGAGGTAGCGTTTTCATCCTGAAGTGCCGGTGCATATTTTCGGCGATAATTATAGAATCATCCACAACTATACCAGTGATGAATACCAAAGCAAAAAGTGTAATGCGGTTTAAGGTATAATGCATGAAGTAATAACTGAATAGTGTAAGGGCAAAAGTGACTGGTACGGAAAGGAATACGACCAAACCACCCCTCCAGCCCATTGCCAGCATCACAAACAATGTAACAACCACAATAGCAATAAACAGGTGAAAAAGCAATTCAGAAACTTTGTCTGAAGCCGTTTCACCATAATTGCGGGTTACTGTAAGTTGAACATCATCCGGTATGAGGTTCTTTTTAAGGTGTTCAGCTTTAGTCAGTATCTGTTCAGAGAGCTTCATGGCATCGGCTCCTTTTTTCTTTGCGATGGATAGTGTAACAGCAGGATAACTTGACCTGAAGGCTTTAGCTTTAGAAGTATCTGCTTTGCCATACCCAAATAGAACATATTGGTCTGGTGTTTCTGGACCTTCCTCGATCCTTGCTATCTGTTTAAGGTAAATGGGCTGCTGCTGATAGTTGCCAATAATGAGGTTGGCAACATCGTCGGCTGTATTGAGGAAATTACCAGTTTCTACAGAGTAAACAGTATCACTATGCAATAAGTCCCCACTTTGCATCTGTACATTGGCGGATCTGATCATTTGGCTTACTGCAAGCAGGTCCACATGATGTTGGGTCATTTTACCCTTATTCAACCATACTTTGATCTCCCTGCTTCTGCCACCCAGTATATTAATATCAGATACTTCTGGAATTTTTTTGATTTCGTTGGTCAGTTCCTGCCCCATTTGCCTCAAGCGGTAGTCGTCATAATGATCACTCCATAAGGTTAATCCTAGTGCTGGTACATCATCAATGGACCTGGTCTTGATAAGGGGCATTGTAATACCCTGAGGCATTTTATCCATGTGCTTCATCAATTCGCTATACAGTTTTACCAAAGAGCGTTCCACATCTTCACCTACATAGAACTGAACGATAAGCATAACCTGCCCCTTCATTGAAGTAGAATAAACATATTCCACCCCTTTTATATTACTGATTATTTTTTCCATGGGTGCAGCCAGTTTGGTTTCTACATCTTTGGGTTCTGCTCCCGGAAACCCAATAAAGACATCGGCCATTGGAACTTGTATCTGAGGTTCTTCTTCCCTGGGAATCAGATAAGTGCTGTATGCACCTATCATAAGGAAGGCAATCATCAGCAGAATTGTTAATTTCGATTGTAAAAATGCTTTTGCTATATTACCTGAAAATCCATTTTTCATGTTGCGTGTTTATGCTTACGTATCCTTATTATCCAATCATCTCATTCCATTCAGCACTGCAGAAGGAGACATTACTGCAGAACTTCCTTATATCGATTAATTTCTGATTTTAACCGGAACACCGTTATACAACTGACCATCAGCATGAATGATAAGCGATTCGGTTTTATCAAGACCACTTAGCACTTCAACTCTGTTACCCATTGTTTTTCCCAATCTTACCCATCTCAATATTGCAGTATTGTTACTGCCAATAGTAAAAATGCCGTTGAGCTCATCCTTTTGCAATATGGCCGATAAAGGAATCCATATATCTTCATGATCATGGGCTGTATTAAACTGCTCCTGATCAGGAATACTGATCCGGGCATACATCCCTGAGTACAAGCCCTGCATTTGATTTTTAGGAATACTGATCTTGATGATATACTGACCACCTGAAAACTGAGCTGATTGATTGATTTGTGATACAATTCCTTTGATGGTCTTTCCAGCGGCTTCTACAAATACATCGGCAGCTGTACCCCTATGAATATGACTGATGCTATTTTCAGGGACAGTTGCACTTACCTGGAAAGAACCATCCTGTTCTATCGTTAGGATGGGCATCCCCGGGTTTGTAATACTGCCTGCATCAGTGGTTTTTTGGGTAATGATTCCGGAGAAAGGGGCTGTAAGATTTGCATAAGGGAACATGGCATTGATCTGATTACGCATTTCTCTGGACTGCTCAGCCCTGGATTTAGCGGCATTGTATTGGAGGGTTATATTTTCAAGTTCCTTTGCGGAAGCACTTTGTTGGTTATATAAAATTGTAAAACGGTCAAGGTCTTTTTGAGCATTCTTTAATGCAGCTTCTGATTCATGAATCATCGCCTCAGCAGTCGCTTTTTTTGCCTGCAAATCTTCATTACTGATCGTTGCAAGCAGCTGACCTTTTACTACCCGGTCTCCTGGTTTAACCCTGATGCTTGTGATATGGCCCATCAGACTGGTACTGATTCCAGCAGAATGAGCGGCT
>Ga0364887_10477_pt1 | contig 19308 bp, 21 predicted proteins | sample ExccelJu500001D4_4_FD_206924 | JGI IMG/M metagenome (GOLD analysis project Ga0364887, IMG submission 206924) | Enriched cells from Trout Bog Lake Hypolimnion, Wisconsin, USA - BchlTB.July23.5000.01.D4 | ecosystem: Environmental > Aquatic > Freshwater > Lake > Hypolimnion/Profundal zone | place...
AAGTTTAGTAATGTTAATGACTCCGGGATTAGCATTCTTTTATGGTGGCCTGGCCACAAGGCGTAATATTTTAGGTATTATGATTCAAAGTTTTGTGTCGTTGGGATGGACTACCGTTTTATGGGTATTCTTCGGTTATTCCCTTTGTTTCAGTGGTGGTGAAGGAGGAATAATCGGCGATTTTCATAAAGCTTTCCTGAACAATATCAGCACTACATCGATGTATTCGAACGGGAAGATTCCCGAGTTTGTGTTTTTTGCCTATCAGATGATGTTTGCCATTATTACACCGGCATTGATTACGGGTGCCTTTGTAAACCGGATTAATTTTAAGGCATATATCATTTTCCTGACTGTATGGCAGATACTGGTTTATTATCCTTTTGTACATATGATATGGGGCAATGGACTGCTGGCGCAATGGGGTGTGCTGGATTTTGCAGGCGGTATTGTAGTACACGCTACTGCAGGGTTTGCTGCATTGGCTTCGGTGTTTTATGTAAAGGCAAGGGTGGATAAAAATTCTACGCCCAACAGTATACCACTGGTAGCTATTGGCAGTGGACTATTGTGGTTTGGCTGGTATGGTTTTAATGCCGGCAGCGAGGTACAGGTGGACTTTGTAACATCAACCGCTTTTATCAATACGGATATAGCTGCCTCTTTTGCCACTATTGCCTGGCTGGTGATAGAATGGTCGCATATTAAAAAACCAAAGTTTGTTGGATTGCTGACGGGTTCCATTGCCGGGCTGGCTACTATTACACCCTGTGCGGGTTTTGTGCCGGTATGGGCATCACCAATCATAGGAACTATAGCCGGAGTCTGCTGTTATTATGCCGTTTACTTTAAGAATAAAATGAACTGGGATGATGCACTGGATGTATGGGGTGTGCATGGTGTAGGAGGTTGTTTAGGTGCCATATTGTTAGGCGTATTTGCTTCAAAAGCAGTGAATATTACCGGTGCCAATGGTTTGATTTATGGTGGAAGTTCGTTCTTTTATAAACAAATCATTGCCGTAGTAGGTGCTTCGATATATGCATTTGTTTTCACCTATCTGATGTTGATTATGATTGATAAGATTACCCCTGTAAGGGTTGATAATAAAACACAGGAAATAGGCCTGGATGAAGGATTGCATGGAGAACATGCATACGATTCGGGAGTATTCTAAGTAGTATCGTTTTTTTATTAATAAGAATGAAAACACACTCCTGATCGGGAGTGTGTTTTTTATTATAAAGATATAATAATGCACTAAAGCAATAGTCTTCTTAATATGCCTTTGGAAAAGCCTGATTTTAATTCTTGAACAGTCCATCCGATAATCGTATTTTCGCACACTTTTTAAACAGATTCAGTGGCAGACATTATTCAGTTATTACCGGACAACATTGCAAATCAGATAGCAGCAGGTGAAGTAATTCAACGGCCGGCGAGCGCGGTGAAAGAATTGCTGGAAAATGCTGTGGATGCAGGGGCTACCGAAATACAACTGATAATAACCGATGCCGGCAAGAACCTGATACAGGTGATAGACAATGGCAAGGGGATGAGCGAAACCGATGCCCGTATGGCTTTTGAACGCCATGCTACGAGTAAGATAAAAGTAATAGACGACCTGTTTCATATTAAAACCATGGGCTTTCGTGGCGAAGCACTGGCGAGTATTGCGGCAGTAGCACAGGTAGAACTGAAGACCCGTAAAGCCGAAGACGAACTGGGTACCTATATTGAAATAGAAAACAGTACTGTTGTAAAACAGGAGCCCTGTGCCTTTGGGGTGGGTAGCAGCATCAGCATGAAGAACCTGTTCTTTAATGTGCCTGCCCGCAGAAACTTCCTGAAAACAAATGCGGCAGAACTACGACATATCATTGACGAGTTTATCAGGGTGGCCATGTCGTTCCCACATATATTCTTTTCCATGAGCAGCAATGGTCAGGATGTGTTTCACCTGGAAAAAGGCAACCTGAAACAAAGGGTTACACAGATACTGGGCAATGGCTACAATGCCAAGCTGGTGAATGTGAAAGAAGATACCGACTATATGAATATTTATGGCTTTGTGGGGAAACCCGACACGGCCAAGAAGACAAGAGGGGACCAATACTTTTTTGTGAATAACCGTTTCATTAAAAGTGCTTACCTGAACCATGCGGTGACCAATTCGTTCGATAACCTGATTGCGAAAGACAGTTACCCTTCGTATGTATTGTTTATAGACCTTGACCCTTCGCAGATAGACATCAATGTACATCCCACCAAACAGGAGATAAAGTTTGAAGATGAAAAGATAATCTATGCCTTTGTACAGGCGGCAGTAAAACATGCGCTGGCACAATTCAGCATAGCTCCTTCGCTGGACTTTTCGCTGAATGCCGAGATACAACAACTGGATGCAGTAAACAAACCTTTCAGCAGGGAGAATCAATCATCGGCCTCTTCTTCTAACCTGTTTCAATCATTCACACAGAAACATCAGGCACATAAAATAGACCCTACTGAAAAGAGTGAACTGAGTCACTGGAAAGACTTTTTTGTGGCAGGCAACAATGAGGATAAAATACCGGTGAATATAGAATTGAGCAGTGAAGGGTTAGTAGAAAACTTTACAGCAAAATCATCACCTTTCGATAACAATGAATCGGTTTGTCTGCAGTTAAATAACACCTTTATTATCTCTTCCTTTAAGAATGGATTTATCCTTGTTCATCAGCAACTGGCACACGAAAGAATATTGTACGAAAAGTATAGTATGATGGCGCATAGCAAACAAACGCCTACCCAAAAGATTTTGTTTCCTATTACATTGGAACTGGCTATTGCCGATGCGGTATTGCTGGAAGACCTGTTACCCGAAACAGAAGCTCTTGGATTTATGATAGAACATTTTGGAAACAATACTTTTATCATTCAGGGTACACCGGGGGATATTAAACCGGGCAATGAAAAGCATTCCATTGAATTGTTGCTGGAACAGTTCAAGCATTTCAGCAGTGAAATAAAGTTCAGTAAGAGAGAGAAGCTGGTAAGGTGTATGGCCCGTCAGCAGTCCATTAAAACGGGGCAATCTCTTGGCACAGAAGAAATGAAGAGGCTGGTAAACGATTTGTTTGAATGCAATACACCAAACGTAACGCCTACGGGCAATCCTACCTATATAGAATATAAGCAGGATTATATGGAGAGGATGTTTGAGAGATAAGGAATACAGGAGTAAGTAGACAGGAGAATACAAATACAGGTTGCTGGTTACAAGTTTCCTGTATTTGTATTGTCTAAGTACTGTTATCTAAGTACTAAAATCTACATTATTCTTACTTTCCTTCTTCCTTTATATATTTCAGGATAGCGTCTATCTGATCATCAGTCAGATTAGGGAAAGGAGTCATGATGACTTTGTTGTTGGCCTCAAATATACCCTTGGCATAAGGATCCACTTTGATTACTGCCTGTGAATTGTGAATATAATCGTGTAGCTTTTTCTTATCCGGCCAACGATCGTTTACTCCGGACAAAGCTGGTCCAACCACTTTAGCATTCACTGCATGACAAGAAGTACAGTTTGTTTTAAATAATGACTGGCCATCGGCAGGAGCCTCATACTTCATAGTAGGTTTATCATTACCACAGGCGATCATCATAAAGATTGCAAAAACTGCAATTGAATATTTTAGAATCATATACTAATTTTCAGCAAAGGTAAAAGCTTATAAATTCTTAAAAACTGATTTTTGTCTTGTTTGGATAATAAGAGACTACTTTTGTGTAGTAATTCCATTAACATGTTAGTTAAAACCTTTGGAAGTGCTGTATATGGCGTGGAGGCAATTGCAATAACCATCGAGGTTAATGTAAGCAATGGACAGGGTTATATCATAGTCGGTTTGCCCGACAATGCTGTAAAAGAAAGTCTGCAAAGAATAGAAGCTTCCATTAAAACAAACGGCTACCATATGCCACGTACCAAACTGGTAGTAAATATGGCTCCTGCCGATATTAAGAAAAGTGGTTCTGCTTTTGATTTACCAATAGCATTAGGTGTACTGGGAGCATCCGAACAACTTGAAAATTCCGATTTACTGAAGGATTATGTCATCATGGGCGAGCTAAGTCTGGATGGTGCTGTTCAATCCATCAGAGGAGCTTTGCCAATTGCCATTCAAGCAAGGAAAGATGGATTTAAAGGACTGATAGTTCCTAAAGTAAATGCAAGGGAAGCCGGTATGGTGAATAACCTGAAAGTGTACGGGGTGAGTCATATAAATGAAGTGATTGAATTCTTTAAAGATGAGAATAGTTTAGAACCTGAAAACATCAATGCCCGTGAAGAGTTCTTCAATAATCAAAGCATATTTGATGTTGATTTTAATGAAGTAAAAGGACAGGAAAATATAAAGAGAGCGCTGGAGATTGCTGCTGCCGGAGGACATAATGCTATTCTGATAGGCCCACCGGGAGCTGGTAAAACCATGCTGGCAAAGAGATTGCCCACTATCTTACCTCCTCTTTCCCTGCAGGAAGCCCTGGAAACCACCAAGATTCACAGTGTGGCTGGTAAACTGGCTGAAAACTCTACTTTAATTTCTAAAAGACCCTTCAGAAGTCCACATCATACGGTTTCGGATGCGGCACTTGTAGGAGGTGGGGGCATACCACAACCGGGCGAAATATCGCTGGCACATAATGGTGTATTGTTTCTGGATGAATTACCTGAATTTAAACGTTCGGTGCTGGAAGTAATGCGGCAACCGATGGAAGAAAGAAGGGTAACTATCAGCAGGGCAAAGATGGCCCTGGAATTTCCTGCCAACTTTATGTTGATTGCCTCCATGAATCCATGTCCATGTGGATATTTCAATCATCCTGAAAGGGAATGCACCTGTCCACCGGGAGCCGTACAAAAGTATCTGAATAAGATATCGGGACCATTGCTGGATAGAATTGATCTGCATGTAGAAGTGACTCCTGTAGCTTTTTCAGAACTGAGTACTGCCAAGACCGGAGAAGATTCTGCCACTATCAGGGCGAGGGTGATTAAAGCAAGAAATATTCAGACCGAAAGATATAAAAACAATCCGGGTGTATATGCCAATGCACAAATCAGCAGTAAGATACTGAGAGAAGTATGTGTAATAGATAAACCTGGAGAACTGTTGTTGAAGAGGGCAATGGAAAGATTGAACCTATCGGCCAGAGCTTATGACAGAATATTGAAAGTAAGCAGAACGATTGCCGATTTAGCTGAATGTCCGGATATCAGACCCGAGCATCTTGCCGAAGCAATACATTATAGAAGCCTTGACAGGGAGGGATGGGGGGCATAGGTTTCTCTTCGCATATTTATATAAGTTAGTTTCCTTTTTAATTCTCTGCAAAATCTGCTAAGAGCAGTAATAATTATCCTTGATTTTTCATTTTAATCAACCATAAATAAACAGCCCATATTACGGTTATGATAAAAATGATCAGAACGGGAATGTAATAGGTCCTGAAAAAATTGTGGAAATAGGTTCCCACTAAAATATAGGCAGTTGCTATACATAGTTTAAGCACTATGAATTCTGCATTTGACCAACTTGTTTTGATTTGAAAAAAGTTCATACTCAGTATTTTATTTGATTAATCAATTGTCTTGTTGTTATCAAGAATCTGATACCAAATTTAACTACTTATGTTCGCTTTACTTCATAAATTTATTTTATCTATTATTGCCCAACGTCCAATACCATTATCTGTATATTGCTGACGGACCATTTTAATAACCTCTCTTGACTGTTCTATATTTGTTACCGGTTTTCTTCCCAGATAAGTATGCACATTGGGATTACTGTCCAGTTCAAAAAACCCATCCTCATCAGACTCCAGTATATCCCTTAAAATCAATCTGTCTGTTACTGCAAATATTTTCATCCTTATTCTTTTAAGTATTACAAACAGGTTGGTGATGAATAGTAAAATTACAGGAGTTGGCTATAAAACAAAGTTTGTTTGCTTTTGTATGCAAGCCATTGGCCTGGCCGATTCTTTCATGGTTGGTTATTGTCACTACGGGATGTAATGTAACCGATGTAAAATGCCCTCCACCATCTGCTGTTTCCTGCATAATACCTGAAGCATGGTCGGTATAATGCGTCACTACAATACCTGCTTCGGAACATAAATGCAAATACCAGAGCATGTGACAGGTTGAGATGGAAGCCAGGAAAAGTTCTTCGGGATTATGTTTGGATTTATCGCCCTGAAAGGCCGGATCAGAAGATCCCGGAATATCTGCTTTTTGATCTATTACAATTATATGACTACGTTCATATGAATTATAATCTGACGTTACCTGTCCATATAACTGTAAGATTATATAAATGATGTCTGTTCATTTTTATCTTTCTCTCTATACAATGAAAATATAATTATACCCTTTTTCTTTATTTTGTTTTCGTCCATATGGGCTTCTTCTTCAGTATCTCCTTATGTATTTTACAATCAGCAGCATGTGCCCCCTGAAGGAAGCCAATACTCATCAGAAACTCATTCACAATTTCACCCCCTGTAAACTTAAAGGTCTTTTTAAACAACTTCACCCATTCCTCTTTTGTTTTAGGATGATGTTCTTCCAGCCATTTCAGAAAAGAGCCCGATTCTTTTTGTATCAGCAATATAGTTTTAGCGTTTTCTATAGCAGCATTTACCTTCAGTCTGTTGCGAATAATACCTGCATCTGTCAGCAACCTTTCTCTGTCTTTTTCGGTATAGGCTGCTACCTTTTTAATATCGAAATTGTGGTATGCTTTTCTGAAGCCTGCTTCTTTTTTCAGGATAGTTTCCCAGCTTAATCCGGCCTGATTTATTTCCATCACCAGCCTGCAGAACAATTCATTATCATCTTCTATGGGAAACCCATATAATTTATCGTGATAGGCTTTATGCAAAGCCTTCCTTTCTTCCTGCATGGTTTCTATTGCACTACAATACGACATAGTTTTATTTATTAATGTATTAGAAAATATTGGATATCGCTAAGGTTGTATTTCCTTCAAAAAATCGATGATGGCCTTACTGAGTTCTGATTTTTGTTCTGCTGTAAATTTCCCATGTCCTCCTCCGGGCATGGTTAAGAATCTGTTCTTTACCCCCATTTCATCCAGTTTGTTTTTTAAGGAAACAGATTGCTCATAAGGAACTATAGGGTCTGCATCACCATGAACAATAAATACCGGGGGACTTGTTTTCTTTACATAATAAACAGGAGATACCGACTCTCTGAATCTTGCACTCTCCGCATTTAACCCCAACCATTTTACCAGTGATTTGAAGGAAGAAAATCCTTGTACATTAAAATCAGTTGGCCCGTATTTATCTATGATGGCCTTGATGGTATAATGCTGTATATTTTTATAGTTACCGTCAAACTTATTCTCGTTTTGCAACAAGCCTGCCATTAAAGCCAGATGTGCCCCTGCACTACTGCCCATCACCACTATTCTATCCGGATCTATATTCAATTCTTTAGCATGTTGCACCACATACAATATGGCGGCTCTTACGTCTTCTATAGCAGCAGGAGCTGTTGCTTCATTGGTCATCCTGTATTCTATATTAGCCACAGCATAGCCCAGTTTAAAGAATGTACCAAACCCTGTCTGACTCTCTTTCACACCATGACTCCATGCTCCTCCATGTATATTGAAAACAACTGCTGTTGGTTTTTCAGCTTTAGGATTATAATAAATATCTTCTCTTCCTTTCCAGCTATTTATTTCACTATATACAGCATCTGTTTTAGCTTCATATCCTGATGGATAAATTACTTTTTTTACCACTGAATCATCCTGCGCAAAAAGCCTGACAACAGTTATCATCAGCATAAAAACAAATACTTTTTTCATGTTGGCTATTATTTATATTATATATCTGATAATCAAATCATGTATGTTCTACTTCAAATCAATTGTTTCTTTCTCCCATCTATCTTTATCTATCTGATAAATAAAATTCAGTTTACCCGGCTCTCCGTAATAGGCTATTTCTATTTCATCAATCTTCCTGGCACCCAATCTTTCTATCGATTTTTGTGAACGGATATTGCAGGCTCCAATATGCAACATTACTTTATTAAAATAGGTAAAGGCATTATTAATCATTAATGATTTTAGGGCCTTATTATATTTTCCTCCCCAATGGTCTTTTGCCAGAAAGGTATAGCCAATAGTAATAGCGCTATCGTTTGTTTCTATACCATAATATCTTGTACTTCCTATTGGCATATTTGTTTGATTATCTATCACCAGAAAGGCACCACCTGATTCCATTGCCCCCTCAAAAAACACTTCAAACACTTCTCTTTTGTACCGGTCCCTGTTAGGATGTTGTTCCCATATCAACGGATCCGACGCAATGGTATAAAGGGTTTCAAAATCATTATGCTTCAGTGGCCGTATCCTTATTATTTCATTTTCCAATGTAGGCTGTACATCAAATTCTTTCATCTTATTATTTACTATCTGGATTAAAGATTAAAATATCTTTCTTTCATTACATTTAAGTGATGTATCTGATGTCCTGTCAGTACAAATCCTAATGCCAGTGCAGAGACTTCTACTTTATTACACAATGCTGAACGGAGTAACATCTCTTCGTCAAGGTTTTCAAAGAGTATTATATTGGATTGTCTCACCAGTTTAAATTCATTAATTAAATCAGCTATTGTTCTGTTATTAGCGTTGGTATTATCTGCCAGCAGGTCCTCATCATAACCAGGCAATTCTGTTTTATCGTTTCTCCCAATACGCAAGGCACGATAAGCCATTATTCTTTCATTATCCGTTATATGTTGAATGATATCCCTTGGTGTCCATTTGCCTGGGGCATATCTTTTATCAGCAACTTTCTCCAGTTCTGTCAGGTAGTTATCAAATAAACCAACCCCTGCTTTCAGGCCATCAATCAGTTCTATATCTTCCGCCAGATGGATATAGCGGTCAAAGAAAGCTGGCATATTTATTATCTGCGATTTCTTCATTATCCTATTATTGTTTATCGTTTTTGTTTGTCTGCACAAATATACTCATCCATGTTTTAAAATGCTGTCTTCCTGTTTTTCTGAAAAGGAAATTTTATACAGAATAATAATACCCTGTGATAAAGAAAGCATTCAGTAACTTTGACATCCACAAAAGCGTTGTTTATGAAAACAAACAATTATTTCAAATTAAACATTGTTCACCCTGTAGTTAAGGATTTTGTGGAGGACCATACAAAGTCGCTGAATACCTATCAGAAGACTGCTTCCTTTGTAAAGGAAAACAGTATAGATGATATGCTGGAAAACAATGATCCCATTGCCTTAGGCTTTGAATTATATTCCATATTTTCGGAACACCTGGACGAGATGAAACAAAACTATTACAACTTCTTCATGTCTTATTATGCCTTTAAAAAAGAGGCCGAAACCAATCCTGAAGTAAAAGAAGAGTTTGATAAACTGCCTGAAACTTTTAGTGATGTTCAAACCACCTTTACCAATATCATCAATGGCTACGAACATGTGTTACAAGAACTAAAGGAAAAACTGATTTAATATTCTTGTGCTACTCTACATCCATCGTTTCTTTAAGTGTGTCGGAAACATTTCCATTTTTCAGTTTCACGATGGGTGCAGTAGCTGTTCCTGTTACATTGAATGGGATTCCCCAAATGCCTGAAGGGGGAAGGCCAACTCTTCCCTTTAAGTCTAGTTTGCCATCAAGACTTACCTGTCCTTCGAACCTTGGATGGAATTTTCCGGCTTTCATATTGGTTCTTTCTATCGTCATGATATTGTTGGCAATGGATGATCTGATGTCCACTTCCGATAAATCGGGGCTCTTCAGTTCATCTTTCTCCGTGGCCTTGCTTACCTCTTCCATTAATTTGTATCCTTTCATTATTATCTTCTTCAGGGATAGTACGCCGGCTCCTTTTATAGAGGACATTATGGGGTACATGTTGGCATCAAGCTTTCCATTCAGGTTATAATCTAGGGATACTATTCCTTCCACACCCTTTGCAGAAGTGACCATGGTCCTGAATAGTTTTATTCCATCGTAAGCCTTTTTAATATCGAAATTTTCTGCATTGATATGATAATCAAACTCGGCCCTTAAAGGGGTGAGACTATGGTAAGTTGCATCCATTAATGCCCTTGCCCCCACCACAATAAAACCACTATTCATCATTTTTAGTTTGCCACTATCTATCATGATATCGCTGTTAATGCTATCAATATTAATGCCCTGATAAGTAGCATTGTTTATATCTGCAGAAAAGTTGATAGAGAGATTTTTAGGAATAATCACCACCCCTGTTGAACCGGCAGTAGCGGTACTGTTTGAATCGGGCGAATACGCCATAAACTCATCTATGCTCAGGTGATTGCTATTCAAATCGAAACTGCCGCGGAGTACGGCCGTATCTTTTAATACATAATTGAGTACATTGTTCAGATAACCATCCAGCATAAAGTCGGATGATCCATAAGTAGCATTGAATTTGTCGAAAACCATCTTTTCCTCATCAAAGTGAAAGGCTCCATCGTTGATTACAAATGGCTTGGGGAACATATCGGTGGTGAGGGAAAGTCCCTTTACCTGTATGGTTCCACTATTGGACAAACGATCGTAATGCCCAGCTGTTACATCGCTTTGAAGACCCGACATGGCAAGGCTTGCCGTTATCAGTCCCGTTAATCCATAGCCCTTCTTAGTAAATACCTTATATATCTTTCCAACATCCAATGTGCCTTCCGATGCAATATTGTATTTAAGGTTGGATAAATTGCTGAGGTCTGCTTTGATAGAGAATGGCTCGCCCTCAAACTCGAAGGAGAGGGGTTTCACCGATATACTCACATCTTCTGGCGAAGCAGACTTGCTGCTTATGGTGGTAGCAATCTGTATGTCTTCAATTGGATTGGGATAATACTTTGTTTTCAGTTGCCCATCCTTCATATTGATGGTGGCATTCAGCATTGGATAAATTTTATTGGCAATGTCCAACACTCCATTGGCCTGCACTTCGGTATATAAATTTCCATCCATCGAAATGCTACTGCTGTCCATAGGAAAGAAATCAGGAATATCATCGAGGCGTAAAAGCGATTTAAAGTCGGCATCTATCAGATAGTTATCGCCTAGCTTCACCTTAAGATATCCCTTTACATAATTATCCAGCACATCGGCATTGAAATTTTGCAAATCAACTTCGGTATGTTTATGGTTTCCATCGGGACAGTTGGCATTGAGGTTAAAAGAAATATGATCAACAGCCTTGGGCAATGTTCCATATTTAATATACCCACCCGTCATGGAAGAGGTGAATCTAAAAGCAGGAATACTTGCCAGCACTGTATCGCGGTGAATTTGTTTATGCACTTTGCCTGTGGTATAAGTCTCTATCTTTTTGTTGTACCTTCCGGTAGCTTCCATATCCAAAGCGTAATTTCCCTTTATTTCAAGCCCTTTGAAGCCAACCGCTTTTTGTATTTTTTCAAGATTCAGATCTGCCTTTATGCTTGCCTTTATAAAAGGAGAATCGATGCCAATGGTGTGGAACGAACCCTTTAGATAACTTTTGTCCACCACAAAATAAACCGAATCAATGTTTACCCGAAGGCTATCTAAATTTAGCTGAGGCATCTTTGTATTGAAATCAAGATGCAGATGCGTTAAAGGATCATGAGACTTTTCGTAGTTGAGAAAGCCGTTGCGGACATTGACCGAAAATGTAAGGTCGGGTTTTTTATTGAGGGGTACTTCGTATTGTCCTTTCAATATTATCCCGATATCTGTCTTTCCTTTTGCTTCTGTTTTTTTAACCCATGATGCATAAGCCGGAGGAATAGCATCCAACACATCGTATAAATCGGCATTTACTGTTTTGATATTAAAATCGAGATTGTATCCATCCCTGAGAAAATCGAACCTTCCTTTAAACTCAATGGGTAGTTTATTGAGGGTAATATCGTTTTTCTCGAATATTAACTCCAGTGAAGTTGTATTGATTTTAGTAATCAGATTTGCCTTCAGCTTCTTTGATCCAATGTAATGTGATTTATTGTACGTAAGATCAAAGGAACCAATTTCAATTTTAGAATCCAGATCAAATATTGCCTTCGATAAATCGCCCTTGCCAAGATAGTTGAGGCTTTTGGCAATCACCTTCATTTTCAGAGATTGGTCGTTGTAGTAAATATTACTTTTGTCGATTTGTATTCTTGCAATGTTCAGTTCGGTATTTCCTCTTGTTGTATCGGCGGCAACTTTAGTAGTATCTGTCTTATACACATTGTAGTTGGCTCTACCCAGTGAATCTACTTTTACATTAATATCTCCTTTTACAACATATATTTCATCAACATTAACCTTCTTTGAGAAAACAGATTTCAGATTGATGCCTAATGCAAGTTCTTTAGCATAAACCAATGTATCTTTCTCGAAAGGCGCCGTACCTTTCAAGGTGAAATCGTATAAGGTGAGCGTAAGAGAAGGAAAGTGATGGAAGAAAGAAAGGCGTGCTTTAGTGAAATTCAATTCTCCATTAATACTGCTATTGGTCCATTCCTTAATATCTTTTGTGAAAGCATCCGGGAAAATAAAAGGCAGCAGGAACATGACCAACAGAATGGACGCCAAAGCCACTCCGGTAATCCTGAGTATTTTATGATGCAGTTTCGGTGTTTTTGACTTAGCCATAGAACGTGCTTGCTATTTGTTTATTATTGTAAAGGTGATTTGCATTAGAAATTCTTATACTTAACACCTAACATGTTATTTTAGTCTTTTAATAATTTTGCAATTACAAAGTCACAAATAATTATTTCATCTGTTAAATCAAGATAAGCAACAACATATTTTTTCTTATAGTTTACACATCTGTATCCAAGATCTTCCCACCTTTTATATGCACAAAGTCGGTGATCTGCGGTATCAATGGAAATATTATCAAAGAAATCAAATACTCCATCTACAAATTTCTTAGTTGTTATTGGCATACCTTTCCCTTCAATAAAGAAAGCTATCTCAGCTACAGCAGAAGCAGCCTGTTCAAGAATATTTATTTTCCTTTTGCCCATTCATCAATTAATTTATAAGCATGTGCTTTTCCTTCTTTAAGGGATAATTTCTTTTGTGGAGCCGTTTTAGCTGCTGCTTTTTTTTGCAGTTGTTCGAACTGCTTTTGTTCAATTATTACATATTTTTTCTTCTCGATAGTTATTGTTTCCATACAATACATTTTCGTAAAAGTAATAGATAACGCTAAGATAAAAAACTCTAAGTATTTTGAAGATAAAAAAAGTAGTCATCGGGTAATTCTCTATTTCAAAATCAAGTAACATTAGCATATAGACGGAATGACTTGCACATATCCCGAAAGCAGAGATATTACAACTGAAAAATCATGATTCTATTACCTGATTTGCTGTAGCATTACGAAAATTCATATTATTACAAAATAATTGAGCAGAAACATCATCATCACTCCAACAAAAATATTTAACTATGCAGAGTCAGGACTACATTTCCAAACAACCGGCAGAAAGGCAGGAGCTTTTGAATAAGCTACACGAAATAATCATTCAAAACGATCTGACAGTAATCCCTGTTGTAGAGCCTATGATGGGCAAGGAAATGATTATTTATAAGGATAGGGGTATGATGAAATATGCCTTGTCGGGGGTTATAAAATATATGTCCTTGCATGTATTGCCCATTTATGGCGCCCCTGTATTACATGATAAGTATAAAACCCTTTTGGATAAAGCAAGTTTTCAGAAGGGCTGCATCAATTTCGAAAATGCTGAACAGATGCCTTTGGATATAGTGAAACAACTTATAACCGATTGCGCTAAGATTGACCTTGTGAAAATAAGAGAAGACTATTTGAAAAAGAAGAAAGAAGATAAGAAGAAGAAATAGATTAAGTAGCAGCAGCGGTATGCAATTTATAACGCGAAAAGCTGAGCCTTTTCTATGTTTTCAAGATGTTCTTGTTGTGTGTGTTTTATTTACCGCTTATTATAGTGTCCCTTTAACGAGTAAACAATAATGGTGTTTTCTTTTATTTCATATACCAATCGGTCTTCCTTTGTAATTCTTCTTGACCATAAACCGAAAAGCTGAAATTTTAATGCTTCGGGCTTCCCAATTCCTTCATAAGGATTTTCCATTATTGCAACCAGCAAAGCTTTAATACGTTTTAGTGCATTACTGTTGCCGCTCTGCTTCCACGATTCTAAATCTTTTTTTGCCGCAACAGTTAAAACTATTTCCATATTTCGTCTAACGATATTTTGGTGGTTTTTCCGGCCTTTATGTCTGCTTTCCCTTTCTGTATTTTTTCTACAAACTCTGTATTATAATTACTCTCCTCATATTTCAGTTTGAGTGCTTTCATAATACCTTTTACTATATTCAATTCTTCTTTGGTAGCAATATGAACAATTAATGTTTGCATATAGAATTTTTTCTTTGAAGACAAATTTACAGTAAAGTACTTCAGAATTGTTTATTTAATGATAAAAATCCAAACATATCCAATGGCTGTGTATACTACAGATAATAGCGCAATTGAGGTATACACCAATCTGTCATTTTTTAAAAGCTGTACCATATAGCAATAAGTACCATGTATATACCCTCCGCCATTCATAAATTTAATGCTTAAATAAATTCATCTCCGCTTCTAGGATTTTTGTTGCATCAAAATACACATCTTTAATTCCTCTGTCATTTTCTTTCACATGCAACACATCGCAGTTGCCGACCAGACTTTGCCCTTCAGACCTGAGACCTAGTGCACGTAACATATCATACTCATGACTTACTGTGGTGATGTGGAATCCTGTCTTTCCGGTTTTGCCATCTCCTGAAGATAGGATAGTACGAATCACTTTGTCGGAACGGTAATCGGTCAGAACAGACGAGTCTTTGTATCCTTTCTTCTCATAACAATATGCCAACGTGTTCATATCCCTGATACTAAACGGGTCCTCTTCCAGTTTTCCTTTTTCGAGTATCATGAGAGTGTCTAAATCAGCCTCAGTAAGATTATCTTTGGAAAGTATATTACGGAGTTTCTTATTATCGTCCGAACTTCCCCATATTGAGTGTGAATGGTTGTATAATGATCCATAATATAAGTACACGAATTCTTCGGGAGTGAAGGTAGTGTCGTAGCCTTTATACCTTTTGATTAAGGCAGGATAGTAGAAGGCCGACTTAGTATTTTTCGTTTCCGCTTCTATTTTTTTATAATCGGGTTTTTCAAAAGTCTGAGCATATATTATAGTCTGAAATCCTGCTACGAAGAGGAGTATGAATAGAATGTATTTTTTCATTTGAATGTATTTAATGAATTATCAGGAAATTGCTATTACAAATATCATGCTAATTTAAAACAGGGCAAAATATAAAATTGCCTCCTACTTCTCCATAATCCTCACAGTTCACTACTTTTATCCCAAATTTTATAGCATGTATTCAAGACTTGCCTTTTTAATGATCCTTTCTTTTGCCTTCATTTCTACTGTCAGTGCACAGGAAGCTGCAAAAGCATGGAAATCGTCTTCGGAACCATTAGTCGAAATGGAAAAGTTAAGAGCCCTGATTAAGGCTCCTGAATTTCCCGATAAAGTGTTTAATGTAACCGATTATGGTGCTGTTGGTGATGGCAAAACCTTGAACACCAAGGCTTTCAAAAAAGCCATTGATGCCTGTCACGAAAGCGGGGGCGGAATGGTGTTGGTGCCTTTTGGAATATTCCTGACCGGGGCTATAGAACTGAAGAGCAATGTGAACCTGCACTTGGCCGACAATGCTATCATTAGTTTTAGTGTGGACACCAAGGATTATCCCATTGTTTTCACCCGTTGGGAGGGGATGGAGCTGATGAACTATTCGGCGCTCATTTATGCTTATGGTCAGGAGAACATTGCCATTACCGGTAAGGGAACTTTGAATGGTAATGCAAGTGAATCAAACTGGTGGGGTTGGCATAAAGGTAAACCAATGAAACAGACTGCTGCAAGGGATTTGTTGCAGGATATGAATTACAGAAAAAGAGAACCATCCAAAAGAATCTTTGGTGATGGCAGTTATTTAAGACCCAATTTTATACAGCCTTACAACTGCAAAAACATATTAATCTCCGATGTACGGATCATTAGTTCTCCCATGTGGAACGTGAACCCTGTATTGTGCGAAAACGTAACCATCGATCATGTAAAGATATTAGCACATGGCCCCAATACCGACGGCGTAGATCCCGAATCCTGTAAGAATGTATTGATCAGCAATTGCTACTTCGATACCGGCGATGATTGTATTGCCATTAAATCGGGAAGGGATGAAGATGGCAGAAGGATAGCAAGGCCTGCCGAAAACCATATCATCGAAAACTGTATCATGAAAGATGGTCATGGTGGTATAGGAATAGGTAGCGAAATATCGGGGGGTGTCAGAAATATATATGCTGTTAACTGCACCATGAGTAGTCCCAACCTGGAAAGAGTTCTGCGGATTAAAACAAGTTCGAGCAGGGGTGGTATTACCGAGAATATTTTTCTGAAAGATATTAAGGTAGGCACCTATCGCACATCAGCCGTTAGTTGCGAAATGTATTACGAACAACCCGGCAGTTTCATGCCGGTCATGCGCAATATTCTGATTGAAAATATGACGGTGGAAGAGGGCGGCGCCTATGGCGTTTATATCAATGCCTACAAGGAATCGCCTGTCGAGAACCTGCAGATGATCAACTGCAATTTCAGTAAAGTAGGTATCCCTGTTCAGATGGATCATACCCGCAATCTGCAGTTTCAGAATCTGATGATTAATGGCAATCTTATTTCAGGTCAGTAACGCCCGATATATTGCGCTGCCCGGAAGTAAATAGCCCGTCCCGGGGCTTATATTGATTATCCGGTAACATATTATGAAAATAAGTTTGGAAGTATGAAATATAGATTATACATTTGGGCTGTTAAGGGTTAAGAGTTAATTTATTTAATGGTTTTTATAAATAGTTTGCCTATGATAAAAATACAGTATGATTGACATATTAAACAATTAAACACTGGCTGTTCTTCGGAGCAGCCTTTCTTGTTTTAAGGGCGGAGAGATTCAATAAAAATTAGTATCCTATAAACCCTATCAGTATTCATACGCTCTTTGATTTACCAAACTATTAAGTTTTTATTTTCTACTCTTTATTTTTTTGTATTCTGTATTCATTGTATTTCATTAGCACATTAGCTAATCAGCACATTAGCTAATTACTTTTTTATGCCGTTGCCCTCCGGGCCCGGGCTATCCGCTTGTATCTTTTCTTGCGCGCCAAATTGGTCCCTAAGTCTATCGATGGGTGGTTTGGCGCGCAAGAAAAGGATACCGCTACTATCCCTAACGGACGTTCAAATCACGGTCTTGCTCCTCAAAAAATAATTTCATCATTTATTTTCCCATCCTGATTATTATTCTGTAGAATTGAACAGGCTGACTGCCCTACCATTATATTTGTTGAAACAACTTCCTTTATGGCACAAAATAATTATATCATTAAACTCGATAGTCCTTGTAATGAAGACTGGTATAAAATGAATAATACAAAAGGAGGGAAATTCTGTACTCATTGTCAGGAAAAGGTTATGGACTTCTCTGATTTAAGTGATTCTGAAATTGTACAGATTTTAGAAAGAAATAAAGGTAAAATTTGTGGTCGATTTAATGAAGAACAAATTGGTCGGAAAATTGTCGGAATGAAAACGAATAAGCATGCTCTCTTTGCTAAAATTGCTGCCGCTTTTATGTTCTTTTTTCTTTCCAAAGATGTTACAGCCGGTAATGATCTTAATAAAAATATTACCATTACAAATACCGATAATAAAAGTGATCGAAAACTTATCCTTTCAGAAAATAATATCATATCAGGCTTTGCATACAGCGATTCAACAAAAAAGCCAATTCCAAATGCTTTAGTTATGGTTAAAGCAAACTCTTTAGTAGATGGTGTTATTAAGGAAAATACATTTATCGCCTATACCGATAAAACAGGATTTTTTAAATTGAATATCCCGGATACGTTTAGTAATATAAAATGTGTTTTAACTGTTTCTGAATATGATTTTATTTTCAAAGAAGTTACTGTAGAAATAAAGAAACACAATGATACATTGAAACTATTTCTTAAAAACAGAATACCGACACCGAATAATACAAAAATGTTAGGCATGATTAGCCCTATTCGTCTATAAGTCTTTCTTTCTTGTGTTTAAAATTCTTTTGCATCCTTTAATTTTTGTATTCACCTCATTACGCATCCCACAAAGCATTCTGTCCTTCTATCTCTAAAACGATTTATTTTTTAGTTTCTAGTCTTTATTTTTTTGTATTCTGTATTCATTGTATTTCATTAGCACATTAGCTAATCAGCACATTAGCTAATTACTTTTTTCCTCCCCTTTATAATTTCACAACCTCCCTTAATAGTATATTTTCTAACCTTAATAACCTTACGACTTCCCTTAATAACCTTACGACATTCAATAATAACTTTTTTCCTCCCCGTAACAGTTTCACGACTTCCTTCTATAACCTTACGACCTCCAATAATAACTTTTTTTCTCCTCTTAATAGTTTCACAACCTCCAATAATAACCTCACGACCTCCAATAACTGTTTTTTTCTTCCGTTTAATAGTTTATTTCTTTGCTTTAATAACTATTTTCCTCCGATAACTACTTTTTTTCTTCCCTTCACCAATCGCTACAACCCACTGAACAGGCTCTTTATTTTCATTATCCATACTTTTCATGATATCTATCATATACCCACATGATTCTTATCATGTATTTCTATTCATTTTTGTTTGAACATTTACAAAGCCATTTAAAAACGAATGGCTTAAATAAAATCATATGACAGTTCTTTTATCCGCATTACAGGCAGCTAAAGTTAAACAGATAGATATCGCTTGGAATTTTATGGATTTAAATAAAACTACAGCCGATACCTACATTCCTCTTCAGGAGGAAAGATTAGATTTTTATACCAATGTCGCTACTATCAAATCCATCATTCCCCAAAAGGATTATCTATCCATCACAGGTATAGCCGACGATCAGGGTGATCTCAAAGTCACAATTGCCGATGATTTGGAAACAGTGGCTCATCAGGTGTTATCCTATGCAAAAAAACAAAAGCTGTCATCTTTAACTGCCGAGTTTCAGTTTTCAAAATGGGATGTTATTCATTTCAAACAACCCGATGT
>Ga0364887_10480_pt1 | contig 19227 bp, 14 predicted proteins | sample ExccelJu500001D4_4_FD_206924 | JGI IMG/M metagenome (GOLD analysis project Ga0364887, IMG submission 206924) | Enriched cells from Trout Bog Lake Hypolimnion, Wisconsin, USA - BchlTB.July23.5000.01.D4 | ecosystem: Environmental > Aquatic > Freshwater > Lake > Hypolimnion/Profundal zone | place...
TCCGGGGGTTCTAACCAACAACGGGACCATCAATGCCACTGCGGCGCTTTCCGGAACCGGCACATTGACCCAGGCGACCGTGCTTCCGGTTATTGTGCCATAGGTGGCAGAACCGGGGGTAAAAGCCCCTGCAACTCCGATGCTGCCGGAGCCGGCTAACGTCATATTTGATCCCGTGTTGGTAACGGTAAGGTTATAGTAATTGAAGGCTGGGATGGTCTGAACTCCCGACCCATTGAATGTTACGGTATTTCCGGATGCCGAGGCATTAATTAAGCTAATTCCGGAGGATCCGCCGAGATTCAGGATACTTGTGGTCCCCTGGGTCAATGTGCCGGTTCCGGAAAGCGCCGCAGTGGCATTGATGGTCCCGTTGTTGGTTAGAACCCCCGGAGTGGTTACCGTCAGTGTTGCATCGGTCAACGTTCCGCTGTTGGTATAAGTACCCGTGAAGGTCGCCGTTGGAATTGTGACCGTATTGGTTCCGCCGATTGTCTGGGCAGAGCCGGAGAACGTATGTGTTCCGGTACTGGCGGTATAGGCGCCGTTATTGGTCAGGCTCCCGGCAAACCCTACTACTGCTGCGCCGGATTCCGTGATCGTACCATTATTGGTGACTCCACCTGTGCCGAACGAAAGGGTCGCGGCAGCACTCTCGGTGAAGGCACCACCCGTGTTAATGGCCACAGCCCCGCTAAAGGTTTTTGTGTTGGATGCTGATGAAACAGTTAATGTGGATGCGTTGGCAACGGTGGTTGTCCCGGTCACGGTTAATGTAAAAGCTGCGGCTGTAAAAACAGAGGCATTGGTCCCATCACCAACCAGTAAGTTACCTCCGATGGTTAAGGCTGCGTTGGTAGTGGCATTTGTTGTTGCACCACTTACTGTAAGATTATGCAGTACACTGGTACTGTTAATTGTTTTGGCTCCCGAGCCTGAAAGGATCAGGTTGTAGAAAGTATAGGCTCCTACGGTTTGAAGAGTACCATTATAGTTTACCGTATTGGGATTGGTTGAGGCATTAAAAGTACCTGCCCCGGCTGTAATCGGAGTACCGGAGGTCAGATTCAGGGTAGGGGTGTTTGCCCCCTGTGTAAAATTTCCGGTTAAGGTAATATTTGAAATCGTGACCGTACCGGAGTTGTTGTTTGAGAGGGTGAACGAAGTGTTCGGAATAACCGTACCGAAAGTCATATTCCCGGACCCGGCAAGGGCTTGTGTTGCATTAAAGGTTGCCGCTCCGGTCCCGTTGTTGAACGTAGTTCCGTTCATCAATATGCCACCGCCAAAAAATGTGGCAGGATTGGTTGTGGAGAGGTCCCAGACCCCGCCGGAATTGATCGAAACGCCACCCGTAAATGTTTTGTTGCCGGTTGCCGCTGTTATCGTATTGAGGGTTCCGGAGATGGATGAACTACCGGTAACCGTAAACGCATATCCAGCCAAAGACAAAGTAGTACCCGATCCTACCGAAAGACTACCCACCGTCAAGGCAGCAACTGTTGTTGCAGTAGCTGTCCCGCTCAGGGTAAAACTCCCTGCAACGGACATCCCACTGGTTAATGTTTTCGCACCCGAACCTGAAAGGGTCAGGTTGCCATAAGTCTGGCTGGATACTGTTTGCGCTGCTCCATTATAATTGACCGTACTGCTGGCATTTAAAGTATTGGTTGCAAAGCCGGATGGGAAAGTCCCGCCAACCAAAAGGGTTCCTGTGCTTGCAATCGTCAGTGTTCCTGTTCCCGAAATCGTATAAGCGTTATTACTGGCGTCTAACTGACTGTTAATTGTTAAACTACTTAGCGCACCTGTATTCATATCCAGAGTAACCGGGGCACCAGTCGCAATCACTACATTGCTTCCTGCAATTGGAACTGATCCCTGATCCCAGGTTGCGGCACTACTCCAATTGCCACCTGGAGATACTGAGGTAAAGGTTATGGCTGCTTTTGGCAAGCTGATTGCAGATATAGCCGAACGGCATGTTGTTGGAGAAAGAGTGCTGGTAATAGCATTATCAGTAGTTGTTGATCCCGGAATTGTGCGCTTCGCAACTTCATCCTTCCATGCAGCAGGAAAAGCATTAGTTCCTGTATTGGTTCCACCACTTGTCCAATTGGCATTTATTGTATAAGTAGGAATGGTAACAGCTGCATCATCAAAGACCTCTGAAATATAAAGTGCTTGTTCATTTGCATTAACAGTCATCGAGGAGCTTAATTGTACAGCAGTAGAACCAGAGGAGTTATTTAAATTATTGCCAGTTGTATATGTAGCAGGTGATTGATCAACTCCAGCTAAAACCGTATACCAAACAGTCATATTGACTATAGTCCCAGTACCCATTGTTACACTAAGTGCACGAGATGTATTATCCATAATAGCATTATCTTTAAGATAATACAAATATGTATGCGGTCTGCCATTTGTCGATCCATTGCTTGTTGCCTTTGTTAAGGCTACTCCACCATAAGTGATTGTAGACGGATCTCCTACCTGACCAGAACTAGTGCTTGATGTAGCAATACCAACTAATAGAATACGGTTTGAACCACTTGCAATAGCAAAACTTGTACTAGTCCCAGTTCCAGATGCCTGATCATACGCTTTGGTCCATAATGTTGGTTGAGTTATCTGTCCGAAAGACATATTAGTAATCAATCCTAGGAAAAGCACCATCGCAATCGCTTTTGCCGATCCAAGCCATTTTCGGTAGGGGTTCTGTTTTTTACCCGATGGGTTCAGACCGTTTATCCGGGTCGGGGTACCTGAAATCAGGCTATGGGTTTCGCTCCCGGAAAATCCGGAATGCAAATTATTTGGAGAAAATGTTGAGTGGTTATAGGTTTTCATATCCTTGTTTTTTGTAATTCAATTCAGTAGGGGTGAAATGTTTCTGGAATTCCTTGGATTTCTGTGGTTTCTATAGCGTTACCGGGCCTGCTTTTTTCCTCTTCAGGAACGACTCGACATTGAAAAGCATCGTGAAGCGGACCGTATTGGCCAACGGATTATTGTGTTCAACCGGAATCACATACGATACGTCGATTGCCGCAATATTGAGTTTAATCCCAACACCTGCGGTAAAATATTTACGGTTTCCTTTATATTGTGACTCATTAAAATAACCGGCCCGAACTGCAAACAGCTTCCGGTACCAGTATTCAGCACCGGCTGAAACCGTAACTTCCTGAATTTCTTCTTTTAACCCTCCAGGCGCATCGCCGAACGAACTAAAAATCGAACTGATTACCGACTTGCTTGAATTATTGTCGGGGGTCACAACCACAGTACCATCCGAGTTTGTGGTCACCACATTGGCGGGTGTAGGCACCATGAGTTTATTTAAATCGATGGACAGCGATAAGGAACTCGAATCGCTCATCTGAGTGGTGAAGGTCGTCCCCAGTTTCATATTGGCGGGCAGAAACTCTTTGGTCGTCCCCTGATCATAGGAAATCTTGGAACCCATGTTGGATAGGTTCAACCCGGCAGCAATCGAATTATTCGACCCCTCGCCACCCAGGCGGTTATGATAGTAGAAAGAGACGTCAGCGGCAAAGGCATTGCCGGCACTGTAGTTGGTGGCTCCTGTGTTAGTTGCCGCAACACCCCCTGCCAAATCAGAACGGATATAGCGCAAGGCCACACCCCCTGAAAAATTATCGGACAATTTCCGTGAATAACTAAAATCAAGTGCCAATTCATTCGGACTCACCGATCCAAGGGTCGCCCCGTTCACATCGGTCAGTGAGATCGACCCCATCGAGAAATAACGCAATGAACCTCCAATGGCCTGCGTAGGATCAAGCTGATAAAACCCGGAGAGATAAGCCAGGTTCACATCGCTGACTAATTGCCTTAACCATGGAACATAGGAGAGCGAAAACCCCCATTTGTCCTGTGCGAATGCGAATTTCGAAGGATTCATGTACTGAGAGTTGGCATCCGGGGAGGTAGCGGCTCCAACATCACCCATCGCTCCATGGCGCGAGTCGGGGGTTATAGTAAGAAACGGAACAGCCGTAGTAATTGGGTTGTACCTGATTTCCTGGCCTGCAACATTAGATTGACCAGCAGCCGTTAAGCTTAAAAAGGATACAAAAACTAAAAAGATTGTCCTGAATTTCATGGATAGGCTCATTGGATAAAGATTTAATATTACACATCTCCGCACTTCAAAGAAAATGCAACAAATTAAGTATGATAAATTGAATAAACGCACTTATAAATGTTAAAGTTCAAATATATGACAAAAAAACAAAAAAAATGTAAATTGTGATCCAGGTGGTGTTAATTAAAAATTCCTGGATGAAGGATATATGATAATTGAGCAAGTTACCACATTGAACGAAATAATAACTGATTTCTTACCGAGGAATTCGATTTATTTGGCAGGTGTAGGTTTTTTGATAATAAGTGTGGTCAACTTTTAATATTTGCAGCATTATATTCCCGGAAAAGATTATGATTGGTGGCCGCATTGGAGGGATAAACGGCCCCATTATTTTTGGCTTTGTACAATATAAATATTAAAAAAATTCAATGAGGTATTTCATTACCCCTGTCTGTCGACTCAATACGACCCGACAAAACCCCCAATAGACTCTCTCTTTCGGTTATAGGGGATCAAAATCCGGTAAAATCCCCCACATTTACCACTTATCTTGCACACAGGGCATCCATTTCAATCAACACAATGATAATCTGACACTTGCCCATGTGGCATCAATGGCCAACGATCCACCTGGCCATTAACCTGGCCCGTCAGGATTAAGGTCACAGCTATATTTTTAATTTCTCCTTCAAATGGGCATACCCCCCCTTGCTCACCTTCAATTTGGCCCCCTGTTTGGTCAGGACAAGCCACGAATCTTTTTCATATTGCTGAATCTCTGCCAGATAGGTCAAATTCAGCAAATAAGAACGATGAATTCGGACAAATTGCTGGTCATCCAGATGCTGTTCAAAATATTTCATCGTTTTTTGTTTCATAAAATGACCTTCATGACAGTAGATCATTACAAAGTCGTCCTGTGACTCGATATAATAGATAGACTCTGCCGGAATAACCTGAATTTTTCGTCCCGATTTTACGACAACACGGTTTAAAACCCCGCTCCCCTCGTCATGGGTCTCGATCAACTGACTAATTTCCTGACTATTCGTCTTGCTTTTCAGCTTCTCTGCAGCTTTGTTAACCGCTGCTACCACCCTTTCGAAAGGATAGGGTTTGAGCAGATAATCGGTGGCATTGGCCTCAAAAGCCCTGATTGCATAATGATCAAATGCCGTTGAAAAAATGATCACCGGTGGATCGGAAACCAATTCAAGCATTTCGAAACCGGTAATCTTGGGCATCTGAATATCGAGAAAAACAAGGTCCGGTTTCTGCTCCTGAATGGCCAGAACCCCTTCAAACCCATTTGCACACTCACCAATTAGCTCAATCCGTTCATCCCGGGACAAATAATGTTTCAGCAAGTCCCGCGCAAGTGATTCATCATCAATAATTAAGGTTCTAATTTTTGTCATTGGATTATGTTAGAATGCCCTTCGAGGGTTCGAACCCTCAAAGGGCTTAGTTATTATCCGGAATTACCATTTTTACTTTAAACTTGTTCTCCCCCAATTCAGCAGTTAACAGCCTGGAGCTTCCATAGATGATCCGAAGCCGTTCGTTAATATTGGTGAGCCCAACACCTTCACCTTTACGGGGAACCGATTCCGGATCAAAATCGTTTATAACGGTAATCTCCATGCAATCATCCAATTTCCTGGCTTGCAGGAGAATTTCAACTGGCACTGAGGATTCGTAGACGCCGTATTTGATTGCATTCTCGAAAATTGGCTGGAGGATTAAATTGGGGATCAAATGGGTGTTGCACTTTTCTCCGATCTCAAAATGATATCCCAGTTTATCGCCAAACCTGATTTTTTCAATCTGCAGATAGAGTCCTATATTTCTTAATTCAACTTCAAGAGTAACCAGATCGTCCTGATGGTTGCGGAGCGAATAGCGCATAAAACCGGATAGTGCGATCACCATGTGGTGAGCTTTCGCGGGATCGGTAAGGGTAAGTGATGCAATGGAATTCAGACTGTTAAACAGAAAATGGGGATTTATCTGCGATTTCAGCGCATTGAGCTGAGCCTGCCGGATTTGCTGTTGCCATTCAGCCTCCTTCAATTGCTTTTCGCGGTTATGCTGGCTGTATACATATATATAATAGATACAAACAATCAAAGCGTAACATAATAAACCGCCAATAGCCCGCTCAGTCAGCTGGCTGTTCAGATAATCGCCGTAGGCCGGACTGTCCGTCACCATTTTTACCAGGATTCCGGAGGAGATCATCCACAAAGCTGTAAATACCAGCGATGCTGAAACATGGCTTGCCAGCATCTGAACTGATGCACTTTTTTCAGGATCGTTATATCTGACGACATACCAGATCGCAATACCCAGGATTCCAAGTACTCCGCCAAATATTAAGCCATCGATAAGGGCAACTGAAACCGGCAAAATATGGTAATAGCTGTTATAAACTGCCTGTGATAATCCAACCGTTACCGGGAACAGCCAGTAAATCAGGACCGAAATTTTGTTTTTTGTAATGGGATGCTCCAAGATCCAGGTTATGAAAAGTGCAAAATAATAAATGCAAAGTGCAAATTAGTCTTCATCATTTTGTGAATAAATCGGCTCTGTTTTCCGTCGCCCTGTCCTCTTTATAATTGACTCCTATTGAGGTTGCTGCACGAAAATATTGTCCAAAAATAGATCTCCCGGCGTAGGACTTGCAAAGTTCCTTATTGCTCATTCTTCATTCGGCCTACGGCATAGAGTTCAACTCGCCGCCGCCGAAGATGCAGGTCCCTTTGATCACCACAACTTTTCCGGTTCCGGTTCTTGAAATTACCGAATATCCGCGTTTATCTTCAAAACCTCCGAAGATCGAAACGACTTCAATTTTTACATTCCAATCTTCCGGGACAATAATCTTGGTCCCACCGAAGATCGTTGCCACATCGATGGTGCATCCTTCCACCGGTTTGGCATAGCGAAGGTTAATCTTTGATCCCCCAAAAATGGCCGTGATTTTACCCCCCTGAAAATTATCGGTAACCACCGAGATGTTTCTGCCCCCAAAAATTGCGGTCTCATCGATAAAATCGTTCGACTTATTGGTTTCGGTATCCAAATTCCTGAAAATATTTCGGTGATTTGACCGCCCTCTGTGAAGAAGAAATGAAACGCCCACCAAAACAATAATTACAGGCCAGAAATTTTCCCTCATGTTATCGGGTATATCAATCAGAAAGAAGGTTCCGATGGAGATTAAAATAATTGCCGGGGTATAGGCTCTTCGGGCCAGGTTGAACAGCCCGATTACGATAAGTAACATCTGCCAGCTGATCAGGTATCTTGAAAATTCATAATCGAGCCACCCGAAATTTCGGGCAATCAGAATTGCACCAATTCCGACAAATATGAAACCAAGCAATAACCTGGAATCACCATGCCGCTCTTTGTTCCGGTAAATAGGTGCCTCATTTTTTTCTGTCGGGTCGTCATACTTATACATGGTGTTTGTTTTTAAAGGTTTCAACTTAAAAGATTTTAAACTCAGACAAAAATAACGGTACAGATGGTCCGAAACCACCGTGAATCGGTAAATGGGGTGAAATGATCGGTAAACCTCATTATTAGATGAAAAAAAGATAGGAATGGATGAAAAAAAGAGTGAAGACACAACTGATAGCAGCTGGCATCCGGCCACTGGCAGTTAGCCTGAATGGTTTTTCAAAAAAAATGTTCTTTTTCTTGCTCTGAAAAAACGTTCATTCCAGCTAAGATCAGTCAGTCGCCAAAAGCCAGTCACAATTCCTCAGCCGCTAAAATTAACCCTCATCAGATCTCCTTTCGCAGCAGTACCCTCATCCTCTGCCTGAGGCGTAGATCATTGAGCGCAATTCGTTGTTGAGTTTCTGCTCATTGATCAATTCCTCCAGTTTAAGATGCATCCGGTAACGCCAGTAATGCTGAGCGATCGCAGGAATATTGATCCTTTCCCCTTCGGTGTTGTCCCATCTCAGTTTTCCATCCATTGCCAGCAGATCCTGAATGGGGAATATTGCCCACATAGCCGGTGAATAAAGGTGCATGTTCAAAATATCGCGGGCAACCCACGGTTCCATGAAATAGGGGAAATCTCCCTTTTGCCCCATCACATTCCTGAAAAATCGTTCACTGTGTATCCGGTCCTCTTCCCACCAACCCCTGAGGGTCGACATATCGTGAGTAGAGGTGGAACATACCGACAAATAGGGAGCGTCGGCAGGATGGGCAAATTCGACATTCGGATCTTTGGGCATCCGCTGAATCTCGAGACTTAAAATGCCCAATTCGCGCATAACTCCCGGCACACACTCAGGAACCATCCCCAGATCTTCGCCGCAAATAAGCATATCGGTCGATTTCATAAGTGCCGGTAAGATCCATTCGGCTTGTTTTTTCCAGAATTCTTCATGCCTGTGGTAGAAAAATTCGATATAGAGTTCATCCAATGCCCACCTTATCTCAGCCCTGAGGTTAAGATAGGAGTTGGTATTATGAAAGGCCACCCTTGGATGAAATAAGTTGGGGTGATACGGATCGCGCAGGAACAGAACTTCGGCGAGCAGTGAGCAAAGACCATCGCGAATGCGGGTCTCTTTCCCGGTAAGGTTATCCCCCTTTTTAATGGTTTCAAAATAATCCCAGACTTTACGCTGGGTATTGAACTCCGATTTCAGGTTATATTTACCCGGTTCATATTCGAGCAGATAATCCTTCCTGACCTCCTGGGTCTCCTCCCCAAACAATTCCCAAAGAAAATAATCCCGGATGTAAGGTTTGGTAAACCGCTCTTCGTTAAATATGATCCCGCTGTCAATGATTTCGTCACGGCTAAATGGGAGGGCAGGCCTGAAATGGCCCATAATTCCCTGTATTTGGGTCGATGGAATTTCCCATATCCGGAAAAAACCGAGGATATGATCGATCCGTGTAGCATCGAAATAGTGCGACATCTGCTTAAGCCGCTGATCCCACCAGGAAAAATGATCTTCCGCCATTTTTCCCCAGTTATAGGTTGGAAAACCCCAGTTTTGACCGAGGTCAGCAAATTCGTCAGGGGGTGCTCCGGCCTGCTGATCAAGATTGAAAAGATCAGGATGGGTCCAGGCCTCAACGCTGTCAGGACTTATCCCGATGGGAATATCCCCTTTGAGCACGACTCCGTTTAGCCGGGCATAATCAGCTGCATCAAGTAATTGTTTATGTGCATGATACTGGATAAAATAATGTACAGCAATATCTGCATACCAACTCTGGTCATTAGCACATAATCTGTTAATATCCTCCTCATGATAGGTAGCATATTCGGTCCAGCTTCTGAAATTGGCCGTTTTGTTTTTATCGCGCAGATAGCAAAATGCGGCATAGGGGACCAGCCATTCTTTATTGGCTTCAAAAAATTCAAGGAAGTTTGAATCAGCCAGGAAAAACTCTTTTTGCTGATCGAAAATTAGCTTGTAGAATTTCGACTTGACCTTGTGGATCTCCTCATACCGAACTGTCTCAAGTGCGTTGAAACCGGAAAGAGCCTGCACAAATCCAATCATCAGATTCTCGTCGTCAAGAACCCCTATTTTATTAATATTCAGATATACAGGATGAAGAGCGATCGAGGAGATTGATTTATAGGGATAAGTATCAATCCAGGTATGGGTAGCGACAGTTTCGTTCAGAGGGAGCAGCTGTATCAGCTTTAAGCCGGTCAGTTTTGCCCAGTCAACCAATTTTTTAATATCCGGAAACTCCCCTATCCCTCCGCTTTTTTCAGTCCGTAAGGAAAAAACAGGGACAGCAACTCCGGTACCTCTCCAGTGGGTTGCCGGAAACCGAAAGTTTCCATCGGTATGAATCTTTAGGCTTTTCGGTGCTTTGCAGACAAAATCCCGGATCATGCGGTTACTTCCCTGCTCCCAGATTACAATATGCTTCTTTGCCAGGTCAAAAATGACGTATTTAAATTGAAGGGGAAATCTTAGTTTATCGGCATCAAGATCGATGCTCCAAAGGGGGAATTCAGCATCTTTCATCAGCAGAATATCCTGTTCCATCCAGTTCCCAAGCAATGGCTGATCTCCCAAAATCCCCACAACACAATCGGGATTTACCCTGGGAACATGAATCTGTATTCTTAATGTTCGTGCAAACTCATAACCTGTGTCTCTCTTTTCTTCGGCTATTTTGCGCGAAAGCAATACTTTGGTAAATGCGGAAGAGGCCAGAGCCACATCTGATTCATTGGCTGCTCTCCAGAAATCGCGGCATCTCACCTCATCGGGGAGACGCTCTCCTGTGTCGAGAAGCCTGTTCTTTCCACCCTCCCAAATGAAATTTCCGGAGTCATCCTTAAGCAGATATTTATATTCAAGCTTTTTACCGGATGGAAACTGACACTCTGTCTCCCATTCTCCGAATACATGGGTGGTCATTGGCAAGGCGCGTGCGGGATCCCATTCTCCAAATTCAGCAGCCGATCCGGCCACATAGAGAACCTGTCCCCAAAGGGTACGGTAGTCAATTTTAAATGTTAGTTTCATTTTTTTTCTCCTTAATTTATTCCCGTCCGGGGCATTATTTAGGTAACAAGCAGTTCGAATCCGAAATATGCTGTTTAAAGATAACTTCTGACCTAATTGGAAAATCAAAATTCAAAGCGGGCAATTGGCTCCCGGAAGCTGGTCGGCAAACCATTATCTCTTAGTAAATGCCTCACCCGGTTCTTAAAAAGGCAATATCATTAGCCAAACCTCCGCCAAATGCCCGTTGCCAATGGCCAGCAGCTAATTATTGAATTTCCATATTAGCCTAAAACCAAATGTTACTTAGCCTTAAAGTTCTTTTCCCAAAGATAAACCTTTATACTCGTTTGGACGTTGTAATATTATCGAATTTATTTTGTATAAAAAATGCTTAAAACACATGATTTCATTTCGGCCCATATTCCTCTGCTTATCCGCAAATTAGCCATCCCTGCAAGTGTTGGGTTTATCTTTAATACCCTGTTCAATGTTGTGGACACCTATTATGGGGGAAGAATATCGACAGCTGCACTTGCTGCCATGGGGCTTACCTTTCCGGTCTTCTTTATCATTCTGGCTATGGGAATGGGGATGGGGACTGGAACTACGGCCCTCATTTCGCAATCTTTAGGAGCAGGTAAAAACGATGAAGCGGATAAAATAGGCTACCAGGCCGTTACATTTTCAGTGATCAACTCTGTTTTATTGATGATCGCAGGCCTGGCAACTGCGCCTTTTCTCTTCAGGATTCTGGGAGCGACTAACAATTACCTGGAAATCTCAGTAAAATACATGGATACAATCCTTTACGGAACTGTGTTTTTTCTGATCAACAGCATCCTCAACTCCCTGCTTACCGCACGGGGTGACACACGAACCTACAGGAATTATTTGATTGTCGGCTTTTTCCTCAACCTTATCCTGGATCCCTGGTTTATTTACGGTGGATTGGGATTTCCTGCCCTGGGAATCCGGGGAATCGGCTTCTCGACTGTCCTGATTCAGTTTTTCGGAGCCATTTATATGATTACCATCACCCGTAAGCTAAATGTTTTTCAGCATGCTCATTTCAGGGACTTCATCCCAAACCGCAAATACTTTTCTGCCTTATTTGGGCAGGGTTTTCCGGCAAGCCTCAATATGCTTACCGTTGCTCTTGGGATTTTTGTGATCACCTGGTTTGCCAGTAAATTTGGGAAGGAGGCTGTTGCCGCTTATGGCATTGCCACACGAATTGAACAGATTGCCCTTCTCCCAACAATCGGGCTTAACATTGCTGCGCTCACACTTGCCGCACAAAACATGGGAGCCAACCGCCCGGAGCGGGTCTATGAATCGTGGAAGCTGAATTTACAGTATGGATTAGGGATTATTACTTTTGGAACATTGGCTGTTTTAGGATTTGCCCGGCAATTAATGCAGGCTTTTACAAGTGATATACAGGTGATTGAGATCGGAATTGAATATCTCCATATCGCGGCACTCTTTTTCTTTGCCTACATCCTGCTCAACATGTCAGTCTCGACCTTGCAGGGAATGAAAAAACCATTGTATGCCATTTTTGTGGGAGTCTACCGCCAGATCCTCATGCCGCTACCCCTCTTTCTATTCCTGGCTATCTTCCTGCACTGGGGAACAAAAGGCATTTGGTGGGGGATTTTTCTGGTCAACTGGAGCGCAGGTATCTTCACCTTCTTTTACACACGAAAGCAGATCAGGAAGATATTGATTCCGCTTTAAAATGATCGTTAAAAAGTGACCGGGTGACTTTTCATGATCTGAATAGTCACCCGGTCAATGCTGAAAAAATTATCAAATACTGAAATTAACCATTCAGCATTATTCATCATTTCTTAACTCCGTCTTTCAGCGACACAATCCGGTTAAAGACAAGTTGTTCAGTAGTTGAATCGGGGTCAATATTAAAATAGCCTAAGCGTTCAAACTGAAAACTATCCAGGGGCCTTGCATTTTTAACAAACGGTTCGATATAGCAAGCAGTTAAAATCTTCAAAGAATCAGGGTTAAGAAATTCGAGCAGGTCCTTATCTTTATGACCGGCCGGATCAGGATCGGTAAATAACCGGTCATATAATCTAACCTCAGCCTTTACAGCCTGTGCAACAGCTACCCAGTGCAGGGTTGCTTTAACCTTTCGTCCGTCGGCGGCATTTCCCCCTTTGGTTTCAGGATCATAGGTACAGTGAAGCTCAACGATCTCCCCTTTATCATTTTTTACTACATCAGTACATTTGATGAAATAGGAATAACGCAACCGAACCTCCCTGCCAACCGAAAGCCTGTAAAATTTATTGGTTGGGTTTTCCATGAAGTCTTCCCGTTCAATATAGATTTCACGCGAAAACGGGACCTTGCGTTTTCCCATACTTTCGTCTTCCGGATTATTGATCGCATCAAGTTGCTCGACAACACCTTCGGGAAAATTGGTGATCACGATCTTCAGTGGATCTATCACCCCCATCACCCTTTGGGCTCTTTTATTCAGATCTTCGCGGATGCAATATTCGAGTACCGCCACATCAGTAACACCATCCACTTTTGTAATACCCACCATGTCTGAAAAGGCACGCATTGATTCAGGGGTATACCCACGCCGACGCAATCCACAAATCGTCGGCATCCGCGGATCATCCCAACCGTTGACATAATTCTCCTTAACCAATTGGAGCAACCTCCTTTTGGACATAACCGTATAACTGATGTTGAGTCGGGAAAACTCTATTTGCCGTGGACGATAGTCACTATCCCGGAGCTGATCTACAAACCAGTCGTAAAGTGGCCGGTGGACTTCAAATTCAAGAGTGCAAATCGAATGGGTGATCCCTTCCCAATAGTCACATTGACCATGGGCATAATCATACATCGGATAGATGCACCATTTATCTCCCGTACGATGATGTGGCTGTTTCAAAATCCGGTACATCAACGGATCACGCATATGCATATTGGGTGATGACATATCGATTTTTGCCCTCAGGACACAATCACCTTCATTGTAAAACCCATCTTTCATTTTTGCAAAAATCTCAAGATTTTCAACCGGCGAAGTATTCCGGTAAGGGCTATTCAATCCGGGTCTGGTGGGGACCCCTTTTTGTTCACTGATCACCTCCTGGGATTGAAAATCTACATAAGCCTTCCCCTCCCGGATCAGTTTTACAGCAAATTCATAAAGCTTATCGAAGTAATCAGAAGCATAAAAAAGCCGGTCATCCCAGTCGAAGCCGAGCCAGCGAACATCTTCCATGATGGAATCCACGTATTCAGTTTCTTCCTTTGTTGGATTGGTATCATCAAACCGGAGGTTGGTAAGTCCGCCAAATTTCCGGGCTGTTCCAAAATTCAGACAGATTGACTTTGCATGTCCAATATGCAGATAACCATTAGGTTCAGGTGGAAACCGGGTATGAACTCTCCCTCCGTTTTTCCCTTCAGCCAGATCTTCTACGATTTGTTGCTGAATAAAATTCTTTGAAAGTTTTTGCTCCTGATCAGTTCCGGTATTGTCAATTTCTGCCATAACGATTTAATTTTCTTTACTTCTGAAAAATTTTGGTAAAAGTAATAAGAGTTGATCTAAATGAGATATTTTTAGGGGGGTTTAATGAACATTTAAAAATAGATTAATTTTAAACCAACAAATTAAAGGGATTTTCATGGGAATGATTGAAATTGAGGGGATGGAGTTTTATGCCTATCACGGCCATTTTGCAGCTGAGCAGGTGGTTGGTAACCGGTTTCTTATTGATCTGACATTGATCACAGATTGTTCGAAAGCCTCTAAAAGTGATGATCTTACTGATGCATTGGATTATCAGATTGCATATCGAGTTGTACAGGAGGAGATGCAGATTAAATCCCATCTGCTTGAACATGTAGCTGATAGAATTCTGAGCCGGTTGTATTTGGAGTACCCTTGGATTGAAAAAGCGAAAATAAAAATATCAAAGTTAAATCCTCCGATGGGCGGGGAAATTGAAAAGGTTAGTGTGACCTTGGAGCGATGATCTGGTTATATACCATTCAATCAATAAGGCCATCAAAATACATTGTGACATAAAGTTTCATTGCTTAATATGCACTAATTTAGCTACTTAGCGTCTTGGTGAGACAAATTAGACCTATATTTGCAGCTCAAACGGATTTTTAACTATCTTTGCAGCCACCTTTCTGGTCGGTTGGCCGAGTGGTCAGGCAGCGGTCTGCAAAACCGCGTACGGCGGTTCGAATCCGCCACCGACCTCCAACACTATGAGACTCCTTGATTTTCAAGGGGTCTTTTTTGTGTTTATGGCAGATCCTATGGCATTTATAGCGGATTTGGCTGAGAATAAAAAAAGTAAAATATTACTCTTTTTTCAATCAGTAGGTAATTTTAGGTAATTATTTACTTTTTCGCTGTTTTATTGGCTGGAGAATTGTAAGACCATTCAATCTTTTGACGTATTAACATCGGTATTATCCTGTTCGTGTATCTTAATCAATCGGGCTTCATTAGGGATTAGTCCTTTGTAATACTTTAAAGCCGCAGAACTCATATCAAGCAAATCTTTATTCGATTTTTCAAGCTCATCAACCCGATTCTGAAGACTTGTTATTTTATCAAGGAGTTCACTATTCTTTATTAGTAGTTCTGTGTTCTCCCTATGGAAATTATCAATACTATTATTATCAGCTCCATCCAAGAACATCTCTCCCTGTCCGAGAAAAAGAAAAAGTGGATTAACCTTTAGTGTCTCGATCAAATTTATGACCGCTCTGATCGAAGGGATACTTTCACCCGAAATCACACTGTGCAACTGGGAAGTCGTCGTATAACCGAGTTTCTTGGCGAGGGATGTAGGTTTTATTTCAGCGATTTCGAGCGCTTTGATTACTTGGTCAAAATTTTGTTTAAAACTCTGCGTTTGTAACATGATAATACATTTTTAAACAAAAGTAATAAATTACTTAAATAAGCGATAATTATTTACTTATAATAAAATGTTGTCATTGGGCAAGTTTTTTATGGCGGATTTTTGCTGGACTAATTCACCATAGATTATTGGGTTGCTAAAGAATACCATTAGGTTGTTGCCCAATGATTTTAACATATAAATTCCACTTCAAGTAGGCATGTTAGAGGGTTGATCTTAGAACTACCCTCCAAATCAAATCCCACTTTGCCAGCAGGACGGGTCATTTTTGTGCATATTTGGGGTGGGGCTATAATTTTAAGCCTGAGAGATTGCTACAGCAACGGCGACTGAAGCCCCTACCATAGGATTATTTCCCATACCAATTAATCCCATCATCTCAACATGTGCAGGTACTGAGGATGAACCAGCAAATTGAGCATCAGAGTGCATTCTTCCCATAGTATCTGTCATTCCATATGATGCAGGTCCTGCTCCCATATTATCAGGATGTAAAGTCCGTCCTGTTCCACCACCAGAGGCAACAGAGAAATATTTCTTACCTTGTTCAATACACTCTTTCTTGTATGTTCCTGCTACAGGATGTTGAAAGCGGGTCGGATTGGTAGAGTTGCCTGTAATGGAAACATCTACTCCTTCTTTATGCAGAATAGCAACACCTTCTCGGACATCATCTGCGCCATAACAATTAACCTTCGCTTTATCTCCAGTGGAATAAACCTTTCGTGAAACTTCTTTTAATTCACTGGTGTAATAATCAAATTGGGTTTGAACATAGGTAAAGCCATTCACACGTGCAATAATTTTAGCTGCATCCTTCCCTAATCCGTTTAAAATTACTCGCAATGGTTCTTTACGAACTCTGTTGGCCGATTTGGCAATCCCGATAGCGCCTTCTGCAGCTGCAAAGGACTCATGGCCAGCAAGAAAGGCGAAACATTTTGTTTCTTCACGAAGCAACATAGCCGCTAAGTTACCATGACCAATTCCTACTTTTCTGTCATCAGCCACAGAACCAGGAATGCAAAAAGCCTGAAGACCCTCTCCAAGGGTAGCCGCAATATCGGCAGCATTGGTTTGTCCTTTTTTGATGGCGATAGCACCGCCGACAATATATGCCCACATAGCATTCTCAAATGCGATTGGTTGAATCTCTTTTACAATTTTGTAAACATCAACCCCTTTTTCATCACAAATTTTTCTGGCTTCTTCAACCGAAGAGATTCCATATGAGTTCAAAATTTTATTGATCTTGTCTATCCTTCTATCATAACTTTCAAATAATGGCATAGCTGGTTCCTCCTATTCTTTACGTGGGTCAATAACTTTTACTGCTTCGTCTATACGGCCATATTTGCCAGAGGCCTTTTTTACGGCTTCATTGGCATCCATTCCGCTTTTAATCATATCCATCATGCGGCCCAGACTTATAAACTCATAACCGATAATTTCACTTTCGGAATCTAATCCGATTTTCGTAATATAGCCTTCCGCCATTTCAAGGTAGCGTGGCCCCTTTGCGACTGTACCATATAAAGTGCCAGTGACTCCACGAAGACCTTTACCCAAGTCTTCGAGACCAGCACCAATTGGAAGTCCACCTTCAGAGAAAGCAGTCTGGGTTCGTCCATACACGATCTGAAGGAACAATTCACGCATAGCAGTATTAATTGCATCGCAAACAAGGTCGGTGTTCATCGCCTCAAGGATAGTTTTTCCAGGTAAAATCTCCGAAGCCATAGCTGCTGAGTGTGTCATTCCAGTACAGCCGATTGTTTCGATCAATGCTTCCTGAATAATTCCTTCTTTCACATTCAATGTAAGTTTACATGCCCCTTGTTGGGGTGCGCACCATCCAACACCGTGGGTCAATCCTGAAATGTCTTTTACTTCTTTCGCTTTAACCCAACGTCCTTCCTCGGGAATTGGAGCCGAACCATGATTTGCACCTTGTGCAACGCATATCATTCCTTCAACTTCGTGTGTAAAACTCATTTTGTTTTTTTTTAGTGATATTAATGGAGAGCTGAATCTCTTAATTGCCAAACGTTCGTTTTGTTCCTGATTTATAGATTAATACATTAGTTTCTTCAAGAGTTGCCAAACAACCGTATTTCATTGTTTCTAGCTCTGAATGTATATTCCTGTAGTAGGATCTAATCTTATTTAAATCGTCGATAAATTCTATTACAACAGGTACCTTATCGCTAACCTCCCAGAATTTATAGGAATGAATCACAGAACTTGCCCCATAACCCATCATTCCTTTAAGAACTGTAGCCCCAGCTATACCCTGCTTCTTAGCCTCAAATACAAGATATTCATACAACGGTTTTTGATGAATATGATCAGTTGAACTGATATAAATCCGCAAGATCCCCGATTGAGTTAAGCTATTTTCCATATTATAAGAGTTTTATTGATAATCTTCCAGCATAAACAGCTATCAATCCAAGAAAGAAGCTAAATGAAGTGTAGAGTGCAAAACGAATCCATTCCTCTTCTCGGAGTAGTATAAAAGCATCATTAGATAGCGAAGAGAAGGTAGTAAATCCGCCGCAAATTCCGACGGTTAGGAACAAGCGGAATTCAGAACTCAGAATAACACCCCGTTCTGAAAATCCGTAAATAATTCCGATGAGTAAACAACCCAAAATATTTACAATAAAAGTTCCCCATGGGAAAACTGATGTAAAGTTAAACTGAAAATACCTGGTGATTAAAAAACGTGCAGTCGTTCCGATAAATCCGCCAATGCCAATGATAAATAATGACTTAACCATAAAATTATCTTTTAATAATTTATTTATTGGTAGATGTCATTAGCCTGAACATGAGAACAGGCGGTTAATGGCAGACCTCATTGCCACTAACAAAATTACATAATCTATATGATAAACGGGTATAAATTGGCAATATTTTTGGTTTTATTCTTTAAAATATTGTCAAATTATTTTTTATTTAAATTCAATTAAAACAAGCAGATTCTCATATAGCCTCAAAGAAAATAAAAAGCCCCCAAACTTATTAGTTCAGGGGGTCTCTTAACTATATATGGACGTTGATCAGAGTATGAAGATCAACGGGAAGATTTTCTTCCTTTGATAATCTTTATATCAAAAAATATGCCATCTCTTCAGATTTTGATTAAATAACTGAAATAATCTCATCTGTGTTCCTAACCTCAAATTTAATTAATAATCCAATCGATATTATGCCAATTTCCTTTACTCTCACATTAGATTATCGTGACTCTTACGTCTCCTTAACAACCAAAGCGACTATAACCCCATAGATAATGTGTCCTAAAATACTTCCTAACAGAATATGAATCATACTTCCTTCCATCGGCGGCATTCCTCCCATCATAGCTCCCATAATTGCCATTACGATTTGAGCAAATACAAAAACTGCTAAACCAAAGATAGAACCTTTCAAAACTTTGTTATTGATTCTTTTTACGATATCCATAAATATGAAAGTATAACCTAGCGCAAAGATTATGCCTATCATGAAATGCATAATCCAGCCAGTAACAACTGGGGTTCCAGTCATCATGGAGAGCATTTCGGCGGCATTCATCTTTGGCATTCCCATCATTGGTGCCATGAACATTACCATAGTCATTGCGGCTGTGCCTAATATACCAGCT
>Ga0364887_10482_pt1 | contig 19187 bp, 9 predicted proteins | sample ExccelJu500001D4_4_FD_206924 | JGI IMG/M metagenome (GOLD analysis project Ga0364887, IMG submission 206924) | Enriched cells from Trout Bog Lake Hypolimnion, Wisconsin, USA - BchlTB.July23.5000.01.D4 | ecosystem: Environmental > Aquatic > Freshwater > Lake > Hypolimnion/Profundal zone | place...
TTTATTGACATGCTGGGAACTTTCTCAGTGGTGGCGGGATTCGAATTCATTGAATTATTGCTACATGGCAAAATAGAAGAGTTTACCCACCATAATCTCACCTTTACCCTCTGTTGCCTTTTACTTATGGCTGCTTTAATCATCCCTACCCATCACAAAATTGACCATTGGATGAAAAAACAGATCGGGAAGAAAGAAAAATGAGCCAGGGCAGCTCAATAGGAATAAGTTATTTCCTGACCACCACTAAAGATAAAATCAATTTAACACTTGGGCCATTCCGTCTTTGTTGCAGGTCTTCGGCAGGGAATAAGGAATAAAGGCTACAATGGCGAAAAAGCACAAATGGAGGTTGGAAAAATTCTCAGAAAGTTGGATCCAGCTGTGTCGCTGTGGGCAGGGGTGTTATTTTCATTGGGTTTAATCTAAGGCTAATCACATTTCAGCCCTCTGTGCTAACTTTATTTCCAGCAAAAGATGTCAAGCCCAAAAGCAACTCCGAGATGAATGTGCCAAAGGGTGCCTAAGCCAAATACATTCAAAAAGCCAGGACAGCCCCCATTTTTATTACAATTATTTGCCCAAATTCCCTATTGTTTGCAATTTTTTAATTTTGACTTTTGAATTTTGACTTATTTGTAGTATCTTTGTACCGGATTTAAAAGAAAGAGAGGGGACACATGGTGGTCCCCTTCGTTTTTACGTATGGACGAAATAGTTGGAAAACTCTACACTTTCCTTGAGCCTATGCTCGATGGCACGGATATGTTTATAGTGAGCATTAAGGTGAAACCGATCAATAATATCAAGGTTTACCTGGATGCAGACAGTGGTTTTTCCATTGAAAAATGCACGGCCATCAACCGGAAAGTGTATCCTTTTATTGAAGAGTCGGGGCTGTACCCGGCCGGTGATTTTTCGTTGGAGGTTTCGAGCCCTGGCGTTGATGAGCCCTTGCTGCAATACAGGCAGTATGTGAAAAATACGGGCCGCAAGGTGCTGGTGACCGATAATGAAGGCCTGGAAATAACAGGGATGCTGAAGGAGGTGACCCCCGAGCTGGTGACGCTGGAGGTGAAGGATAAGAAGAACAAAGAAGGGGTGCTGAAGGAAATACCCTTTAAAAACATTAAAAAAACTGTTGTACAAATCATTTTTTAATTAAATTTTCTCCCCGCTGCTGCGTGGAGAGCGCAAAAGAGAGCATAATATGGCAAGTATCAACCTCATTGACTCCTTCCAGGAGTTTAAAGACGCCGAGAACATTGACAGGCCTACCCTGATGAAGGTATTGGAGGACGTTTTCAAGACATTACTGAGGAAAAAGTATGTTACGGACGAAAACTTTGACGTTATCGTGAATGACCAGACGGGCGACCTTGAAATTTTTCGCAGACGCCAGATAGTGGAAGACGATATGGTTGAGGATGATAATCTGCAGATACCTTATTCAGAAGCGATAAAGATAGAGCCTGATTACAGCGTGGGTGAGGAAGTGTATGAGGAAGTGGATGTGCGCAATTTCGGCCGCCGCGCCATACTTGCCGCCAAGCAGACGCTTGCCGCCCGTATAGGCGACCTGAAGAAAAACAACCTGATGAAGAAGTATGCCGACCGTATTGGAGATATCATCAATGGCGAGGTGTACCAGATTTGGAAAAAAGAAATTTTGCTGCTTGATGATGAGGGCAATGAACTGATTATGCCCAAAACAGAGCAGATACCTACCGATTTCTTCAAGAAAGGCGAAAGTGTGAGGGCCGTGGTGAAGAAGGTGGAGATGCGCAATAATTCGCCCATCATCATCCTGAGCCGCACTGCCCCTTCCTTCCTTGAAAAACTGCTGGAAATAGAGGTGCCTGAAATAATGGATGGCCTGATAGTGGTGAAGAAAATAGTAAGGGAACCCGGCGAGCGCGCCAAAGTAGCCGTGGAAAGCTATGACGACCGCATAGACCCCGTAGGGGCCTGCGTAGGTATGAAGGGCAGCAGGATACATGGCATAGTGCGTGAACTGAGGAATGAAAATATAGACATCATTAATTATACCGCTAACCTGCAATTGTTGCTGCAACGCGCGTTAACGCCGGCACGCATCAACAAAATGGAGCTGAACAATGAGGATAAGAGCGCCGATGTGTACCTTGACCCAGACCAGGTGTCGCTGGCCATAGGCAAGAAAGGGGTGAACATAAAGCTGGCGCAGGAACTTACCGGGTATAGCATTGATGTGTACAGGGACGTGAAAGAAGATGTGGAATATGATATAGACCTGGACGAATTTGCAGATGAAATAGAACCATGGGTAATTGATGAATTTAAGCGAATAGGCTGCGATACCGCGCTGAGTGTGCTGGATCTTTCGGTGGAAGAACTGGTGCGCCGAACCGACCTGGAACAGGAAACGGTGAATGAGGTGCGCAAGATACTGGAAGCAGAATTTAGTAATGAATAGTGTGGACTTAAATAAAGGGATATGTAACAGCAATTGAATGGACGAAAGTCACGGGACTCACCATATTGCAATAAAAATGGTGTAGGTTTGTATATAAGAATTATGCCGGAGGCTGCTTTGGCAAATATTATCAGAAGGAAAAAAGTAGAATGATACCAACAAATAACACACCCAGGTTACTGGCGGCGGCCAAAGAGTTTAATATAGGCAAAGAAACACTCGTAGAGTTTCTGGCCGATAAAGGCTTTGAGATCAATAGTAACCCAAGCACCAAGCTGACAGAGCAAATGTATAAAGCCTTGCAGATTGAGTTTGCCCAGGATAAACTGGCCAAGCAAAAGAGCGAAGGAATAGCATTGCCCAAAGGCTCCTACTCTGATAACCAGAGGAAACCCAAAGAGGCCCTGGATTTTAAGAAGGAAGAGGCAAAGCCTCTTACCACTGCCAAACCTGCAACCGCGGAAACAAGGCCGCTAACCCAGCCTGTAGCGCAAACCCAGGTAGCAGCCCCGTCTGCCGAGCCCAGAACCGCTCCGGTTGAAGCCCCGCCAAAGCCGGAGGTAACAATACCCGCAACGCCTCTGGTGAAACCACAGCCCGCACCGGAACCAAGGCCCGTGGCAGCAGAACCGAAACCTGTGGTGGAAGCGCCTAAACCCGCAATACCAGAAACCAAGCCAGCCGTGACCGAAGCAAGGCCACAGGTAGCGCAACCCCATGTGGCAGTGGCGCCTGCCCAGGAACCCAAGCCTGTAGTAGCCGAACCCAAACCTGCAGCCGCTGTACCCAGCCAGGCTAAGCCGGTACAGGAAACAGAAAAACAGAAAGAAACGATTAGCGAACCCGCTAAAATACCAATACAGGAAAAGAAAGAAGAACCCCAGCCGAGGCCAGCCATGCAACCACCGGCGGCCATTGCGGCAGAAGCCGGGATCAAAGCCCCGGTTACTGAAAAAAGAGAAACCATTGCCACACAGACGCCTGCGCCAAAGGTGGATACTGCGCCTGCCGATACAGGCGGGAAGCCGGATGACAAAACAATGCCACAGGTAATGCCTGCCCCGGCTACAAAGGCAATTGAAAAAGAGCCGGAAGCGCCCGCACCGCCTGAACATATTGAAATTAAGGCCCCAAGGATAGAAGGCCCGAATATACTGGGCAAGATAAACCTTGACAATATGAACCTGGCTTCCCGGCCCAAAAAAGGATCGGCTAAGAAGAAGGAAGAAGAAAAGAGGCATGAAAAGCAATCGACGCAACACAAACAGGGCGCTAAACCACAGGGCCATGGCGGCATAGTACATAAAAAGGACCCCCAGCCTTTCGCAAGGCCGGAGGAAGTGAGGCTACCCCGGCCTGTAGTACAGGAAAGGGAACCCAACCCGGAAGAAGACGCGGCCGCAAAGCCTGAACATATAGAAATGAAAGCCCCCAAACTGGAGGGGCCAAAAATAATTGGCAAAATAGAATTGCCGGTTTCCCAGCCATCGGGAAATACCAATTACAGGCCCGACCACCGGGAAAAAAGGAAGCGCAAGCGAATACCGGTTGAAAAGAAACCCGAAACGCACAAAGCAGACCCCAATAGCCGCAACCGCGAACGTACTCCGGGGCAGGGCCACGTGCCTGGCGCTCCCGGCGCTGGTCATGGCCATGGGCATAGTGGAGGACAAGGTCAGCCAGGAACAGGGGGACAGGTTCAAAACCGCGAAAGGCGACCCTCAGGGCCACAAACCGGGCATGGTGGCCAGGGCCATGGGCATACGCCTGGTCATGGCGGGCCAGGGCATGGAGGTGGAAGTCATGGTGGCAATGGCCAGCAGGGCGGACAGCGCCAGGGCGGGCCAGCACGGCAGAGTGGCAGAGACTCAGGGGGCGGAGACCGTCGCGGAGTACCACCGTCACGCAATTTGCCACTGTCAACCACATCTCAGCAGCAGGAAATTGACACAAAAGCCATACAGGATAAAATACGCGAGACACAGGCCAAGTTGTCGGGCTCAACCCGAAGCAAGAACCTGAAAGCCAAATACCGCCGTAACAAGCGCGATGAAATGGCTGACAAACGCGCTGCAGCTGAAAACGCAGAACAGGGTAACGTGATACAGGTGACCGAATTTATATCGGTAAGCGAACTGGCCAGCCTGCTTAACGTAAGTTTTGCGGATGTGATCAGTAAGTGTATGAGCCTGGGTATCATGGTATCCATCAACCAGAGGCTGGATGCGGAGGTGATAGAACTGGTGGCCAGCGAATTCAGCTATGATGTGGAATTCATTAACCTGGAACAGGAAGCAGAGGAAGTAGTGGAAGATTTTGACGATGAGGAAGACCTGCAGCCAAGGGCGCCAATAGTTACCATCATGGGCCATGTGGATCATGGTAAAACATCGCTGCTCGATTATGTGCGCAGCGCCAACGTAGTAGCGGGTGAGGCCGGAGGCATAACCCAGCATATAGGCGCTTACCAGGTAACGACCGCGGCAGGAAAGAAGATCACCTTCCTGGATACGCCTGGTCACGAAGCGTTTACGGCAATGAGGGCCCGCGGCGCCAAGGTAGCCGATGTGGCAGTTATAGTAGTAGCCGCTGATGATGCCATAATGCCCCAGACCAAGGAGGCCATATCGCACGCACAGGCTGCCAACCTACCCATGATCTTTGCAATTAATAAAATAGACAAACCGGGGGCCAACCCTGAAAAAATAAAGGAACAGCTTGCCAATATGAACATATTGGTGGAAGACTGGGGCGGCAAATTCCAGAGCCAGGAAATATCAGCAAAAAAAGGCCAGAATATAGACCTGCTGCTTGAAAAAATAGGCCTTGAGGCTGAATTGCTTGAATTGAGGGCCAATCCCGACCGCAACGCGGCAGGCAGTGTTATTGAAGCCTCGCTTGATAAGGGCCGCGGTTACCAGTCAACCATACTGGTGCAGAACGGTACCCTGAACCAGGGCGACATGATAGCCTGCGGACAGCACTACGGTAAGATTAAGGCTATGTTCAACGAGCGCGGCCAGAGGGTGAAATCGGCAGGACCATCAACTCCCGTACAGGTGCTGGGCCTTAACGGCGCGCCACAGGCGGGTGAAAAGTTCCGCGTATTTGAAGACGAGGACGAAGCCAAGAACCTGGCCAACCACCGCGCCCAGATACTGCGCGAACAGGGCATAAGGGCACGCAAGCACATAACGCTTGACGAAATAGGCCGCCGACTGGCGCTGGGTAACTTTAAGGAACTGGGCGTGATCATCAAAGGCGACTTTGACGGTTCGGTTGAAGCGCTTAGTGATTCACTGCAGAAACTTTCGACCGAAGAGGTGGCTATTAATGTGGTGCACAAGGGCGTGGGCCAGATCACGGAAAGCGACGTATTGCTGGCAACTGCATCAGACGCCATCATTATCGGCTTCCAGGTTAGGCCATCGAGCCAGGCAGCCAAACTGGCCGAGCAGGAAAATATTGAAATACGCACCTACTCCATTATCTACGATGCCATTGACGAAATCAAGAGCGCCATGGAAGGCCTGCTTGAACCCAAGGTGGAAAAGAAAACGGTATGCAATATTGAGGTGCGCGAAATCTTTAAGATCAGCGGCGTAGGAACCATTGCAGGTTGCTATGTGCTTGATGGCAAGATGACCCGCCAAACCAAGCTGAACCTGGTGCGCGATGGTATAGTAGTCTATACCGGCGAACTGGCTTCACTGAAGCGCCATAAAGACGACGTGAAGGAAGTAAATGCGGGTTATGAGTGCGGCCTGGCCATAAAGAACTACAACGATGTGAGGGCAGGCGACATCATAGAAGGATTTGAAGAAGTGGAAGTAAAAAGGACCCTTTAAGGTTTGGAAATAAATTAGCATATTTAAAAAAGCCCGCTGTTTGCGGGCTTTTTTTGTGAACCCTGGTTTTCAGGTTTTTGGGATTACCAGGATTTGTCTCGGTTGCGCTTTTTAACCTATCACATTGTATGAACCATTGAATGATCCGTTTTTTTTGGTTTACCGGAATTGAATACAACCCTCAAAAATTGTAATTGATATTGTAATTGATATAACTTTGGCGGACGATTAAATCATGAAAATAAAGCAATGGCAGACACCCCAAAAATAAAACTCTTTATCTCTTACTCCCATAAGGATAAGGAATTGTGCAATGAACTGCAAAACCACCTGAGCCCACTAAAGCAGGAAAACCTGATTGAATACTGGCAAGACAAAGAGTTACTACCGGGAGAAAACTGGGATGAGGAAATAAAAAAGAACCTCAGGCAGGCCGATATTGTGGTATTCCTTTTAAGCGCAGACTTTCTGGCGTCTCCCTATATTTACAACAATGAAATAAAAATAGCCTATGAAAAGCACCAGAAAGGGGAAGTGACCCTTGTGCCGGTAATGCTGAGAAAATGCCATATTGATAAAACCATTTTCAAAAACATACAGGGCCTGCCCACACCCTTTGAACCCATAACCAGTTCAAAATGGCCCTCGCGGGATGAATATTTTTATGAAATAGTTGTGGGATTGGAGCGGTTTATTGATAGTGTTAAGGAGAAAAGGGAAAGGATTGAAAAATATAAGAACGAACGAATAAATAGGGAAAAGGAGCGAATAGAAAGAGAAAAGGCAATAAAGGAAAAAGAAAGGATAGAACAGGGAAGAAAGGAAAAAGAACTGAAAGAAAAAGAACAAAAAGAACGAAAAGAAAAAGAGAGGAAGGAGCAGGATGAAATTGTGAGGAAAGAATTAGAAAGGGCAGAAGATTATTTTTCTAATAAGAAATATGATGCCGCCTTCCCAATTTATTATAAATACAGGGATAATAAATTTTTTAATAGTAATTATCAAGCGCATTTAGGGTACATGTATGAAGAGGGATTTGGAGTTATACAAGATTATAAAGAAGCTTTAAAGTGGTATCAAAAATCGGCAGATCAAGGAAATGCAGTTGGGCAAAATAATTTAGGTTTATTATATGCAAAAGGACTTGGTATATCAACTGATTACGGTGAAGCACTAAAATGGTTTCGCAAAGCAGCTGAACAGGAATATGCCTTGGGGCAAAATAATTTAGGTTTGATGTTTAGGGATGGAAATGGGGTTACACAAAATTACAGTGAAGCAATGAAATGGTTTCAAAAAGCAGCAGATAAAGGGTATGCAATAGGACAATTCAATTTGGCAAGGATACATGAAAATGGAAAGGGTGGAGAAAAAGACCTTTTTGAGGCTAAGAAACTATACATAAGGGCGGCAAAACAAGGTAATAAATATGCGCAAGATGCCTGTACCCGGCTAAATATAAAATGGTGATGGGCAGAATATAAGATTTGATAACTGCTTCAAACTAAGTATTTTGGCCATCAAAATTGCCAACCTCGACCCATAACCACCCCGGTTAAAAGTCCTCCGAGGCGGACTTTTAACGTCCCCTCCTTGAAAAAAGGAGGGGAGTTCCATCAATTGTGGCCAAAGTATATAGATTATTTTATCTAACTGTAGTGTGGATCCTTATTTGCCCTGGCGCAGGTTTTCCACAGGGAAACCGGTGCCTATAAAACCAGCCGGTCTGAGAGCGGAAATCGCCTTGACAAAAGCTGATTGAGGGGAGTTACAAAGGCCCGGCCGTGGCATTCCATTGCATACGTATATAGGTCAGCTAAGTATTATGGCCATCAAAATTGCCAACCTCGACCCATAACCACCCCAGTTAAAAGTCCGCCGAGGCGGACTTTTAACGTCCCCTCCTTGAAAAAAGGAGGGGAGTTCCATTATTTGTGGCTAAAGTATATAGATTATTTTATCTAATTGTGGTGTGGATCCTTATTTCCCCTGGCGCAGGTTTTTCACAGGGAAACCTGTGTCTATAAAACCAGCCGGTCTGAGAGCGGAAATCACCATGACAAAAGCTGATTAAGGGGAGTTACAAAGGCCCGGCCGTGGTATCCCATTGGAAACGTATATAGGTCAACCAAGTATTATGGCTATCAAATTTGCCAACCTCTACCCATAACCACCCCAGTTAAAAGTCCTCCGAGGCGGACTTTTAACGTCCCCTCCTTGAAAAAAGGAGGGGAGTTCCATCAATTGTGGCCAAAATGCATAGATTATTTTATCTAATTGTGGTGTGTGACCTTATTTCCCCTGGCGCAGGTTTTTCACAGGGAAACCTGTGACTATAAAACCAGCAGGTCTGCGAGCGGAAATCAACTTGTCAAAAGCTGATTAAGGGGAGTTACAAATGACCAGCCGTGGCATCCCATTGCAAATGTATATAGGTCAATTAAGTATTATGGCCATGAAATTTGCCAACCTCGGCCCATCACCACCCCAGTTAAAAGTCCTCCGAGGCGGACTTTTAACGTCCCCTCCTTGAAAAAAGGAGGGGAGTTCCATCATTTGTGGCCAAAACATATAGATTGTTTTATCTAATTGTAGTGAGGATCCTTATTTCCCCTGGCGCAGGTTTTCCTCTTGGAAACCTGTGTATATAAAACCAGCCGGTCTGCGAGCGGAAATTAACTTGACAAAAGCTGATTAAGGGGAGTTATAAATGCCCAACTGTGGTATCCCATTGCAAATGTATATAGGTCAACCAAGTATTATGGCTATCAAATTTGCCAACCTCTACCCATAACCACCCCAGTTAAAAGTCCTCCGAGGCGGACTTTTAACGTCCCCTCCTTGAAAAAAGGAGGGGAGTTCCATCAATTGTGGCCAAAATATGTATTATTTTGTCTAATTGTGGTGTGGGTCCTTATTTCATATATGCATTTTATTGCTGGGGTTAAGTCTCGCTTCGCTTAGACTTAAACTACTGCGGGTTGCAAACAATTCTCGAGCCTTTTAAACGCGCTGCTGGGGCATATTTGTAAAATATCAGGACGAGTGGTAGCCCTTAAAACTGTGCGCCAGATATTTTTATAGTTCTAAGGTCACAATTTGCGACCTTAGCTCATTAATTCCTCAGCGGCTTGCCGCTCGTTAATATGCTTTGCAGGCGTTCCAGGGTTTTGCGCTGGCCGCAGAGGCTCAGGAAGGCTTCGCGTTCCAGGTCCAGGAGGTATTGCTCGGTTACGAGGGTGGGCTGGGAGAGGTCGCCGCCACACATTACCCAGGCCAGTTTTTCCACTATCAGTTTGTCATAATCGCTCATGTAATTGCCACGCCACATACCGTGAATGCCGGAAAGCAGACCCCCAAGGCCGCCCCGGCCCTGCACTTTGATGTCGGTTCGGGGGGCGGGCTGGGTATAACCATGGGCCGCGATATTGAGGATATTTCTTTTGGCTTCAGCTATCCGCAGGTCGGGGTTGATGGATATATGGTCGAAACCGGGCCTGAGGATGAAATTTTCATAAGCCTCATGCGCCGAAGTGGATACCTTGGCAGTGCCTACATTTATGAAAAGTTGCTGCAGGTAGTTGGTCTCTATGTCTTCTTTTATATTGCGGTCGCTGGCGCGCAGGGCCATTTCCTTGGTGCCGCCGCCGCCGGGTATCAGCCCCACGCCCACTTCCACCAGGCCTATATAGCTTTCAGCCGCCGCCTGCACCGCATCGGCATGCAGGCACATTTCGCAGCCGCCGCCCAGGGTAAGCCCGTGGGGAGCCACTATTACCGGTATGCCGCTGTAGCGCAGCCGCATGGTTGTGGCCTGAAACTGACGCACAGCCATATCCAGTTCATCGTATTCCTGCTCGGCGGCAAACATAAATATGAGCCCCACATTGGCGCCCGCGCTGAAGTTGGGGCCATTGTTGGCTATCACCAGGCCCTTGTATTTCTCTTCGGCTATGGCCACGCTTTTGTTCACACCTTCCAGCACCTCGCCTCCTATACTGTTCATCTTGGTATTCCAGCGCAGCGCCACCACGTCGTCGCCAATATCGTAAAGTTTGCAGGCGCTGTTTTTCCAAACCACTTTTTCTTCCAGGTGCTCCAGGATAATAAAGGAGCCCAGGCCGGGTATCAACTGGTATTCGCCGGTGCGGATGTCATAATATTTCCGCTGGCCTTTTTCGGTTTTGTAGAAGGTGGCGCATCCCTTGGCCAGCATCTCGGTGACCCAGGGAGCCACGGCATATCCGGCTGTCTTCATGCGTTCTACTGTCTTTTTCACACCCAGGGCGTCCCAGGTTTCAAAAGCGCCAATCTCCCACCCGAAGCCCGCCTTCAGGCCGTCGTCTATTTTATACAGTTCATCGGCAATCTCGGGAATGCGGTGCGACACATAGGCAAAGAGCAGATGATGGAACATTTTATAAAATTCCCCTGCCTTATCGGCGCCAAAATACAGTGTTTTAATCCTTTGTGGCAGATCGTCTATGGGTTTAGCGGCATCAATGGTGGCAAATCTGGTCTTCACCTTTGGCCCGTATTCCATGGTTTCCAGGTTCAGGGTCAGTATTTCAGGTTTGCCTTTAGGCGCACCCTTGGGGGCAGGTACCTTTTTATAAAATCCCTGGCCGGTTTTGTCGCCCAGCCATTTGTTTTCAATCATTTTGTCGAGGAAGGGGGGCATTTTGAAAATATCCACAGCTTCATCATTAGGCGCATTTATGGGCAGGTCTTTGGCCACGTGCACCAGGGTATCAAGCCCCACCACATCGCCCGTGCGGAAAGTGGCCGATTTGGGCCTGCCGAATATTTCGCCGGTCAGTGCGTCCACCTCATCCACATTCAGGCCCAGCGCCTGCATGGCTTTGAAAACTGCCATAAAGCCAAAAACTCCTACCCGGTTGGCAATAAACGCAGGGGTATCCTTGCACAGCACCGTCGTCTTGCCCAGAAAACGCATCCCATAATCCATAAGGAAATCAATCACCTCAGGTTTGGTTTTGGGGTCTGGGATAATCTCAAGCAATCTCAGGTAGCGTGGCGGGTTGAAAAAGTGGGTGCCGCAAAAATGCTGCTGGAAATCCTCGCTCCGGCCCTCGCTCATCAGGTGTATGGGAATGCCTGATGTATTGGTGGTGACCAGGGTGCCGGGTTTGCGGAATTGCTCTATTTTATTAAAAATCTGTTGTTTAATGTCGAGGCGCTCTACTACAACTTCTATGACCCAGTCGCATGTGGCTATTTTGGGCAGGTCGTCATCAATATTGCCTGTGCTTATGAGGGCCGCCACTTTTTGGGTATAAACTGCGGATGGTTTGCCCTTGAGTGTAGCCTGGAGGGCATCGGTGACTATGCGGTTGCGCACAGCTTTATCATTGAGCGTCAGTCCTTTGGATTTTTCAGAATCGTTAAGTGTAAATGGCACAATATCAAGCAGTAATACCTGCACACCTATACCTGCGAAATGGCAAGCAATACGCGAACCCATTACCCCGCTGCCTATCACTGCTACCTTCCTGATTGTCCTGTTCATAAAATCTTGTTTTTGACCCCACAATTTAAGGAATAAACAGGGAAGCGGAATAAAAAATTAGTGTGAAGAGCGGCAAAATGAGTATGGAGAGCGGGGGAGCGGGGTGTGTAGGGTGAAAGCGGAGAGTAGGGAATGTATGTTACTGGTAGCGTTCGAGCCATCATTTTTTTCCATGGGCGACTATCACCACCCCGGTTTAAAGTCCGCTGAGGCGGACTTTAAACGTCCCCTCCTTGAAAAAAGGAGGGGAGTTCCATCATTTGTGGCTAAACATTGGGGTTAACTTTATCTATGATCTTGACATCTTTGTTATCTTCTTTTTGTAGTTGGGGGCGGGGTGTTTAGGTCGCCATGGGCAATTTCGCGACAATTTTCCTGGCGGCGTTCGTGCCATCATTGTTTGCCGGGCGCGCCTTTCACCACCCCGGTTTAAAGTCCGCCGGGGCGGACTTTAAACGTCCCCTCCTTGAAAAAAGGAGGGGAGTTCCATCATTTGTGGCTAAACATTATGGTTAATTTTATCTATGATCTTGACATCTTTGTTACCTTCTTTTTTGGAGTTGGGGGCGGGGGTGAGGCCACCTTGGGCAATTTCACAACAATTGTTACTGGCAGCGTTCGTGCCATCCTTGTTTGCCGGGCGCGACGATCACCTCCCCGGTTTAAAGTCCGCCGGGGCGGATTTTAAACGTCCCCTCCTTGAAAAAAGGAGGGGAGTTCCATCATTTGTGGCCAAACATTGGGGTTAATTTTATCTATGATCTGGCCATCGTTGTTATCTTCTTTTTGGAGTTTGGGACGGGGTGTTTAGGTCGCCTCGGGCAATTTAACAAAACTTGTTTTTTATGTGTTTCTCATTAATCTCGGTAAGGGGCAATGAAAACAGTGCCATCCAATTCACTCCGGTTCCCGTTACCAGAGTCGCCGCTATATATAGTTATTCCTAAAAGGTGCTGATTACACTTTCCTTTTATTATTTTTACCGTTTCAAAATCTCATTTTCTCCGGCATGTGGCATAAAATAGCCGCGTTTATCATTAAATACCGCATCCTGCTGCTAATCGCCTTATTGGCCGATACGGGCATTATGGGTTACTATGCAGCACAGGTAAAAATAAGTTACGAATTTACGAGCGCCGTACCCACGGATAACCCCAAATACATTGAATATCAGAATTTCAGGAAACAGTTTGGCGAGGACGGTAACCTGATGGTGATAGGCATCCAGACCAAAGATTTTTTCTCGCCCGCCTTTTTCAATGATTATGCCACCCTGGTTGAGAACATAGATTCTGTGCCTAATGTGGAGAATGTGCTGAGCATACCCGGCGCTATAACCCTGGTGAAAGATACGGTAACCCAACAACTGAAGCCTGTGCCACTTGCAGGAAGGCCGCCTTTTGCCAATGTGGACAGCATAAGGGACGCATTTGTGAACCTGCCTTTTTACCGGGGCTTCCTATATAACCCTGCTACGTGCGCTTATGAAATGGCGGTACGTATCAATAAAGATGTACTTAATACCAAAGACAGGGCGGGTGTTATCAACAAAATACTGGATATAGGCAACGAATTCGGGAAGAAGCACCATGTGGAGATGCATTATTCGGGGTTACCGTTGATACGTACTGAGATGGCGCTGAAGGTACAAAGCGAAATGCGGCTTTTCCTTATTCTTTCCTTTGTACTTACTGCCGTAATTCTGGTATTGTTTTTCAGGGCTTTTGTAGCGGTGCTGGCATCTATGCTGGTAGTGGCCATAGGTGTGGTTTGGTCTATGGGAACCATAGTATTGCTGGGCTATAAAATCACTATTCTTACCGCACTTATACCCCCTCTGGTGGTGGTGATAGGCATTCCCAATTGTGTGTACCTGCTAAACAGGTATCATTATGAGTACCACCAGAACCCCAATAAAATGAAGTCGCTGCTGCGCATGGTTGACAGGATGGGTATTGTGACCTTTTTTACCAATCTCACCGCTGCCATAGGTTTCGGGGTATTCTTTTTTACCAAAAGCGTTTTGCTTAAGGAATTCGGGCTGGTGGCCGGTATTAATATCCTGGGTTTGTTTTTCATTTCCCTGGTTTTTATTCCTGCCTTCTTCAGTTTTTTGCCCCCGCCCAATGTGCGCCACACCAAATACCTGGAGCGCGCCTGGATGAACAACCTGCTGGCACGTATTACCGGGTGGGTTTTCAACCATCAGGCATGGATTTATAGCTTTACCGGTATAGTTTTGGTGTTCTCGGTGATAGGTCTTAGCAAATTGCGCAATGACGCCCATATTGTTGACGACTTGCCCAAATCGGATAAGGTATATATGGACCTGAAGTTTTTTGAGCTCAACTTTAAGGGGGTTATGCCGCTTGAAATAGTAATTGACGCCAGGGGCAAAAACGATACCGTATCGCGCCGAAATGGGGTGCTTTCGCTTGAGGTGCTGGGCAAGATTGATAAACTGGCACGCTACCTGGAAAGTTTCCCTGAAATAGGCAATCCGCTGGCGGTAACAGAGGCCATCAAATTTGCCAACCAGGCCTATTTCGGGGGAGATTCTTCCAATTACCTGGTACCCGAAGACCCCATACAGGCAGCATTTATTATGCCCTACCTGCGGAGCGGCAAGGGCGACAAAAACAGTATGTTCAACAGGCTGCTGCATTCATTTATCGACAGCAACAAGTCGAAAGCCCGTATCCACGTAAGTATGGCCGATATTGGCTCCCGCCGATTGCCCATGCTGCTTGATAGTATAAAACCCGAGGTTAACGCTATCTTCGATACCAATAAATTCCAGGTTACCTTTACAGGCACCAGCATCACCTTTCTTGAGGGCAGCAAGTTTATAGTGAACAGCCTGCGCGATAGCCTTATCCTGGCCTTCCTCATCATCTTCGGGTGTATGATCGCCTTGTTCAGGTCGTGGCGCATTCTCCTTATCTCGATTGTTGTGAATATAGTTCCCCTGCTCATTACGGCAGGGCTTATGGGCTGGTGCGATATCCGCATGAAGCCTTCTACTGTGCTCATTTTCAGCGTGGCCCTGGGTATTACTATTGACGTTACCATCCGATTCCTGGTCAATTTCAAGCAGGAACTGGCCCGCAATGATGATACCATTGCCAATACCGTTCATCGTACTATCCACGATACCGGTCTCAGTATTATTTATACCTCACTTATACTTATTGCTGGCTTCTCCGTATTTATTATGTCAGAGTTTGATGGCACCAAGGCGCTGGGCTACCTTACTTCCATCACCCTGTTGCTTGCCATGATCACCAATCTTACCCTGTTACCGGCCCTGTTGTTGTGGATGAACAAGGTGATAGAAAGGAAAAATAACGCAGCCCGCTTCCTGATGGGCGAAGATGAGGATGATGTGATAAAGCTGAGCGATTAAAAGAAGGTGGTTTATTCTTGTTCCAACACATCCTCGTTGCCATTCCTGAAAAATTGTCGGTTCAATAGCCTGAAAATGGACAACCGGTTTTTCATTCTTTTCAAATAACCGATTTTATATTATAATTTGAAAAAGTTTTTGAAAATCAGTTTCAACCAAACACTTTGTTAAAATAAGGTATCCCTACGAGCAAGTACGGATCAGGTAGTTATAGGCTTTGGGAAGCGGCCCAATGTTGAGGGAGGAAGTTCTTGGCTGTGTTGATGTGGGTTGGCAGGAGTGTCTTCAGCACGTGCGTCAGCCATGTAAATGGGTTAACGCCGTGCATCCTGCAGGTTCCGAGTAAGCTGTATATCATAGCGGTTCTTTCGGCTGCGTCGTGTGATCCGCAGAACAGATAGTTCTTTCTGCCTATGGCTACGGGTCTTATGCTGTTTTCTACCGGATTATTGTCAATAGAGAGCATTCCGTTTGAGGTATACAGGCACAGCCTGTCCCAGCGCTCTATGCTGTAAGCCAGCGCTTTACTAATAGCACTTCGGGGTGAGACCTCGGTATATTGCTGTTTCATCCATTTTCCCAGATCTTCCAGTATTGGCAGCGCCTGTTTACAGCGCACGTCTTTGCGCTCGGTGTCTGACAGACCTTTCTCCTTACACTCCCGCTCTATGGTATACAACTGTTGTATGCGCTCCAGCACGTAGTCTGCACGGGCAGCATCATTGTCGCGGGCTTCCATAAAGTATCGGCGGGCATGGGCCATGCAATGAAGCAGGGTGATGCCTTCCCTTCTTCCAAAGGATTCATATACGGCATAGCCGTCTGTTTGAAGGTAACCTTTGTAATCTTTGAGGATACCCCGGGGACCTTCTTCCCCCCTGCCTTGCTGATAATCAAAAAGTACCAGTTTGCCAGGGCTGTTGTTGTAGACCCAGAAGAACCCTCTGTGGGTTTGTCCTTTTTTGTCTTTATCCAGTACTTTCACAGGCGTTTCATCGGCATGCAGATAGCCGGTTTGCAGCACTTCGGCTTTGAGTGCTTCATAAAGAGGTTTTAGCAGTTTGCAGGTGCCGCTCACCCAGTCGGTAAGTGTATTGTAAGCCACTTTGACGCCTGATCTTTCAAAACGCTGCATCTGGCGGTACAGTGGCAAATGGTCTACATACTTATCTATTACCACTTGTGCCAGCAGGCCCGGCCCCGCAATGGCTTTTTCAATGGGGCGGCCAGGGAGCGGGGCGATGCTGATCTTCGTGGTGCCGTCCGGCTCTGCCGGAGCAGCATATTTGGGGCGGATAAACTGGTTTACAAATAGCTCTCCCGGGATATACTCCAACTCCTCTGTAATTTCTACTCCTATTTTACGTGCTCCTTCAGGAATAGTTTCCGGCTCTATTGTTATCTTCTCCCGGCGCAGGTGGGCAGGGAGTGCGGCGCGGCCAGGATGGGCGGTGGGTTTGGGCGTTACACTGGCTATTGTCCTGGTCGTTGTAACCGCCACAGTTTCTGTGGTTATGTTGGCTATGGCATCAACAGCCAGGTCAAGGGAAAGCTGTGCCGGATTGGCATTCTGTGGAACAAAACGCTCATGGCTGCTTCCGAAGATCATTTTCTTGAGCTGCGCAAGTTCACGGCGAAGCTCTTCAATAATTATCGCCTGTTGTTCGTAAAGTGCCTTGTAATCCAATGTGGGCGCGGCTTCCATTTATCTAAGGTAAAAATTAAAAGCCATTCTGCCCTCTTTTGTTTTCCACATTCCTGCCCAAAATGTGCATAACCTGGAGGCATTTCTCTCACCTTTTAGAGCGCATACCAGCAAGCATAAATGATAGCTGGTGGGCGCTGAGCTGAACACTTCTGGCATCCAGATCGAATACCGGGATCTCAAACGTACCCTTGTCCAGCCGGTGGTAGAAGATACTGAAACCATTCTTCTGCCACACAAGCAGCTTGAGGTGTGTGTGATGTTTGTTGATAAAAACAAAAGCATCTTTATCGAGCAAATGGCGGCCCAATTCATTGAGCACTATTCCGCACAGCGAGTCAAAGCTGCGGCGCATATCTGTCTCCCGGCGATACAGATGATAACTGAGCCCATCACTCAAATTCAAAATGCCTAAACCTATAAATCCCCCGTCGCTAATCAACCCGAGAGACTCATCAACTTCGCTTCTATTCTTAGCGCAACTTTGCATATTGCCAATTTTCAGGCAAACCTAATTCCATAAAAAATAATAGAAAATATGTGGTTGGCCGGAGGGATACTTTATTTATTCAGAAGGCCCTAATTCTTGGATATATTTCGCGCAAATGCTATGGCCAGATGGGGCTGCTCCAAAATAAAATACAAAAAAAATGTGTATGGCGGTAGCATTTTTCAAGGAGCGGGCGAATGAAGGCCGCCATGGCGGCCTTCATTCGGGGGTGGTTATGGGCGCGACGGGCAAATTTGATGGCTAAATATATAGAAATTATCACTCAATATTTTCAGCCTTTGGCGCTTTATCCGTCTTTTGGCCTCATTTACAGCACATCGTGCATCAACTTCCTGATGAGCGGGGAAATGACAATAAGTACCACCCCTGCTACGAGCGCGTAAATAGCCAGGTGCCTGTACCCGTCGGTGTATGACATCAATTTATCTGTAAGCGATGCTTTTTCATCCACTGTTGACATTCCTGCGCCAAGAATACCAGCAGCATATTGTCCATAGGCGCTTGCCAGGAACCAAAGGCCCATCATCATACCATGTAGGGACTTAGGCGACAGTTTGGTCATTAAGGATAAGCCTATGGGCGATAAGCAAAGTTCTCCGATAGTAATAACCAGGTAGGCGAGGGTGAACACATTCAATGAGGTAAATCCCTGTGCGTCAGCAAAGAACCGGGTATAATAAAACACATAAAAGGCTGCAGCCAGGAACAAAAAACCGAGGCCAAACTTTATTACAGTGTTGGGCTCAATTTTCTTTTTACTAAGCCATAACCACATTAACCCAAACAGGGGACTGAAGGCTATTACGAACAAGGAATTGGCAGCGTTATTGATTTCGTTGGGGTCCATTTTTATGCCCAGCACTTCATGCTTCAGGTTGTACCTGGCAAACAAGCTAAGGGAGCCGCCAGCCTGCTCAAAAAATGCCCAGAAGAAAATGGAAAAGATAATAAAAATGAGGGCTGCTATCAGTTTCTGCCTTTCTATCACATTAAATTTGAACATTTCATAAATAATATAAACAAATGCCGCTGGGCCAACTGTGTACATAAAATAATCAGTATAGGCGCTGTTTTTTACAAGCAGATAGATGAAGGGAATAACCAGTAGTGAACCTGCATATACCATAATATCATAAATCCTTATTTTGGAGGCGGAAAACCCTGGTTTAATCTGGGTATTATTTCCAATTATGCTTTCCTCTTCCCTACCTGCCAGCGGAGATAGACCTATGGGGCCGAGGGTTCTTTTGGTAAATATGAAAATCCCAAGTCCAAGTACCATACCTATACCGGCAAGGGAAAAAGCGGCATTCCAGGAATAGTTATTGGCAACATTGATGCATAAATACCCACCAAGCAGGGCCCCTATATTGATGCCCGAATAGAATACCCCAAATCCGGCATCCCTGCGCTGGTCGCCGGCTTTATAAAGCCCACCTACCATGGTGGAGATATTGGGTTTGAAAAAGCCTGTGCCAACAATGGTGAAACAAATACCAATATAATATAAATGTACAGGCGAAAAAGCCAGGGTAAAACTCCCGGCTATCATGAGAAGGCCACCCCAGAATATAGATTTCCTGAACCCCAGTATCTTATCAGCGAAAATGCCGCCTACAAAAGCCATGGTGTAGATAAATGCCTGTATAGCGCCGTATTTCAGGTTGGCGTCTTTTTCGGTAAGTTTCATTTGCTCCACCATAAAAATGGTAAGCATTCCCCTCATGCCATA